>Ga0209536_100011713_pt1 | contig 12813 bp, 10 predicted proteins | sample DeeMarSeWOR28_12_FD_187461 | JGI IMG/M metagenome (GOLD analysis project Ga0209536, IMG submission 187461) | Marine sediment microbial communities from White Oak River estuary, North Carolina - WOR-2-8_12 (SPAdes) (version 2) | ecosystem: Environmental > Aquatic > Marine > Intertidal zone >...
AAGGTTGTGGTGTTCTTTTAAAGAGGCTACTAAACGTAAAGACATTCTCACCGGCTCCAATTTTTCCCCCTGGGATTACATTATATGCCTTGCCAATCATCTTTTTCCACCATGGCAGAACTTCTGCTACAGTGCCCACAATGACTCTTTTCAAATTAGTTCTTGAAAGAACTCGAGTCACATATCCAAAGTTGGTGTCCATGCAAAATATTGTCTCAGCTTCACTATCGTTCGCAATATATTGGATTTCCCGGGGTCCGTAAAAGTGTGTTATTGGAACTGCAACAGCACCTATTCTCTGTAGCGCTAGCCAAGCGATAATCCATTGAGGAGCATGAGGCTGATATATGATAACTTTGTCTTGTTTTCTGATGCCGAGTTCGTATATAGCCTTCGCTAAATGCTCAGTTAGTTCTTCTAATTCCGAATAGCTATATTTTTTCCCTAAATAAATTAAGGCCACTTTGTCAGAAAACTTCCTGGCCGAATGCTTGAACGCTTCGTAAATGGCGCCAGAATAGGAGTCATCCATGCAGCTTACCCTCTCTCTATCTTACATCCCGAGATATGCAGCTTTTACCTCAGGATTCTTCATCAATTCATCCCTTGTCCCGGAAACAACAAATGTACCACTTTCCACGACATAGCCCCGGTCCACAATAGGCATAATTGGTGCTGCGTATTGCTCAGTTACCAAAATAGTAATGCCTTCCTGCCGAATCTTCTTCAAGGCTTGAACCACTTCTGCCTGCATGCCAGGGCTTAACCCTAGTAATGGTTCATCCATGAGCAAGAGGTTGGGAGATGCGACTAAAGCTATTCCGATTGCGAGCATTTGTTGTTCTCCCCCGCTCAACATACCAGCCCTGGTCTTTCTCAATTTATTCAAATGAGGAAACAGATCGAAAACAAACTCCATTTTTTCCTTAACAGTCTTCCGTTCCCCCAGGTGCCCGCTTATTCTTAAATTCTCTATCACACTACTCTCTCGAAATATGGGGTGCCTTTCACGGCACAATACTATCCCTTTTGCAACTCTCTGGCTCGGTTTTATGGAAAGTATATCCTGTCCCTCGAATTTTAACTCACCAAGAATGGTAATCCTTGCACCCCCCTTTCTCTCTTCCTTATATCTTAGGTGCATCAACAGACCGGAAATGGTATTCATCAATGTACTTTTTCCTGCACTATTGGATCCGAATACCCCTACAATCTCCCCCTTGTTGACCTCTAAGCTCAGGTCATTTAGTGCAATAGCATTTTCGTAAAATACCATTAGATTCTTAATTTCAAGTAATTCATCCCTTTCCATCTTTTGTGAGACATCCTCTGTGTGAACTATGTCCGGTGTAACGGCTTCACTACCGATATACGCCTTCCTCACCTCTTCTGTTTCTATAACCTCTTTGGGTTTTCCCTCCGCGATTTTCTGACCAAAGTTCAAGACGACGACTCTGTCTACCACTCTGAATAGTTCCTTTAGCCTATGCTCGACCATGATCAGGCTCGTTCCCTCCTCCTTTATCCTCTCAATCAGGGGCAAAGTACTAGCCACCTCCGACATACTCATACCTGAATAAAGTTCATCGAGAATAAGTAACTCTGGTCGGAGAGCGAGGGCACGAGCCAACTCAAGTCGTTTAAGGTATCCATGAGGCAGGTTCCCTGTTACTTTGTAAGGCACTAAGGAGTCCTTTTCGAATCCCACTTCCTCCAGAAAATCAATGGCTACGTCATCACGGTCTCCATATTTTCCACCCTTAAGTCTTTTTACCCTTTTTGAAAACAAAGGAATAATAATGTTTTTGTATGCAGCCATATTATAAAAGGGTTTAACCATCTGGAAAGTACGCGCTATGCCCAACTCCACCCTCTTATTTGGACTCATGTTTGTAATTTTCTTATCCCGGAAAAATACATCCCCAGATGAAGGCCTCACAAAACCTGTAATAAGGTTTACAAGTGTGGTCTTACCCGAGCCATTTGGACCAATAATGCCAAGAGACTCTCCCTCCTTTAGTTCCAAGCTCACATCATACACTGCTTGCAAGCCCCCAAAGCTTTTGCACATATCAGTAATCTTCAAAATTGACTCTTGCTTCATCTCTTTTCCCCTACCAAATCAATAGACACAAGTCTTTCAAACTGGCAGTACTTCCTTTCAATATAATGGAAGATCCCTTCGGGCAGGCCGACAGTAACTATGACCAAAATGATTGCGTAAATAACCATTCTCAATGTTCCAAAACCACGTAAGATCTCAGATATGGGAACTAGGATGAAGGCTCCCACTGCCGCTCCAGCGAAAGTGCCGGCTCCTCCCACTATGGCGCTTGCTAAAGGCAGAAGAGAATATTCTATGGAAAATGCAGGAATACCTACGAATTGGTAATGGTGTGTTAGAACGGCGCCAGCAAATGTGCCGGGTAGAGCTGCAATGAATACCGCCTGCGTCTTATACCATCTAATATTTATACCAGCCGCCAAAACGGCTCGATCATTATCTCTCAAACCCCTAAGAACAAATCCATAATCGGTGTCGAATAGCCATCGGTAACCAAGAATAAATACAAACATCACAACAATCACCAAATAAAGTTCAACTGATATGTGATGAAATGGAGGAAGGCCAGTTAACCCCTCGCCGCCCCCCAGGATTTTTGTGGCATCAATAAGTCTCATGAGCAGTAAAGGCAAAGCGAAAGTAATCAACCCGAAATATACCCCTCTCAGTCTCAAAACAGGAAAAAGTATAGCGGTGCAAAACGCTGCCCCGCCTAAGGTAGATATAGGGATTGTAAGCATTGGGCCCCAGTCAAAGCTATCACCGAAAAATCCAGAAATGTAACACCCCACACCGAAAAAGAATGCCTGGCCCAGTGAGGGTAAACCTACTGAGGCCAGGAAGACCCAGCTTACTGTGAGCAATGCTATGGCACAGCATAAAAGTAAAACATTCATCCAATATATGCCTATAACGCTCTGAAATAGCGGCAGAGCCAGTAAACCAAGAATCGATATTATCCAAGGTCCCAGTCTATATAGAATTTCTTTATGCGACGAAATGAGAAATATATCGTCCGATCTTACCTTGATACCCCTATCGAGTCTCTCTTTGCGGTATCCTTCCTTCATGGCTAGACCCTTTCTTCCAGCTCCTGAAACTTACCGAACAACCCTGACGGTTTTATCGCTAAAATGACTATTATCGTTAAGAGGTAAACCACCTCGACCCAGTGAGTGCCCAAAAAAGTAGATACTAATACCTGGGCATATCCGAGTAAAAAGCTGGCAACAACAAGTCCTGCAATGCTTTCCATCCCACCCAAAACAGTTACCGCCAAAGCGATAAGCAATACATTATATCCCAAGTTCACATGAATAAGTCCCAATGGCAAAATGGTAATAGCAGCTACAGCCGCTAAAGCGCCCCCTACGGCCATACTGATAGTAGCTGCCCAATCAGAGTCTATACCTACAGACAGGGCGGTGTATTCGTCTTGGGCTATCGCGCGAAGGGCTAACCCGTACTTTGTGTGATGAGTAAAAAGCCATAAAAAAACCATTAAGAAGAATCCGATGGCTACTATGAAAAGGCGTTGATAATCCAGAGTGGCTCCAGCTATATCCACACTCCCATCAATGAAGTTAGGAAGGGCGAACTCGTAAGTGATGAATCCCATCCACCGGAAAAATTCAACTATCGCGACCAACGCGGCGTAAGTCGCGATGATCTCAGAGAATGTTATCCCACGGATAGGCAATATGACTAATCGATATAGTGCTGCACCACATATGGAGACAATGATGATTGAACCCGCTATGGATAGAAGGAAAGGCATGTTAAGGTAATTGAGTAACATCCAGGCTAGGTAGCCGGCGAGGATGTATAACCCTCCGTGGGCAAGGTTGGCGATCCCACTCAATCCAAAAACGAGACTAAACCCCAAAGCAGACAGCATTAAAATGACCCCATTAACCGATCCATATAAAAATATGTTAGCGATCATCGTGGATGCTCTCCATGCCTAGATATTTGTCAAAAACAGGACCCCTTGAATAAGCTTGGGGGGTTTCTTGAGTCGAGTCATCTTTGAAGTCACCAGCCTGGGTATATTATCTATTTCCTACTGGAAGCGCACAAATGATCAACAACGTATTAGGTCTTTCAGTGAATGGAGTGTTACGGCCGAGGCTTCATGGATATTGTAAGAAGCGATGGTAGAAGTCCGCACTAACTGAAGAGCGTTTCTTGATCCCCTTGTCATTCGTGTAAGCTGCAAGGGGTCCATTTATAGAATCCAAGACTTCTGCAGAAATGATTTCGATACCATGACAAAGAGTAGATTCCCCGGAACCCTCGCCCGCCAACCCGAATCATTTCCCAATTACAAACTTCTGATTGAGAAATCGTCTCGTTTCCTTAGGCTGCCTATTTTGCGTAGGCTGGGAGTTCAATGGGCCCCTCTGCTAATTCTTGGGGGAAGACAGGTACTTTAACCCCTGGGGACTTCCATTGAACTAAAGTACCACAAGCTGTTTCTTTTGGATTAAACCCGTAAATGACATTGTGGTCTTTATCAAATCTTACTCGCCCCACAGCTCCTAAGTAATCTGTCTCCTCCAGAGCCTTAACAATCACATCCGCGTCAAGAGTGCCAGAACGCTCCATGATATTGCTCAGAATATGAACGGCATCGTATGCAGGTGCAGGACCGTGATCACCTAATTTTCGTCTTATCTTAACTCCCCATCTTTTCTCATATTTTTGAAAAAACTCTACGGACTTTGGCCATGCCTTAACAGGTTGTTGCCCAATTTCCTGAATAACTTGTACCGAGTACTCCACTTCACCCTTGAACGCTTTCCAGGCAGTTTCAGGTATAGCAGCGCCAATAATACCAGATATGAGTGCAGGAACTTTCATCGCCTTAGCCTGCTTAAACAGGATGCTACCTTCAGGCGTCTCAATGAATACCAAAAGCATCTTTGCCTTCTCTGCTTTGGCCCGGGCAAGAGACGAGGTATAGTCCGAAGTCCCAAGTGGGACCTTGTCGTAAGCTAATATCTTCCAACCCGTCTTTTCCAAATGGGGCGTCAGCATCTTGACAGTCCCTCTCCATGCGAGCACGTCGGTCGTCACAAAATAGACACTATCAATATTATGTTTCTCACGTACAAAATCCATATAGCCCACAAGAAGCGCAAAGAAGCCCTTCACATTGTTGCCCACACGGAACATATATTTAAACTTCTCACGATCTTCGTTTAATCTTTTCCCAAATAGAGGTGTCATGGCAATCGGAGTTAAGAATGGAATCTTATATTTAGCTACTAGATCGAAGTATGCCAGTACTATCTCACTACGGTATCCACCTATAAGAACCTGCGGCTTTTTTTCAGTAATAAGCTTCTCTAAGGCCATCAACGCCTCATGACTCGGAAAGCCAGGTTCATGCTCCCTCGTGTCTACAGACTCCACCTTAAGTGGGCGCTTTGCCCCCCCTATGGATACTCCTCCCTTAGCATTGATCTCCTCAGCAGCTAATATAATAGCTCTCTCAGTATCTTGTCCTTGAGGGGATCCAAGGGGTAAGGGAACACCTATAGTTATGGGAGCCCCTTTTTCCTCACAATAACCTCTTTCCCATCCTAATGTCCCGATAGCCAAAATCAAAAATACTACTACGAAAAATATTGTCATAGGTCTGTCTTTTATTCGTCTATCCATCTTAAATTCCCCCTTTCAATATTATGAATAAGGAAACAGCAGAAAAATCTAAAATAGTATCATCTTCCCCTTTCCTTTTCAGTTCCTATGATTCTATCACCTCCCTTCGATCAATAGATCTTCCAAAGGACAAATCCATACCCCCCATTAAAGATAGTACCCTGTCTGGATTACTCATTCCTAATATTTAAATGGCTTTGAAATATTTTATTTTACTAATATCGCTTTTCTTTCTTCGCTAAATACAGCCTCAACCCACATCCCGAAATTTATTGTATTAAATCGACATCTCCAATCTTGTGTACCAGGCCTGTATCAGTCCCATTCAACCTTATAACTCCAAGGTCAAGGCAGATGCTCTGAGAGTTTTCCATCGCTTCCTTTCATTCTGAAAGATTGATAAAACCTCGCGACACACTACTTTGATTTTTGAAGGAAGACCTGTTTATTGATCAAGTGACAAAATGATTTGAAAATGTAAGCTTATGGTGAGATGACTTATTGATTTCTGTAGAACGGAATAATTTATGTTGGGAAGTATTAAATATTTGCGAGTTTTATTAATAATAACTAAGCAGAATTAAGTATCATGAGAGGAAACTTTTGTCAAGAAAAACTTGGAGGGGATACCGTTGGTCTAGTCGGATCTCAACCGTTCCAACGTTTGATGTGGGTCTTGCTATATCCAGTAACCATCTTAAGGCCATTGGCTATCTAGTTCTTGACCAACATGAAAAGAAGTCAAAGACTATACCTTTCTGTCTCTGCCTTTCCAATATTGTTCTCTAATCATCCTCTTTAAGATCTTACCACTCGGGTTTTTCGGAAGTTCTTCTCTGAACTCCACCGATTTTGGCTTCTTGTAGCTCGCCAGGTTCTCCTTGCAGAAAGAGATGATTTCCTCCTCGCTGACCTCCTTATTGTCTTTCAAAACCACTATTGCCTTTACCGACTCCCCCCAATGTTCATCTGGAATACCGATTGCGGCGGCCTCAAGCACGGCTTCATGCCCATAAAGAACCTCTTCAATTTCCCTCGGATATATGTTTTTTCCACCGCTGATAATCATGTCTGTTTTCCGATCAACTATGTAAACATTTTTCTGCTCATCAAACCTTCCAAAATCTCCCGTGTACAACCAACCATCTTTGATGAGTTTCGCCGTTTCTTCCGGTAGCGCCCAGTAACCTATGGTCATCGCGTCCGAGCGGATAACGATCTCCCCCACCTCTCCCACTGGCACGTCATCCCCGGAATCGTCCACTAGCCTCACCTCGCAGTGAAGAGCAGCACGCCCCGCAGACTCCAGCACCCTCATCTCTTCCTCAGATCCATCAAGCACATGATTCTCCGGTTTGAGGACAGTGATGAGAGGGCCTGATTCAGTTTGACCATACAATTGCAAAAATTGACACTTTAGAGTCGTCATTGCTTTTCTCAGTAACTCTATTGGCATGGAAGATCCACCATACAGAAGTAATCTAAAATGGCTTAAGTCATATTCCGCGATACGCTCTTCCTGAAGCAATGTATTGATCATTGTGGGCACAAGCAGGCAAATGGTGATTCTTTCTCTCGATAGAAGGTCCAAGATTTCCTTGGCATTGAAGTTTCCTTCCCGTCTAATTACGATCGTATTGGCCATCAAAATGTGACGCATATTTTCTTCAAACGTGACATGATAGAACGGGAGAGGGAAAAGGGCCCGATCATCTTCTCTGATGCCAAATTCTATTGTTGAAGCCATAGCACATATAAAATTATGGCGATGGGTCCTCATGACGCCCTTGGGTGTACCTGTTGTCCCGGAGGTCAGGACAATGGTCATGACGTCACCATCAGAAATGCTTACCCCGGGCTCTTCTGGATGCCCTTGATCAACCAGATCGCAGTATTGAATACTAGATAAGGAGGTAGGCCCGTCAAGGCAGATGAAGAATTCCACATAACCCAGATCTGCTTTCATGCTGACTAATAGCTGCGTATAATCAGAATCAAAGAACATGAATCGGGGACTTAAGTAATCCAGTATCTTTTTTAGTTCTGCAGGCTTCAGAAGATTGTTTATCGAAGTGAAAATGCCCCCCCCTTTTGCCGACGCAAAATAGACTTCGATGAATTCAGGGCCATTGTGACAAAGGACACCAATGCGATCTCCTTTCTTGAGTCCCATTTTCAAAAGACTATTCGCTAGACGGTTAGCACGCTCGTTCAGTTCATAGTAGGTGATCATATTATCCTCAAAAATCAAAGCACTCTTATCTGGAAATCTCGATGCGCTTCTCCGCAATATATCACCTGTGGACATTATTTTCCCTCCTGGCTTGTTTATGATCCCCTATCATCAAAGACAAAAACCGATATTATTTCTACATACAGATAGGGAAATCGGGGAAAGAGCCTCTACTTCCATTCAGATTTTCATCCATGTAACGTCAATTTCATCCGGTCGCTGAGATCATAAACCACGAAATTGCGGCTTCCTTTTATGCAAAAAGGCCTCCATGCCCTCCTTCAAGTCCTCTGTCTGAAAGAAATGCATGTTTGCCTGAGTCGTAAAAGCAGCACCTTTAGGAAGCATATCCCTGTTTATTGAAGATTTTATCAGATCTATGGCTAGAGGGGCCTTGCTCATAATCTTACCCGCGATTTCCTCTGCAGCGCCAAGCAGCTTTTCATGGGGTACGACCTTATTGACTAACCCGATTCTGTGCGCTTCTTCAGCGGAAATGATATCCCCAGTCATCATCAATTCCTTGGCTTTATATCTCCCAACCGCATTGGCTAGTCGGATCACGCCCCATATAGGAGCTACTCCGATTCCTGCCTCTGGCAAACCAAAGCGTGCATTTTCGGAGGCGACCACAATGTCACACGCAAGGGCTATCTCTGTACCTCCACCCAGCGCCAATCCGTTCACGGCAGCAATGATCGGCTTGCTCAATGATTCCAGATCAATGAACATTCTAAGAGTGTTGCGGAGAAACCTTTTAGCTTCTGGAGGGGGATACATCTGGAAGGTATTTATATCCTGACCAGATACAAATGCCTTATCCCCTTCGCCAGTAACAATAGCAACCCTTACTTCGTCGTTATCCTGAATGGTCCTGAACGCAGAAAACAACCCTTCATACACGTCCAAATCCAAGCAATTCATCTTCTTGGGATTATTAACGGTAACGTAAGCAATCCCGTTCTGCTCCGCATATTTTACTTTTTCCTCGGTCATAATTATCCTCCTCTCTCTCTGACCTTTCCTCATTAAACCACTCAACGCGCCTTTCGCATTGAGGTTACAACCTCAAAATGTTCTATATCAGTAATGTATCCTTTTCTCTCCTCAGCAAACACAGCCTTAACCCTCAGGCCGTTTCTGAGTTTTGTTTTATCTGTTTCATCCACATAGTGCATAAGCCCAGTATCCGCTCCGTCAAGTCTGATCAACCCAAGTGTATGGGGGATCTCTCGCTCTACCCACAGGGCCGGCATGTGTATAATCGTATAGTGGAGCAGCGTGCCTTCCTGCCCCACTTCAATCCATTCTGTTGGAGTCCAGCACTTGGGGCAGTCTGAGGTGGGAGGGCAAAAGACAACGCCACATTTGCGACATTTACTGCCCATTATCCGTCTATTTTCCATCAGCTCCCTGAAAAACTTTGAAATTCTCCCGTAGCTATAGTTATACTCTGCCTCCATCTTATAATAAGCCTTAAACACATCCGATTGGATTTCCATCGTTAGCCCCTCTCTAGGATAAAAACAGTTGACACGCACATCCCTGATCCACCCATTGTCTCCACAAGCCCAGTGGTGGGTGCAGGCTCCACCTGATAACCACCAGCCTCTCCCCGAAGCTGCTTCACCACTTCAGCCATATCAAACATTCCTATGCCTCCATAGGCATGGCCATGGCCGATACAGCCTCCTCCCGGATTGACCGGCAATGTCCCTCCTATCTCGGTAGCACCTTCGTCGATTAGCTTGCCTCCTTCGCCTTCGCCGCAGAAAGAAAGCATTTCGTAGGTAAGGAGCTCCAACCAGGTAAATCCGTCCTGTACCTGGGCAACACATATCTGGTTTAAAGGATCCGTAATGCCAGCCATACGATACGCATCTTTGGCTGCAGCTCGCATCACAGGGGCCTGTCCAAAATTCATTCCTGGATTCATAACCTCACGCCAACCAAACTTACCCACGTCATTAGCATGCCCCACTCCTTTGATCCAGATCGGATCTTCCCTTAGCTCTTTGGCTCTCTCCTCTGAAGCAAAAACGACTGCCGCAAAGATATCGCTTACCAAGCTGCAGTCGAGAAACTTTATAGGCCAGGCAAGCACTTTTGAATTGAGTACGTCTTCAACCGAGATCTTTTTGGGGGATTGGGCATTCGGGTTTAACAAGGCGTTACCATGATTTTTTACTGAAACCTTTGCAGCCTGCTCTTCGGTTATCCCGTATATGGACATATAGGCTTGACATAATAAGGCAAACTGACCCAAACCCGTACCGAAAGGCACTTCAAAGAGGCAATCATTCCCATAAACAATGAGGTTTTGAAAGCCATTAAGATCCGGAGCATCGGCATCTGAAATTTTGTCGCCGCCTACAACCAGGACCAGATCGGTCTGGCCGGAGGCCACATAGTTATAGGCAGCAGACAAAGCAGAACCAGAGGCACCGCCTGCATTAGTGAACTCGAAAAGCGGTTTTTGAGACCAGCCAAGGGCTTCGGCTATGTATATGCCCATGAGGGGCTGACGGTTAAAATTCTCATTTGCCGTGGAAAAAAAACAATATTTGATATCTTCTTTCGTCAGGCGAGCATCTTCGACTGCCTCCTTGGCCGCGTCGTAGGCCAACTGAAAAAAAGTGGCATCATCTCTCCTTCTTGCTGCTCTCATGTCACTTATACCCACAACGGCTACTCTATTCATTGGACAATTCTCTCCTTTTTGGCCTATATAAATCTCGTACTGATGCTTGCTAAGAAAACCTATTTCAGGTTATAGACGGGCCAGCCCTGGTTGGAAAACTCATGCCGATCGCTCAGAATATCTTTTGTCATTCTCTTTACTATTTCTTCCGCTTCACGACCCATAGCATCGGGCGTACTACAGAAAGGAACCACATATTTACCAATCACATTACTTTTCACGAAACGATTTAATCTTTCAAAAAGCACCTGGATAATGTCCGCATTATTTTTCACTGGCCCCGTACAAGTGACGAGAAGTGCGGTTGATTTTCCTTCAAGAAATGACTTGTGCTCTGGAGTGGAGTAATTTTTTACTAAACAGAAGTGCCGGTCAATCAGCGCTTTGATTTGCGATGCGAAGCCCCAACAGAAAAGGGGTGATGCATAGACCACCGCATCGGCCTTGATCATACGATCGAATATAGCTATTGCATCGTCCTTTTGCACACATCCGGGATAATCAGTCACCTTCTCACAGGAGTGACATCCTAAACATCCTTTTATATCTGCTTCGACAAGATTGATCTTATCTATGTTATGTCCCTGTCCCTTAGCCTCTTTTTCAAACCATCCAAGTACTGTGGCCGTATTTCCTTTTTTCCTAGGGCTTCCAAGTATTGTTGTCACTTTCATCGCTTTCCTCCCCTAAAATCAGTTAAGAATAGTATGGAGATAGCCCTTCAAGATGTTAGCCCCCATATTATTCCTTTTTCTCGGGTATTCCGGCTCATCACATTGGTCACCGTGAATCTGCATCTCTTCCTAGCCCTTATAAGGAGAAGCATGTCCCCCAGTCAAGAGAAAAGCCCGGTCATCCTCGATTGATGAATACTTCCATGGAGATCCCTAAGGAGAATGAGCCGAGAGCATGTTCCCGAGAGATTCAACTCCTGCTCTGTTGCCATTTCCTCAGATTGCGAAGCGGGGGTTTATGGCCTTAGGACATTACAACAAAATTCAATATGTGGTTAGTTTTTTATGGACTCATTTAACCAGGCTGGCGTATATTCATCAAATACTTTATGGTGACAGATGAGAAAGGGGAATAGCATATGGCGGCTGAAGGAAAGACTGTTGATGGCTTCCGTTTCATACCACCGGGCCTCAAGAAATTCATCAAGGGAGAGATCCCCGAAACACCATTTAGTGGCAAAATCCCATGGACTCCATTGAAAAGGCCCATCGAGGAGGCCACCTTTTCTTTGATGACCTCGGCAGGAATAAGCATGAAGAAAGACCGTCCCTTTGACATGGAGAGGGAGAAGCGCGAGCCCACATGGGGTGACCCAAGCTTCAGAGAGATCTCGAGGGACGCCACTGAGGCAGATATCCTTGTGAACCATCTGCATATCAATACTGACTACATCAAAGAAGATATAAATGTCATACTTCCGTTGATGAGGTTTAAGGAGTTTGAGAAGAAGGGCATTATCGGAAAGTTAGCTCCAACTTCCTATTCCTTTTACGGGTTTCAGCGGAATCCTACGATTCTGCTGGAGCAATCGATGCCGAAAGTGGCTAGAAAGATGAAAGAGGAGGGTGTGGAGGCCATCCTTCTGACGCCCGCTTGACCGCTCTGTTGCCGGTCCGTGGGACAGGTAGCCAGATTTTTGGAAGAGGCGGGATTCTCAACCGTTTCCCTGACAATGACTCCAGAGTACCATGAAGAGGTGGGTATTCCAAGGGTTGCAGCCATCGAATACCCTTACGGACGCCCCATAGGGAACGTACATGATCGAGAGGGACAGACGGCCGTCCTTCTAGAGGCCCTCTCTGTATTCACTAAGGCCAAAAGCCCTGGCCAGGTCTTCCACCTTCCCTTCACATGGCCAGAAGAACCGAAGAAGACCAACTGGCAACCGCCAGAGATGTCCCCTATTGTCAAGCTGGAGTTGGACAAGATCAAAAAGGCCACAAAAATGACAAAATAGTTGTCTAGGATCTCAACGGTTTGAAGTATTTGATATCCAAAATCTTCGGTATCTGTGACATCTGCTCCAGCAAAGTATTGATGAGCATTATTTAAACTCTTATATCTAATTACTGGTCTATTAGTTTTTAATCTAAGATCTCCACGGACGTGTAATTTTTCTTCTGGAAATGTGGT
>Ga0209536_100011714_pt1 | contig 12813 bp, 14 predicted proteins | sample DeeMarSeWOR28_12_FD_187461 | JGI IMG/M metagenome (GOLD analysis project Ga0209536, IMG submission 187461) | Marine sediment microbial communities from White Oak River estuary, North Carolina - WOR-2-8_12 (SPAdes) (version 2) | ecosystem: Environmental > Aquatic > Marine > Intertidal zone >...
CTGAGCCGTTCGCGACGGACTCGGATGCGAGCCCGTTCCACTTGCATGTCTTAATCCCAAGCCGATAGCAGTGCCCTCTAGCAGGATCAACTAGAGTTGGTCCATATTGTACATGTTAGCAAGGTATGACTGGAGTAGTAGTCAGTCATCACGTACAATTGTTTACACACTTTGAACTGTAATGCTTGATGAAGTACAGGCGTAACGGGGTTAGCAGAGATGGCTTACCCAAATTATACCTGCACACTGTTGAGCCTTTCTTAGACCTGAGGGCATTCTGACACTCCTCGTGCCAGTCTATCTCACGTCCGCATCTTGTATTCGCATCTGGAAATCACCAGCCATCATCGCTTGGCACTCGCCGACAGCATCCGGCCTGACACCGTATGATGCGAAAGCAAACCCCCCCGCGAAGAGTTCGAATAAAAAGCTTTCCAAGGGGCGACGTTTTTCGGACGTGTTTGGTTACATTTCATGAGTTGTTAGCTTTTGCTCAGAAAGAAGGTGATGGAAGGGCGGGGATTTACCCCGCCGCTCACAGCGGTTCAGGATTGCTGACCGCTTCCTGCAGTTGTCGGTAGCTTCCATCCAAGATAATGTAGCAAAGTTTGGATATAAAGTAATGATGAACGAATTGTCAGGATGATTCGTCCAGTAAAATCGTCCGCGAATTATGTCATAAATTAAGTCAAAAGTCATAGATGATTCATCCATTGATAATAAGACCATAACTGACAAGATTAGGGCAGGCGTCACCAAATGCAAGCAGGATTGGCCATAATAAGACTGGATCTAGTTTTCGAATTCATCAGTGGAATCATAGCACTGATAGTGACATACTATGCCACAAAAGCATACAATCTCACTGGCCAGAAGCGATTGTCGGATCTCTCTACCGGATTTTTGGTTCTATCAGCAGGAATGTTTGGAAGGGTAATTGGTACATGGTATTTCCTCATTCGTTTTGGAACAGACTTCGAGGCTGGAGGGGTTGTGATTACGATTGTCACAATCGCATATGGCATGTCCAGAATTATGGCGTATATTCTCTTCGTGATAGCAACTAGGCCTCCAAGACATCATCACCAAGAGGTGACTGGAGGAAGTATGTTGCTCTTAGCGACTTTTCTGGTTGATCCAGGTCTTGAAGTTGTTGCAATCATTGTCCTGGTTGTAGTTGTCCTGCAGACAATTGTGAACTATATGTCCACGCGAAGTAAATTCGCACGCTACGTCCTAATTGGGTTCTTTCTGCTTCTCTTGAGCCACATCATGATGGCACAGGTTGTGGAAACCCCTGGTTTCTATCTGCTGAGTCAGGCGGCTCAGCTTCTGGGCTTCTTGTCACTTTTGGTGTTGCTAGTCCAGGCAGGCAGAGTAGAATGAATAGAAAAAGGGCCTATCGCTCAAAGATGCGCATCTTGGCTGACATGATGCGTGCAATCCAGAGTGAGGGTGAGGAAGGTCTAGGCCCAACAAAGATACTCTATGCAGCAAACCTGTCCCATGACCGACTGACTCAGTACTTAGAAGAGCTCGTTGAGAAGGAACTCATCAAAGAGAAGAATCCAGAGAGCGAGAACAGAATCTACCTGTTGACAGAGAAAGGAAGAGAGTTTCTCAAAGAGTTCGTCAGAATAGAGAGATTCTCTGAGGCCTTTGGAATCGAGATTTAATCCTTAACAATCCACCATAGTAGAAAGGTTTTAAGAATCATCAGACGGTGGAAGTTCTGACTGGGCCGGTAGATCAGACTGGTAGATCGTCTGATTCGCATTCAGAAGGTCGCGAGTTCAAATCTCGCCCGGTCCACCATTCATTTTACATTTAGTTGGTTCTTCTAAGTCTTAGGAAATTTACGCATGTAGCTGATGAAGCCTACAACATATAATGCAAACCCAATTATCGAAAGAATCAGCATTCTGATATCATCTAAGTTCCACAGAATATAGAAAGGCCAAACAGCTAAAAGAATGATGAAAAGTATCCGGCAATTTCTGGTGTAGATATCGATGTCTTCCAAAAAAGTCCCTCAATTTTTTAATCAATATCATATTCCATTGTCGTGTGAGTTCCTTATCAAATCTCGCCCGGTCCACCACTTTTTGATTCTATTCAATTGCTAAATCAAATCTAATGCACTTGTATACACGATTGAACTTATTCAGAAACAAATTATCATCACCCAAATAATGGGCAAACACAGAGATTGGTTTCAATTCTGGAATTTTGGAGTTGATTACTTCAGATTTCATTTCTTTTCCATCAATGTAGACATGATAGTATGATTCGATTTCATTGAAGCCTTGAGATAGATACCATTTCTCTGCAAGACCGTCATCACGTGTCCAAGCTTCTAGTCGAGAGAGGCCCAATCGTAGGGATTCTTCTATAGCTCTCTCAAGAAGCATATGTGCGATCCCTTTTCGTCTAAAGTCGGGATGAACTGCAATGTGCCAGATCATTCCAGCTAGATGTGTTGATTCGAGGTCAGAGGATTTTGAACAGACTGTTTGTGGTTCATCCTCACATTCAACATCCAATAATCCGATGACCGCTCCATCAATCTCTGCTACCAGTTCAATTGATTTTGACGAGTATGTTTCCTTTTCACGATATACATTGTCATAGTAAGCTGAATCCAGAAAGGCCAGAACTCGACAGCGGACCCATCCCTCTTCATCGTCTTCGTGATACTTCCTAATGATAGGTGAAATACTTGATGCCAATCTACTCATTCTCCGTCGTTTTTGTTCTCACCAGAGCTAGCATCAATAGTGCGAAGAGTGTGAGAATGATTGAGTACATGAAAGTAACAACAGGATTGAATGAATCCCAGAGATATCCAATCGCTATCCCTGCCGGTAATGCACTGATGCCAACAGCCATCTGAAAAGCTCCAATAATACTTGCACGACGCTCTTCCTCAACCAAATCTGCAACAAAACTTGTCTGGACCGGGTCTAAGGCACCATTCATCAAACCAAAGAACACGAACATAGGAATAATCGTGAACTGATCAAAAACGAGGAGAACCCAAGCGGAGGTCAGAATCAATAACAGGAAAGCTACCACCATCACTGGTTTTCTCCCTAATCTATCAGACAGCCGACCAAAGGGGTATGCAGATGCAGCATAAACAACTGTGAACAGTAGGTAGAGTAGTGTTTGTTCTTCAACTGAGGCTCCCAAGTTTTCAGAGAAGAGGATTAACAGTGAGTAGCTGAAAGTTGCTAGTGCAAAGAGAACTGACGCCAAGAGGAATATCTTCAGATTGCGATCAAGCCCTCGGAAATTGACTCCTTTGAAGATATCCTTCCCACGTTTTTCCTTGACAAACACACTGACCACAATCACAGAACCAGCAGTTGGAACAGCTGCCAGTAGAATGATTCCGATATATCCAAGGAACTGGAAGAAGAGTAGGGTGATGATTGTTCCAAACACTGCCCCAGCGGTATCAAGTGCTCTCAGTGTACCAAATGCCTTTCCTCGCTCCTTTTCGGTCACATGTCCAGCCACAATAGCATCTCGAGGTGGACCACGCATCTTTCCAAGTCTGTCCATTGATTTCCAGAGGACTATCTGAAAGAACTGGTAGGCATAAGTCGCAATGATGAAACCAATCCGAGCAAACATCGATAGGGTGTATCCAAGTGTGATGAACGCCTTTCTTTTTCCAGATCGGTCTGATGCATAACCTGCCCCAAGCTTGGAAAGCGAAGTGATTGTCAGAGCTAGGCCATCCACTATCTGCACCTGACCCTGAGTGAGGCCGAGTTGTGATGTGAGGAAGGTTGGCCATATCGGGGCAATCATATCCGAACCTGTATCATTCAGAAAGGATGCTGCACCGAAGACTAGGGCAGGGTCATGTTTCATTTCTCCTTCCTGAGAAACTGGTTCTTCGACTGTCACTAAAACACACCATGGCTTACTGCCTCTGAACCTGCTCTTATCTTGTTTGGAACTCAAGCCCTATCCAAAGTCATTTTACTGAATACTACATGGTCACGATATGGTCGACGTTTTGCATAAGGAAGTCCATTATGGATTCGATGAAGCGGTGAAGAGGGTCGAAGATGCCTGTGTAAGCGAAGGATTTGGTCTCCAGCTCACAAAAGGGCTTCATGATATCCTTAAGGAGAAGCTTGGGATTGAGAACTATCCAAGATTCACTGCAATCCTAGTTTGTAATCCACATCTGGCAAAGAGAGCTCTTGAAATCTCAAAAGATATGGGCACAGTCTTTCCGTGTAGTTTCACAGTCTATGAAGAGGATGACAAAATCATGGTCGCCCATACTTCAATCATGAAGGCTGGAGTTGAGTTAGGACTCGCATCCCAAGAAGATATGGCGGAACTGATAGAGGAAACTGGAAAACGAATCAAGAAAGTCTGGGACAAGATCTAGACGATTCGAAAGCTTCAGTAGAGGGGAAATCCCTCAATCTGATTCATGGACGAGAAGATTCGAAAGCAATGGGAAAGCAATGCTGAGGTTTTCTCAAATCTAATTGATGGAGAGGGAACACCACATCACAGGATGATACTCAACCCCTGTGTTGAGAGATTGCTAGGTGATGTGAAAGGCAAACAGTTACTGGATGCAGGTTGTGGAGAGGGGTATCTAGCCAGACACTACGCCAAGAAAGGAGCAATTGTCACAGCTATTGACCTATCTGAAAGGCTCATTGAAACCTCAGAGCAGTTGACTGAGAGTGAAGGAATCAATGTTGATTACCGTGTAGATAATGTATGCTACATTGAGTCTGTACCAAACGAAGAGTTTGACCTCGTTCTATCCAATCTTGTCTTGTTGAACATTCCCTGCTTGGGGGACGCGATCAATGAGTTCTATAGGGTCTTGAAGATAGGTGGTGTTCTTGTGTTCTCCATTGTACATCCTGCTTTCAATTTCTATGGTCCTGGTTCGTGGCAGATGGGTGAGAAAGACCCTGAAACGAATAGACGAATGGGGATTTTCTTCAAAGTAGACAGGTACTTCGAGGAAAAGGAGTATGAACGGTATTGGAAGACTAGAGAGGGAGAAACATTCCCTGAACCTATCAGTTTCTTCCATAGGACTCTATCAACATACATCAACAAACTCTCAGAAGCAGGATTTCGTTTACTTGAATTAGCTGAACCTGTGCCTGTGGAGGATGACGATTTCTTTGATCGAGAAAGAAGAGTACCTTTCTTTGCTGTCTTCAAGGCAGTGAAAGAGTAGATTGCCAAGACTAAACCCTTTTCCGTTAGTTTTGTAGATATTGGATAAGGTGTGTCATGTGAGTGAAGAACCTAAATTATACCCTGTAAGACTTGTCTGGACTGGGGGCAAGAGTGGAAATCTAACTGTTAAAGGTAAGGTGCCAATCAAGACCGGAGTCCCATCTGGTGGCCCTGATGAAGCCATGCTTCACTCACCAGAAGATCTCTTTGTTGCATCAGCAACAATGTGTTTCATGAACGGGTTTGTCGAGTTCACAAAAAAGATGAGAATTGAGTTCAAGTCATTTGAGTGTGATTCAGTGGGGACACTAGAGAAAGTCGACAGGAGCTTCGAGGTCACCAAGATTGTGATGGATGCCAAAGTTGTGATTGATTCAGAGGAGAATCGCAAGAGGATTGACCGTGCCCTCGAGCTTGCTGCAAAGTACTGCTTTATCGGCAATAGCATGAAGTGTCCAATTACTCATAATACAACCGTGGTTGTTGAATGACATAACCAAATGCTTTTCCGGTCGTTTTAGAACTGCGAGCATTAGTGATTGAGATGACCGATGATGCACATGAGTATAAGGTTACAGTAGATTGGAAACAAGGACGAGTTGGAAATCTCAGTGTTGAAGGAAAGCCAAAAGTTGAAGTTGCATCACCACCAGAGTTTGAAGGACCAGAGGGCATAATCTCTCCTGAGGATCTGTTTGTGGCAGCTGCAACTTCCTGCTTCATGACGACATTTGTGACCTTCACAAAGAAGATGCGTTTTGAGTTCAAGTCATTCTCATGCGACGGATATGGAACTCTAGAGAGGGTTGACAAGGGATTCCAATTCACCAAATTACTCCTAAAGGCAAAGGTCGAAGTTGAATCTGAAGACCTTAAACCAAAGGCAGAGAGAGCTCTTGATCTTGCAGGAAAATACTGTTTAGTTTCGAACAGCATGAAGTGTCCCACTGAGCATGAGAACGAGGTTATTGTGGGATAAATGAAGAGATTGGAGCGACTATTGTCGTCCAATCATTCTTTCTCTTCTGCAGGTGGAAGGACGTAGATCACTTCCTCAGACTCGGGAAGGGTCACTTCCACAAACTTGTCATCCTTTGGTTTGCCAAAGCCCATCTTCTCTACACCATGCATTGCTTGAAGATCCTTGGACCAAGGCTTCAAGTTCTCGGAAACGTATGCCTCAGGAAGACCCTGTCTAAGAGAGAGACCTGTTTCACGTTTATACTTCCAGAAACCAGAGTTTGTCTGAGTTAGTAACTCTGTGTGTTTTGTGAGATCTGATTTCCACTCTTTGTTGAATGAGGGATAGCTATGATGATGAATACCATTCTCATCATAGAGATCTCTATAGATCCTGTCAGTAATGAAGGGAGTCATTGGAGCGAGGGATCTAGTAATGATCTTCAGAACCTCGTGAAGAGTGAACCACGCTGATTTCTGTTCATCTTCAGTGAATGCCCCATCAGAGTTGAATGAACGGCCCTTAATCATCTCTAGCACATGGTCTGCAAAGAGGTTCCAAGTGAACCCACGAATCTCAATAGCAGGCTTGTGAAAGTCGAGTAAATTGCATTCAGGTACGATTCGTTCAACCAGTTCATTCGCCTCAGCAAGAATCCACTGATCCACTGGTGTTAATTTCTTGAATGGAATCGAGTCAGGTATTGGGAACATTGAGATGAGTCGTGCAATATTGTATAGCTTGGTCATGAATTTTGATATACCTGCAAGACGATCCTCTGAGAATCTTATGTCACTCCCAAGTCCAGCCTCAAGAGCTCCATAGATACGCATGGCATCTGCACCATACTTCTCAACAAAGGGCATTGGTGGAGGTGAGTTACCCTTTGATTTGCTCATTGTCTCACCCTTTTCATCCACGACATGTCCTGAGACCCAGACTTCACTGAAAGCAGGTTTGCCAGTAAGTTGGAAAGTACGAAGCAACGAGTAGTAAAGCCAAGTCCTCACAATGTCCTTGCCCTGAGGACGCATGACATTGTCAAATCCCTTTTTGAAGAGCTGGTCATCATACATGTAACCCACTGCTTGCATTCCACTGATTGAAGAGTCAACCCAAGTATCAAAAGTACGCTCTTCTCCCTTGAACCCATCCTCCGCACCACACTTGGGACACTTGGTGAAGGGTGGATTATCTTTCCAGGGTTGATAATATACTGGCTCATCGGTTAGCTCTGGGACTACAGGTTCCTCGCAAGAGTTACAGTACCAGATTGGTATTTCAGTGCCATAATATCGTCGTCTACTCACAGGCCAGTCCACAGTGACACGGTTCAGCCAATCGATGAGAACCTGTTTATTGAAATTTGGATAGAACGGTGTATCAGCTGCGATCTTATGGAGTTCTTCAATGAAATCTACCTGTTTAACATAGAATTCGTCCATTGCTATGAACTCGATAGGAGTAGCACTACGCCAACATCTGGGCACTCTCTGTGTCGAATCCTCCTGCTTGAAGAGTAGCTCCTTATCCTTGAGATCAGCCACTATCTTCTTTCGTGCCTCTGCAATCTTCATACCAGCATATTCACCAGCAGCATTTGTCATGGTGCCATCAGTAGAAACAGCAGCAATTGGTGTGAGTGCATGGTCTCGGAAGGCCATTACGTCGCCTTGGTCACCATAGCTGCACACCATCAAAGCCCCAGTTCCAAACTCCATCTGTGCTGTAGGGCTAGCTATGATGGGTACTTCCAAGTCAAAGAGTGGGACTGTCGCAGTTTTCCCTTGATATGATTTGTATCTCTCATCATTCGGATGAATGAACACTGCACCACATGCACAGAGCAACTCAGGCCTTGTAGTAGCAATTTCAAGAGGTTCTAGCCCTTCCACCTTGAAGTATAGATAGTGGAGTTGTGTCGGTCGTTCAGTATACTCCACCTCTGCATCTGCAATTGTTGTTCCACATTCAAAACACCAGTTATTGGGACGGTAGTCACTATAGACCAAACCTTTGTTCCAAATGTCTATGAATGTGGCTTGTGTTACTGCTCTGTATCTTGGGCTGTCTGTCCGATAGCTGCCTTCATCCTCATAGGTGTTAAAGGCGATACCCAACCGCTTGAAGCCATCAATAGTGATCTTTTCGGCATCATCAAGGCGTTCCTTACAAAATCTGAGAAACTCCTCACGGGGAGTTTCATGCATACTAATTCCAAGCTCCTTCTCAACCCGAACCTCTACTGGAAGACCATTTCGGTCAATACCAAGAGGAAAGTTAACCTCAAGACCTTGCATGCGCCGATATCTGGCAATTGTGTCAATCTGAGTATAATGAATGAATTGATGAACACCCATTGGTCCAGACAAGTATGGTGGCGGTGTATCCACCGTATAGATTGTTTTTCCAGAGTCAATATTGAACTCGTATGTGTCCTCTTTCGCCCACAGTTGGAGTATTTCCTCCTCAGCTTCGGGCTTCCAGCGTTTAGACTTGATTTTCGGTTCTAGCTTCGACAAAAGGATCAGTCTCCTTGATGTCAGCAAGGGTCGGCACTTGCCGCTTAAGCTCGACGTGGGTGAAGTACCTAAAAGGGTTATGGGCAAGAAGAACTAACCAAAGTCAAATCGCTTGCTGGCTTCACCTCTCTTAATAGGTGCAGGTATTATGTCAGTAGGTTATGAAACAGATGAGTCGTATTGCATTTTTTGTAGGAACACTGGTAATATTCGGACTCATCCAATCAGTTAGTGCATGTACAATATTCATGGCTAGTTCAGGTGATGGTGTGCTAGCCGGAAACAATGAGGACTGGTACATTGTTGACTCCTATATTCAGTTCATTCCGGGAGATGAGGGTGAGTATGGGCAAGTCTATTTTGGAACCACAGAGTGGTATGCAGAAGGGGGGATGAACACAGAGGGTTTGTTTTATGATGTAGCCGCAATTGCTGCTGTAGCTATGAATGACCATCCTGAGAAGTCCTGGCTTTCAAAATGGCCTCCAGTTGTTATGCTTGAGAGCTGCAAAAATGTGAGTGAGGCAATTCAGTTATTCAATAGCAGTCGTTTTGACACATCAATCAGTTACCAGCTCTTGGTAGCAGATAGAAATGGAGATGCTGTTGTATTTGCTCCAGGTGCGGATGGCGAATGGCACTTTCTTCTGAAAGATAGTGAAGAGTACTTAGTTGTCACAAATTTCAATCTTGAAACTAATCCAGACTACACTGGTTGCATCCGATACAATACTGCAACAAACATGCTTGAAGACATGGGTTTGAACCTCAGTATTGAGTACTTCACAGAAATCCTTGAAGCAGTCCACAATCCGCCCGGGGGAGGGTCAGAAACAATCTACTCAAACATTTGTGATTTGGTGAATGGAGATATCTATTTGTTCTACATGAATGATTACAGCAGTTTCGTGCAATTCGATCTAGAGGAAGAATTGGAACTAGGGTCGCACCTGTACAAAATCGAGAACCTCTTTCCTGAGGAAACATCTTCTGTTACAACAGTTCCAACATCATCAAGCACTCATATGCCTCCAGAAGAGAGTTTGATAATTACTGTCGTAGGACTTGTTGGAGGAGCTGCAATTGGGTTAGTAGCTCTATTCCTCATCTCGCGACGGATGTAGCGAAAAGGTTATCCATAACATTAACGATTGTTCATACATGATGTATCGGAAGTTGGGTAGAACTGGACTCAAGGTATCACGGTTCATTCTTGGAACTATGCAAATGGGATGGATTGTTAATGAGGAGGACAGTCACAAACTACTGGATGCAGCCCTTGAGGCTGGAATAAACACGCTTGACACAGCAAATATCTACAGTAAGTGGGGAGAAGGATCTTATCCAGGCAAGTCCGAGGAGATCATTGGTGGCTGGCTAACAGACAGAGGAGTAAGAGATGAACTCGTTCTGGCCACAAAAGTAAGAGGTGAAATGAGTGACAGACCAAATGATGGTGGACTCTCACGCCGTCACATCATGGATGCAATCGAGGGAAGTCTTAGTAGACTGAACACTGAGTGGGTTGACATCTACTGGAGTCATTGGCCTGACGAGAATACGCCAATGGAAGAAACTCTGAGAGCTTATACAAATCTAATCGACAATGGAACCGTTCACTATGTAGGTGCATCAAATCATACTGCAGCTGAAATAATGGAATCACTCTGGATAAGCGATGTGAAAGGTCTGGCTAGATACGACGTCATTCAGCCGTCATATAGTCTAGCACGACGACGTGACTTTGAGAAACACCTTGGACCTGTAGTAGAAAAGTATGAGTTGGGCGTCACAAGCTATAGTCCACTGGGCGGAGGATTCCTTACTGGTAAGTACACAAAGGACGAACTTCCTGACTCGAAACGAGCTGAAACCACAAAAACTCGTTATTTCAAGGATCGTAACTTCAAGATTGTAGATACTCTGAGGGAAGTCGCATTAACACATGGTGCATCAATTCCTCAGATAGCTTTGGCATGGGTCCTTACTCAAAACATAGTGACTGCACCTATTGTTGGGGCAAACTCACCAGAACAGTTGGCGGAGAATCTCCAAGCACTCGAACTCAAACTCACCGATGACGACATGAACCTTCTAAATGAGGTGTCGGATTGGGCGGAAATGGACAATTTGGCGCGCTAGTATGGGTTTAGAGCGGTTCCAGACTAGTCGAAATATCGTCGAACTGGTCTATTCAAGAAATCGTTATTAATGGCGTCCAATAGAACTACACGTTCGTAAGTGCTTCAGGGGATATTCTATGCGAGCCGTACTCAAGATTGGAGGTTCACTCCTCTATGATGATGGAGGTCAAATTCGTATTGACCGACTGAGAGAGTACGCTGACTCGATAAAGTCCCTGGTCAAAGATGGGCACTCATTGGTTGTAGTTGTTGGTGGTGGTAAACCAGCACGGACATACATCTCAGCAGCCAGATTACTAGGTGCAAATGAGGCTCAGTGTGACTGGTTGGGGATTAAAGCAGCAAGGAACAATGCAGAGTTGTTGTGTGCAGCTCTTGGAGACCTAGCATATCCCAAGATAATTGACGACTATGATGAACTAGAGATAGCAGTCAACCTTGGAAAGATTGTGCTACTTGGTGGTATGGTACCAGGTCAGTCAACAAACGCTGTGGCTGCAGCTTCTGCGGAACTGATTCAGGCAGACATGCTGTTCAATGCAACCAATGTTGATGGAGTCTATGACCGAAACCCTGAGGAGAATGGTGCCAAGAGATTGGACACCGTAACCATTTCTCAATTGAGAGAGATTCTATCTACTGAAGGAACAAAAGCAGGCCAGTACAACCTCTTTGATCCAGTAGCAATTGGAATCGTGGAGCGATCGAAGATTCCTACTGTAATCTTCAACGGCAACGATCCTAGGAATCTTAGGAAGGCGTTCAGCAAAGAAAAGATTGGTACCCGAATCACGCACGAATAACAGGAGAGAATCTAACAAGAGGCGAAGAAGAGTTGAAGAGACTACTCGAAAAGATATTCGCATCCCGGGCACAGACCCGCGTCGTCCAGCACTTTCTAGACCGTCCAAAGGAGTTCTTCAATCTGAGTAGACTGGCTAAGGAAACTGGACTTGCACACTCAACAATACATCGTGTGATGCAACCTCTTGTGGATATGGGACTTGTCAAAGAGATCAAAGCTGGTCAACAAATCCGGCTATTCATTCTTGAAACTGAAGATGATCGCTCCAAGATAATCTCAGACTTCTATGAGAAAATCAAGCCGCATTTAGAGACCAGTTGAGGAATCATCTATTCAAGAAATCATGGTTCAGTTTGTGTTACTTGCATACTGACGGTAAAAGTGCCTATACTCTCAAAGGTAATGCCCACATAGATTATTCCAGCTGTAGCCATTCCCATCTCACCAAAATCAAATGCATTCATGAATTCAGAATCGCAAATTACCCATCTGTAACCGTCGTTTATTGGTTGAAGGTCAAGCACATCTCCTGTCATATCACCGCCCATGTCGGTTAGTACCTGCACAGTTATGCCGCCGATATCCCCTAAACTCATTCCCGGTTGAGTAATTTCAATTACTATGTATCCAGTTGCCAATATTGGATCATTCAAAATGTAAGTAAAGTAACTTACTCTTTCCATTCCCACATAGTGAACGCTTTCGAATGACCCACTTATTTCAATTGGTGGATCAGTCACTGTTACGTCTGTCGACACTAAATTGGAAATCCAGAAAATTGCACCGGCAACTGTTCCAATCATGATGATAAATAGCACCCATACTGGTATTGTTTTGACTACTTTCCTCTTCAGGAAATTCATTTCAATCATCCCGCTCCAAGAAAATTACAACTGATAACTATACGATACTTAATCATATAAAACTGATAGAAACTCGAAAAGTTGCAATATTTCTCTTGAACTTCTCATGTAGAAGATTTCGAACTCAGTTCCCAACTTCTCATCCAAAACGGCTATATTGAGATGGAATTATCCAGCAGATTGTGCCGAGGTAGCCAAGCGGCCAACGGCGGTGGACTCAAGATCAGCAAAACATCGCTTTGACTCCTAGGAGAAATCCACTCTCGCAGGAGTACATGGGTTC
>Ga0209536_100011715_pt1 | contig 12812 bp, 9 predicted proteins | sample DeeMarSeWOR28_12_FD_187461 | JGI IMG/M metagenome (GOLD analysis project Ga0209536, IMG submission 187461) | Marine sediment microbial communities from White Oak River estuary, North Carolina - WOR-2-8_12 (SPAdes) (version 2) | ecosystem: Environmental > Aquatic > Marine > Intertidal zone >...
CCACACTTTCATCCATGTATTTATTCATTTCATTCACTTCACGGGTAATGAAGGAAGATATTTGAAAGACGCGTTGAGATAAGGCAAGCAGACTGTCTTCTATCACCTGGGCATCGTCTTTCAGGGCAAGTTGCCGCTGGGAAAGGCTGATAAAACGGGGATCACTCTGATTGACCGAACGAAAGTTTGTCATGATTTCTTCCTGGTTTAGAGAAAGGGTAATCAGATTATCCACGATTAATCGTAAAGAATTATAGTTTTCCATCATCATGGACATTTCCCCACTGGTTTGCATTTGCTCCAGGGATTCTTTCAATTCTTCCATCCCTTCTGATGCATCCTGTTGGGACTGCGATGCATTTTTTCGTTTCTTGTTTTCAAGGTGTTCCATAGCCTCCCGCAGAGCCTCCTCTATCTTTTTCTCCTGTTCCAGCGTTATTTGCATGGGTTTCGGAAAAGCAAGGTCCTGATTGAGATCAATAAGGTCTTCAAGAGATTCCCTGGCGTCCTTAAATTCCTCATTCAACTGTTCCTGATCCTGCTGGATCTCTTGAAGGTCACTTTTCCGGTCCTCCGTCTCTTTCGACAGGCTTTCCTGAGAATTGCTCAATTCTTCCATATCATTGATCGCCTTCTCCAATTCAATATCAAACTTCATCCGTTTGAATAATTCCAGGGTGCGTTCAAGTTCCTGTTCAAAATTATCCTGTTGAAAATTTATTCTCTCCAGCAGATTCTTTACCTCATTCAGGTCTTTCTTTTCTTCCAGTAATTTCTTGAGTTCCTCGAATAATTTCTTAGTCTCTTCATCCAGCAATTCATCCATGAGATTCTGTAACTGATCAACCTTTTTAATTAGTTCAGCATCCAGTTCATTGAACTTTTCGAGTTTCATGGAATTGGCCTGGTTCAGATCCTGGAGTTTTATAATCTCGCTGTCCAGTTTCTCCTTATCCTGTATCAATTCATCCAGAAGTTTCTGGTCCTGCCAGTTCATTTGTTTCTTTCCTTTAAGCCGGTTTTCAGCCTCCTCAATTTTATCATTCAGTTCTTTTGCCATCTCCAGACTCTTATCTATCTGATTTTCAGCGTTTTGAGATGATTTTGCCAGATCAGCTTCCCGTTCTTTTTTGCTGGGTATCCTGAAATAATAGGTAGTGGACCTGCTTGCCTTCTTCCCGTTTATGCCATCGTTGTCCCGTACTTCAAGATAGTATTCAATTTGATCCGTATCCTGTAGGGCCAGACTGTCAATGCTCCAGTTGAAATAAAATCCTTGTGAGGTTTTATCCCGATCAATCGGTATGCTATGGTAGTTTTTTCTGTTCTCCGGACTTTCATCAGCTGAGGATACTATATTGTAATACAATCTCAAATCTGAAAAACCATAATCATCGGATATATTGCCTCCCAAGATCATATAATCATACAGCACGGTATCTATGTATTGATTGACGCCAATCTGAGGATATTCGTCAGGAATCACCTCCAGCTGGTACATGATTCTGTCTTTGTTCGTAGCATGTTCGTTAAACAACACCACCTGGTAAAGGCTTGATTCAAGCGCTTGTTTTTCCAATGTAAATAGCTGATCTTCTGATTGTTGTGCCTTATATAATTCCTGGTTTGTATCAAAACTCACTGAGATGCTGTCCGTGAAAAGTGTTTGGAATTGCCATTCAACCCTGGTCCCTTCCGGAACCTGCAGGGTACCTGTATTGCTTAGGGCCTCACTTTCCCGGCCAAGGTAAGCTGGATAGGTCAAGCCTACATTGAAGTTCTTCAGGTTTGGCCGGTTCACCACGGTAAGTTCATATTTGTCTGAACTGAATCCGGCGGCTTCAAACTCGAATTCGATGTTCTTGGCAATTTTTTTTATGGTGTAGGAAAAATCTGTTTGATTGGCAGAAATCAATTTTACTTTCCTTTCACCGATCTTGAGGTATACATTTTCGGGAAGGGCTTCCCCCTGAACGGATACCCGGATGTTGTAATCCTCGTTCTTGAAGGCCAGAAGATTACTGTTGTTCAGCACAAATTCAAACGGGGCAGTGGGCTTATACTCCCTGTTATAATTGACAATACGCGTGCTGCTTTCAGAAATTACCTTGGGAAAAGAAAAGCTTAGAAGTAAAACGATTAGAAACGGGACGGCCAGGTAACGGAGGTATTTCCGGTTTTCTTTCAGCGATATGGCCTGCTCAAAGTCAATATCGCCAATGTCTACAGATTTTTGTGTTATACTGGCTTTGACCAGGTCGTTGTCATCAGGCCGTTTGTGGTACAATTGCAAGAGGTTAATCAGTTTGTCATTAATGGAAGGGAAATAATTGCCGATACCACGGGCCGCTTCCTGATCACTGATTTGAAGTTTTTCAATGAATATCCTTAATACGGGAATAAGGATCCATTGTGAGAACACATAGGCCAATATGGCCAGGTAGGAATAGAACAATATTCCACGGATAAGGGTATTAAAATGTCCTACGAATTCAAGTAAACTATAAAATAGAAACGCTGAAAGTAAAAAAGTAAAAGATAGCAACAGGCTTTTTATCAGTACTCCCGTGTAGTACTTTTTCTTGTACAGATGTATTTTCCTGAAAATATAATTACCCTGCTTGCTCTCCAAGACTATTTTTTTGTTTTAGTTCAGTTGTTTGGGTTTCTTAAAATACACTTCACTGAAATCCCTGTATTGCATAGGATTATTGGGAAAATTCTTCACATAGGATTGAATCAATCTGTATCCTTCATCGTACCACAATACCACAATAGGTGCGTCTTTCATCAACTTTCTTTCAGCATTTTTAAACAGACTGTTGGCATCTTCAATGTTCCTGGCATTTAAGGCCCGGTCGAAATATGAATCGAAAACAGAACTCGAATACCTTGATATATTAGGATACGATATCCTATCCGTATTGTTCGGAAGATTCTTGCCATAAAATATCCAGAGAAAATTCTCCGCGCTGGGATAATCCGCCACCCAACCGGCACGCATCAGACCGAAACTTCCCTGGAAGCTCTTTTCTATTAACTGTGCAAAGGGTAAAATGGTTAATTCAATATTAATATTGAGGTGGTCTTTCAGCTGTTTTTGAATCTCCAGGGCAACATTGGTATTCCGTTCTCCCTCAGGATTCAGGAATAGCTCAATTTTCGGAAAGTTTTTACCATTGCGGTATCCTGCCTTATCGAGGAAATATCTGGCAGAATCCACATTTAAGGTATAGCCATCAATATCCTCTATATCGTAACCCGGTAAAACCGGCGGCGTGATGCCATATGTTCCCGGAGCATATCCTTCTCCGTTTAAAACGAAATCCAAAATCTTTTCCCGATCAATTGCGTAATTAAACGCTTTACGCACATCAATATTCCTGAATATGGCGTTTTCAAGATTAAAAGTTAGGAACTGTGTGGCCATTTCCGGTACCCGTTGCAACTCATATTCCCGGTACTCACCCTCCCTGTTGTCATTCGTTTCCTCCAGGATCTCGAGGATATAATCAGTGGGTAATCGGTAAATCATATCCAGATTCCGCTTTCTAAACTCAAATAACTCGGTCTTTTTGTCTTTGATGAACTGAATACTCAAGGCATCCAGGAAAGGAAGCGGGTTGCCGTATTCATCCACACCGTGGTACTTATTGTTCTTTGTCAAGATGATGGAAATGTCTTCATCGATGCTTGAGATGACATAGGGTCCGGTCCCGACCGCTTTGATGCGCATATCCAGACCATATTTTTCTTCCGCCTCACGGGGATAAATGAAACAGCCGGGCATGGACAGGTTTACCATGAACATGGAATTCGGCTTGGTCAGGGTGAGCTGTAGCGTATACCGGTCAACCACTTTTATACCGCTGACCTCAAAATCGGGGATGTTTCCATTTCGGGTGGCATTATAATACCGGGTGGCGCCTTCCAGTACATCCTTAAATATGGAGGAGAATAGTTGGTTGTTTATGTTTTGCGTACACAACCTCGTGAAACAGTACTTGACATCCTCCGCTGTCACCTCCCTGCCTGTTCCGTCGCTGAAACAGGGGTCGTCATGGAAATATACCCCTTCCTTCAGCTTTATAGTATATACGGTACCGCTTTCGTCAATGCCAAAACTCTCTGCAAGGGAAGGTATCACATTCAGGGTCTCATCGTCAAATTTGAAAAGCCCCTCATACACCTGACAGGCTATTCGGTATGAATAGGCATCTGTAATGTTATGCGGGAATAGATTTTTTAAATATTCCGATTCATTAAGCCGGAACACACCGCCATAATAGCGATCTCCCTTGGCCTTTCTAAGGGTCAGGGATTCATCCTGTTGTTGGTCTGGAGCACTACAGGATAAAATCATGGAAAAAATACTGGCTGCCATGAAGCATGAGAACAAATTTTTCATATCCGTATACGCTTTAAGTAGAACACGAAAACAAAATTAAGGATATTTCATTCAATTTCTAATAAGATTGGGCAGTGGTCAGAATGTACCGCTTCAGGAAAAATTGAAGCTGATTTCAACCGGTCATCCAGATTTTTGGTGGTCATGTGATAATCTATCCTCCAGCCAAGGTTTCGGGCCCTCGCATTAGCCCTGAAACTCCACCAGGTATAATGATGCGGATCACTGTTAAAGAATCTGAATGTATCCGTAAATCCCGCTTCGAGAAAATTGGTAACCCACTCCCTTTCTTCCGGAAGGAAGCCAGATGAATTCTTATTGGAAACAGGATTATGAATATCAATTGGCTTGTGGCAGATGTTGAAATCACCCGAAATCACCAACCTGGGAACGGATTTCTTCAATTCGGTGATGTAATCCAGGAAGAAATCCAGAAACTTCATCTTGAAGGCCTGCCGCTCGTCGCCACTGGATCCCGAAGGTATGTATACCGATAGGATGGAATACTCATTCAGGTCCATTCTGAGTATTCGGCCTTCGGAATCGTATGTCGAATTTCCACTTCCATATTCCACATGGACCGGCTCTGCCCTGGTAATGATAGCCACACCGCTATACCCTTTCTTCACTGCCGTATGCAGGTATACGCGGTAACCCAGCTTTTCAAGGGAGGGTATGTCGATTTGATTTTCCTGGGCTTTTAATTCCTGAAGACAGAGTACATCGGCATCCGATTGTGCTATCCACTCCAGCAATCCTTTATTCATTGCCGAACGGATACCGTTAACATTGTAGGAATAAATTTTCATTGCCCGTAAATTTCCTTTTCAAAATATTCTATGATATGCATCTTCAGTAATTTCTCCTGATCCAAAATATCTACATGAGGCAGTTTCTTTACCAGTCTCCAATGCGGCCAGCCTTCCTCATCCAGACCTTCCAGTGTATAATAGCCAGAAAAACTCAGAATTTTACATATGGCAATATGTATTAAATCCTGCTTCTGTTCCTTGGAAAAGCGTTTTTTACCCTTTCCAAGCTCCCGAACACCGATAAGAAAAAGAACGGCGTTAACAGATCCTGGACGCTTTCCCACAGCCTCTTCCAGGCTGTCAAGTACAGATTGCCATTGCTTATGAAGATCCAGGTCTTTTTTAAACGTGCTCATTCAATGCATCCCAGTATTCAACGGCTCTTCTCAAATGCGGAATTACGATAGTACCTCCGATCAAGGTGGCAAGCGACATGGCCTCGGTCACTTCTTCAGTACTGAATTGTAATTCGTGACATTTTCCCAGGTGATATTTTACACAGTCATCACAACGCAACACCAGCGAACAAGTAAGTCCGATCAATTCCTTAGTCGTCGTTTTCAAATGTCCATCCTGAAAGGCATTGGTGTCCAGGTTGTACATTCTTTTAATGACCTTATCCCCGGTGCCAAGTAGCCGTTCATTCATCCGGCTACGGTAGTCGTTGAATTCATTAACCGTATTCATTATATTTATGTTTCCTGACAAATATAGATCATTCAACCAGTTTTACAAGGCCAGCTATGATAAAGGATTTGTATTATCTGCTCTTCCCACCTGCCTGTGTGCTGTGTGGTGACGGATTGGCTGCGGGTGAACAACACATCTGTAGCGGTTGTATTTATCAACTACCCAAATTCAGGGACCAAAGGGAAACCTGTTCCTATCTGCCGGGATTAATTGGCGGTCACAACTACGCCTACGTGTTCTCCTATATAAAATATTTTAAGGCGGGCATAGGACACCGTTTGGTACAGGAGATAAAATACGGAGGGAAACCGGAACTGGCTTTCCTGATTGGTCTTCAATTGGGAAAGATCATTGAAGGATCAGATATATGCACGGACATTATTATTCCGGTACCCCTGCACAAAAAGAAACGAAGAAAAAGGGGCTATAACCAATCGGATTATATTGCTGAGGGCATATCGAAGGGCACAGGCATTGCCTGGAACCCGGAACTGATTGTCAGGATCCGAAACAATCCTACACAGACCAATAAATCCAGAATGGACCGGATCGACAATGTGGAGGGAATATTCAAAGTGGAACGATCCCGGCAACTCAGTGATCGAAATGTTATCCTCGTGGATGACGTGATCACTACAGGAGCTACACTGAATGCCTGCGCCCAGGTCCTGCATAGTGCGGGTGCCTGTGTCAAGGGTATTGCCTCCATAGCCATGGCCAGGATGTGATCAGGATCCTCAACCAAAGAGTATAAACATAAAAAAACCCTTCCCGGATCTCCGGGAAGGGCTGTATTGAAATTTCTTTTCTTTTGCTTAGTAGTTCGAACCGGCCCTGATCATAGCACATCGGAAACCGATAGTTGCCGTGGCAGAGTCTTCAGACAAGAATCGTCGGGTACCAGGAGCCATCCAGTAGGCTATATCAGCCCAGGAACCACCTTTGTAAACCCTGGCCCGGTCGCTGATCAGGGACTGCTTGCCCTGGAAATCATACCAGCTCTCAGGATCGTCTATGTTCGCATTTTCCGTTGCATTTCTGTCGGCAGGACTTCTTCGGACCGGGTTAAGATCCTGTACATCCTGGTAAGATAAAGGACGATAAACATCCAGAACCCACTCATTGACATTACCCGCCATGTTGTACAATCCGAAATCATTGGGTGGATATTCATAAATATACGCGGTAATCATGGCACCATCGTTTAACTTACCGGCAATACCTGCATAGTCACCCCTTCCTCTTTTAAAGTTTGCGAGGAAGAAACCCATTTCTTTTCCATAAGGATTTCGCAATGCATGACCATCCCAGGGGTATACCCTGTTGTGGGTCTGATTTTCATCCATCCACTGAGTACCAATCATTGCCAATGCTGCATATTCCCATTCGGCTTCTGTGGGCAACCTGTAATCTGGCAATACCACGCCACTTTCCAAAGGAATACGTCCCCCGGTTTCTGCAGGAAGATCTTCCAGACCAGCATCTGCTGCCAACTTCTGATTAACCACTGCGGTTCTCCAGTTGCAATAATCCACGGCTTGTCTCCAGGAAACACCTACAACAGGATAAAACCTGAATCCAGGATATCTGAAATAGTGATTCTGGTATGGATCATTGAAAGCCAGGTCTCTTGCCCAGACGGTAGTATCCGGAAGGGCAGACTCATAGGAAACCCTGGGTGAATCCAATTTTACATAGTGGAGATATTCCAGCCAGTGTATGTTGGCCACTTCTGTTTCATCCATGTAGAAAGAGGCAACTGTTACCGTTCTTTCAACATTATCTCTCCAGGTCATGATGTCCTCTTCATAGGCACCAAGAACCGTTCTACCTCCCTCAATAAATACAAGGTTTGGACCTTCCGGCTGACCGCGGTATTCCGCAACCTGGAATCCTTCTTCAGAATTGTACTCCAATCCTGTTGCAGTACTGTATTTACCGGGATTTGTAGCTGTGGGCGTCCCGCCCTTCTTGCCACATGAAAACATAACAACAGCAATGGCTGCTAAAATGAGTATGGATCTTGTGGAATGAATTAAATTTTTCATAACAAAATTTTATTCAAAATCGTAACACCTGTTTAATTCAACTTAATTTTTACCGAAAGCTATATTTCGGCGTTCAAATCTATAAAACTGAACATTTCTAGTCCGAAAAATTGAAATAATATTTCAATAAAAACAACACAAATGGCACTTTATTCATGAAATATTTCAATTTATCAAGATTTTAAGACCGAACCTTTCATATATATAATAGTATAAATTGAAAATTATTGTGTTGGCCCTAAGAAATTTCAATCATTTCTTTCAAAGTATTTTTTGCATGCACTATACTATCGAGATCACGAATTACCAATTGGGGTTTATTCTTAACTTCTTTAAGTACACATTTTGAGGAATTATTCTTGATATAATGTAAGATCTTGCCAAACACATCTGAATTATAGAATAGGGCGTTTTCCGGATCAATAAACTGTGCTTTCAGGGTATTATTCTTAATATTCAATCTTTCCATGCCCAATTGTTCGGCAAACCAGCGGAGTCGAACTGTTTCGAACAACGTGTGGACTTCCTCGGGAATGGGTCCGAACCGGTCTTTCAATTCTGTGGAAAATTGTGCCAGCGTTTCCTCAGAATCTATATTGTCAAGACGGGAATACAGATTCAGACGTTCTGAAATATTGGTGACGTACTGCTCGGGAATCAACATCTCAAGGTCAGTTTCTATGATACAATCCTCCGAAAACAAATGGGCCTTTTCCTGCAGATCCTGTTCAAAAAGGTCTTTGAATTCCGTTTCTTTTAGTTCATTGACCGCTTCGTCAAGTATTTTATGATAGGTATCGAATCCCAGGTCGTTGATAAACCCGCTCTGTTCTCCCCCCAGGAGATTACCGGCCCCGCGAATATCCAGGTCGCGCATGGCCACTTTAAAGCCATCTCCCAGTTCGGAGAATTCTTCCAGGGTACGCAGTCGCTTTCTGGCTTCCACCGTCAATCCCGAAATAGGGGGCGAAAGCAGATAACAGAAGGCCTTTTTGTTGGATCTTCCAACCCGGCCCCGCATCTGGTGCAAATCTGATAAACCGAACATATGCGCCTGATTGATAATAATTGTATTGGCATTGGGTATATCGAGTCCAGATTCAATGATATTGGTGGAGACCAGCACATCGTATTCTCCCTCAATGAACTTAAGCATTTTCCTTTCCAGTTGATCCCCTTTCATCCGGCCATGCGCGAACGTTATTCTTGCTTCAGGTACAAGCCGTAATACGATGTTGGCGATTTCCTCGATATCCTTTATCCTGTTGTGTACGAAAAAGACCTGGCCTCCCCGGCGTATTTCAAAACTGATGGCATCGCGGATCACTTCCTCATTGAAAGTATAAATTTCTGTAGTTACAGGCTGCCGGTTTGGGGGCGGTGTGCCGATAATACTTAAATCCCTGGCTCCCATCAATGAAAAATGCAAGGTCCTTGGAATTGGAGTGGCCGTTAGGGTAAGTGTATCCACGTTTATCTTCAGCTCTTTGAGCCTTTCCTTGACGGCTACCCCGAATTTTTGTTCCTCGTCAATGACCAGTAAACCGAGGTCTTTGAACTCGATATGTTTGTTGACCAGCCTGTGTGTTCCTATTACGATATCAATTTTCCTTTCCCTGATTCGCTCGATTATGGATTTAATTGTGCCGGATGATCTGAACCGGCTGATATACTCGATCTCAACCGGGAAATCTTTCAGTCTTTCCTTAAAGGTCCTGAAATGTTGAAAAGCAAGTATTGTTGTAGGAACCAGGATGGCAACCTGTTTGTTATCGCAAACGGCTTTGAAAGCAGCACGTATTGCAACTTCAGTTTTACCAAAGCCTACATCCCCGCAAACAAGCCGGTCCATAGGATGGGGCCGAATCATATCAGCCTTGACATCCTCGGTGGATTTTGCCTGGTCCGGTGTATCTTCGAAAATGAAGGAAGATTCGAGTTCAGCCTGCAGAAAACTATCATTGCTGAATGAATATCCCTTCGTCGTCTTTCGTTGAGCATAGAGCTTGATAAGATCAGCGGCTATATCTTTTACCCTGCTTTTTACTTTCTTCTTCTTAAGATCCCATTCCTGGCTTCCCAGTTTGCTCATTACCGGAGGATTACCTTCCTTTCCGGTGTATTTTGAGATCTTGTGCAGGGATTGTACGCTCACGTAAAGCAGGTCGTCGTCTTTATAGACCAACCGTAAGGCCTCCTGTTCCCGCCCATTCACCAAGATCTTATCCAATCCGACGAATCGACCGATCCCATAATCAATGTGCGTAACATAATCGCCCGGCGCCATGGTCTGTAATTCCCGAAGTGTTATGGATTTGGATTTGGAATATTTCCTCCTGACCTTGTATTTATGAAACCGGTCAAACAACTGGTGATCCGTATAGAGGGCAATCTTGCAATTATCATCCATGAAACCGTTGCGCAGCTCAACCGGAAGTGATGTAAAGTGTATGTGGGGGTCAATCTCCTCAAATATGGTAGTCAAACGATTTATCTGGTTTTCAGAATCTGAGGATATGATGTTCGTGTAGCCCTTTTCCTGGTTTTCCAACAGATTCTCACTCAGCAAATTGAAATTCTTGTTAAAGGAAGGCTGGCTCCTCGAATTGAATTCCACCGACCAGCTGTCGGGAAGATAATATCGGTTGCCAAATTCCACAATCGTGAAATCCTCGACTTTACTGGAGAAAGAACTGGCCGACTCGAACAATTCCCTTGGGGGAAGTACAACCTGTGTTTTTCCACTTTGATCAATAACCTTTTCGAACAATGAAGAAGCCTTTTCATAATACCGTTCAATCACATCCAGCGTAAGGCTGTAATCCTTAACCCAGATCTTGGTATTTCTCGGAAAAAAAGATAAAAAGGAATCCAGCGTTTCCTTTTGAAGCCGGGTCTGAACATTCGGGATGAGATGAATTTCCTTAAGATGTTCCGTGGATAGCTGCGAATCCGGGTTGAAGGTCCTGATGCTTTCCAACTCGTCACCGAAAAGTTCAATGCGGTACGGGAGGTCATGGGCATATGAAAATATGTCAACGATCCCCCCTCTTACAGAAAACTGGCCTGCCTCGAAAACGAAATCAGTTTTTTCAAAATCATAAGCAATCAACTTTTCAGTCAGTTCTTTTATATCCACGGGATCGCCAATGCATAAAGTATGGGTATTCTGCAATAAAGATCTTTTATTGATCACCTTTTCGGCAAGGGCCTCAGGATAGGTAACTATCAACTCCCCCTTGACGTCCTTGTGGTTGATTCTGTTGAGTATTTCTGCGCGGAACAATACGTTGGCGTTTTCGATCTCCTGAATATCATAGGGCCTTTTGAATGATTCCGGAAAAAGAAAGATGTCCCGTTCCGGTAAGAGATTCTGCAGGTCGTTTTGAAAATAAGCAGCTTCTTCCTTATCGTGTAAAATGAACAGGTCATTTTGATGGTTAATCTTGTGTACTGCAGTGGCAATTATAGCATCCAGACTGCCACGAAGCCCTTTCAGACAGATCCGCTGTTTATCATTTGCCTTGATACTCTGGGCCACGGACTGTATGAAGCTGTCCCTGATGTAAATCTCAATAAATTCCTTGTTTGTCACAACCAATGACTTTACCGCAAAAATAGGATCATTATGATGAAATTTTCTTTCCAGGAAATTTTTCTTTAGATTAACCAAACCATTATAATGCAAATCCAGTTAAATAATACTACCGAATAAATTAGCTGGAAATTATTTTAATAGGCGATGGATAAGAAAGAACTGACCGAAGGAAGACATGTAATAAGGGGATTAAAGGAGCTTGAGAAGATCCATCCACACAAATTGATCACCTTTCTCTTTCTATTCGGTATCTCACTGGTCTACGTTTACTTGTTGATCTCCGTTACCATTGAATCCATATTGGCTGAAAATGCGGATTCCGGTATACAGTTTCCGAAATTCTATATTGTGGCCTCCTTTCTTTTAATGGGAGCCCTATTTATCCCAGTTGGTCTGATCCCGGCTTTCAAATCGGAAAACCTGTTCCAGATTCGTAAAAAGGTTTTCGGCCTCTTTCTTGGCGGCGCCCTTTTCCTGATCTTCCAGGGAATAGGCTGGTTGGAACTTATCTTTCAGGGCTTCAGTTTGAAGTCCAACTATATCGGGACCTACATCTATATGATTACCGGATTTCATATGGTCACAGTGTTGATTGGAAACGGCGCCATTGCCTTATATCTATACCTTACCAGGAATATCTACCACGACGGGGTGGCACGGTTGATCTATTTTACTTCACCCTATGAAAAAACTAAACTGGAAATTATGCATAATTACTGGGTATATGTTTGTGTATCCTGGATCGGCATAGTTACCTGGTTGATATTTCTGATCTAGTAAATTAATATGGTAATTTTTTTATTGTCTGCAATACTATTTTTTCAGGACGATCTGCCTTTGACACTTAATATTTATGATCCCGAAGCCAGGGCAATTATCATTTTTGCGCCTGATAATCGTTCTGCAGAATATGAACAATCGCTCTACTTGCTGACCAAAGACCCTATCGGGCTGGATCAGAGGAATGTTCTGATCTTTGAAATATTTGCTTCAGGAGGGATCGGGCCAGGCGGGGAGTCGTTCAGTGAAGAGCAGGTAAATGCCATCCGGACCTATTATCAGGCCGATGCACAACGTTTCATGGTGCTATTAACCCGTAAACATTTTGAGGAAATTTTAAGATCCGAAAAGCCGATGCAATTGGATGATATATTCCAGTCCTTTGACCAGGAAGAATAATCAAACGTCTTTATAATGCCTGTAGAAGACGTTTTCTATCTCATCGACGGATATAATGTGGCGTGGGGTATCCACAG
>Ga0209536_100011716_pt1 | contig 12812 bp, 11 predicted proteins | sample DeeMarSeWOR28_12_FD_187461 | JGI IMG/M metagenome (GOLD analysis project Ga0209536, IMG submission 187461) | Marine sediment microbial communities from White Oak River estuary, North Carolina - WOR-2-8_12 (SPAdes) (version 2) | ecosystem: Environmental > Aquatic > Marine > Intertidal zone >...
GTTCATCAGCCAGAACAAGTAAAGGATCATTGATTAAAGACCGAGCTATTGCAACTCTTTGTTGTTCACCACCAGATAGATGGATACCTTTGTGATTTGCTCTATGAAAAATTCCAACTTCTTTTAACAAATTTTTTGCTTTTTTTTCTAAAGTTATGTTATCTTTCTTCATTATTAAACCTCTCAGGCAACATCTGGGCAATGCCTAGATAAGAAGTTATACTATGCGGAACCTGTTGTCAATGAACGGCAGACAGCCCTGATATTTCAACAGACAGGCAAAAAAGATGCACCGGCAAACAACCCTTGCTCAATCTGGAACATCCGCCAGAAAACTGCGAGATTGATTAAAACTGACCCATTTCAACTTCAAATGACGCCGACGCTCCATCCTGACGAGCACTTTTTTCAGTAAAACCTGCTCCAATCGTGAAAAGAACGTGATATGTGCACCATATTTTGCGCATGTCACGATGAACATACCCCTTTTCACTCTGGAATTTATTGGGGTATTGCTTTTCGTGAAATCGTATGATATCATTGGAACCCGCAGCAAGGCAACAATTTAAAGGGACAAGAAAACATGCCGATTCCCGACCAGACAGTGATAGTAGATGCGCTTATCGAAGAGCTTGAAATGCTGGGGGGCGCAGCAGACCCGCAGGAACTGATCGACAGGCTGGCCGACCGTTTCCAGCTCACCGATGCCGAGCGGCAGGAGACATCGCAGTCCGGCAGAAGGGCCTTTGACCACAGGGTGTATCAGGCCGCCTACATGGCCCGCTCCAAGCGAGGGGTGATGGAATCGCTGAAGAAGAGCGGCAGGGGAATATGGGCGCTTATGGATAAGTCCAAGATAAAGCGCAAGAAGGCCCCCGCGCCGAGGGCAGCAGCACCGGCCGCTCCAAGGCAGCAGGAAAGGGTAACCCAGATAAAACCATACGAGAGTGCGTACGAGAGACCGGCGGATAAATCAAGGGAGGAACTAAGGTCGAGGCTGGACTACTTCGCATCTATCTTCAAAGAGGAGAGGGAGCATAAGACCTTTGAGCCGAGCAGAGAACTGCAAAACGAAATGAACGCGCTGCGCTCAACACTTGAGAACACTATCGCGCAACTGGAAAGAGTCGGGGAGTACCTGGTACGAGAGGTGCAGGTAGTGAAACAGGAATCCGCCGAGAGCCCGCTGGACGACAAGGAACTGATCAGCGGCGTTGGCGATATCGGCGCCCTGTTTGCGCAGCAGGTGGACAAGGTGCGCAGCACAATCAAATCGACCCTGGGGCTGCCGGTACTGCGTCCCGGCCTGCTCACTGCTTATATAGAACTGCTCGTAAAGAGCATCTGATAGCAACGCCGGTCATAACACAACAGAGCCACTTTAGTTAAAAAAGTGGCTTTTTACTATCCCACGGATTGCCATATTGTCAAACTTGTTTAACACTGTCCTCGTCTATATAGAGTTGAGTCTCCCACTCGATCTCCATTTTCTGTATCTCAACCCTGGCGCTACCGGAGCGATCCAGCGTCAAACTAAACGGCAGTACCGATTTTGAGTATCCCATCTCGTACATGCTCATCCAGTATATCTCCAGTATATATGACAACTTGACCGCATGCTGAGTGACGACGGAACGAACTGCCACCGGCAGCTTTATGGGTATGGTTTGAATCAGAGGATCGTCGTTGGGTCCCAGCACATTGACGCGGTTGTAATACAATACCTCATCGGCCTTCATCTGTATGTGGGTCACAGCCTGTGTTTTGACGATGGTAGTCGGGTAAAGCGCCGGTCCTCCGCCGACATTGCGTATCTTAAAGGTGCCGTCCCACTTCTCCCACCTGGACGGCTTCTCCTTTTCGAAGTAGGGAACCACCAGCGGGCGCAGCATGCGCTTCAACTGCTCGTTATACTCCTTAGTGGTTTCACCGGTGGACCTGGCAAGGTCTATCGACGCCTTGGCTTTCGCCACGATTACTTCAACCTCAGACTTGGCCGATTCCGACTGGGATTTGGTTGCCTGCACCAACTCTTTTATGTATTTAGCAAAACGGTAGGTCAGCACCATCAGACCGGCTATACCGGCCGCGCCCGCTATGGTAACCATGGTGCTGAACCGTGGAGCGGCCCAGTCCGACAGGGTCCATACCAGTATCCAGAAGATGATAACGGCTATGACCAGAAACAGCCAGATGTTGGCGATGAACCATCGTCTATACCCCCGTTTCGGCCTGGATACTCTGAGCCGCTTGATTACACTCTTATGTTCCTTTTTATCGATGTTGCCCATGCTCACCTTTTAGCAAGAATTATACTACATACAGCAAAGCTTGCGCATGGTTTTACCCCTGCGCAATATCACTTCATGCTATAATAAACGTATCTGAACAAACGGCCATCGGCATTATAGAGGAATAAAAAACAGATGGGGTTTTTGACCGACAGCAAATTCGCCGAATATGTGAAGCGATTTTCTAAAATCCCGCAGCATAATCTTCAAAACTGGCGCGACGGCCCCGATCCCAGGTATTTGTGTGACTACTGCGAGACCCACTTCGACCAAAGCGAACTGGCGCGTGCCGGCGGCAGCATAGAGACAGTTAACTGTCCCTACTGCAGCAAGGCAGGAGGTTTTCTGCCCTGCATCTCCCTGTACTGCAAATCGGAAGAGCATGACTTCTGGACATAGATGATGCGGCTACTGCTTCCGGCACTTAAAGGTGTTCGATCCCAGAGTGCCTATCTGAACCTCGCCGGAGATTTCATCGCCGTTTACCGTCCCCTTGAAATCAAGCATCATCGCCCCGCGCGGAGTATCGGCCTCCACCGACCATGACACCATGTCTCCATCTACAGTACCACCCTTAAAAGAAGACACGTTGCCCGTCACACCAGAGTAGGTACCGCTTAGGCTGTTACCATCCGTTTTCAGCACCAGTGTCCCCAGAAGCTGTGCCCCTGGGCGTGGTTATTTCCGTCTTGTACCTCCCGTCAATCGGCATTTCATTCCCTCTCTATCTCTAGTCGACACCTGTACCGGCAGCCGTTTTTAACGGCCGTTCGCATCGCCCGTGAGCGTTGACACCACGATGACTGTAAGGTTATTATTGTACTTGCTGTCATGATAGTAACTCGCACCTTTTTTCAAAGTCAACATTCTCACGTTTTTTGAAGCATTCCAATTCTTAAGACAATAATAAAAACTATAAGGATATGGAGAAATGAACTTCGACGACATCATTTATGAGAAGGAAGACGGTATCGCCATCCTGACACTGAACCGGCCCGAGGTGATGAACGCTTACACCCGCAAGATGGTGCGCGAGATGGCCGTTGCTCTGGACGATGCGGCCGAGGACGATGAGATAAGGGGTCTTATCATCACCTCCACCGGACGTGGTTTTTGCACCGGTGTTAACAACAAGGACACCGAAGCGGACCGCACCGGAGTGCGCAGCATTGTGCGGCACGAACTGAGGCTGTTTCCCGCCATGGACCGCCTGTGGAACTACGACAAGCCGACCATCTGTGCCATAAACGGAATGGCCGCCGGTGCCGGAACGGCGCTGGCCATGGTATGCGACATAAGAATAGCATCCGACCAGGCCCAGTTCCTCATGGTCTGGGCAAGGCGCGGCATGGTTCCCGATAACGGAGCGTCCTACTTCCTGGTACGGCTCGTCGGGCTGGCCAAGGCCTATGAGCTCACCTATTCCGGAGAGGCAATCGACGCCGATGAAATGATGCGCGTTGGCCTGGTAAGCAAGGTAGTGCCTCACGACGACCTTATGAAAGAGGCCAAGGCCATGGCTGCGAAGGTGACCGAGGGTGCACCGATTGCCATCCAGTTGTCCAAGCAGCTCATCAGGCGGGCAACCGTAGAGCCCGATCTATACATGCAGATGGAACTCGAGGGCAACTTCCAGAGAATAGCTAACGAGGCGAAAAGGGCAGCAACAGCCAGCAGCGGAGAGGAATCTAAAGAGGAATAGCTGCCCGGCATCGTCGCATATATAACTGCTATGTACTAATTCTTCCTGCCCTTAAGCAGATGGGGAGTTAGGGCCTTCAGATAATCGTCAAGCATTTCAGGAGTTATATCTCCCATATGCGATATGCGCATGGTAACGCTTTTGCCCTGCGCCTCCAGCGCCTGGTTTATCTTGGGATAGCCGGGGCTTATGATATATCCCTCCTGCCGCAGATCCTCCTTCAAGCTCTCCAGCCCCCTGGTGGTGAAACCTGAAGGCAATTCCACCGCTGACAGTGAATCGGAAGCATATTCCTTATCGGCAAACATCGAAAAACCTTCTCCCAGTTCCTCTACCCACCTGTGGGTCATTTCCTTCATCTGCCGGTGTCTCAGAAACCTGCTTTCTATTCCCTCATTATTAACGATGTAGTCCGCCTGCAGATAGAGCGCATTTACCAGAAAACAGTTAGGAGTGGACAGTATCTGGAAGTTCCTGGCCACGCCCAGGTGCTTATCCAGATCAAGGAGGTGCGATGGATGGACTTTGCCCTCCTTTTTCAAGTACCCAACCCTGTCTATTGCATCACTGCTCACTATAGCTATACCGAAGCCTGCCGGAAGTGCCAGACACTTCTGCGTCGCCGTGGCATAAAGGCCGATATCCCCTTCTTTTATCCCGGACGGGCCTCCGCCGTAAATACTCACTCCGTCGACCAGCGGTATCGCATCGTATCTGCGTATGAGCGATGCCACCTTTCCCGCATCCTGCATAACTCCTGTAGATGTCTCGTTATGAGTAAAGGTAACTACGCCCGGTTTCCGGCCGTCTCTCTCCATCTGCTTCAGCTTCTCTTCCAGAGTGTCCAGGTCTATGGCCCGGCCCGGATCAAACGAAAGAAGTTCCGCATCCTTGCCATTGGTTACAGCCATATCGTAATAGAGCTTGCCGAAACTACCCACGGCCGCGCACAGCACCACCTCATCATCAGCCACCAGCGACTGTATCGACGCCTCCATAGCACTGCTGCCGCTGCCCGGTATCAGCACCACGTAATAGCCATCCTCAACACCGGCGATCTTCAACAGATTGGCATACAGCGGTTCAAGCCTCTTTTGAATCTCGATATCACGATGGCCGAAATCGGGCATTTCCGCCGCTGCCACCTTGAGCTCCGGCCTCACATACGTGGGGCCCGGGATGAACAGTTTATAGTACGCAAAATCTTTCTTCGTTTTTTCGAAATCCATTCACTAATACTCCCTTATATTCATGTACCAGCCAAATCCATGTGCTACGATTTGATAGTTATCATCTGGATCCGGGACAGGTCGCCGCTTCCCAGTCCAAGCTCCTCGGCGTATTCGTGTTGTTTCAGTACTATCGCCTCCATATCCGCGGTAAAAGTATCATCATATTTCTTCATCAGCTCCAGTGCCATGGCGTTGGCGGCGACCATATCACCGGTGATGATAATCCGGTTAACTCCCTCCACGACCTTCGTCTTATCGGTGATGAAGGGCCCCCAGCCCGCCTGAAGAGAACGAACGTCCACAATAGTCAGTTCGGGACGTATTGCAGAGGCAAATTCAGCTATCTTCCGGTCGAAATAATCGCGGTTTTCTGTGCCAACCGCATGAGCAATCCAGCGATGTGCGCCGTATACAGAACCGAAGTGGTTCTTAAGCGCACTTGTTATCTGCCCCATCATGTGCCTTTTCAGAACGGGAAGGTTGATGATGAAGGGAGCGTTATGCAGGGCCCGTGCAACCCTTATGCGCGGGCCGGTAGTTTTTGTGAACTCTTCAGTCAAAGAGCGGGTAGCTCCCCTGAGCGTCTGCCCCTTAATCAACTGCATCAGTTCATCGTAATCCACGTCGCCGATCCACTTATCATATTCAACCTGCACGTACTGGCTTATGTCATGCGAACTGGATATTCTGATATCTACACCGGGCAAATCTGATGGCGAGTAGTAGAGGTCGAGTTCCGCCCTGTGATCCTCATGCAGAATGACCTGTTCGGCTCCGGCCTGACGGCAGTGCCGCGCCACGGCACGGATAGTATCGACGGCGGTGATGGAGGGATACGGATCGCGCTGATTGGTGTTAGGTTTCAGCACAACCTGACCGGCATCACCGATGAGGGCCTTTAGCCCGCCAATGGCTTCGAGCCCACGATTGATCATGGCATCTATATCGCTGCCTTCAACAACAACCATTACCGGTTTACCATCGGCATTTACAACCCTGTTCTCGCCTCCACGGCGCTCGAGCGGCTTACTTGCACTCATCAAACCCTCCTTGGTCGATGCCTGACCTGAGATAACAAACAGAATACTATATAAAGAGGAAAGGGACAAATTTGTTTGGTTGTCCCTTTCCAGCACATAGATAACATCAAATGCTAATCGGTTATCTTATAAATCCTGAGCGCGTTCTCACGCAACACAAGCCTCTTGGCCTCATCCCTTATCGGCAGCGTGTCCCAGTCGTCCAGGAAGTTCTGAGCTCCATTGGTGCCCCAAACGGTTTTGGTGCGCAGGCGGCCGTCAACGTTCTTCAGCGTCTGCGGCTCCCAGTACTTGGGCCTGTGCGCCGCCACATCCATGTAGACGTTCTCATGCTTGTAAGCCATGGCAATGAGTTCATCCACCCACGGCCATCCAGTGTGAGATCCAATTAGTATCAGGCCGGGGAAATCGATAGCAATCTCGTCCAGATAAATCGGGCGTCCGACTTCACTGGGCATAACTTCAAGTGAGTGCCCTACCTGAATCGATACCGGCACGTCGAGTGAACGCGCCGTTTCGTATAGAGGATAGTATTTCCTGTCATCCGGACGTAGTCCATATCCATAGCTGTGTACATAGACACCTTTGAATCCATACTCTTTAACTGCCTTTTCAACCTTGGCGCAACTTTCCGAGATCTTCAGAGGATCGTAGCCGGCCAGTCCATATAGCCTGCCGGGATGATTCTTCACGGCCTCATATACGTCCTCTTCCTGATAGTACATACCACCGATGGGAATCCGCTTCCTGTAGGAATACATCTTGTTGGTGCAGATGAGGGTTTTATCTATGCCCTCTTTGTCCATGTGAGCTACGAACTGATCCGGAGTTCTGCCCGGAGCCGGTTTTGTGGGCTCCTCATATTTCCTGCCCGCATAGTAGGCCAGAACAGTGCGTCCCATGATTTTGAATTCATCGGCCTCTGTTTCAAACCACGCTTTTGCGCGCTCAGGTGTAAACAGGTAGCACATCATGTCTACGGCGCCGACTTCCCGTGCCTTCACTTCACCCATTCGTCAAGTCCTCCTTCAAATAGTTTTGCTATATTAAACTTTAACTACTCTTACGCCTTCTCAGCCGGCGGCGCCATTCGCTTCAGGGCCATCAGCGTCGTGCCCATAGTCTTGGCATAAGCCAGCGCCCGCGCAAGGTCCATCTGCAAGCCCTCGTTAATGCACTTCTTAATTATCTTGAGGGCGTTGATATCTTTCTCCGCGATAGCCTTGGCCAGCGTTTTCGCCTCATCAATCAGCGACTCAACCGGAACAACCTTGTTGACAATACCCATGGCAAGCGCCTCTTCTGCAGAGTAGCGCACACCTGTGAACATCATCTCTTTGGCCTTGGCCGCGCCGATGAGCCTTGGCAGACGCAACGTTCCGCCGGCACCTGGCATAACTCCCATATTGATCTCGGGGAAACCGAACTGAGTGTTGTCTGATGCGATGCGTATGTCGCAGGACAGAGCAACCTCGCAGCCACCACCAAGGGCATACTTGGCAATAGCAGCGATGGTGGGCTTCTCGCAAGCTGCAATGCTGTCGACTATGGAAAAGATAGATGCATCGCGGCGACCCGGAGCACGGCCCGCTTTAAGGTCCATACCCGATGAGAATATCTCGGGGCCGCCTGTGATCAGCAGTACCTTGATATCGTTATTGATGGCAACCTCGTCCAGTACCTGCTCTACCTCTTCGCTAAGCCCCACTGAAATGGCGTTTTTCATCTCGGGCCTGTTGAAGGTAAGTATAGCTACGCCGTCCTCAACCTCATAAATTATGTTCTCATATGTCATAGCGGCCTCCTTATATGCTGTTCTGCATCAAACAGACAATAGGGCATATCCACCCTTTAATCGGGCGAATACACCCCATGTAAAAACAATCTAACTTGTTAACCTGCTCTGGTGAATCCGCCACTGGCACTCAATACCTGACCAGTGACGAAATACGCCTGATCCGAAGCGAGATAAGTGATCGCATTGGCAACATCTTCCGGCAGCCCCAGTCTGGCCGGTGTATCTCCATCGGCCTTTTTAGCCATGGGATACAGTTTGACCATTGCAGCCTCCCTCTCGGGATTGCGCTTGGTGGGCACGTTAGCCTCTTTCCAGAAGCCTCTTCTGCCCGGGCCCTCGCCGGGGAGAGTTGCACCGGGGCAAACCACGTTGACGGTTATACCATAGCGGCCTATTTCCTGACACAGCGCCTTGCTGAAAGCTATGATGGCACCTTTGGTACCTGAGTAGACAGCCTGTCTATTCTCACCCACGCGTCCGGCATCGGAACCTACGCTGATGATTCTGCCACCGCCACGCTCTCTCATGTAAGGGATGGCCTCGTAGCAGCAGTGAATGGTGCCATAGTAGTTAACATTGATCTGCTTGGCCCATTCCTCGGGAGTAGACTCCAAGAAGACTTTGGTGATGAATATAGCCGCATCGTTGACAAGAATATCGATTCCACCGAAGGTGTCGGCAGCCTGCTTCATCATGGCCTTAACATTTTCCTGATTGGTCACATCGGTTTTTACCGGCAGAGCCTTTACGCCCTTGGCCTCGCACTCTGCGGCAACGCCTTTGGCTCCATCCTCATCAATGTCGGCAATAACAATGTTGGCGCCCTCAGCCGCTAAGGTTAGGGCGATCATGCGACCTATATTCGATGCCGCACCAGTCACGACAGCGGTTTTGCCTTTGATTCCCAGATCCATCTTTTTCCTCCTTACTTTTTCAACTCTCTTTTATTTACATCGCCACGTGAAAACATGGTTTACTTCAGCAATATTTCATCGATTTGGCCGTTAATATATTACTATTTTTGAGCGTATTATTCAAGGGATTTACGTATCAATATTACGATTCAGCGCTATATATGCACCTGTTGATACTTTTGACAGCACGAAGCCCGCCACGGATACCGGGCTCTGTGTCAGCGATACAGTTGCATCAGTCTACAGCCAGTCCCTGACCACCGCGCCTATCCTGTAGGACGGCTCATGGTCCAGCCCCAGCCTCTTCTTGGTCTCCCCGGTGGCATGGCCCTCGCTGTCCAGCCCGTGCAGCTCGTACAGCTCGTCCAGCATGCCCTCGAACTTCTCCCTGTCTATGGTCTTGCCCCGCGCCTTGGGCATGCCCATCATCGTCGGCTCCACGTAGTACCTCTCGGCCAGACGGTCGTCCTTCCTGCCCAGACCCTGTCTCTCGTTGAACATGCGCTCCAGGGTATAGATGCGCTCCGCTATCTCGAAGGTCTCCTGCGGCGTGTAGCGCAGCCCCGTGTTCAGATACACAGCCTTGGGTTCGGACCTGCCGCCCATGCCGCAGTTGCCCCAGCAGTCCTTGGTGCAGTTCCTCGTCTCATGGCTGTACACCATCCTCGCCTTGCCCACGTAGGAGTTGAAGTCGGTCGTCTGCTCCCCGCCGTACCTCTGCTCCAGCACGTCCTTGGGCAGCCCGTACAGGTCCGGTATCGGCCTGCCTCTGAGGTGGTCGGAACCTCTGGTGGCCACCGCCACGTTCAGCGCCAGGCTGGGTGTGGGTCTCTCATCCGACTGCAGGTTGCTCATCCCCTTCACCTGTATCAGGTAGTAATCAGAACCGCGCCCTATCTTCTCCGCAGCGCGCAGCGGGCCCTCGGCCAGTATGTCGCCGAAGCCCTCCCTGAAGGTTATCTGCCTTATCAGCTCATATATGACATCGGGGTCGCCCCACTTAAGCTCAAGCCCCCCCGTGTCCTCCCTGGTGATGATCCCCTTCTCGTATATCTCCATGGCCCACGCTATCATGCTGCCGCACTCCAGGTTGTCTATACCCCACTTGTTCACCAGGTCATCCGCGGTAAGACATACCTCCATGTAGGGATTGCCTATCTCCGTGCCCATGCTGCCAAGCGAGGTATACTCCGGGCCCACGCCGTAATGGCCCTTGTACGGGCCGGCCGGTACCCGCCACCTGTGCCTGCAGTGTATCTGGCAGCCGAAGCAGCCCTCGCGGCCTATGGTGTACCTGTCCATCGACTCCACCTCGAGGTCGTCGGCATACAGCATCTGGTTCTGTTTGAAGTTGTAGGCCCGCAGCAGCCCCACCGTGTTGGTGTTGCCGAAAAATATGCCCTTGCCGAACCTGAGCAGTGTTTTTGTAAGACGGCCTTGTAGCCCTTCACTGACCTTTTTCTTCCAGTGCTCCATCGCCTCCTCGGGCTTGTAGATCACCAGGTCCTGCGTGCCACGAGCGGCGATGCACTTCAGGTTCTTCGACCCCATCAGACAGCCCATACCGGTCCTGCCCGCCGAGGACTTCAGGCCCGTCCTGACATTGGCATACCGCACCAGGTTCTCTCCCGCCTGGCCAATCATGGCCGCCTTGATGTCGTGATCACCGTGTTTCTCCCTGATCCGCTCTATGCAGTCCGAGGTATCCGTGCCCCAGATGTACTCCCCGTCCAGTATCTCTATCTCATCATCATGCACAAACAGATAGACGGGCTTCTCCGCCCTGCCCGTCACCGCTATGGTGTCGAACCCGGCAAACCTCATCTCCGGACCGAAGTGCCCCCCCATGTTGCTGTCGCCCAGTATGCCGGTAAGCGGAGACAGTCCCGATACCTGCACCCGGCCGCAGGACGGCATGCACATGCCTCCCAGCAGGCCGCTGGAGATGAAAAACCAGTTATCCGGGCCCATCGGGTCTATCTGTGGCTTGATCAGCTGGTACATCAGGTACATGTGGAAGCCGCGCGCTCCAATGAGAAACTTGCGCTGCTCCTCCGTGATTACCTCCGTCCTCACCTCCCCAGTACTGAGGTTGACATACCCTATCTTCTGCTTGTCGTTTACCATCATTGCCTTCGCTCTCCCCCTGTCTGTAATGTCCCCAAAGTAAACCATAAATGTAACATTTAATACTAATATTTAATCTTTGGCAGCGTCAATATAATTAATCCCGAAGGATAGTACTATTGCTCGGAAAGCATGGTGTACATGTCGAAGTAGTGCCCTTTCTGCTCGAGCAACTGCTGGTGAGTTCCGCTTTCCACTATCTCCCCCTCATCGAGCACCACGATATGATCGGCGAAGGTAACCGTGGACAACCGGTGTGCGATTATAATGCAGGTGCGGCCCTCCAGAATATTTAAAAGCCGCTTCTGTATCACCGACTCCGTTCTGGTATCGACGTTGGCCGTCGCTTCATCCAGTATCAATATCGGCGGGTCCTTGAGCAGCACACGGGCAAAGCAGATGAGCTGCCTCTGGCCGACGCTCAAACCCCCGCCCCTTTCACCAACTGGAGAATCGTACCCACGGTCCAGTTCCATTATGAAATCGTGCGCGCCCGCCATTTTTGCCGCCTCGATAACCGCTTCCTCACCTGCTTCCGTGTTGCCGAAACGTATGTTGTCCTCGATGCTACCATAGAAGAGCACCGGTTCCTGCTGTACGATGCCGATCTGACTTAGAAGCGACTCGGAGGTGACATCACGAATATCGTGGCTATCTATCTTAATACTTCCATCCGTTACGTCGTAGAAACGGCACAGCAGGCTGACCAGTGTGCTCTTGCCGCTGCCTGTTTTGCCGACTATGGCCACATTTTGACCCGGACTGACAGCGAGATTGATATTCCGCAACACATTCTTGTCCTCCGTATAGGCAAAATAAACGTTATCGAACTCGATTTTGCCGCTGACAGGCGGTAATGGTAAAGCATCCGCCGAGTCCACGATTTCTGGTTTCCTGTCAAGAAGCTCGAATATACGCGTACCCGAGGCCATGGCCCTCTGCACCTGAGCATATTCCATAGCGAGTTCTCTCATCGGATTGAAAAAGCGCCCTATATACAGAACGAAGGCTACCATAACACCCACACTCAACTGGTCATTCAACACCCGCACGCCGCCAAAGACGACCAGTAACGCCAGTGCCGCGGCAGACAGTATCTCCACCAGTGGCATCATTACAGCGGTCAACTTCGTTGCCGATATGTTGGCCTGCAGGTGCTCTTTGTTTACATTATCAAATTCCTCTACATTAACATCCTCACGGGTAAGGCTCTGGATAACCCTGACGCCGGAGATGTTCTGCTGCAGCCCGGTATTGACGGTAGCGATGGCCCTCCTCACCTTGGTAAAAGCTCGCTGCGCATACTTCTGCCATATTAACAATATCAGGATGAGCACGGGCACCACACTCAGGGTTATCAGGGCAAGTTGCACGTTCAACACAAACATCATAACGGTTATACCGATTATGGTGAGAACATTGGTTACGATATGGAGAAAGCCCATGGTTAGCAGTTGCTCCAGCTGCTGAATATCGTTCTGTACCCGGGACATGAGCTTACCCACGGAATTGTTATCGAAGAAGCTCTGGGAAAGACTCTGCAGGTGATCGAACATCTGCGTACGCAGCAGAAGCAGTATCCGCTGGCCCAAATAGTGCAAACACCTGGTTTCCACATAGCCGCCACACCACGCCAGAACAGTAGCGGCAGCGTAGATAATAGCAGCAACATTCAGTCCGGCGTAGTTGCCATCCACTATGTAATCGA
>Ga0209536_100011719_pt1 | contig 12809 bp, 12 predicted proteins | sample DeeMarSeWOR28_12_FD_187461 | JGI IMG/M metagenome (GOLD analysis project Ga0209536, IMG submission 187461) | Marine sediment microbial communities from White Oak River estuary, North Carolina - WOR-2-8_12 (SPAdes) (version 2) | ecosystem: Environmental > Aquatic > Marine > Intertidal zone >...
GGTTCGGCAAGCGCGTTCCTGGGAATGTCGAAAAATTCTCTCTTCGGTCTTGGCGCGGCAATTATGGCGATTGGGGCAGGTATTGGCTTGGTGCTCTTGATGGGGACCATATTACCCGGCCTCTTCTCGCTTGACCCGGCCGACGAACGCCCGGCCACCGCCGAGTCGCCCGCCCCCGTCACGCCGAAGGCTCCCGCTCCGCCAGTTCTTGGCCCGGTGGAGACGAACGATTCGGCCCCGAATCCGACGATGCCTTCATCCCCTTCCGCAGCCGGGGACACCTTGCCCGATATCGGCTCATCCCTAAGGGATACGTTGCCCTCGACCACCCCGCATCGGGGTGATACGCTGCCTACGGCGACCGCAACGCCTACACCAACCCCAACGTCGACGGCTGCCAGCGCCAGCCCAACCGAGCCGACCGCCCAATATATTGATGCCGTACCGGAGCGTACCGATGCGGCAGACGGATCAACTACAGGAAAAGACGACGATCGGGGTCACGGCAATGATCCGGACCGCTATGACGAAGACAATCCCGGACAAAGCACCGGAACCGGGCAAAATAATAATCGGGATGGTGGCTCCTCTGGGGAAAGTGGGGGCGGCAAAGGGGGCGGCAAGAAAAATTAGAATTGATCAAAGACTGTTTCTGTATTTGACGAAAAATGGACAGAGCCTTATCGCTCCACTTCAACCAGGAGGTAAACTCAAAATGACGGCCAAATTGACAGCACTACAAGACCTCAATGTCCAGAAGCCATCCTACTGCCCAACCCTTCAGCAACAGGTCTGGCAAGGAGATTTTAAGGTGTTCAAGATTCCCGGTGGACAGGTGATTTGGTGGCACTGTTCGGAATGTCAGGGCTGGCACGTGGCGATACAGGATGACCAGTGGCACCATATGCATTAACTTGAGGTCTAGGCAGAAGATCTTTTGTAAAGATCCTAAGATAAGTGTCACCACTGAATTGAAGCAATAGAAGATCTGGATCTAAAGGAGGTTTGACGTTTCTCACAGAAAAGTAACTTTAATTTCGATCCTGGCATTGATTTTGTTATTAGGGACCAGTGGTATAGTCCGGGCTGATCCCCCGGTACCGGATGAAAACCCACCCGACGGCGCCTCACTCAACGAAACGTTGAGTTTTAACAATCTCGGGACCATCATGTCGAGCAGAAATGGCGGTGATGAGGTGGGTGACACCGATGATGGTATAGATGAGCAAGAGCCGGATGATGACGGAGACGACCCCGATGAAGACAAAGACGGGGTCGATGGTGATGCCAAGCAGCATCCCGTCGCCAGCGCGCTGGCCGAATTCTTTTTTACTAAAATGGCAGATGAAGTGGCATATAAAGATGTGAGCGATCTGTATAAGGAAATAATGGATTTGCACGAAGCAGGCAACGGTTTTGGAAATATTACCAAAGCCTTCTTCTTTGCCGACAAGTTTGACCCTCCTTTAACCCCCCAGGAACTTCTGGAGAAAGCTCACGGGACAGGCTGGGGCAATGTTTTGAAGGAAGGTGATATACATCCCGGTTCGGTAGGCAATGGGGGGGCTAACAGTAATCGACCCGAGCATGCGGGCCAACCTGATAAGGACAATCCGGCGAAAGATGGCCCACCTGGGCAGGTCAAAAAGGACAGCGAAACGGATGGCGCTTCCACCGGAGCATCGAACCTGGTTGGACCGGGCGGCAACAACGGTAACAACGGCCGAAATAATGGTAACCCGGATAACAATGGGAACGGTAACGGAAATAGTAAAGGCGTCAATGGCCGTCCAGATGATAATGGGGGTGGTCCCGGCAATAACGGCAACAATGGGCATGGCCGGGGCAATGGTAAGGACAACGGTCGTGGGAATAAATAGACATTCTCGGAAATAGGTGACAGTCACTCTTGGCTACTAAATGCAGGCACCTATTGGGCATCGAATCACAATATCTAGCTCGTTAAGTGACTGGCACCTTAATACCTTGGCACAGGGGGAGAATTGAAATGGCGCAACGTCAACGTATTTTGGTGGCAAACAGCAACAAATATCTTGGTAATGTGGTTTGGAGCAGGCTTATTCCTGAACCGGAATTTGAGATCGTGGGCCTCGCCTCTGACGCGGACGAGGCGGTCGACATGGCCGGTGAGCTTGTCCCGCACGCTATTCTGGTCGATTTGTCCGGGTCCGAACTGAGTGGTTTGAAGACGATCGAGGTTTTGCACGCTGCCTTTCCCAACATTCCGCTCATTGCGTTCACGCCCGTCTCGTCGGACGAATGTAACCTGGCCGCGCTTGGGGCAGGCGCAGCCGCCTGTTTGACAATTTCCGAAATTGCGGACATGCTATTACAGATTCTGCGTAATTTGATCCCGATTCGATCGTTGGTTATGACACATTTGTTGAATTACAGTTGAGGCAAACCTTTTGAAATTGTCGACGGTCGTCCTGGACGCAAAAATAATGCAACGGACGAAAGGAGACAGACCGTGTTTAAGTTTGGCGGAATAAGAGTACGACTGGGTCAAAAGCGTTGGGCGGGCTCCAATAACAGGGGCCAAAGTTTGGTCGAGATGGCCATTGCCTTGCCGGTATTGTTAATCATGCTGATTGGTGTTTTTGAAGTCGGCTGGGCCTTGCGAGGCTACATCGTACTGACCAACGTCAATCGGGAAGCCACCCGCTTTGCCGTCAAGAGCGGTACCCTCAATTTTTCTATCAAAGATCCGGCCACCGTTGGCTATGAGGTGGTACTTTCCCATACGCTCGCCTCCCTGGCCGAGCAATTGCCGCTCAATTTTTATGAACCTGATCCAAACAACACGATGATTATTTCCCACTTTGTGGCCGATACCGGATTGCCATGTGCTAGAGTCAGAAATAATCCGTTGCGATATGAGTTTGATGACAGTTGCGACTGCTCCATTGACGATCCGGATGATCCGCAATGGTTCACCCGGGATGATTTGATCGCTCATCCCGGCGATCCAAATTATCCCCATTACTACCGGTCTTTTGGTATTACCCAGACCACCCGCCTTGATTACCAGAAACAAATTGTCGACATGAAGCTCCAGAACAACAAGCTGAACTGTGCCCTCCTCAAGTCCAATCCCGATGCTTCGATTGCCAATACAGCCAACAACATGATCATCATCGAACACTTCTTCGACCAACCCCAGTTGATCGGGGTGCCCTTCATCTCCAATCAGTTGACCGATCCGATTCCCCTCTACACGCATACTGCTATGCGGGTGGTTACTGAAAGAGATATCAATATCAATAATACCATAGGCCCGGCTTGTGAGGTTTATCCCATTATCTTTCCCGAGGAGATATTGTTTGATCCCAATCTGGACGGTAATGTGGATTATGACCCATTTAACCCCCCGTCCAACGGCATCCCGATTGACGCCTTTGAGGGGAGCGGCAGAGGTAGTTTCGGCTGGTTGAACTGGAACCCCGGCACAAATGATGAAGTTTACATTGCGGAAGAGCTATACAATCCCCGGCTGTCGATGCAGGATTTCATGGGGCTAACCTCGCCGCCGGACCTTGATCCCGATTCAACCAACACCGGCTTGAATATTGGTGATTGGGTATCCAGCAGCACCGGGACCGTAACCTCATCCGAAGTCCAAAATCAATTGACCGATCTGAATGAAAAACCTTATATTCGAGTTCCTGTTTACGACCGGTCTGAGGGCCACGGTTCGGGTACGGGCTATCATATTACCCATTTCGCCCTGATCTCAATCAACCGGGTCTGCTTGCCTTCTAACCAGTGCGGCCAAAGTCTTGGCCTCAATGGCAGTGACAAAGTCATATTCGCTACGTTTCTCAGATTTGATGATGAGGCTTGTCTTGGAGACGACACGTAATTTGGAATAGTCTGGAAAGCCCATTGTGACCAGTATGGATCAAATAATCAAGAGGTTAGCGCCGCGTTTTTACCTTCAGGTCTTGCTGCTGACTGCCACATTCCTGGTTGGTTGCGGTTCCAACATTTCTCTGGTGTCTCCCAACCAGACCGCCTCGCCAGAGGAAGGCCTGACGACTGAGGCGGATCTTGAGTTCGATACCGTAAATCAGAGCAGCAGCGGGGATTCAATCTCGCTGGCAGAAGAGACTTTAGCCAGCCAGCGGGAGACTGTGACGCCGCCCATTCCGAAATTTGGGGAAATCGTCTTTGCTTCGAATGTTACGGATAGCTATGAACCGGTAGACCCAAGTTTCATCTTTCCCGCGGGCATTACTCAGATTCACGCCGTTTTTGAATACAGCGGTATGTCCGGGGATTATAATTGGGAGCGGGTCTGGTATTTGAATGAGCAGGAGATTTCCAGAAGCACCAGCCCCTGGTCCAACCCCGGCCACGGCATTTTTGACTATTCGATTGATAATGAGGGTGACCCGCTGCCCTCCGGCGACTGGATTTTGGAACTCTACGTGGACGGCGAGCTAAGTGCGCTGGGGGTTTTTGTGATCGAAGAAGAGTAATGCCTCTGGAACTACCCCATCACAACACGCGATACGGTAATCGAATCTGTGTTTAGGGCAGGCCAAATCCTGATGTCGATCCAGCCGGTCGTATCCCCATTCGCACCGATATCTCCTGGGTGGCGCCATTACGAACCACCGTCAGGGTTACTTCCTGGTCAGGCCGGGTATTGAGCGCAATGTAAGTCAACAAATCATCGGAAGAGCGGACCGGTTGACCGTTGATCGCCGTAATAACGTCGCCTCCAACCTCTACTGAACGACCCCTCACCATCACCATATTATTGACTCCCCGCAGACCGGCCTGCTCCGCCGGGCCGCCGGGCGTGGTTTGCACAATGTAGGCTCCCCGCTCCACCGGCAGGTCCATTGCCTGTACCAGCGCCGGGGTCACGTTGCCCCCGATCACGACCCCTAGCCAGGCCCAGTCGTACCGCCCGGTTTCGATCAACGCCGGCACCACCCGGCGGACAATATCGATTGGAATGGCCAGACTGACTCCGCTATTGACCGGCGCCCCATCTCCACCGGTGACGCCCTGGGCATTTACCCCGACAACCCGCCCTTGCAGATCGAGCAGGGGACCGCCGGAGTTGCCCGGGTTAATGGCTGCGTCGGTTTGAATGGCGTGGGGAATGGAGAAGGGGGTCATCGCCGGAATGGTCCGGCCTAGGGCGCTGATGATGCCCCGGGTCAGCGTTCCTTCCAATCCAAACGGATTGCCGATGGCCACCACAGTTTGCCCCACCGCTAACTCGTTTATGTTGCCCAGGGGCAAGGCGTTAACTCCGGCCGGGAGCTGGGCCACTTTGAGCACCGCCAGATCACTATCCGGATCAAGGCCAACCAGGGTTGCTTCGGAAATTGTGCCATCGGCAAAGGTTATCTCGATCTGTGTGGCCCCGGCCACGACGTGAGCGTTGGTTACAATGAAACCGGCCGGATCGTACACAAAGCCGGAGCCTTGGCTTGGCCCCTCCTCGCCCGGACCACTTGGCCCGGGGGCTCGTTCGGGAAAACCCGGTTGGCCGCCATAAGCGGCAATGTTAACCACCGCCGGGTTGGCCCGCTTGTATAGGTTGATTAATAGGGCTTGTTCGTCGGTCAAACTGGCGGGGACGGAGGTCAGGCCGGTTGAGGTGGATTCGATCACAACCGGAGCTGCTTCCACAACCTCCGCTGGGGTATCGGAGCCGAACAGGGGCATGTTTGTAGAACATCCGGCCACCAACACCATCGTGATGAGGCTCAAAGCCAGGGAGGTCCAATATTTTTCAAAAATCGATTTATGCTGGATTGTCTTTCTCACGCGCCTTCTCCCCAGGAGTTTACCTGTTTATTGACATTTCATCATTGGTGTCTCAGTAGATCCAATTTATAGTAGCAGAAGCATCCCTATGCCCGCCTACGGCAAATTTGGATGTGCTGAGTCTGAGTCTTATGTCTATAATTATAGCACAAATGGGCTAATCCGTCATCTGGGTTGCCGGTTTTGCTTTACTGCTCAATCTCATATTCAAATATAGCCAGATTGAAGAAAAGGTTTGATGAAAAAATTGGAGTCAACGTTTGAGCCAACTGGACTATTTCTTGTAGTCGTTGATTCAAACCTTGACTCCGAGGTTAGATGATAAGGATGTGTCTCAAATGAATTGCGGGCCCGCATCTGGCGTATTCGTTATCGATGCCGGTCAATTGTTAGCCAGCGCCTCGGCCACCCGGGTCAATTTTTCTGTGGCCTGGTCGGCGACCACCTGGAGGGCATCGCTCTCGACCACCCCCATCATTGATATCGGGTCTACGATAGAGACGGTTGATTGGCCCTCATCGGTTTCATAGACGATCACATTGCAGGGTAACAACAGGCCAATCTCCATTTCGTTTTGCAGGGCCTGGTAGGCCAGCTTGGGGTTACAGGCTCCCAGAATAATGTAACGCCGGAAATCGGCATCCAACTTCTTCTTTAAGGTGGCCTTGACGTCGATTTCGGTGAGAACGCCAAAACCTTCTTCTTTAAGAGCGGCGGTCGCTTTTATAATAGCCGCCTCGTAGGAAACATCCAGGGTGACGCGTATGCCAAAATCAGTTGCCATTTTTTTCTCCTTTAGCAGTAGAAGTTTAGTAAGTGCTGACCGGAATTATAGCACAAGGAAGGCCGACAGACACCTGCCAGGCATAGATTTGGTGGAAAGAGTCCCACCACTGCCAGGATAGAGTCAGCCGGCCAAATGGTCTGTCCGGAATTCTCCGGCTCGTTGTCACCGGTTCATCAAAGAAAAAACAATGGTTACTCGCCGCTCATTTCCAGCAGATCGCCGTGCCAGGTATGGAGAAAGACCTGGCCGGTGTAGCCGTTCACGCTTAGCATCCCAATGGTTTCTCCATCCCGATCGACATGGAGGGTGTAGTAGCCATAGAACTGGTCCGCGTGCTCGTCCGCAATCAGACTGTCATCAACGTAGGCGTCCAGATAAGCTTGAGCGGCCTCTACTGCTTCCGCCGGGGTAACCGTCAACCCAGCGGCTGGTTCATTCCCTTGCCAGCCGAACCGGCCGCCTGGTCCATATCCGGCCATCATTCCGTATTTGACGTTCCACATCATGTTGGGACCCATTTCGGGGTAAACGGCCTTTGTCGTCGGATCTACCAGAACCTCCATCGCCCCGATTCCGCTATCTTTTTCCGTAATCTGGGCATAGGCATGGTTGTCGAAGATCATAATTTCGCCCAGTTCAAGATTATTGTCATTAAGGTTTGTCAAAAAGCTGTTGACTGCCTCGGTGGCCGCGGCCGGGGACAACGGCTCGATATTGAAGAAGGGGCTGTTGCTGCCCCACCGGCCAACGTTGCCCATACCGGGGCAGCCGTAGCCAGAGACCGGCAAGTTACCATCTTGCTGATTGTAACCCCACCGGGAAGCAAAGCCACCCCCCATCATCCCCTGCGGTCCAAACCCACCGTGCATCCAGCCGGGGCCGAATCCGGAGGGTGTTGTGTTGGTATATCCCTGGCTATAACCCACCCCTGCACTGCAACTGCCAGGGAGAGCAGGCGCACGTGTCATCCAGCCGGGACCGTAACCGCCGGATTGAGCGTTGTTGTAACCATAGCCACCCATCATTCTTCCTCTGCCCATCCAACCGGGACCGTACCCCTCAGACTGATTATTTTCAAAGCCAAAGCCGGGCATCATGCCGCCCGGCCCTTGAGCAAATGCAGGTAGGATAATGAGAAACGTAATTAGCAGGATGACGGTTAGGCCACTGGTCAGCAAAATCAAAAACCATCGTTTTAGTTGTGTCATTTTCTATACCTCCCGTGAATAAATTTGAGATGTTGTTTTTGCTACACTCCAATCTTATCAGTCGAGTATGAAGTCTAATTAACGTTTATATGAAGATTGTGTAAAGAATTTCACGGCCTTGTCTTGCCGGGCTTATCGTGCCTATCCCAAAGTAATCAAAACCTCCCATTCCGAACCTAACCCCCATTAGTCAACCTCGCAAAATAATTCAAATAAGTCAGTAAAACTAATCAATCTGGGTCTGTTTGCCCTGCGGCAAGCATGATAGGCTTGAAAGGACCATCTTCTTTTAGGCCGCCGCCTCCTTCATCAACCTCCACATACCATAACCGAGCACTTGATCTAGTTTATCGACGAACGTTCATCTATTTACACCCTCAATGTCTACCACCCGAAAATGCAACCTGATGAGACGATAGGTTCAGGGCATTATCGGCAGTAGCTCCAGCTGAATGACGGCTGAAAGAGTAAGGGAAAGCATCTTTGATTTTGTCTCAGCAAAAGGGGGTGATAGCGCAAGAGAAAGTGTGAGCGATGCTGTAAACTCAACCGTAGAAGAATTTTCATTATTGAACACAAAAGGAGAGTAGTAATGTTACGTAAAGTTATATTCATGATGTTGGTATTGGCCCTTGGCTTGATTGTGGTGGCTGGTGTTGCTTCCGCTCAGGAGAAAACTGGAGTAGACACAGCCAATGGCTGGTACGAAGGTGAAGAAATCTACTACCTCGCCCTGGGAGTTGAAGAAGGCGTTGCACAGCGGGGGAAGAACCAGATCTATTTGATCGGCGGGGATCGCCTCCATCAAGCTCAAGTTGTGCTCCACGTCCCCGGTGAGCCGGAATATTCGCCCCACTGGAACGTCAACGTCGTCCACACTGTGGGGGATTACACGGTTCAAGATATTATTGACGCAGGCTTTGGATCGGATCTCTTTCCCGAGGCCCTCTTTGATGATGTTGAAGACATTGAGGGGGCGCGGGACGCCGGCCTGATTACAATCGCGCAGCCGGGTGTCGTTGTGCTTTGCCCCATCGTCTCAGAAGAAGCCGCCGAAGCACCGGGAAACAATGAACTGGGAATTAAGGAGCCGTTCGAGGATTGGGACAATTACGATAAGGGCTTCTAACACTTACTGTCAGTGGTTACTCGTTGGTCATTGTTGGTATCGCATTCCTGACAAGATGGTCAAAAACGAAAATCGATTCTTGCCACCTTAATTGCCTTGACGGCTTGGCAACACCATTACAAGACTCCGGCTAACCAGCCGGAACATCGTGGGATCGAACAAAACAGGGCCCCAGTCTGTCGACCAGGGCTCTGTTTCTGTTTGACTGAACTTTGAGTGGCTAATAAACTCGTAATATTTTTGAAACATCATTGTAATCTTTTGGGTTTAAGCTGGGCAGGAGGAATAACAAAGTAATTTAGTGTCTTTGGATGTAAATATGCACAATCTATTCCAGGCGTTTGCTAATGCGGCCGATGGCGTGCTTATAATAAATCAGGATCAGGAAATCATTTATTGGAATCAGGCTGCAAGAGAAATACTAGGTTACAGGCCCCAGGAAGTCCTCAATCAGCCTTGCTACAAGATACTGGCTGGAGGCGACGATCAGGGAGGTCTGGTTTGTCAGGAATTTTGCCGGGTGGCAATGACTGCTCGCCAGGGTGGCCGGGTGACCAACTTCGACTCCTCCATTCGCACCAAATCGGGCGCTCTCCGCTGGATAAATATCAGTACTTTAACCCTTCCCACCAATGGCATGCCCGCCGATTCGATCATGGTTCACCTGTTTCGGGATGTAACAAAAAGAAAGCAAAATGAACAATTTATTGACCAGGTGTTGACCGCGGCCAAAGCGTTACGCAACGGGGAATTTTCTCAGACCGTTTCCCCCGTCCAGTCAGATGAGCAGGATATTGAGTTGACCGACCGGGAATGTGAGGTTTTGCACCTTCTGGCTCAAGGGCTCAGTACCAACGAGATTGCTCAAACGCTTTATATCACGCCAGCTACGGTCCGAAATCATATTCGAAATATCCTCCAGAAGTTTCAAGTCCATAGCCGGCTGGAGGCAGTTACCTATGCCTTCAAATATGGTCTGGTCAAAATAGACTAGCTTCTGTTGACATTTGCCAATTGCGCACGCTTCGACACTTGCGCCTGCGCGCAGTGCAGGTGTACACCCTACAGGCACTCAGCATGCGAAATCGGCCCAAAAACGCTTCCGGAGTAGGCGATAGCCGTGTCGAAGGGTCGTTTTTGGGCTAACGAAGTGAAATGTCAACAGAACCAGAGTTCCCTACAACTCCCGAGCCAGAATCGGCACCGAACCTCGGTGATCACATTGCCACGGCCCAGCCAAGAAGCCAGGATTTCACCCCGAACGTTAATCGCCAAACCCAATGTGAAGCTACATCGGTGGTCCTTCCTACTTCTTCCCACATTTGTTGGTCCGGCAAAGCCTTGCGACGACCAATCCTGCTTTAGGAAGATGAAGAATTTCTTCATCCTCGCTTCATGCCGGTTTCATGTTCATTTGATATTCTGAGTCTATCGGGAAGATTGGTGTCTAAAGGTTAGTTGTCATAAAGCCATAGGGGGTAAATATGTTTCCAAGACGGATGATTGTGTTTCCCACACTGACGCTCATCGTTGGGTTGGCCGTGGCCATCTATCTGGGCGTGACCAGCAATATTGCTGTGGCCCAGGATGAAGAACCGGAGTTCACGACTGATTTCCGGTTGGAGGATTGTAAATTCCATTCAAAAGGCGAGAATCCCTATTTCTTTCTCAAACCCAAATACCAGTTGAAATTGGTAGGGGTCGAAGAAAATGATGAAGGTGAATTGGAAGAAATCTTGCTTGTAATTACCGTTCTTAATGAAACGGAGGATGTTGGCTCGGTGAAAACCCGGGTTATCGAGGAGCGGGAATGGGTGGATGGCGAACTGGTAGAAGTTTCACGGAATTTCTTCGTGCTGTGCAAACCGACCAATGCAGTCTATTATTTTGGTGAAGATGTGGATATCTTTGAAGATGGAGAAGTCGTGAGCCACGAAGGCGCGTGGCAAGCTGGAAAAGACGGGTCGCGCGCCGGTCTTATTATGCCGGGAACCTTCCTGCTGGGTGCGCGATATTTTCAAGAAGTAGCGCCGGATGTGGCTATGGATCGCGCCGAACATACGGAAATGGGGCTGAACGTAGCTACGCTTGCCGGGAACTTTGCAGGCTGTGTGGAACTGTCAGAGACGACCCCCCTGGTCCCTGACGAAGAAAGTATAAAAAGGTATTGCCCCGGGGTCGGTTTAGTCTTCGATAACGGGCTGGAGTTGGTTGATTTTGGCGTCGGTATTTTTGATGTGAATGACACCGATGATAGTGAATAACAATCGTCGCTGAATTTTCACAATAGTTTCGTCCTACCGTTTGATGGAACCCTGTCCTTGTTCTGAGTAACGCGGATATCATCGGCATAAAAGTCTATAAAGTTCTGAATTGTCACCGAGAGCCTCACTATCACTTGAGGCTCTCTTATTCATGAGGCAATTGGCGGCATTTTCACCATACAAGCGTGGCAACATCTGGTATAATTATGTATAGAATCAGCGGGGGGATTCGACATGCGTGTTTTGATCGTGGAAGATCACAAAAAGCTGGCGATCTACCTTAAGCGAGCCTTGATGGAACAGGGCTATGCTGTGGATGTGGCCTACAGCGGTCGTGAGGCGCTACAATGGACTGACACGGTAGATTTTGACCTGATTGTGCTTGATATCATGCTGCCTGAACTGGATGGCCTCACTGTTTGCCGTACTTTAAGAGACAGGGGCACCAAGTCGCTCATTCTAATGCTCACTGCCCGCGATGCCGTTGATGATCGTGTTTCTGGCCTGGATGCCGGCGCCGATGATTACCTGATCAAACCCTTTGATACCCGGGAATTGTTGGTGCGGGTGCGGAATCTGATTGAGCAGCGGCGTAAATTGAGGGAACGGTTCTCCAGGGGATTTTCAGGTGGGGGAGAATTCATCTTTTCGCTTTCGGATATTAACATTACCTCTATGGAAGAACAATTTCTACAAAAAGCCATCAACATTGTGGAGGAGCACCTGGCTGAGACGGATTTCAGCGTGGAAATGTTTGGAAAAGAAATCGGCATGAGCCGGGTGCAGTTGCACCGCAAGTTGCGGGCGCTGGTGAACTTTTCCGCCAGTCAATTTATCCGCACCCTGCGGTTGAACCGCGCCGCCCAACTTTTGCAGCAGCACAGCGGCAATATCGCGGAGATCGCCTACGATGTCGGCTTCAACAATCCCTCCTACTTCGCGGAATGTTTTCGCAAGCAGTTCGGAAAACTCCCCTCCCAATACGCCGCCCAATATTCCCAGAAACCACTGTAGGCGTATACAGCGCCTAAAACGACAGCAAATTGTTGATATGGAGTATTGGATGAATGGATTGTTGGATTGTTGGTTTCCATTAATCCATCACTCCAACGATCCATTCATCCATTTTTTTCAATGGAATCTGGATAAAATCTTAATCACTTTAGTCACTTTAAACCTTTCCGAGGTAACATATCTGGCATTATTTGAAACATAGCTGGTAGGATTCCCCCTCTCCCATTTTGTATGTTGATACTGGCATTACTAAAAGACCACAAGTTTCCTATCAAATCTTAAGGAGGTGCATGATGTTACGTTATGTTACCTTAATGCTCTGCGCTCTATTGTGGAGTGCGTCTGCTTATGCAGGCATTATCCGGGTGCCAGAGGATCAACCCGACATCCAGTGGGGAATTGACGCCGCCGTCGATGGCGATACGGTGCTGGTGGCGGATGGCCTGTGGTTCGAGAATATCCGCTTTAAAGGCAAAGCGATTACCGTTGCCAGCTATTTTATTTTGGACCAGGATACCAGCCACATCAACAATACCATCATCGACGGCAGTTTGACATTCTATCCTGACAGCGGTTCGGTGGTGTACTTTATTTCC
>Ga0209536_100011720_pt1 | contig 12807 bp, 11 predicted proteins | sample DeeMarSeWOR28_12_FD_187461 | JGI IMG/M metagenome (GOLD analysis project Ga0209536, IMG submission 187461) | Marine sediment microbial communities from White Oak River estuary, North Carolina - WOR-2-8_12 (SPAdes) (version 2) | ecosystem: Environmental > Aquatic > Marine > Intertidal zone >...
GTAGTGATTTAGTAGGTTGGTTTATATTTTGAAAAAAAATACAGCTTGAAAGAAAAAGCAATACTGTCGAAATGACAATTAGAGTAATATGTTTTTTCATAGCAGCCTCCTAATGCATATTTCAGCAAACACTCTTACTAGATAATTTTGATTTATTTTCTTAACTCATTATAATTTTTTAAGGGGGATTTATCTACCACAGATGGGACAAAAGCTTTTAATTTTTGGACAAATTGAAAAACTATGATAATCCAACCCACTATCAACCTCCTCAGGTGTGGAGAGAAAATTTATTTAGTTGGAAATTGCAAAAATTAGTTGATATAAGCAACTAAATTGCCGATTGATAAATATTGGTGAATAGCAAGGAAAGAAGCTAATTTATTGAGGTCCTGCGCAGGATCTGCAAGAAAAATACTTTAATTGGCTCAAAGCAGTAAGCTCGGCACACTTAAGAAGTGATGACCTGCGGAATGCTATTGAGAGCTTGAACTAGGGGAGATTTCTCTCCCCGTAGTTCTATTTTAGAAGAATCATTTTCTTGGTCGCGATGAATGTGCCTGCTTGAATGCGATACAAATACAGTCCACTTGCTAAATTATTTGCATCAAAATTTACTGTATAAACTCCTTGTTCATTTTCTTCGTTGACTAGTGTTGATACTTCGTTACCAAGAATATCATAAACTTTTAGTGTTACGTTACTTCTTTGCGGAATTGAGTATTGAATTGCTGTGGCCGAATTAAAAGGATTAGGATAGTTTTGTGAGATATAAAAATCATTTGGAATTAGTGATATATCATTCTCAACACCAACAGGATTTGCTAATGGAGATTCACAAGCTCCAATGTCTGGCATTGAACCGGGTGGATCAGGACGAGGATTACCATCATAGCAAAATGAAGGACAATAGTACATAGTTCCATTAATTTCTATTGTGTCTATACCTGCACCTATACACAGACTCGCTTCCTTGAGACGATAGTCATCATTTACAGGATCTTCAAACATTGGATTAGCTGATATATTTCCATCTCCCCAGTTAAGAGTTGACAATGATGGATCAATCACATTAACAGAATCTTCACCACCTTGTATATCACAATAATTAACATCGAGCACACCACCCAAGTTATTATAAGTATCAAGTGCAATCTGATTAGTATTATTCCCCCAAAAAATACAGTTTGTAATCGTGGCCATTCCTCCACTCCCTATCGTTAGCCCCGCACCATATTCAGCCGAATTATAAGCAAAGGTGCAGTTCATAAAGTCCGCCTTTACACCTGTCCATACAGTTACACCTCCAGAGTTCCAACCTCCTCCACCTGTGGATGCAGTATTTGAAACAAATATACAATTCCATACTTCACCGATACAACCAGCTGTAAAACCAAGCGCAGCTGTATACTGAACTGCTGTATTTCTTTTGAAGAGGCAGTTTGAAATACTAAAGCTGCTACCAATTATACGTAGTCCAGTATAATTATCAGCAGAGTTTTCAACAAAATCGCATCTATCTATTGAAGCATCAATTAATAAAGGAGAATATGGATTCCAATTTTGAATGCCGACTACACATCGCTCGGACACGTTGCTAACAATGCTAGTATTATTGATTGTGATTTCGTAAGGAAGACCTGTTAAAGAAGTATCCGCAGCAAAAATAATTGCAGCACCTACGCTGATTGCATAATTTTCAGTAAATAAACAATTCTTAATTTCTAAATTGCAATTGATTGAAAGAATACCACCACCAGCCCAACCAGTAGCCGAATTACTAGTAAAAGTAACATCATCCAATGTAGGACTTGAAAAATTCCAGCATACAATTCCACCACCAGATTCTTCCGCAATATTATTTTCTATTATCGTATTTAATATGTTTGGATTAGAGTATTCATTACATACTATTCCTCCTCCTTCTTGAGAACTATAATTATCAACTATCAGACTATTTACGATTTGTGGACTTGATTCGTAACATATAATTCCCCCTCCGCATTGAGCAAAATTATTAGATATGGTATTACCGTTTATCTCAGGATTAGAATTCCAAAGAGCAATACCACCACCACTTCCATCAATAATGCTTGCCATATTATTGTTTATCAGACAATTCGAGATTGTGAGTCTATCAAAACCGTCAACACAAATAGCCCCACCCGTATTATCTGGCCAGTAACCTAAAGCTTTGCCATATTCAATTTTACAATAGATTAAGCTTGAGGAATCAATCATAGAAAAAACATTTATGAATCTAATCCCTGCCCAACCGCCATCCGGGGTATTAGGATTATGAAAACCTGTTGTGTCATTTATAGTAAAAATGATAGTGTCATTTTCAGTTCCAATAGCAAACAGTCTACCTTGAACATTTAATTTATAGTGTCCCTGAAATTCTACCATTACTCCCGGTTCAATTGTTAGTGTTTCGAGGTTTGGTATTGTGATTTCACCTTGTATTTCATATGGTGAGCCTCCAATTGTCCAGGTCCCAGTTACATCACCAGGCGGAATGGTGGTCTGAGCATTTATTATAAAAGTTAATGTAATAAAACTGATAAGTGTAAAAAAGTATTTCATAGCATCCTCCAGAATTGATTTGATAAAATACTTCACGCCGAGGGGGAATAATGGTAAGAATATTCTGGAAGGTGCTGTAATCTGCTCCACTCAATCCTCCTTAAGGTGTGGAGATTATTATTACAAAACAATATGCAATTATTCTAATTGCCAATCCAGCAACTGTTTGTGGTTGGCAAGTGAAAAGTTTGGTTGGTTAAAAAGTACCTATTTTCTCCAAAATCTTAACCATACCCAAGGTATCCATTTTACAGTATTCTAAAAGCTGTTGCTTTATTTCTGCAATAAACATCAGGTCGGTTTCTGTTTGCAGACTTTCGTAAGCAATTGATGCAAGACCGCCATCACTTATTTCAAGGGCATCATAACTAAGTTCAGGGACTAATGCAGGCAGAACAGCTTTAATAGAGTAAGAGCCTTTCATTTCAGGTGAGTAATAATATTTCTTCTGGAATGGGACCATCAGGTCTTTAATTCTTAAAATAATCTTTTCAATTTCGTCTCTGTATTGCGGATAGTCTTTTGATATTTCTTTCAGACGAGTGATTTCAAAAGTTTTATTATAGACCAGAACATCGCCAATTCCTTTTGTAATTCTAAGCAGATTTTCAGCGAACTTAATTCTTGGATCTTCCCCCGGTTCAGCAAGAAATTCAAAATGCTCTGGTTCGCTCGTTTTACCCTTCTGTTTATATACAGAATATTGAAATGGTATTTGCTGGTAAGGTTTTGAATTATCAAACAATGGTACAGCCGGCTGGAAAGTCTCGAAGTCCATAAAATACAGTGGATAATTCAAATCGTAAAGAAAATCCTGTATTGCTTTTTTATCTACTAGAGGTTTACCGCTGTTATAAACATCAAGTTGCAGTTTGTTGTTCTTGTTAAGCGGATAACTTATAGCTATATCTTCTAACTTAATAATTCCGTCGCGATATAGTTCATATTTTTTCTTTAAATGCATTCCTGAAAAATCAAATATTGAATTCTCTGGAATATGCTTACGGCAGTAATTATAAAATCCGCAAATGTAGGGATTATAGCAGTGTTCCCCGATCTCAATATCGGGCATCTTCCTTCTTAAAAGCAAATTTTTAAATTTTTCCACGTATTCTTTCACTGCTTTTTGTAAAGGCAAAATCAATTCAAGTACCGATTCAATTGTAAACAACTCTTCCAGCTCTAATTTGCCTTTCCGAACGTACTGGTTGTTGATATAGATAATTGAAAAGTCCTTTATCCTTATTCCCAGACTTGAAATAACATAATACTGAAGAGCTGCATCATTAAGATATGTCTGAGAGATTGAAGTGGAACTCTTAACCTCAAATATTCTTGCTCCTCCCTTTTCCATCACTACAATATCAGCTATTGAAAGGACTTCATTAAACATAAACGCCGCTTCATAAATTATTTTCGCACCCTGGTTGATAAGTTCCTTGGTTCTTTTTAGAGCCTTTTCATAATTTGGCGGATCCCCCTGGGCTGCTATTACACCGCCCGGGAAAAGGTTTTGTGCAATCTCTCCCACATTGGTTCCTCTTTTGAAAATAGCTTTTTGCATTTCAGAAAGCTCATCCATCTCATCATAATGGTATTTATAAAGATAGAGATGTTTTTCGCACTGAAGACCTTTAATGAAAGAAGATTTGCTGAGAAGATGTGATGCCATTGTTTATTCTAATTTGGTGAATATGAAGTTTGTGCTGAACATAACAGGCAGAAAGCAAGTTTTATTGCAGCATCACTTTAAACATAATAATTATTGTGTTAGATTCTGACACCGGTTTTTGAATAACTGTTATAAAATTATTAGGGGTTAAATAATGAAAAAGAAAATTGAACTTAGCGGCAGTCTGAAAGACATGGTCACTTACTGTACTGCCATTTACGAACTTGACGGTGATGTTGATGCAGAAATGATTAACGAAGTTATAAACCAGAGTCCGATCTTCGAGAATAAAAGCTTCTATACGAATGTACTCGGAACGGTACAGAGAACTACTGTAAACAGATCGAGCAAAGTTTTTATTAAAGGAAACAGGGTAACTTTTCAGTTAAGATATGACATACTCAGAGTTGTTGATATTGAGCCGACACAAAAAGATGAAGACTGGATAAAAACTGATATCAATAATCTTATCAAACATTTTGAACTATTGCTTACACCAATTGAGTAATTCAACAAACATGAATAAATTAAAGTATTATTATTTCTGTTTTTTGATATTATCGATATCATTATACGCACAGGATAAAAGATACACCAAAGGTGCGGAGAATGGATACACCTGGCTTGAAATGGAACCATCCGTTGTGCATTACAGCACATCCAAAGAAACTTATCTTGCTTCAATACTTGAAAGGTTCAGACTAACAGAAGAAACTTATCCAGAGATTTCTTCTCTTTCCTGCAGAGTGGATATTGAAAAGATGTTTAATGAAGGAAAATCTGATGAGATATTACTTGAAGATATTGTGGATGCGATTGATAAATTTTACATGAAAGCTGATAACCTGGTTATACCGATTATGTTTGCATATTGCTACACAATAAAAAAATTTGCAGGGGCAGGTAAAAAAGAACTGAATGAATATAGAGAAAGAGTCTTAAAGTTTTGCGAAAGTGAATCTAAAGATCCAATTTTGTTTGAATAGCCTTTATTTTTTTCTTTGGCTCACGGTGTTTTTTCAGGAAATCACCAAAGTCCTCCTTAGTAATAATATAAATTTTACCAACCTGTTGGGCGCTGAGCTTTCCGGTTTTTATGTGATACAAAACTCCTGAGTGACTTATATCCAGCAGTTTTGCTATTTCCTGAACACTGAATAATTCTTTCATTGCCGTTATCAGATTGTTTTAAGACAAAGCTTTAAAAGATGCTAAAAGAAAATTAAGCAGTAGAATCAACATATACAATCTATATATATTAAAAAGGGTTGCTCATTTAGTTGAACAACCCTATTTGTGCATTCTTTGATATTAACTAAATCGGGTTTCCATCTCTGTCAAGCATTACCGGTTTACCAAAGCCAAGCTTATTTAATGGCACAAGCTGAGTCTTTGCATCGCCAACAATCAGATATGTCATCTTGAACGGTTCGATATATTCCTGTGTAAGCTCTTTATGCTGCTCGAGAGTTATGTTCCTTACAAAATCTTCTCTCTCTTTCACATAATCGTAAGGTAAATTATACGTTGCAATGTTGTTCAACATGCCCCGCAATGCACCTAAGGTTTCAAATGCCCGTGCGTTGGACCTGATTAATGCATTCTTTGTGAATTCAAGATCAGAAGGAGGGATACCTTCACGGTACTTATTCATTTCATCAATAAATATCTTAACTGATTCAAGTGTTGAGCTTGAGCTAACACTTGCAGAAGCTACAAAATAACCGGGATAAGCAGACCCAGTAAACGATGTCCGGGCACCGTATGTATAACCTTTTTCTTCACGAAGAATTAGATTAACATTACCACTAAAGCTCCCACCAAGTTTATAATTCATTACAGTAGCAGGATAGAAATCTTCATCTTTATAAGTCATACCGATGTTACCTATTCTTATGACAGATTGTTTTGCATCCGGAAAATCAACAAAATAAACTGAAGCTTTATCAGATTTTTCAGGCACAGAATATTCCTTAAAATTAACTTCTTCTTTTTTCCAACGGAGTTCCAGTGACTGGAATGTTGCAACTGCTTTATCTTCTGCAACATCTCCGACTATAGTGATCGATGCTAAATTCGGGACGAAGTAACTATCGTAATAATTTTTCAGATCATCAATTGTAATAGCGTTTACTGATTCCTCGGTGCCGGCAATATCACTCGCCAGAATATTATTCTCTCCGTAAATTAACTTGCTGAATACATCAGAGGCTACAGCAGCAGGATCAGCTTTGCTGCGATTTATTCTTTCGATGGTTTCTCTTTTTATTCTTTCAAATTCTTTTTCATCCCATCGCGGCTCAAAAAGTATTTCTTCAACAATATCATAAACATCATAAAATTTTGATGAGAGACAGTTTGCAGAAATTACAACGGATTCGTTGGTTGTGTACATGCTCACATTGGCACCCAGTTCATCGATTGCTTCTTCCAGCTCAATAGGTGTCTTTTTCTTAGTACCTTCCATCATTATATCGGATATCAGGTTTGCAACTCCAACTTTATTCAGATCGTCCAGAAGCATGCCGCCTTTTAGAGTAATTGCAAAATTTACAAGTGGAAGCTCATTGTGTTCTATACCGTAAATTTTAACTTCGTTTGAAAGTTCATCATCCCAGATTTCCGGAATGGAGACTAAAGGATCAGGGCCTGCAGGTGGTTCAATGGTTCTGTCAAAACTTGATTCAATTGGTTCAACTTTAATCTGATCAGCGCCCATATTCTCACCTTCACTTATAGCAATTACATCCTGTTCCTCTATTCTTTCTTCTACCACCGGATATTTTTCTGAATTTGAAGCTATAAGTTCTGTATCTCCCTTAGGTACAAAGCTGGTAGCTACATAAGGTTTATCTTTAATGTATTTATTATATACATTCCAGATATCTTCTTTAGTAACACTTAAAAGATTATCAAGATCAGTAGTGACAAAGTCCGGTGATCCTGCAAAGGTATTATAGAAAGCAAGCTGAAAGGATTTTCCCAGCACACTGGAAATCTGGTTATAGAACTGAGTTTCAACTTTTGCTTTTACACGACTCAAATCTTTTTCTGTAAACCCATCCTTTTCAAATTTTGTAAAAGATTCTTTAACAGCATTTTCAACTTCATTAAGATTTTTTTCAGGAAATGCCCGGGTTTTTACTGTGAACTCGCCGGCAAGTTCCTGAGTGTTCTGATATGAACTAACTGATGGTGCCAGTTTTTTCTCTTCAACTATAACATTGTAAAGAGGAGATTTTTTACTACCCGCAAAAAGTTCACTAAATAACTGAAGTGCATAATCATCCTTGGTAAACTGTTGAGGTGTAGGGTATATCATACTAAACTCTGGTGATTTTGCAAAATTATCTTCATGATATGCTTTTCTTATTTCATCCAGAACAATAGGCATAGGATTGAGCGGTTTAACCTCTTCCCCTTTTGCAATTTCCCCAAAATATTTTTCTACCATTTTTTTCGTTTCTTCTTTATCAAAGTCTCCTGCAATAACAAGAGTTGCGTTGTTAGGACCGTACCACTTTTTAAAGAACTCGTGAACATCGGCGAGAGTTGCTCGTCTCAGATCTTCCATTTCACCTATTGTCTGCCAGTTGTATGGATGATTTTCAGGATATAATAATTTACTAAGTATATAATTTGTATGTCCATACGGTTCATTATCAACTCTCTGTCTTTTTTCATTTTGAACAACAGATTGCTGATTCATAAATGCTTCCTGGGTTACAGTTGATAATAAAAATCCCATCCTGTCAGATTCCATCCACATCACCATCTCTAGTGAGTTATTCGGAACAACCTGGAAATAAACTGTTCCGTCGCTCCAGGTTCCACCGTTTAAAGTTCCTCCTGCATTCTGTATTTTTTTAAAGAACTGATCCTGAGGCACGTGCTGGGATTCCTGAAACATTATATGCTCAAACAGGTGTGCAAAACCTGTTCTTCCTTTTACTTCCCTGTTGGAACCAACATGATACACAACTGCTACTGCAACTATAGGATCCGATTTATCCTCATGCAAAATAACTTCAAGCCCGTTATCTAAAGTGTATTTTTCATTCTCAATTTTGAGTTCAGAAGAACCGGGTCCGCAGCCTCCGATGATGAGTATGGTTAATAAGGTCAGTAAAAAAAGATTTGTTAATTTTTTCATCTTTCCTCCGAAAAAACAGTAAATATTTTTAAATAGGATGAAAAAATTCGAAAAAACACACAAAATTCAATATATAAAGGAAGAGCGGTTAAGTAATTATACTTGTGGCGGGATGATAGTCAGGAAGAGCTAAAAATTCCTGTAAATTCCGCTGTTTCTAGACCTAAAGTCCTGTAATGGTTTTAGTCCCGGGTTTGCCTGTCTTGTGGTTATCCTTAATTCTCGCTATTAAAAAAGCTATGATAAACAATAACCCTGCTACTAGTATTAATGAAATGCTGCTGTAGATTGCATCAAGATTACCGATAATAAATCTTATCAGTTGAATTAAGATGAATATCCCTATAACTTCTATTGTAAACCAGATTGAACTAACTATTGATTTTTTACTGATGTTCATTTTGTACATTAATTATTGATTGTTCAAACTTAAGAAATTAAAAGGATGAAATCCTTTTCAGATTATTAAATAATTGTTAATTTCAGATTCAAACTCATCAAGCACTGCTCAAATCCTACCATTTAAAATTCCAAAATCAATAAATTTTGTAGGCCAACCAGAAATAGAATACTGATATGCGCCATTTATACCTTCATATCACCGCTCCCTAAAAATTTGCAACCTTATGATCACTAAGAGAGTCTATATTACAAACAAGAAACAAAATTGTTTAACAAGGAGGACTAAAATGAAATTATTAATAACAGCTTTACTGATCTTAACATTTCTGATATCTTCACTCCAAGCCGAACCAAATCCTAAATCGATGAAAGAAAACAAGCAAAACACTATTTCGAGCTTAATGATTGGCCTGGACTCTGACAATCTTGGCCTGAAAAGCAGTTCAGCTTACATGCTTGGTGAACTGAGAATCACAGATGCAATTTTACCTTTGATGAAAATGCTGCGCAATAGTGAGAATGAGGACTTAAGGATTGCAGCGGCTTTGGCCTTGTATAAAATCGGGTCACCGATGGCAATTCACGCTGTGAAACAATCAATCAGATTTGATGAGAGTAAAAGAGTAAGCACGTTGTGCTCTAATTTTTATAATGAACATTTACGCAATAAAATTGAAGATGAAGAAAAAAATGAGGTTCTGGTAGAAACAGCCAGAAAATAAATAAATTTCTTCATCTCTTCTCCACCGCCGGGATATTTTTCTCGGCATTTTATTTTTAAATGAAAATTTTAAAGATTTAATTTGATTAAGTGCAGATTTATTTTCACTTTTGTAATGGAACTTTAAATAACTTATATCGCAAGTCAAAATAGTTTTACTCACCCTTTTGCAATTGATGAAGAAGAGAAGAAAAAGAAATTCGACTAACAATAAAACTAACCAGTTAAGTTTTGACTTCAACCTGAACATACCAATTGAGCTTCACACACCAAAATCTGAGATCTCCAGTCTGCAAAAAAGAGACTTAGACTGGGACAGAAGACCTATTATCGAGCTGGTTAAAGGCTAGCAGAGATTACTCAAAATTCCTTCCGATAAAATTTTCAAATCCTGTCTAACAGAACAAATATCTTCGCAAAAAAGCATGAAAAGGTATTTGATTTAAATTCACTTATTTTTAGGTAATTATTATTAACTATTTGAATGATCGAGGGAATGTCTTCATCAAAATTACATGAATATCTTTCTGATTTTATTCCTGTCAAAGATAGTAGTCAGAATATAGAAAAAACGCTTAAAACAGAGTATTTTGAGGTAAAAGGATTTAAAATACCAAGGATTATAAATGCATTCTGGACATCAAAACAAAGACAAAATAATCCAATACACGAAATCTCTTACAGGGCTTGTTTTAAAGCAGAACTCCCACGTTTCTTTATCAATTTATTTACAAAAGAGAGCGATGTTGTTTATGATCCGTTTGCGGGTCGGGGAACAACAATAATAGAAGCAGCTTTACTCAACAGGAAAGTAATTTCAAACGATATAAATCCTCTCAGTACAATTCTTTGCAGACCAAGACTTTTTATTCCCTCCTATGAACAGGTCACGGAAAGACTGGAAGAAATAAAATTCAGAAAGGGACTAAAAGCTGATATTGATTTAACAATGTTTTACCATCCTGATACTGAATCCGAAATAGTTAGCTTAAGAAATTACCTCATAAAAAGAAATAGGAATAAGGAAGAGGATTTCGTCGACAATTGGATAAGAATGGTGGCAACTAACAGACTAACCGGACACTCAACAAATTTTTTCTCTGTCTATACTTTGCCGCCGAACCAGGCTGTAACTCAGATACGACAGAAGAAAATTAATCTGCTTCGTGAGCAGTCGCCATCGTATAAAGATGTAAAGAAAATAATACTTAAGAAGACCCGTGATCTTACAAAAGGAATTGATAAAATCCAGATTGAAAGACTAAAAAAAATCGGCGCAAGATCTCAGTTTATCAACAACGATGCACGTGCAACAAGAGATATCAAGAAAAATTCTGTTAATCTGACGGTTACATCCCCTCCCTTCTTAGACATTGTAAATTATATCGAGGATAACTGGCTTCGATGCTGGTTCAATAATATTATGGCTGAAGATGTTTCAAAAAAACTTACTATCACTAAAAAACTAAATGAGTGGGAAACCGTGATGTCAGATGTCTTTATCGAACTTTACAGGATTACTAAAAAGGGTGGTCATATTGCGTTTGAGGTTGGTGAGGTGAGAAAAGGTAAAGTTAAGCTAGATGAACATGTTGTGCCGCTTGGAGTTAATGCAGGTTTTGAATGTCTTGGTGTGATTATTAATTTGCAAAAATTTACAAAGACGGCAAATATCTGGGGAATTAGTAATAACTCTGTTGGAACAAATACGAACCGGATTGTGTTGTTTAGGAAATCATAACTGTTATGTAATGGATATTCAACCAAGCAATTTAATTTAAAGATCACAATATATTATTAAGTATCAATTCGATTTTCTAATAAGAAAGGAAATCACTATGGACAAAGTTATTCTTGCAAAAAGCGACTTAAAGGTTTCAAAAATAGGATTGGGATGCATGGGCATGTCTGAATTTTATGGGAAAGGTGATGACGATGAATCAATAAAAACAATTCATCGTGCCTTAGAGCTAGGTATTAATTTTTTAGATACAGCAGATATGTACGGCGTTGGTAAGAATGAAATACTGGTTGGAAAAGCATTAAAGGGGAAACGCGATCAATTTGTTGTTGCGACAAAATTCGGAAATGTACGTGGTGAGGATGGAAGTTTTCTTGGAGTTAATGGACGACCGGAATATGTAAGAAAATGTTGTGATGAAAGCTTGAAACGATTAGACATAGAGGTAATTGATCTTTACTACCAACACCGGGTAGATCCGAATGTTCCAATAGAGGAAACTGTCGGAACAATGGCTGACTTAGTTAAAGAAGGAAAGGTTAAATATCTTGGTCTGTCTGAAGCTGCACCAACCACGATTCGTAAAGCAGATAAGGTTCATAAAATTACAGCACTTCAGACAGAATACTCATTATGGACAAGAGACCCTGAAACAGAACTTCTGAATCTTTGTAAAGAATTAAATATAAGCTTTGTAGCTTATTCACCATTAGGCAGAGGATTTCTTACAGGGAACTTCAAACCAGAAAAAGAAATTCCCGAAAATGATTACAGAAGAAATAATCCAAGATTTCAGAAAGGTAATATTGAACTGAATTATAAAGTAGTTGAAAAGCTTGAAGAAATGGCAAATAAGAAAAATTGTACAACTGCACAATTAGCGCTTGCCTGGGTTTTGCATCAATGGGAAGGTATCGTACCAATTCCGGGCACAAAAAGAGTCAAGTATATTGAAGAAAATGCTGATGTAATGGAAATAAAATTATCTGAATCTGAACTTGAAATAATTAATAAAGTGGCTCCAGCAGGCTTTACAAAAGGATCGCGTTATCCTGAAAGAGCAATGCAGGCTGTAAACAGATGATTATACTTTAACAAGGTACTAGCAAAGTCATCATCTAAATAAAAGATCTGAACAATTAAATATTTTTGTTGCGTTTGAGCAGATAAATATTATCTTATAATATAATTAATTTAAGGAGGTAGACATGCAGCTAGAAGTAAAATATCAGTGTGATATCTGTTCAAACTCCTTTCTCCTCGATTTTAATAAGGCAATTACTGAAAAAAAACTGGAATGCTCGAACTGTGGCGTTGAATATAGATTTACTGAGGAAGAATTAGATGAGTTTGATAAGTGTTATCAAAAGCTTCTTAAACGAATGAAAAATTCTACTGAAAAAACAAATATTATTGAATAGGGAAGATTGTGAAAATAAAAAACCCTCTGGATTAAGAGGGTTTTTTATTTGTAGCGGGGGCAGGACTTGAACCTACAACCTTCGGGTTATGACCCCGACGAGCTACCAATT
>Ga0209536_100011721_pt1 | contig 12806 bp, 13 predicted proteins | sample DeeMarSeWOR28_12_FD_187461 | JGI IMG/M metagenome (GOLD analysis project Ga0209536, IMG submission 187461) | Marine sediment microbial communities from White Oak River estuary, North Carolina - WOR-2-8_12 (SPAdes) (version 2) | ecosystem: Environmental > Aquatic > Marine > Intertidal zone >...
TCTGCTTGCCGATAGCGGCTTTGCCGGTCAGATTGACTTCTTTGAGAAATTCGACGCCCTGACGAACACCGTTTGATCGTTCGCCGGGGATGCCCAGTTCAATTCCCTTGTGGGCACCGATCGCCAGATAAACCGCCCGGTAACCGTCTTTGAACAGATCGTCGATGGTTACATCGCTTCCCAGTGCGGTGCCGGTTTTGATCTCCACGCCCAGGTTGGTGATGACTTCAATTTCCCGGTCCAGAATTTCACGCGGCAGACGGTGGGCAGGGATACCGACCCTGAGCATGCCGCCGGGTTGTGGCAGGGATTCAAATAGGGTGGATAGAATGCCCTTTTTCGCAAGGTGATAGGCACAGGAAAGCCCGGCAGGGCCGGAGCCGATAATGGCAACCTTTTCCTTTTTCGGTGGGGCACATTTAATTTCCACTTCCCTGGGATCGAACCTATCGGCCGCCAGGCGTTTTAAATCTCGAATGGCGACCGGTTGTTCGACTTCGCAGCGCCGACAGGCGTCTTCACACCCGTGGGGGCAGATGCGACCCAGCACGCCGGGCAGAGGCAGGTCCTCCATAATGATCTGCAGGGCTTCTTTATATTTTCCCACTTTGACCATCTGCACATAGCCCTGCACATTCAACCCGCCTGGGCACGCCAGGCGGCAGGGGGCCTTATCTGCTTTTTGAATGGCATAAGCTCCGGGAATGGCCTGGGGATATTTTTTAAAAGTGGCTTTTTTAGTTGACAGACCTTCATCATATTCGCTCGGCAGATCCACCGGGCAAACCGTGGTGCACTCACCACAGCTGGTGCACTTGGAAAGGTCAATATAACGCGGGTTTTGACGAATCCGGGCTTTAAAGTTCCCCGGTTCCCCTTCAAGTTCTAAAAGCTCACTGTTGGTTAAAAGCTCGATGTTTAAATGCCGGCCGACCTCGACCAGTTTGGGTGAGATAATTCACATTGCACAGTCGTTGGTGGGAAAGGTCTTGTCCAGCTGGGACATCAGCCCGCCGATGGCGGATGATTTCTCAACCAGATGGACCCGGAAGCCGGAATTGGCCAGATCCAGCGAGGCCTGCATCCCGGCAATTCCACCGCCGACAACCATCACAGAACCATGGACTTTATCGGACATGCCGTCTTGCTCCTTTGGGTACTCCATATGGGATTTTGATCATCGAACAGAAAAAGATCGCCATTCTCGCCAAAAACGGACGCGAAAGAGGCGAATTTATTTGTTTTAAATCGTTTTGTCAACCGCTATTTGCACAAATCAACGCCGGTTCAAAGTGCGATGAAGATGCCGGTTTACACGGTTTTCAATTAAAAATGCGCTTGAAACAGAGTTTTGTGCATGCTAAGTTTTTTCATTTACACAAAAAATTCTCATTCATCGCACAGATACCCAGTGCATAAAGCAGTCATCCATACCCACCGGATGGGCTGCCGGGAGTTAATTCAATGCCTCAAAACAAACCTTCAATAATTAACATCGGCCTGGTCGGCGGAGGAAATTTTTGCAAAGAGATTCTTGAGAAAACAACCGCCGTCTATGAACAGGACGAGATGGTCGCCCCGATTTTAGCGGTTGCCGATCCGGACCCTGAAAGTCCGGGCAGAAAGCTTGCCAGCAAGCTTGGTCTGCTGACTTTTGATGACTACAAACAGCTTTACGATCGGCGATACAGCATCCATTTGATTATCATTCTGACCCCCGAGCGGGAGATTTTCGATGATATCTTAAAGACGCGTCCCTCTCGTATCCGCATCCTCGCGTACCAGGTGTTTCGCATGTTCTGGAAGACCATTGGGCTGGAAGAAAAAAAATTACGGGAACGAACCGAAGAAATGGAGACCGTCCTGAATGGTATCCAGGACTTTATTCTGGTGATTACCCCGGACATGGAAATTCTGGAAGCCAATGAATCGTTTTTGTCCAAAATGGGATACACCTACGATGAGGTTATCGGGAAAAAATGCCATCAGGTCTATCATAAAATCGATCATCCCTGTAATCACGGCCAAACAGACTGCCCCCTGCGTGATGTCGTTCGCAATAAACGCCATGTTCGCCAGATTCAAACGCGGGTCATGCCCGATGGCCAGAAGCGATATTACGAGGTCAACATCTATCCGATCTGGGAAAAAGACGGCAAGGTTTCAAAGTTTATTCACATCAGCCGCGATATCACACAACACAAGCGGGAAGAGGAGGAAATTACCCGCCGTCTGGAACGCATGGTCGAAGAACGCACCCGGCAACTCAAGGAAACCCACGCAAAATTGCTCCACCAGGACAAAATGGCTTCGCTGGGAAAACTCTCCGCATCCGTGGTTCATGAAATCAACAATCCCATCGCCGGTATTTTGAATTTGATTATATTAATGAAACGGATGGTTGAAGAAGGCAGCACCGGTCCCGAGGAAATAGATCAATTTAGCCGGTATCTCAATCTGATGGAAGCAGAAACGCGGCGAACCAGCAGGATTGTGTCAAACCTTCTGGCGTTCTCCCGTCAATCCAAAATGGAGCTGAAGCGCATCAATCTGAACCGCCTGATCGAACAAACATTGTTTTTAAATTCGAATCTGCTGAAAATAGATGGGATTAGGGTGGAAACGGATCTCGATCCCGCCCTGCCGGATCTGATCGGCTCAGAAGATCAGCTGCAACAGGTGTTTATGAATCTGGTTTCCAATGCCGCCGAGGCCATGGAAACGAAAGGCGGCGTGCTGCACATTGATACCCGCCATTCGTTGCAGGAAGGAAAATTACTCGTTGATTTTAAAGACACCGGCGTCGGCATACCGGAAGAAAATTTATTAAAGCTTTTTGAGCCGTTTTTTACCACCAAAAAAAAGGGCAAAGGGGTGGGCCTGGGCCTTTCGGTGGCATACGGAATTGTCCAGGAACACGGCGGCTCCATATACGTGAAATCCAAAGTCGGGGAAGGCACGACGTTTCACGTCAAGCTTCCGTTAAAACCCGCGTCTGATCGCGTCAACCAGAATGAGATTGAGACATTAAAAGCTTAAAAATTTGAACATTGGAGGTTTCCGTGAGCAACATTAAGATCCTGATTGTGGATGATGAGTTGATCATGCGCGAATCGCTGGCCGGCTGGTTGGAACGCGACGGCCATGCGGTGCAGACCGCCGCCAGCGGTGAAGAGGCCATGGAAAAATTAAAGCAAACGCATTTTGACATTTTTCTGGTTGATATCAAAATGGAAGGCATGAGCGGACTGGAAGTTTTGCGCCGGGTCAAAGAAAGCGACCCCGATGCGGAGGTCGTTATGATCACCGCCTACGGCTCCATTCCATCGGCTATCGAAGCGATGAAGGACGGCGCCTATGATTACATGCTCAAACCGTTTGATCCCAATGAACTGGGCGTGTTGATCGAAAAAATCATCCAGCACCAGGAACAGGCACGCGAAAATATCTACCTGAAGGAGCAATACAAGGAACGCACGCGCTTCGAAAGTATGATCGGCCAGTCAAAGCCCATGCAGGAAATATTTGAGCTCATTTGCGCCGTGGCCCCTACGGATTCAACCGTCTTGATCACCGGGGAAACCGGCACCGGCAAAGGTTTGGCCGCCAAGGCCATTCACACCAACAGTTCCCGCCGCGAGGGTCCGTTCGTCACGGTCAACTGTGGTGCCATTCCGGAACATCTGATGGAAAGCGAACTGTTCGGTTACCAGAAAGGTGCCTTTACCGATGCCAAAAAGACAAAGAAAGGACGGCTGGAGATGGCCCACGGCGGTACGCTGTTTTTAGACGAAATCGGGGAAGTCAGCATGCGAATGCAAATTGATCTGTTGCGGGTGCTGGAGGATCGGGTGTTTTACCGCGTGGGTGGAACTCAACCGATCGAGGCCGATTTCAGGGTGATTGCCGCCACCAATCGCAACCTTGAAGCAGCCATCAAAGAAGGGTCATTTCGAGAAGATTTATTTTACCGCTTAAACGTCATCTCTTTTGAAATGCCGTCTTTGGATCAACGCAAAGAGGACATCCCGCTGCTGGCCGAACATTTTCTTTACCGTTTTGCTCAGGAGACCAACAAAACGATTAATAAAATCAGCCGGGAGGCCATGGATGAGATGATGTTGTATGACTGGCCGGGGAATATTCGGGAACTGGAAAATGCAATCGAGCGCGCGGTGGTTGTGGGCAAGGAAAGAGAAATTCTCCCCGAGGATTTGCCTATTTTTTGCCATGAACTCCCCCCGCCGACAAGGGCCAACTCTCTTGCAGAAATAGAAAAAGCCCACATTAAACAGGTGCTCATCGAAAACCAATGGAACATTGCCAGAAGTGCAAAAATTTTGGAAATCGATCGCTCAACGCTCTACAGCAAAATCAAACGTTACGAAATAACGAAGTAACTTGACGTCCCAGCCCGCAAATAACATCGTCATTTCACCCGTCGGAGATCTCGCACCTGATTTATTAGTCCCGCTCAGAGCCGAGATAACAAGGATTTACCGATATCCGACTGAAGTCTTACCACTTTTGGATGACCTTGAATTTGCGTTTCATCAGAATCGCAATCAATATCATTCCACACCGATTCTGGAGCAATTGGCCCTTAAAGCCCCTGCCGGAGCGATAAAGGTGCTCGCGGTTGTCGAGGTGGATCTGTTTATCCCGATTCTAACCCATGTCTACGGCGAGGCTCAGCTCGGCGGCATCGCCTGCATGGTATCAACGATTCGACTCAATGAAGGCCATAGCGCCTTGAACACTCAGCAACCCTTTTTAGACCGCATTATCAAAGAGGCCATCCACGAACTGGGCCATACGGTCAGACTGCGCCACTGCCGCGAACATACCTGCCTGATGCATTACTGCCGCGATGAGCGCGATGTCGACCGCAAATCGGATCAGCTCTGCCGGTACTGCCGGATTCTTTTAGAGGATGAAATAAAAAGGCTGGCAGAAAATTAAAAAGATGAAAGCTGATAAAGTTTCAGGTTCTGAGGAACATCCGGGTCAGTTTTTGCCAGCCGATCTGAGGAAGATGGCCGAAAATATCATGCCCTAAATAGCCGCCATCGGCCGCCAGAGGCCCGGCGTTTTCCTCGATTACCTGGTAGAGATGTTCGACCTCCCGGTCAATGAATTCGCCGGCCTGGTCACCAATCATCAGATTTTTAAGATCCCGGCGAAGATTCGTGCAATGCAACCGCAATATCCAACCTTCGGCGTATGGATCCCGGGCAATTTGGCTGCCTTTTTCTCTTAGTTCAAGATTAACATCCATCACCACACCGCTGACCGGCGAAAGCAACTTGGCATTATTTCCCTCACGGGTCAAGGTGATATCGGCCCGATTCTTTTCCAGCTGTTTGCCCATCAACGGCGCTTCAATTTGATCCAGTGGCCCCAGCAGGCGTAATGCAAAGTCGTCAAGGCCCACCCGGACCATCGCGCCTTCCTCGATCTTTACCCAGGTGTGTCCGGGGTGTAGATAAAAACCCTGCGGGATTTTAAATCCCTTGATATCCAGGACATCCACCGGTTGAACCACCGCATGCACGGCAAATTGATCGCTGAAGTATTGATCAAATTCGCAGCTGCCGCAATGATAATCATGAATGCAGGTCCGGAATTCAATATGGCCGATCATATGGTGCAAGCAGGGCTGTTTCCAGGCAGGCAACTCGCGCAATTTGTCCTTCCAGAAGCCAATCCGGCCGCGTTTGCCTTTAGGGATCTTACCTTCTTTATTGAGCTGCTCGTTTTCAGAGGCAACCCGCCGCATGGCTCTGTCATAAGCACACGCGGCACACTGATATCGAAGCCGGCAGAACTTTTTCGGGATCACGCCCGCCTGCATCCAGATGCAAGGGTGCTGGTTTACGGACTGTTTATTTTCCATTCGGGTGGAAACCATTATTTTTCTCCCTGTCAAAAACAAGCAGTTATTAGTTAATCGTTATTTGTTATTAGAGGCGAAACGGATGACTGCCCAACGATAACCAATAGCAGGTAACCGATAACAAATAACTTTTTCAGGTCTTCAGAAACTTTTGGGTCAAATTATCCCAGCCCAGTTCCGGCAGATTCCCATAGATATCGTCAACCAGGTAGCCGCCATCGGCCGCCAGAGGACCGGCGACTTCCTCGATCATGGTTTCCAAATTTTTTACCTCGCCGTTCATCCAGGTTAGGCTGTCCTGATCGACCATCAGCTTCTTCATGGTGCTTTTGATATCCGGTGTTCGAACCATGAAAAGCCATCCCTCGCCGTAAGGTTCATGATTGGCTAGCTTGGGATTTTCCCTGACCTTTGAATTCACCTCCATAATAACGCCATCTATCGGTGATAAAACATCAGCCAGGTTATGTTTGCGCTTCAGTCCCCACCCGACCTTATTCTGATCCAATTCTTTTCCCATCAGCGGCAGATCAAATGCATCAGCCTGACCCAGCACTTTGAGCGCAAAGTCGTCCAATCCGACCCGAATATAGCCGCCGCTCTCTATGCATGCCCAGGCATGCCCGTTATGGAAATAATATCCCGTGGGAACATCGAAACCTTTAACTTTCTGCATCTCACTGGGATAGGCTTTGGCTTTTGTGGTCCAAACATCTTCAAAATACTGATCAAAGTCGCATTTCGCGCATTCATAATCATAGGCGCACATCCGTTTTTCGATGCGATGGGTAAGACTATGGCGACAAACGCGGTCCAGATCCGGACGCCTTTTCATCGCGGCTTGCCAGCTGATTTGCCTGCCTTTGGCAACCTTCTGATCCATGGCCTGATCATATTTACAGCTGGTGCAATCATAATAATTGTCGCAATTTTTGAATTTTACGACACCGGCTTGCATCCAAAGACAGGGATTGGCCGCTTTGGCTTGCTTGTCCGGCTTAATCAGCCATACCTGACCACCGAGAACAGATTTAATTTCCTGTTGCGTTGGGTGATCACTCCCGTTGCCCTTTTTGTAAGTGGACCCGAATCCCACATGACTTCTTTGTCCATTTTTCTTTTTTTCAGCCATTTGCCTTGCTCCTTTTCAAAATAAATTTTATTTTTAATGTTCTATATAGCAATGGTTATGCCAGTGGTATCCAGCCGGATGTAAATCGATATAATACTTTGAAATTAAATAAAATATAATATACTCAGCATATAAACGATTTATACCGGCAGATTCCCGCTGTGTAGGGATTTCCTGCATTTCAAAAACCAATACCAGCTTATTCTTTATATAATTTGACATAATATTATATATTTTCGATAACTTATATTAATGTTGGATTTTCCGCCATTCGTTTCGCGCTTTTCAACACCTCCATCGCAAAGAGCTAGGCGCAGAGCGCTGAAAATTGCAGTCCTTCCATTTTAATCAAAACGCCATACCTATGCGCCATGCGCAATTTCCCGCGGGGATCCGCCTCCGGCGGACGCATTGGGAAAAGGGCCATTTCCGGATGGAAACGAATTGATATCCTGCTTTTTTCCTGATATGAGTTTTTTTTATTGCCGAATAAAATGCTGAAAATTTAAAAAGCTGGAAAGGAGAACATAATGCATTTTGAGAACATAGAAGCCATCATCGATTTCGCAATCGCAAAGGAAAAAGAAGCAGCCGAGTTCTATGAAAAAATAAGCAAAGATGAAGAGGATTTTTCCGGCTCAAAGAAAATGTTTGCGGAATTTGCCATGGAAGAGCAAAAACATGAAAAAATACTGAAGGATTTTAAGGCCAAAGGCATATCAAAAAGTTTGCAGGAATATAAGTTGAAATGGATTACTGATATCAAGCGCAGTGATTATTTGGTTGATTTGGATTATGAGAAAGGCATGCCGTATAATGAAATTCTGTTGCTGGCGATGAAACGCGAAGAAAAGGCGTTGAAACTGTACAATGAATTCCTGGAGCAAGCTGAAACCAAAGAGAGCCAAAAGCTTTTTAAAGTCCTTTGCCAGGAAGAAGCCAAACATAAGCTGGCGCTGGAAACGATCTATGATGACTATATGGCGAAGATGGGCGACTAGTTGATGATTTTGGATTTTAGATTGCGGATTGATATCTAATTTAATAGATGAAAATTAATTTTAAAATATATTCATCCACATCAAAATTATAGGCTGCCCGAATCGATAAATTCAAGCGCCTAAAGTTTTAAATCATCAAACTTTAGGCGTTTTTGTTTCGACCAGATGGTTTAGTTGAATCTAATTTAGGGTCAAACCGGGTAATTGCAGAATGTGACCGATCAGCAGTGGTTTTGAAACCACTTCTAATGATCCAGTTTCTGACATCCGGTGCAGTCGGAGATAAGACTTCTCAACTTTTTTCCGAGAATCGAATAGGAATAATATTTTTTAGCGGTCTCATAATTATGGGTGACCATCTTTTTTCTCAGCTCAGGGTCGGTCAGAATTTTTTTGGTTTGGCGAACCGCTTCATCGGTGACATAACCGTCAAGTTCGATGACTGAAAACCCTTTGGGTTTGATGTCGATAGCATAGATTGAATAGGTATTGACGACAATCGGACGACAAAAGTAAATCGCTTCAAGAAACGCATTGCCGAATCCCTCAAAATTGGATGGATAGGTCACCAAATCCGCATGCGGATAAATGTCTTCAAGGGTATAAACCTTGCGCCCGTTCTTCGTTTTACCCCTTTGCTCATTGATGATGTTGGAAACAAAATAAGTGTCCACCTTCATCAGTTTAGAATATTCTCTTACCCGGCGCTCATAGTCATATCCTTCGTCTCCGGACGCATGGGAAATAATGAGCTTGGCTTTCATCCCCAAACGATTGACCAGTTCAATGGCATGCTCGATCCCTTTACGTTTGACCACTCGGGTGGGTTGCAGAATCAGCAGTTCATCATCAGCAACTCCCAGGCTCCGGCGCACATCTGCAGCATATGTATCGCTCGACGGGCGATTTTCGCCGGGATTCAATGCGCACGATTCAAAACGGCCGGACACCGGTGGCGGATGATCAAAATCCATCACATTGGGAATAATCCTGGCAGAGACCCCGGTGCGCAGGCTCAATTGGTTATCGGCTGAAGAATTGATTACCACATGCTGAATATACGGCAAGTGCGGAGGAAAAGCCATATTCAAATATTCCCAGCAGGCATTGATCATAAAATGCTGTCGTTCCCAGAAAAAATCATGATGATGGGCAATGGTAGGCATACCGGTCTCAGAGATGACTTCGGTGATGGCAATACCCAGCGGAATATTCAGTGGTATGGTCAATGCATTTTCGGGAACCAGGAGATCCAGATTAAATTTTTCGATAAACGTGTAAAGATGGTCCTTTAATTTCCGCTTCACTTCATGGATTTTGCGGGTCACCAGACGGCTTCTTATCCTGGCATCGAAACATTTCCGAAAAATATCCCTGATGTCCGGGTGTTGGAAATGAGCTTCCTTAACCAGATACGAGTGCTTGCGCGGACGATCAAGCTCACCGGCAAAATAAAAACAGCTAAACCCGTTTTTTTCGAAGACATCTGCCCATTTTGCCGTTTCCAGTGAAACACCGTCGGTTCCGGCAAAACGAGTGGAGATGAAACCAACGTTATGGTATCTGCCGCAGGATGAACAATAAGACATAGGGCATGGGTTCCTTCAGACCTGGCCGTATCGAAAACAGTCGACGATGTGATCATTGACCATGCCGGCTGCTTGCATGAAGGCATAGCAAATGGTCGGCCCCACAAACTTGAAGCCTCTTTTTTTCAGATCATTGCTCATAGCGACTGATTCTTTTGTTTGAGCGGGTATTTCCGCAATCGTTTTCCAGGCATTCTTTATTGTTTGACTGCCTGTAAATTGCCAGATGTAATTATCAAAGCTTCCAAATTCTTTTTGAACGGCCAGAAAAGATTTTGCATTTTGAATCGCCGCTTCAATTTTAAGCTTGTTGCGAATGATCCCTTTATTGGCAAGCAGTTCCTTCACTTTGTCCAAATCGTAGACCGCCATTTTTCCAGGCTCAAAATGATCAAATGCTTTTCGATAATTGGACCGCTTTTTTAAAATGGTAATCCAGCTCAGCCCTGCCTGAAAACCATCCAGTAAAAGAAACTCAAATAGCTTGCGGTCATTATGCAGGGGGATTGCCCATTCGGTATCATGGTATTTTACATATATCGGATCGCTGCCGGCCCACGCGCATCTTATTTTCATGGGCGTATAATTCCTTTGCACAAACCCGGTCTGAACTCCGTCAGCTGAATAGATAAAACCCCAAAGCCTTATCAACGGCTTCAAAGGGGGCCAATTCAACGCCGATAAACTGATCACGTTGGTTTCTAATGATGACGGTTTTTTTAATCAAGGTTCTGTGTGCATCATCCAAGTGAAACTCAACCCGCAGCTGATCACCGATCGCAAAGCTTTGTTTTACATTCAAGCGAAGTTTCATTCCCGCAGTCGATAAATCCTTCACGGTCATCAGACCCCGGTTCCGCGGTTGACCGTCGATGAAATGAACATAGGTTCCCGGAAGGTTAGTCTCTTTACGATAATGCCTTCTCTTTTCCAATATGGCTTTATAGGCGTGTCCGCAGGGACATTTGATGCTCACATTAACCATTTTATCCATGGCAGCATATTTTGAAACATCGACTGTTTTTGCCCGGTTGCATTGCGGGCAGGAAAATGTTGCCATGAGTTTGCTGGTTACGTAAATCTTCTGGATCATTTGATTTCACCTGAAAAATATTTGTTTAAATTTTTATCATAGAATTCTGTTTTTTTAAAGCGCTATTTAACTCAATATGAACAAGCACCGCTGCGCCGGCAGTCAGGCAAACACACCAGCGGGGGCCATTCCCAAAATCAGCCCGCAAGATTTATGATCTGCGGATGCGGCCGACTATGGATAATCGTACATCTCAATTGATATCTTCCAGTAAAACCATGGGAAATGGGCTTTTATTTATTGACTTTCATCATGTTTTACTGTAGGCTTTTTTAAAAAAAGTCGTAACACATTTCTTCAACTTAAAAGAAGGAGGCTTAAATGACAAAGGCAGAACTGATTGGGCTAATGGCAAAGGATGCTAAAATATCAAAAGTTGCCGCAGGCGCGGTGCTTAGTTCCTTCATGAGCAATGTGACCAAAGCGCTGAAGAAAAAGGACGGGAAAGTCACTCTGGTTGGTTTTGGAACATTTCAGAAAGCATACCAGAAGGCTCGCAAGGGACGCAATCCCCAAACCGGCGCACCAATTAAAATCAAAGCCAAAAATGTCGTCAAGTTTAAGGCCGGGAAAAAACTAAAGGCAGCCGTCTAAGTTTAACTTGCTCTGTAAAGAAGGCAGTGTATCGGCAAAAAAAGCGCTGATAGACTGCCTTTTTTATTAGAAGTGATTTCAAAGCCCCATCTAATGTCCGATAGCTGCGTTGTCCCGCGAATTGAAATACGCACGTACTGACGTGCACGCTCCGTTTTAAATCCGCGGGACGCCTTGCTCTCGAACATGATCTGACGTTCTGAAACCACTTCTAACACCCATCTCAATCCACCTCTGGCGGATTAGGAAGGCTTGTAGCCTCTTGATTTCTTCTATATCGCAATTAAATTTTCAGGTATCAGGGAAAGTGGAGGGCAAGAAAAGTGAGCGTCAAGTATCCGGATTTTCAGAAAGAGATCCATGAAGTCATTGAGGAAAAAACCACCGAACCCCCAATGTATAAGGTGCTGCTGCACAATGATGATTACACAACCAAGGCTTTTGTTGTTGAAATTCTGATGGCGGTCTTTAACAAATCCATAGAAGAAGCTACAAGCCTGATGTGGCATGTGCATAGAAATGGTAGCGGCGTCTGCGGAATTTACCCCTATGAACTGGCCGAGACCAAAGTAAACCTGGTAATGATGGTTGCCCGGGAAAATGGTTTTCCTCTGAAAACCAGCATGGAAAGAGAATAGCGATTGCCCACTAGCAGAACCGGGTGATTAAAAGGGATCAAATCATGTTACCCTTAAATGAAAAAGATATCCTGACAAAGATTTCTCGATATAATCTCATCCGCAACGCAAGATTAGTTTATATCGATGTGCACGAAACGAAGGCCGGAAAGCTGGCGGGAAAATTTGTGGCGGTGCCCAATCTGGTAAACATCATTGCCAGACAGGAATTCCAGGGTGCCGGTGAAACAGAGACTGAAGCACTGGAAAATTGCTTGCAGAAAATTAAAGATTTTCAAATCGAAGATCTTTTCCCCAGACAAGAATGATGATGTTCGCTTTGTGTTTTCATATTCCAATTCGCACACCCTGTTTATCTTCAATCAACAATCAACAGTGAAAACTTGGCTGTCGCGCTCAAATGCGGGTGCCCGTTTAACCATCCGGCTAACCGGTATTGAGTATATTCTGCCATTTTCACAACTTCCGGCGGGACAAATTCAAACTGGTTTAAAAAAGCTTCGTTGAATGCTCATGCACATGGTCGCCAATTTTTCTTAGACGCGCCAGCTCTTCTTCAGGTAGCGGCCCCAATTCCAGACTTTGTAACGCTTCCTTCATTTGGCTTCGGTTGCGGGGTCCGCACATGCAAATATCGACTTTCGGATTGGATAAGACAAACCGGTAGCAATCACTGGCCGACAGAGGCTTCTCATCGCGTGGAATTTTCTTAGGATTCAACAACTGGCCCCAGCGGGTGGCGGTGTAAGAAACAATTCCAGGCCTGCTTTTATCTTTAAGTTTATCGAACACCTCGGTTTCGGCGCCGCGATGCGCGGCATTGTAACGAAGATGGAAAATATCGAAAACATTCTCTCCAGCCA
>Ga0209536_100011722_pt1 | contig 12806 bp, 11 predicted proteins | sample DeeMarSeWOR28_12_FD_187461 | JGI IMG/M metagenome (GOLD analysis project Ga0209536, IMG submission 187461) | Marine sediment microbial communities from White Oak River estuary, North Carolina - WOR-2-8_12 (SPAdes) (version 2) | ecosystem: Environmental > Aquatic > Marine > Intertidal zone >...
TCGAGTCCGCCCTTCCACCGCGGGACGATGTCGCCGACGCCTTCGATGCGATTTTCCACCGGGACCGGCCGCGGGAGATCCTCACGGAGGAGCCGGCGCCCCCACCCGTCGAGTCCGCCCCGCCACCACGGGAGGAGGTCGACGCCTCCTTCGAAAGCCCCCTTTTCCGGGAGGAGGAGGAACCGTTCCCACCACCCGCCATGGAGGAGCCGCCGCCCCCGCCCGTCGAGTCCGCCCTTCCACCGCGGGACGATGTCGCCAACGCCTTCGATGCGATTTTCCACCGGGACCGGCCGCGGGAGATCCTCACGGAGGAGACGGTGCCCCCGGAGGAGAGTCCGGACACTCCGTTCTCGATCGGCCCGGAAGACGGGGAGGAGCTTCTCGTCTTCCGGAAGGCCGAGGAGGACACCGGGATGGAGCTGCAGGCAACAAACCTCGAGATCCCCGGCGCTTTACTCCAAGGGGAGAAAGGATTGGAGCTCAGCCGCGAACCCGGGGAAGACCTGACCCTCGACCCCGACCTTCCCGGTTTCCTGAGGAAGGAGCAGTCATCCGGGACACCGGCCGCGTCATTCGACATCTCCGAACGCCTCAGGGAAACACCGATCGAGACCCCGGAAGGGGACACGACCCCGGGGACCGCGACGATGGACCTGCCCATGCCCCCCCCGGATCCGTCCCTTTCGCGCGCGGATGCCATCCAGGACGAACTGGCCGAGATGGTCGAAAGCGGTCCCCCCGAAGAAACCCCCGATCCGGAATCGCCTCCTCCGGAAATGCCTGCCCCGATGCCCATGGAGAGGGAAAGGCCCGAGGCGACGCGCCCCCGTCGGGCAGCCCCATCCGGAAAACCGTCGATTGCCCTCCTGCTGCTTCTGTTCGTGACGCTGGGCGGAGGAGGAGCGTACCTCGCTTTCACGAAAACGGGTCAGGAAACCCTGCGCGCCATCGTTCCCGGCATGGAGGCGCTCTGGCTGGGCGGGAAGGAAACCGTAAACCCCTACCACGTCGGAAACCTGATCGGCTATTACGAAACGGGCGACAAGGCGGGAAGAATGTTCATCATCAAGGGGCGGGCCACCAACCAGGGGCGACAAAAGAAAAGCGCCATCCGCATCCGTGCCGAACTGCTCGACGGCAGCAAGCAGAGGATTGCCGAGAGGACGGTGTACGCCGGGAACGTCGTCACGGGGCTGCGCACCGCGACGCGGGAGAAGATCGAGGCCGCCATGGGAAACCGCTTCGGGGAAAGGTTGAGCAATATAGACGTCGCGCCGGGGAAATCGATTCCTTTCATGGTGACGTTCTTCGATCCACCCGACGGAATCGAGGAATACCGCCTGGAGGCCCTGGACGGAGATTAGAAGACGGTCGCCGGAGCCGATCTCCGCGAGCGGGGCCGCCGCAGGATGCTACTTTTCCTTTTCCTCCGGCTTCTGCGGGGTGATGTCGACCTCGTTCTTTTCCTTCATCGACTTCCGGAAGTTTTTAATCCCTTCCCCAAGTCCGCTTCCGATCTGCGGAAGCTTCCCCGCCCCGAACAGGAGGACCACAATGACAAGGATGATCAGGAGTTCCGGTACTCCAAGTCCGAACATGGATCCCTCCCGGCCTGCTGCTGTCTACCCCCACATCATATCACCGTAATGGTCGGAACTCCTCATTTTTCACGGATCGTCTCCTCCACGGCCACTCCGAAGTGCCTCCCCGCTCTCTCCTCCGCGAGAAGAACGGAATCCCCCACGGACAGCTTCGCCACGGAAACCGTGCCGGCAGCGGCGTCCACCAGCCGGATCGTCTCCGCGTTCTGCAGGATCACGGAATGGCCTGCGCCTCCGGGCCCTTCCGTCCGGACGAGCAGCAAAGGCCTCCGCTCCACTTTCACGCTTCCGACGGCAGCCGCCTCCCCTTCCCCGTGTTCGTTCACCAGGAGCACCTCGGAACCCGCGGAAAGCTCCGACAAATACCCCGTCCTTCCCCCGGGAAGCCGGCAGTAGGAATGCACAGCCCCCGCATTGACGCGGAACGGCCGGGGGGAAACGTACGGGTTCGGAGCGTTTTCCGCGCAGACGAGGACCATCCCCGCGCTCGAGTTCCCCACCAGCATCCCGCGGCTCCCTTCGATCAGCGAGCAGGTGTCGACACATACGCGGTCCCCGATCCCGAGGGAGGCGATTTCGGTCACCCGTGCGGATACGAGCGGCACCCGACCGGCTTCGGTTCTGGCCGCCGACACCATCTGGCGCATCCTCTGGGGGGAGTCCGCCTCGAGAACGATGCCGTGGACCCCTCGTTCCAGGACTCCCCGGTACAGGGCGACCTCCTCGGGGGTGCGGGCCACCGCGAAGATCTTCCTGCGGTGCGCAACGAGGTTCTCGAGGGGGATCACCTCCCTCTCCTCCGGCCGCACCACCCAGATCGTCTCGGGGGACGCGGAAAGGATCGCCGTCTCGTCCTCCTTCCCCCGCATGCCCGTAACGAGAAAATCCCTTCCCTCCCGCAGGTCCCCCCGGGAGCACACCGTCGTCACCCGCCCGAGCTCCCGGACGCTGTCGCAGCAATCGTCGGGCACCCAAAGGGTCTCCACACCCGACTCCAGCGCCGCGATCGCAACGTCCTTCCCCCAGGGGATGACCCGCGCCCACAACGCCGGACCCATCACGTCCCTTCCTTCTTCAGGATGCCTGCCGCTTCCTCGACGGATGCCCCGCCGTGGACGATCGCCGCGATGGCCCGGACCATCGCAGCCGGAGATCGGTGCTGGAACACGTTTCGCCCGATGGAGGCACCCGCGCCGCCTGCCTCCATCGCGCCCTGCACCATCCGGAAAACTTCTTCGTCGCTCCCCATCTTCTCGCCTCCCGCGATGACAACCGGGGAAGCGCATCCCTCCACCACCTCCCGGAACGTCTCGGGGCTTCCTGTATAGGGGACCTTCACGATGTCCGCTCCCATCTCCGCTCCCACGCGCGCCGCGTGCCGGACGTACCGCACGTCGTACTCGCTCCGGATCTTCGGGCCCCGGGTGTAGATCATCGCAAGAAGGGGGATCCCCCACCTCTGGCAATCGCTGGAAACCGTACCGAAATCCCTGAGCATGCGGGCCTCGTCCTCGGCGCCGAGGTTCACATGGATCGACACCGCGTCGGCCCCGATCTGGATCGCGTCCTCGACGGTGGCGACCAGCACTTTCCGGTTCGAGTCCGGCGAGAGGGCCGTGCTGGCCGAAAGGTGGAGGATGAGACCCAGATCCTTCCCGTATCCGCGGTGCCCGAACATGGCGGCGCCGCGGTGGACGACGGCGGCGTTCGCGCCCCCGTCGGCGATCAGGTTGGCGGCCGGGGGTATCTGGACGAGTCCGGGGATGGGACCGACCGTCATCCCGTGGTCCAGCGGGACGATGACCGTCCGCCGGGTGTTCCGGTCGATGATCCTCTCCAGCCGGATCTTCTTGCCGATCATCCTCCCGCTCCTCCGCCGATCGCCCTGCCGTCCCTACCGGTACGCTCCCCGGACCTTGAGGAGCTCGTTGAGGTAGGTGGGGCTGTCCGCGTACTTCAGCGCCTCGTCGTACTTCACCCTTCCGGAGGCGACGAACTCCGCGAGGGTCCAGTCGATGCTCACCAGTTCCTCGACGTTCGTCTGCATCATGCCGCGCAGCACGTGGACCTTCCCTTCGCGGATGGCGTTCCGGACGCGGAGAGAGGTGCTCATCTTCTCCCACGCCAGAATGCGACCGCTCCCGGACGCCCTGCGGAGGAGCCTCTGCGAGAAGACCACCTGCATGCAGTCCGCCAGCTGGGCCCGCACCTGGGACTGCTGGACCGGGGGGAAGATGTCGATGATCCGGTCCACGGCGGCCGTGGCGTTGTTGGAGTGCATCGTCGCCAGGACGAGGTGGCCGGTCTCCGCAGCCGACAGGGCGATGGAGAAGCTCTCGTGATCCCGCAGTTCCCCGATCACGATGACATCGGGGTTCTGCCGGAAGATATGACGGAGTCCGTCGCCGAACGAGATGGTGTCGGTCCCCACCTCCCGCTGGTTCACGTTCGAGTTCTTGTGCCGGTGGGTGTACTCGACGGGATCCTCGATGGTGATGATGTTCGCCTTCCGCTCCTGGTTGATCTTGTCCACGAGGTTCGCCATGGTCGTGGTCTTGCCGTGCCCGTTCGGGCCGGTGATCAGGATGAGCCCCTGCTTCCGCAGCGCAGCCTCATGGAGGAAATCCGGGATGCCCAGCTCGGCGGCGGTGGGAATCTTGTCCGCAACGTGGCGGGCGGTGAACGCGAGGGAGCCGCGCTGGCGGTAGACGTTGCAACGGAAGCGCCCGACCCCGTCGAGGGAGAAGGCGAAATCGAGCTCGAGATTCTCCTGGAAGGACCGCTTCTGCTCCGGCGTGAGGATTTCGTGGACCATCGACTCCACTTCGGCCGGCTTGAGCGCCGGGATGTCCAGCCGTCGCATCTCCCCGTCCACACGGATGGACGGGATGGCTCCGGAGGAGAGGTGGAGGTCCTGACCGTGCCAGGTGACCAGCGCCTTGAGAAGGCTCGTGATGTTGCCCTCCGCAGGGATCTGGCGCGGGAGCTTTTCCCCGCTGAGCTTCATGGCGCTCACCCCGTGCCCGGCGGTCTGGAGCTGGGTGAGCGCCTGCTCGAAATGGGTAGCGGACAGGATCACCGGCTTTACGGGGTGGCCCGACTGGAATTCGACCTCGGACAGTGCGGAAAGGTCGGTCGGGTCGACCATCCCGACCACCAGTCTTTTCCCCTCGAACCCGATCGGGATCAGCCTTCGGGACCGGATGGTCTCCAGCTTGATGAGGCGCTGGATGGAGGGGGGGATCTCCACACGGGTCAGATTGATATGCTGCAGACCCGTCTGCTCCGACAGGGAGTTCAGCAGCACCTCCTCGGTCAGGTACCCCAGCCGGATGAGGTTCTCCCCGACCGTACCACCGAGCTGCCTCTGCCCGTTGAGAGCCGCCTTCAGCTGGTCTTCCGTGATGATCCCGGCAGAAACCAGAATTTCCCCGATTTTCAATTTCCTGGTCATTGTCTGTCCCCTCTCTCCCTTCTCCGCGGGAAACGAAGGTATCCTCACAAATCTATCCCAGAGGGGATAGGGGGGCAACACCATTTTCTCCCCCGAAAACGCCCATTCCCTCCCCTTCTCATGGAGGAAGGAGGGGGGGCGCCCCGGAGCAGGCAGTCCCGAGGGGGCACCGGGAACACCTGCCCCGGGCCAGAGGGGTGCACACCTTAAGGATCCCGATCCGGGTCAGGGCGAAATCGAACCGGGCGGGGTCCTCGGGGCACACCGCGCGGAACGCCCCGGTGATCTCCTCCGCCATCCTCCCGTCGGCGGTCTTGCGCTCCGTAAGCCCCAGCCATTTCCCCAGCCTCGCCATGTGCGTGTCGACGGGGACGATCAGGTCCCGGGGGCCGAGGGCCGTCCAGATCCCGAGGTCCACCCCGTCTCCGTCCCGCACCACCCACCGCAGGAACAGGTTGTGCCGCTTGCACGCGGATCCCTTTCGCGGGTCGGGAAACAGGAAATCCCTCTCTCTCGGGAGCGCCTCCCCCCACGCATCCCGGAAACGGGCCAGGAAGAAGGCGAGCCGGATGCGCGTGCCGCCGCCCTCGCCCTCCATCGCCCGTCGGAAGGCCGCCTCCAGCGAACCGTGCTCGAGGAGGACCGCCCGGACGCACAGGAGGAAACGGTGGACGCCCCGGCTGGAGATGAACCGGTGGGAAAGCCCGGAGACGCGGGTCGGGGGAACGGGCCGACGAGCCGTCAGGGAGGCATGGGGGGAAGGGCCGAGAACCCGGAACAGCCCTTCGAGAAAGACAAGGATCTGGGCCACGTTGCCGAAGGCGAAGGAGGCCGCGACGAACGCGGCCACCTCGATGTCCGCCCGGGACGCGTACCGGCGGGGGAACCGGACGGGATCGGACGACAGATCGGCGGCCCCGTACGCGAGAAGGGATGCGGAGAGCGCCCGTCGGAGTCGTTCCGTCCGGGCTACGGGATCACCTTGTTGAGGGGGTATTCGACGATCCCCGAGGCACCCGATTGCTTCAGCACGGGAATCAGCTCCCGAACGGTCTTCTCGTCCACGATGACCTCGAGACTGAACCAGCCCGCCTCGCTCAGGGACGATATCGTGGGGGTCTGGAGGGCGGGGAGGACCTTCAGCACCCCGTCGAGATCGGCGCGGCTTACGTTCATTTTGAGCCCCACCTTCTCCTCCGCCCGAAGAGCGCCGTTGAGAAGCATCGCGATATTTTCGATCTTCTTCCTTTTCCACGGGTCCTTCCAGGCATCCCGGTTGGCGATCAGCACCGTCGTGGACTCGAGGATGGTGTCCACGATCCGCAGGTTGTTGGCCCGCAGGGTGCTCCCCGTTTCGGTCAGCTCCACGATCGCGTCGGCAAGACGCGGCGCCTTCACCTCCGTCGCGCCCCACGAGAATTCGACATTCGCCTCGATTCCCCTCTCCTTGAGGAACCGGCGGGTGTACTGGACGAGCTCGGTGGCCACTCTCTTTCCCTTGAGGTCCTGGATGCGCCGGATGGGGGATTCGTTCGGAACGGCCACCACCCAACGGACGGGCCGCAATCCCTCCTTGGCATACCGGAGGGGACAGACCTCCTTCACCTTTGCATTCTGCTCCATGACCCAGTCCCGGCCGGTCAGCCCGAGGTCCAGGATCCCGTCCTGGACGTACCGGGCCATCTCCTGGGCACGGATCAGGAGCCCGGACAGCTCCTCGTCGTCGATGGAGGGGATGTAGCTCCGGGAGCCCACGGATATGGTGAATCCGGCCTTCCGGAAGAGCTTGATCGTGGAATCCTGCAGGCTTCCCTTCGGAAGGCCGATGGACAGGACCCTTCCTGTTTTCTCCCTCATGACGCTCCTCTCATGCACTCCCTGGTGAAGGGGAATATACTACCCGGGGAGCGGCTTTCTGGCAATCGCTCGTTGATCCCCCGGCGACGGGAACCGCCGCGCGGCACGGCGGCGGCGGAAGGGAACCCCCGTGACCCGCAAGGACGCGCTGATCCTGATGGCGAAGGCCCCCCTCCCGGGGCAGGTCAAGACCAGGCTTTGCCCCCCCTTCACGAAAACGGGCGCGGCGGCGCTCTACGCATGCCTCCTCGAGGACACGGCGGCGGAAATGGCCCGGCTGAGCCGGGTCCGTCGCTACCTGTTCTACTCCCCTCCCGGCAGCGGGAGACTCTTTCGCGGGGGTCCGTTTTCCGGCTTCGAGCCCCTTCCCCAGTCCGGAAAGGATCTGGGGCAGAGGATGGACGCCGCCTTCGAAACCGTCTTCGCGCGGGGCGCAACCCGCGCCGTTCTCGTCGGCGCGGACTGCCCGGCCCTCTCCACGCGGCTCGTGGCGGCCGCGTTCCGGGAACTCGCTTCCTCCGCCGGCGCCGTTTTCGGCCCGACCGACGACGGGGGGTTCTACCTGATCGCGCTCTCCTCCCACGCCCCCTCCCTGCTCCGGGCCGTAGCCTGGGGGACGGGGGCGGTCCTTTCCGAGGTTACCCTGCGATGCCGGGCGGCAACTCTTCCCTACTCCCTCCTGCCCTCCCGATTCGACATCGACACCGCGGACGACGTGGCTTCGCTCTCGCGCTGGGCCCGGACCCGTTCCTCCCCGGCCTGCCCCCGGACGCGGCGGTGGCTTACCTCCCGCGGGGGCGGATGAGTCTCTGTCCCATTCCCAGATCCACGATCTCGCTCCGCACGACGATCTCCCGGATCTCCTTCGCCGGTCTCGACATCTCGAACTTCCCCGTCTCGCCATGGAGAAGCGCCCCCTCCCCGCGGAACTCCGCCTTCGGGAACACCGTCTTTTTCTCCCTGCGGCCGTCCCGATAGATGAACTCCACGACGACCGCGACCGACCGGAGCGAGAGGTCGGGGACGTCCTCCCCGCGGTTGGTCACCGTTCCCCGGAGGACCAGCGCATCCCCCTTCCTCTCCTTCTCCACCCGGATCGGGAGTGCGGAGTTCGTCACCACCTTTACGCTTTGCGCAACCCATTTCTGATACACGACCGCGAGGACGAGAACGGCCAGGAGGATCGGGCCCGCCAGCCGGACCAACCTGCCGTACCGCTCCCACAGGACGGATGGCTGAAACCTCGCGGCGGACAAGGGACGCGCACGCTGCGGGCGCTCCGGCGGAGCAACGGGTTGCTGGCAGTGAGGGCAGACGGTCGCGCTCGCGGGGATCTGGATCGTGCAGTGCGGGCATGCGGTGTACTCCTCTCCCATCGGCGCTTGCGGCGGTGTGTCGGGCATGTTCTCCTCCGAGGGGGTCAGGCGTTCCCGCCCCCCCCTCTTTCCAGGAATTCCACAAGAAGCCGCACCGGCACCCCGGTCGGGCCGGGGGCGTACCCCATCATTTCCTTCTCCCTCCAGGCCACTCCGGCGATGTCCATATGGACCCAGGGGGTGTCCCCGGCGAATTCCTTCAGGAAATACCCTGCCGTGATGGCGCCGCCCTCCGGCCCGCCGATGTTCTTGAGGTCGGCGACGTCGCTCTTGATCTGCTCGCGGTATTCCTCATGCAGCGGCAGCTCCCACGTCCGCTCCCCCGAGGCCGCCGAGGCGTCCCGCATCCGGCCCAGGACCTTCGCGTCGTTGCCCATCATCCCCATCGTGACGCTTCCCAGCGCCACCACGCATGCGCCGGTCAGCGTGGCGGCGTCGAGGATGACGTCCGGGCGGTACCGTTTCTTCGCGAACGTGATGGCGTCCGCCAGGATCAGCCTCCCCTCTGCGTCGGTGGAGAGCACCTCCACCGTCTTGCCCGACATCATCCGGAGCACGTCCCCGGGCCGGTAGGCGTTCCCCGAGAGCATATTCTCCACGGCGGGGACGATCGCCACGATGTTCCGACGGATCCCGAGGGCGGCGGCGGCGCGAATCGCGGCCAGCATCCCCGCGCCTCCCGCCATGTCGTACTTCATCTTCTCCATCCCCTCCCACTTCTTGAGGGAGATGCCCCCCGTGTCGAACGTCACCCCCTTGCCGACAAGGGCCGTCCAGGGGGCGCCGGGGCGTCCTCCCCGGTACTCGGCGACGATCAGCCGCGGGGAGACTCCGCTCCCCTTTCCGACCGCGAGGAGTCCCCCCATCTTCCATGCCTCGGCTTCCTTCCTTCCGAAAACCCTGACGCGGACCTTCCCTCCTCCGAGAGACCGGGCAGCGCGCGCCAGCCCGTCCGGGCGAAGGTCCCCGGGGGGAGCCGCCACGAGATCCCTCCCCCAGTTGATCGCCTCCCCCAGCTTCGCTCCCCGGGAAAGCCCCCTTTTCCCCTTTGCCGCCACGTGCCTGTTCCCCTCAACCACCTGGAACCGGGACACCCTCCCCGTCTTCTCCGACCTGTACCTGTCGTATTCGTACCCGGAGAGGACCGCCCCCAGTCCCAGGAATCGCGCCGCATCCTCCGGGTCGAGTCCCCCCGCCCCGGCCCCGTGGAGAACGGATGCCACCGTGGAAAGCTTTTTCTTCTTCGCTATCTGCATCACGGGCAAGGTGGCCTGGCGGATGTGGTCCAGGGTGAACTTCTCCTTCTTCCCGAGCCCGATCACCAGGACGCGGGGGGCTGCGACCCCTTTCCCGGGACGGAGGAAAAGCGTCTCTCCCCATGTTCCCCGGAAATCGCCGTCGCGGATCGCCGCGGTGATGGACCCCCCGATCGCCTTGTCGACAGCCCCGGTCGCTCCTCCCGGACTCTTGATTCCCTCGAAGAGGTTCACGACGAGCATGTCCGCCCTGTGCTTCCCGATATCCCCGACCACCAGTTCCGTCTTCATCGACTTCCTCCCCGTTTTCCCTCCCTGCCTTTGAACCTTATTGGTGGAGTGCGAGGGTTGTCAAGGAAACCGTTCGCCGCGGAGACCCGCGGGATACGGGACTCGCACCGGCCGGGCATTGACAACGGGACCGACATCTGCTTCCCTGAACCGATGGCCGAACCCGATTTCGCATGAGAAAGGCACAGAGCATGATGATTCTCTTCCCCGTATCCCTGGATCCTTCCCGCGACGACGCCTTCGGCCTCGCGCTGGAGATCGCGCGATCCCGCTCCGCGGGAATCCGGATCCTCTACGTGGTGGATCGCGAGGGAATCGAGGACCTCGGGGCCGGCGCCCCGATCGGTGCGATCCACATGGCCGGGGATGCCGAAGAAGAGATCACGAGGCGGGAGTCGTCCGCCGGGTCGGAAATCGTGGCCGGTCTGTGCAAGCGGTGCAAGGATGCCGGCGTTCCCTTCACGGCGGACGTCAAGGCGGGGGATCCCCGCGACGAGATCGAAAAGGAGGCGGCCCGCTGCGACCTTCTCGTCGCGGGCTTCGACTCGCAATATTCCTTCCATCGGCAGGACAAGCCGGGGAAACTGGTCCTCGCGTTGATGAAGGAACGGATCATACCGATCGTCCTGGCGGCATCGCCGCACCGCCCCGTGCGAACGGTGGTGGTCGCCTGCAGCGGGAACCCGCACCAGGTGAGGGCGGTCGGCGCGATGGCGCGTCTGGGGCTGTGGAAAGGGGACTGCCGCCTCATCCTGCTCGCCGTGGACGGGTCCTCCTCCGAGGGGGAGGCCCGCCTGGCGGAGTCGCGGCGGATCCTTCAGGACGCGGGCTACCCCCCCTGGGAGGAGAAGATCGTGCAGGGGCCGAAGGTGGAGGCGATCGGAGGATTCTGCAAGGAGGCGGGGGCCGAAGCCGTCGTCCTCGGAGGGTGGGGGAAACATCACTGGGACGAGATCCTGGGAAAATCCGTCACCGGGCACTTCCTGTCGAAGAAACGACACCATCTCTTCCTATACATGTAGGAACGCCGGGAGCCGCCCGTGGGATCACACACGCTCGGACATACTCTGCCGCTCTGGTCCGTACTTCCCTTCGCGGGAATGCTGCTCTGCATCGCCCTGATCCCGCTCGTCTCCCACAGGTTCTGGGCCCTGCATTTCGGGAAGGTCTCCCTGGCGTTCGGCGCCCCGGTGGCGGCCTTCTTCCTGTATGCGGATCACAAGGAGCTCCTGCATACGGCGCTCGAGTACTTCTCCTTCATCGTCCTTCTCGGAAGCCTGTTCACGATTTCCGGGGGAATCCTGCTGAAGGGGACGATGCGGGGGAGCCCGGGGGTCAACTGCGCCTTTTTCGGCGTGGGGGCCGTGATCGCGAACCTGCTCGGGACGACGGGGGCGTCGATGCTGCTCATCCGCCCGCTCCTGCGCGCCAACGCGCACCGGAAGAAAAAGAGCCACGTCTACATCTTTTTCATCTTCGTGGTCTCCAACATCGGGGGATCGCTCACCCCGATCGGGGACCCTCCCCTTTTCCTGGGCTACCTGAAGGGCGTGCCGTTTTTCTGGACCCTCTGGAACCTCTGGTACTTCTGGCTCCTGGCCAACTCCCTGGTCATCGGGGTCTTTTACGTGCTGGACCGCAGGGCGATGCGCGCGGAGGAAGCGGAGGGCGACGGCATCGACGAAGGAGTCGGGGAAAGAGTGCCGCTCTCCCTGGAGGGGGCGTGGAACTTTGCTCTCCTGGGCGTGGTGATCCTTGCGGTGTTCATTCCGACGCCGTGGAGAGAGGTCGCCATGATCGCCGCCTCGGCCGTCTCCGTCTGGAAGACGCCGAAGCCGATCCGGGAAAAGAACGAATTCACGTGGCACCCGATCGAGGAGGTCGCCATCCTGTTCGCGGGGATCTTCGCCACGATGATCCCCGCGCTTCTGATCCTCAAGGCCCGCGGGGGGGAGCTCGGCGTGACGCAGCCGTGGCACTTTTTCTGGGTTACGGGATCGCTTTCCAGCTTCCTGGACAACGCACCCACCTACCTCACGTTCCTGAGCCTCGCCCAGGGGCTCTCCGGCCCGGCCGACGTCGTGGGCGTATCGGCCCCTATTCTCCAGGGAATCAGCGCGGGGGCGGTGTTCATGGGGGCGAACTCATACATCGGGAACGCGCCGAACTTCATGGTCAAGTCGATCGTGGAGTCGGCCGGCGTGCGGATGCCCTCCTTCCTGGGGTACATGGCGTACTCCATGGTCGTCCTGCTGCCCATTTTCGCGTTCGTGACGTGGCTCTTCCTGTGAGAAACCACAGGCGGGGACTTGACACCTCGGAGCCCTTTCCACTATTTTAGATCATTGTCTGTCCACTGTTCCTTGGTAAAAAGCTAAAATACAATTGGATTTGTTCATGCGGGACTGGGATCAAAATGATGTTTGGCATTCTCCCGGTCAACGGAACGAACCATCAAGGATCAAGGAGGAGCGGATGAAAAACAGGATCTTTACAGCGGCAGCATGCTTCATCGCTCTCGCGGGACTCGTTTTCGCGTCATCGGTTTCCGCGGATGTTCCGGGAAAAATCCTGATCGGCGAGCCCGCCACACTCTCGGGGGCGCACGCAAAGTCGGGGGAACAGTCCACGGGCGGGATCGAAGCGATCGTCGACTGGGTCAACAACTCCTATGGCGGCGTGAATCTCGGCGGGAAAAAAGTGCCCCTGGAATACATCAAGTACGATTGCGAATCGAAGAAGGAATCCGTCACGAGCCTCCTGGAGAGACTGATCACGGTCGACAAGGTGCACTTCACGTTGGCCCCCTACTCCTCCGGGCTGACCCTCGCCGGCGCTCCCGTCGCCGAAAAATACAGGATGATCTACATGGATCACGGCGGCGCGAGCAACAAGATCTTCAAGCAGGGGTTCCAGTATATCGTGCAGACGATCGGTCCCGCATCGAACTATCACCGGGGGACCCTCA
>Ga0209536_100011723_pt1 | contig 12805 bp, 7 predicted proteins | sample DeeMarSeWOR28_12_FD_187461 | JGI IMG/M metagenome (GOLD analysis project Ga0209536, IMG submission 187461) | Marine sediment microbial communities from White Oak River estuary, North Carolina - WOR-2-8_12 (SPAdes) (version 2) | ecosystem: Environmental > Aquatic > Marine > Intertidal zone >...
CTCAGCGAGTCGGTCTGTCACGAGCTTGTTTTGATTGCCCTGTGCCAGGGTGGTATATCGGCGCTCCGTCTGGTGGAGCTGGGCCTGGGAATCTCTGCCTGGCCTCCCTTGGTTGCTCTCCACTCCGTACTTGAAGTTGCGGTGGTCACTCTCGTTCTATACGGGATTCGTCGTTTGACTCAGGCTTTCCATTTACCAACCAGAAGATTCGCGCTCTTAGTCAGTGTTGCGCTCGGTGGGCTGTTCTGGGGGCTTATGGGTGGCACTCCGGATCAACCGTTGTTCCATGGCAACTTGGTGGCTGTGGCTTTTCACCTTGGTTTTTTCATGCTTACGGCGATCATGCTCTTCGAACTGCTGTTGGGAGAACTGCGTGCAGACCAGAAAAAGTTACGTGAGCATGCCGAGCACATGGAAACCGCCCATACAGAAATTCAGCAAGAGGCTAAGGAGGCGGTGGTTGCTGCAGAAGATAAGTTACGTCATTATAATGAGTTGAAGTTTGAGATCGGACAATTGCGGCAACGGTCGCGGGTCCTCGAGCAGATTTTGGATGTTTCGGCGCGGATCAACGCCACGCGTAACATGTACGACCTTCTCGACCATGTCGTGAATGCAGTGCGAGACATTCTCGGTTTCAACATGGTTCTCCTGCGACTCTATTCCGGATCGACTCAAGCATTCGAGGCGCGTGCCTTTGCCGGAATTCCCGAGGAAGGGATAGCTTATCTCTCTGGAGTTCAGGTCACGATGGAGGAATTCCGGAAGATGACCCAGTCGCGTTTCCGGATTTCCGACAGCTACTTCATCAGTCACGAAGACGAGGGGGCAGCCGATGCCATCGAGGGTGGGTATATCCCTGATCTTGGTGAACGTGGTGATGGCGAGTGGCATGAGGACGACGCGCTCGTAGTGCCACTTATATCTAACACAGGAGATACTGTGGGGTACTTGAGCGTCGATGACCCTGTCGATCGCAAAGTGCCCTCCCTGTCCATTATACGCCAGCTTGAATTCTTGGCTCGACAAGCAACAACCGCGATCGAATCGGCGGAAGTCTATGACCGGTTGGCGAAGAAGAACAGTGAACTGGCTCAAGCCTCGGAAATGCTCAAAAACCTAGGTGAAATGAAAAGCAACTTCGTGGCCAACGTAAGCCACGAACTGCGCACTCCACTCACATCGATCACTGCGTACACCGAGATTTTGCGAGAAAGCAGCGAGAACATGCCGGACGACGTACGCAATGAGTTCCTCAAGGTCATCACTAGTGAAAGCGGCAAGCTCACCACAATCATCGACGATCTGTTGGACCTCTCCCGCATGGAGGGCGGGCAAAGCCGTGTCACGCGGCGTGACACAGATCTGACCGGCTTGATCAGACGTCTCGAGGAGAATGCCCTCAAGCAAGCTATGGATCATGAGATCGACTTCCGGGTTAAAATGTCCGCCGAACCAATACAACTCGATGCCGATCCGGTGCTATTACAGCAGCTGTTGGACCATCTTCTGAGTAACGCCTTCAAATTCACCGATAAAGGTGGCTCGATTTTCCTCAGTGTCGAAAACAGCGCAGAACGCGTTGTTCTCACAGTCCAGGACAATGGGATCGGTATACCAGAAGAAAAGATGCAGTACATTTTCGACCGTTTCTACCAAGTCGATGGATCGAGTACTCGCCAGCACGGGGGGCAAGGAGTCGGCTTGGCTCTTTGCCAGGAAATCGTACAGTATCACGATGGGCGAATCTGGGCGGAAAATGTGCAGCCGAGCGGTGCCCGCTTCACAGTGGTTTTACCGCGACGGGAGAGAATCATACAAGGTATCGGGCACAATCTCCCCGTCGTACGCCAAAGCGATCCCACGGAATTCATCGACAGACTCGTTCACTGGATTGCCGCAAACTGTGACATGGAAATCGTCTCCTTGTTGGTACCGGATGCTGCAGGGGAATATTTGTCTGTGCTGGCAGCCATAGGGCTACCAGAGAGCGTGGTTCAGAGCACGCGAGTACGCAAAGGAGCTGGTATCGTAGGTAAGGTTTGGGCAAGTGGGCGCTCCCTGAGCGTATCGGATGTGACGACCGATATGCGTTTCGACAAACAGTTCAATGACCCGAAGTACACGACATCGTCGCTGTTGAGCGTCCCGCTCCTGGACGGCTTGGATGTGATTGGAGTCGTGAACGTCAACAATCGGCGGGATGGCAAGCCGTCGGGACCGGACGACTTGATCTTGCTGGAATCGTTGGCGCCACGTATCAGTTCTTTACTCAAGCAATACCGCGGTCATGAGATGCACAACCAGCGCTTCGCAGCAGTACAGAATGCCTTGCGTTACGCGATTTCGCTGCGTCACCACGACCACAACGAGTTGACCTCCATCTGCCACGAGATTTGTTTGGCAACGGCAAGGCGCTTGAAACTACCAGGTGAGGAGGTGGAGCACCTGGCTTTCGCTTTACGGTGTTACGACATCGGTCTAGCACGGATATCGGGTCAGTTACTTCGCAAAACGACTCCCTTGACCTCAGACGAACGGCAACGAATTCAACAGCACGTGGCAGCTAGCCTTGAGATACTAGCCCCCTTACAGATTCCTTCCAAGGTGCGCCAAATTATATTGCACCATCATGAACGATACGATGGTGGTGGTTACCCTGATGGACTCGAGGGTGAAGCCATTCCCATCGGTGCGAGACTTGTGACTTTGACTGATAGCTTACATGCAATGTTACAGGACCGGCCCTATCGTTCTGCTCTCGGCCTGGAAACTATTTTATCGGAGCTTGAGAATGAGGCTGGACGCCAGTTTTGCCCGCGCTTGGTTGAGCCGTTCCTGGTGGAAACGAAAGCCCGTGTGGATGTCCTACGCAGGCTTCAGATGGAATTGCAGGTAGGGAAAGGACATCTCAACCAGGTTGGTGAGCCTGTCGGAATCGTGGTCACGTCGGCAGTTCCCTCCTCAAGCCAAAATCACAAGAGCCGATAATTTTGTTGGAGCGGGCGGAAACAACCAAACATGTGTTTGGGGAGGATCGATCTTGCAGAAAATCCTAGTTGTCGATGACGAACGTAATATCCGTAACATTCTCGATTTCAGCCTTGGCGCAGAAGGCTACCAGGTGATTGCGGCCAGTGATGGGAACGAGGCTCTGACTCTGGCTCAATCCGAACATCCCGATTTGATCATCCTGGATGTTATGATGCCGCAAAGCGACGGATTCGAGGTTTGCCGCCAGCTCAAAAAACTCACCAATACTGCCTCGATTCCGGTAATTATGTTGACTGCCAAGAACAGTAAAGACGACCGCCAACGGGGGCAGGAGGTAAACGCTGACGCTTACATCACGAAACCATTCAGCCCCATCCGACTGATCGAAGCCGTCCAGTCGATGCTGGGCGTGCCCAAAGGCTGACCTCCGTTCAAACCGACCTCTCTCCTTAACCAAGAGTTCAACCCTCTCTGATGGTTTTATCGGTTTTAACAACCGATTTTACGTGCCAAAGTTGTCGTGTGGCTGCCGGCGCGTTAGTATGGCAAGGCTCTGGGGACAGCGGACGCAATGGGGTCAGCGGACGCAATAGAGACTACCGATGAAACCCGCGGGTTTGCGATGAAATTTGAGAGAGAGAAACAAAAGGTATTCGATAGTAGCGAAGTCGGCGCACCGGCTCCTTGTCTCGTCGAGGTTGCACTACCGGTGCCGGTTCCCAACACCTTCACTTACCGTTTCACCGCCTCGAGTTGTCGAGATGAGCGACTCCTCCAAAAGGGTGATTTGGTGTCGGTTCCTTTTGGCCGGCGCGATGGGATGATCGGGCTGGTTGTTTCCACGGACGCCGCTCATGCCAATCAAACCGAGGTGGCAGGCCGGCGCCTCCGCGACATTAAGCGTGTATTTCCGCAAGCTTACAGACTCGAACCCGAACGGTTTCGACTGGCTCACTGGATGTCCGCATACTATGGCTTGCCACTGGGTGAGGTCGTACCGCTCTTTCACCCGCCTGCGCCCGGAACCAAGGCTCGCAAAACGAAAAAACCGGAGGCAGTTTATCCCCTCTCTGATTCCGAGGAGATCCAATTATCCCGTTCGCAGCGAGAGTGTGTCGAGATGGCGGAACGTCTAATCGCGGATCGCTCTTTCGGGACCGTTCTTGTCCACGGTGTCACCGGCAGTGGTAAAACCGAAATTTATCTGCAAGTAATCGCCACTGCGTTGTCTTTGGGGCGAAGCGCCATTTACTTACTGCCTGAAATTGCTCTGACGCCGCAGACTTTGGCTCGGATAATCCAACGTTTTGGCATAGAGGCGGCAGCTATTCACAGTGGCTTGTCCGTGGGCGAGCGTTGCCGGGTTCACGAAGCAGCTGCTGCTGGTGAGATCCGGGTGGTTGTCGGTCCGCGTTCGGCTCTCTTTGTGCCCGTGCAAAACCTCGGCGCCGTGATCGTAGACGAAGAACACGAGACATCTTACAAACAGGAAGAGAAACCTCGTTACCATGCGCGCCATGTGGCGATGGTTCGCGCGCGGGAAAATGCGGCTGTGGTCCTGCTTGGATCCGCCACTCCAGATTTGGAATCGTATCACAATGGACACCAAGGTCGATACCGGTTGGTGACCCTGAGTGAACGGGCTGTGGGAGAGTTGCCGGTCGCTGAACTCGTCGACATGCGTGGTCGGCCAGCACCGGAGGGATTTTCCCCGCGGTTGGTCGAGTGTATCGGTCAGACCCTTGATGTTGGGCAGCAGGTCATCCTCTTTTACAATCGTCGTGGTTTTGCCCGCGCTCTGCAGTGCTCCGATTGTGGTGAAACTGTCATGTGTCCGCACTGCGACATAGGATTGACCTATCACTTACGTCCACGCCGCTTATTGTGCCACTACTGTGGTTTCGCTCTACCGGTTCCCGAAGTGTGCCCGACTTGTGACTCGCCCCGTTTCCTGACTGCTGGCGGTGGCACAGAAAAAGTCGAACTCACACTCGCGGGTTTGTTTCCCCAGGCTTGCCTGTTACGCTTGGATCAAGACACCACCCGCCGTCGAGGAAGCCACGCCCGCATCCTGACCCGGTTTGCTGCCGGTGAAGCTCAAATTCTCATCGGAACCCAGATGGTTGCCAAGGGACACCATTTCCCCAGAGTGGGTCTCGTGGGTGTGCTGGCTGCTGACGACGGCTTGACTCTGCCCGACTTTCGAGCGGGGGAGAGAGTATTTCAGCTGCTGACCCAAGTTGCCGGTCGAGCCGGACGCATCCAGCCTGGTCGAGTAGTGTTCCAGACCTACCGCCCGGAAGATCCCATCATTTGCGCCGCTGCCAACCACGACTTCGAAGCTTTTGTGGTGCAGGAGTTGGAGGCGAGACACGGGCTCGGATATCCGCCTTTCCGGCGCTTGCTTCGCGTCGGTCTGAGCGGACGCCGCCTTGGCGCGACAGATTCTGCTGCTTGCGTTTTAGCCGATGCGTTTCGCAATGCTTTGCAAGGGGAGGAACGGGACATTTTAGGCCCTGCACCGGCCGTATTCCCCCGTTTGCAGGATCGTTATCGGTTCCAGATATTGATCAAAGGGAATCTGTCTTTCTCTGAAAAACGGTGGCTAAGCGACTGTCTACGCGCTTATCGGGCAAAGGAGCGGGGTGTGGAAGCTGTCCTGGATGTCGACCCGCTTGGACTCTATTGAGCAGTTGTCAGTAAAGTTCTTTCTTGGCATGGACTTTGTTTATTCTATTTCATTGATTATGGTATAGTGGTACGTCGATTTGCGCTTGGCATTTTTTTTCGAACGACCCATGACTATCGGCCTTGGCCAGCAACGGATTCCCGAAAGGACAATCATGCAACCCTGCCGCCCCTCCCGTGTGAGCGAGGTTTTCAATAGACTCTCGCGATCTCACCCACACTCCTTTTTCGAATTCATCGGTCAATTGGTGATGATCAGCTTCGGTCTCGGCCTCGTGTTCACTAGCCTAGCCGTTGCCCAGAGTCCTGAACTACTTCAGATGCAGGAGAAGATCAAAACCAACGGCTGGTCTTGGGAAGCTGATGATACCTTCATCAACAGTTTGACACCCGAGGCAAGAGCGAATCTCAGGGGTTTCGCCCCGCCGGCGGATTACGAGGAGATCCTCGCACGGAAAATGAAGATCTTACCAGTGAACAAAGATGATTTACCCAGCATGTGGGACTGGCGTTTCATGAACGGGGTGACATCTGTCAAAAACCAGGGACAGTGTGGTTCGTGCTGGGCATTTGCCGCCGCGGCCGAATTAGAATCTTTCATCATGATTTATTATGGCCATGAGCTGAATCTCTCGGAACAGCAGATCGTTTCTTGTAACGAATACGGTGCCGGGTGCGGCGGGGGCTGGGCTGGTGCAGCTTACTCCCTATTCTTGACCAACGGGGCCATTCACGAGCATTGCATGCCTTACCTTGCGATGGATCCTCCCCAGGCCCCTTGCGTACAGGAAGGCCATCACCCCTATGGTTGGGTTACCGGTTGGCATAGTATCCCCAACGATGTGATCCAAATCAAAACGGCTTTGTTGACCGGCCCCGTTTGCACCGGTATTGACGCCTCGAGCGAATTCGAGATGTACGGCGGAGGCTGTTACGACGTACAGGGTGGGGCGTGGACGAATCACCTCGTCGAGATCGTGGGCTGGGACGACCGTATGTGTGACAACGAAGGGGCTTGGATCATCAAGAACTCGTGGGGTACAGATTTTGGTGCGAATGGATTTGCTTTCGTGAAATATGGCGCCGGTTTGGTAGGCGTCGGAGTCACTCAACTGGAGTACGCTCCACCACCAGTAACGGTCCAAGTGACCGGACCCCTCGGCGATCAAGATCTGCTCAGTGAAACTTTCACGGAAATCACCTGGTCGACAGCGGGCAGTCCCGTGAGTTCGGTAGATCTTTGGTTCACCCACGACGACATGTGTTTCGAGACGTTGATCGCTGCGGATGTTCCCAATTCGGGTAGTTACACGTGGCTCGTGCCCAACGAGGCCTCCACGACCGCCCACTTGCTGGTTTTCCCTCATACCGGCACAGAGGTCGGTTACGGTTTTTCGCCTACTCCCCTGACCATTATCGGCCACAAGGTCCGTTATGTTTCACCAACCGGGAACAATACACCACCCTTTGAAACACCCGCAACGGCGGCACACAATATCGGCGATGCATTGTTGGCTTGTACCGGATTGGATTCAATCATGATCGCCGGGGGCGAGTATTTGGATGCCCTGACCATAGGTTCGACCGTCAGGCTGTTCGGTGGCTGGAACGATGATTTCACCGAGCGGAATCTCGAACTTCACGAGACCAGAATTCGCGGTGTCAGCAGCGCGGTAAGTTTCTTCGAGGGAGCGGGTGATTTTGGCGGTGTTGACGGGATTACTTTCCACGACTGCATGGGAGGCTATTATAGCCAGCCGGAATTTGGACGGCATGGAGGTGCAATTTACAGTCTCGGTGCTTCGCCCACAATTAACAACTGCGTGTTTCTGAACTGCCGGGCAGCACCGGGGGGCGATTACGGCTTAGGCGGTGCAATCTTTGTTAGTGGCGGCAATCCCGTAATTACCAATTGCCGGTTCGAGGAAAATGTGGCGACCAACGGCGGCGGGATTGCCCTGGTCGATGTGGTATCTGCGACGTTCCAAGGCAATGTCTTCCTGCGTAATTCTTGCAGTGACAGCTTGTCCGCAAATAAGGGTGCGGCCCTGTATACCAGCAATGGCCAGGTTGTCAGTGATGGGGATGTTTTCACGAACAATGGTGGCACTGCCGAGGGCGGTGCCATTTATCTGAGTAACGCGGTTTATGACGCCAACAACCTTACTATCATTGGTGGTCGGGCTCAGGGGAACGGTGGGGCCGTTTATGCCGAAAACACGGACGTCGACGTACGTCATGCTTTCATCAGCCCTAACACGGCTGCCAGCAGTGGTGGCGGTTTATATACCACAGCTGGCACGGTCACGTTGACCAACGTTCACCTGGACGGTAACCAGACTACCAACGTCGGCGGTGGTGCAATGATCATGAGCCCCACCGCAGGGAGTGTTGAGAACTGTCTTGTGGAGGGGAATGGGGCCAACACTTTAGGCGGTGGTATTTGTATCACGACAAGTGAACCGTACACAGTTCGTAACAATTGTGTGACGGATAACATTGGTGGTGGCCTCGTGTGCATGGGACAGGCCGTTACTGCTGACTATAACGATGTTTGGGACAATAATGGCAACGACTACGGACCTGGCAGTCCCGGTCCGCATGACCTTGCCGCTGATCCTCTTTGGGTGGATCCAGCAGGCGGTGATTACGGTTTAGGCTTGCATTCCCCTTGTTTGGACCGCGGTGATCCCAATCCTGACAATGCTGATCCGGATGGTTCTCGGGCGGATATGGGATTGTTGGGCGGTCCCTTGGCTCAGATGACCGCACCGTCAGCTATCGGGGGAGCCGAGATCAACGACCTGGGTGGTGGCCTCTTCAGGTTGAACTGGACCCCCAACTCAGAACCAGATATGGCCCAGTACGTCATCTATCGTGACACGACCGAGGTCTTCTCACCCCATCCTGATAAAGTCATGACGACCTTGGCCCATCCGACGAGTTCTTGGGAAGACGTTCCGCCCTTCCCGTGCTATTACCTCATCGTTCCTGTGGACAGTGATGGGCACGTGGGAGGTTATTCTCCGCGCTTGTCCACCAGCCCAGCCACGTCTGTGCCAGACGCAGATCTCCCCACGGCCTTCGCTATTGCTGGTGTGGTTCCCAATCCGTTCAACCCCATCACAGCGATTTGGTACGATGTTCCCCGCTTGGAAAGTATCAGCTTGCGAGTCTATAACTTACGGGGCCGCCTCGTGCGCGAACTCGTGCAGGGTGCAGTCACCCCAGGCCGTCATAGTGTCATTTGGGATGGCAAGAATGTCCGGGGCCAAACAGTCGCAGCAGGAGTTTACATCGTACGCTTAGTTACTCCTGATATGATTGCAACCACGAAGGTGATGCTAGCCAAGTGATCGGTGGTGCTTAGAAGATTTGGCTTGGCCCCCGACTTGCCATAGCGGGGGCCACAAGCATTTCAAATCCTCAATCCCATTTTTCACCCCTCACCATTATCCCAATCCCAACTATCGCAGGAGGTTAAGTCCAAGTGACATGGGAGACTACCTGATGACCAATGGTCAAGATCACCATGCTTTTCCTTGGCTTGATCAACTGTGCTGACTAACTTTGGTAAGGGAGCGGTTGGATGTAGCTAACAACCGACTGGTCTTCGTTTAACAAGGAGCGTGTTCTATGTCAGATCAGATGGTCGAGATACGCTGGCATGCGCGAGGAGGCCAGGGAGCCAAGACCGCGGCCATTTTCGTGGCCGAGGCGGTTTTAGATAAAGGCAAGTTTGGCCAGGGATTCCCCGAATACGGGCCCGAACGCAGGGGTGCGCCGGTTCGAGGTTACACGCGCATTTCCGACATCCCGATCCGAAGACATTGCAGCATCGAGAATCCCGACGTCGTCATCATTCTCGATCCTACCCTGATCCAGTCCACTGCGGCCGCAGTAACGGTTGGGACCAGGCCAGAAACCATCTTTCTGGTCAACACCACGGAAAATCCCGCGGAGATCCGTAAGCGGCTCAGAGTCAATGGCAATCCCGTCCACACTGTCGACGCCACCGGCATTGCCCTGGATTCCTTTGGGAAATCGATTCCTAACATGCCGATGATCGGGGCGCTCTTGAAGGTAGTGGAATTAATGACCATTGAGGAGCTACAGAATTCGCTTGCGGCTCGTTTCAAGGAAAAATTTTCCCAAGCCGTTATCGACGGTAACCTGACAGCAGTCGCACGTGCTCACGAGGAGCTGATGTCGGAATGAGCCTCAAAACTGCCCACGAAATTGCCGAAGCTGGCATCATCACCGAAGCTGGCAACGCGGAAGAATACAAGACTGGGGACTGGCGCACATTCGTTCCCCAATTCGTCGAAGAGAATTGCATTCACTGCATGTTCTGCTGGATTTGGTGCCCTGACAGCGCCATCGAAATCGATACCTCGGGGGAAAAACCTCTCGTGACGGGTATCGTTCTCGACCACTGCAAGGGATGCGGAATTTGTGCCCACGAGTGTCCTCCTGCCAAGAAAGGCAAGTCGGCGCTGGTGATGGTTCGCGAAGAGAAATAGCTGCTGCGAGAAAGGATGAAGATCATGAAACAGGAACTCGTGGCGCTGACCGGTAACGACGCCGTTGCTTACGCCTTCAAGCAGGCCAAGCCTCATGTGGCTTCGGCGTTCCCCATTACGCCCCAGACCGAAATGATGCACAAGTTTGCCGAGTTCATTGCCAACGGCGAAGTGGACACGGAGATGATACTTGTCGAAAGTGAACACTCGGCTATGTCCGCTGCTGTGGGCTCGTGTGCCGCCGGTGCACGCACCATTACGGCAACCAGTTCAGCTGGATTCGCTTTAATGTGGGAAGTTCTTTACATCGCGGCTTCCCTGCGATTACCGATCAGTATGGCGGTGGTGAACCGTGCCCTGTCCGGCAATATCAACATCCACAATGATCACAGCGACGCTATGGGCGGGCGGGACGCGGGATGGATCCAGCTTTACAGCGAAAACGCTCAGGAAGCTTATGACTACGGATTGATGGCTTTCCGTATTGGCGAACATCCCGATGTGCGGTTACCGGTAATGGTCAATTACGACGGATTCATCATTAGCCATACAGCCGATGCGCTTTACATGCTTCCCGATGCTGCTGCTTACGATTTCATTGGACCTTACAAGCCGGCTTACTCCCTGCTCGATGTCGAGAATCCCATCACCATTGGACCTTTGGATCTGACGGACTACTACTTCGAGCACAAAGTGAGTGAAATGGAAGCGCACAACAAAGCTTTCGAAATCGTACGTGCTATCCACGAGGAATTCGGGCACCTTACCGGTCGAACTTATGATTTTTTCGAGGCTTATCGCTTGGACGACGCTGAAATTGTTCTGGTGATTCTGGGATCAACGGCAGGTACCGCCAAGGACGTTATTGACGAGTACCGCGAGCGTGGGGTTAAAGTCGGAATGTTGAAGGTCCGACTGTTTCGCCCCTTCCCAGCTGCGGAGATTGCCAGTGCGCTGTCTGGGATGAAGGTCGTCGGTGTCATGGACAAGTCGGTCTCCTTTGGTGGCTGGGGTGGCCCCGTCTTCACTGAAATACGCTCAGCCCTCTATCAGTCACTGAACGGAATGCCGCCAGTGCACAACTGGATTTACGGGCTAGGTGGTAGGGATACAGATATGAATCAAATCGCCGAAGTCATCGAGGCCTTGCGTGAGATCGCTCAAGGCAAACCAATGGACCCTGTCAATCTCTTGGGTGTAAGACTCTAGGAAAGGAGGCGGTGAAATGGCTATCACATTGAAGAAGCTTGCGACCAAGCCCGACCTCCTGACTGGTGGTCACCGTGCATGTGCAGGATGTACTGGTTCGAACATCCTGCGCCAGATTTTGTTGACAGCAGGCGCTGACACGGTGGTTGGCTTTGCCACGGGTTGTATGGAGGTGGTCACCACCATTTTCCCGTTTACCGCCTGGAAGATTCCTTATATCCATAGTGCCTTCGAAAATGCTGCTGCAACTATCTCTGGTGTCGAGACAGCATTTCGTGCCTTGCGCAAGCGAGGAGAGCTACCAGTGGACCGTGAGCAAATGAATTTTATCGCTTTTGGGGGGGACGGTGGTACCTACGATATTGGTCTGCAGTCCCTTTCCGGGGCTATGGAGCGCGGTCACAACATGCTGTACGTCTGCTACGACAACGAAGCCTACATGAACACCGGGATCCAACGTTCCAGTGCGACCCCGAAAGGAGCCCACACCTCGACGGCGCCTGCGGGCAAAATCAAGCAAGGCAAGGAACAACACCGCAAAGACCTAACTAAAATTATGGTAGCTCACAACATACCTTATGTGGCTCAAACCACTCCATTTCACTGGCGCGATTTGGCTACGAAGGTCGAGAAAGCACTCACTGTGGATGGTCCCGCCTTTCTCAACATACTGATGCCTTGTACGGTGGGCTGGCACTTCGACACAGCTATCGGCATGCAGATCGCACGCGAAGCCGTTGAGACCAACTTTTGGCCCCTGTTCGAGGTGGAGAACGGCCAGTACAAGATCAATTACAAGCCGAAGGATAAAATGCCATTGATTAACTGGCTGAAGCAGCAAGGCCGCTTCAAGCATTTGTTCAAGCCGGGCAACGAAGATGTTCTCGCGGAGTTGCAGGAGTGGGTCGATGAGGAATGGGAAAAACTCTTGAAGCTTGCCGGTGAAGATGGCCCTACCAAACCGGAGAAAACAGCGGTGGGAACCCAAATGACCTCAAAATCCAAAGAATCCAAAGTGACTAAAGGGACTTGAGATAGCCTGTCCGCTGAGTGATGGCGCCATGCGCTCCACAGCTATCCCGCTCGAGATTTGCCCTGCGGCTTCAGTCGCGGGGCAGCTTTCGTAGTGCTCTTGTCCTTGGTGCTCTTGTCCTGTTTGGCCGGTAAATTTTCTGTTGGGCCAGTGGCACCATGGGTGATGCTTGGTGGAGGGGAGCTGGTGTGTTACGTTGTGGATACCACAGTCGGGGAGCCGCCATGAGATGGCGAACCGATGGGACAGTGTGCGACCTCAGGTCGGCACATTATTGAGTAAATGATTGCCCAATGAGAGGCGGCACAATGGAAAAGAAACCGAGATGGGAAAATCGCCAAATCCAATGCCCTGAAAG
>Ga0209536_100011724_pt1 | contig 12805 bp, 8 predicted proteins | sample DeeMarSeWOR28_12_FD_187461 | JGI IMG/M metagenome (GOLD analysis project Ga0209536, IMG submission 187461) | Marine sediment microbial communities from White Oak River estuary, North Carolina - WOR-2-8_12 (SPAdes) (version 2) | ecosystem: Environmental > Aquatic > Marine > Intertidal zone >...
CCAGCACTGAAAGCCCGGCCGCCACGAAGAAGGGCGTTGAGAGCGATGTCTCACCAAGCCAGCCGCCAAGCACCGGGCCGAGCACCATGCCTGTCCCCATTGCGGCGCCCAGCATCCCCATGCCACGGCTGCGCTCCTCTTCAGAGGTACTGTCGCTGATATAGGCCATGGCCGTGGGCAACGTGGCGGATGACAATATGCCAGACAATGCCCGAGCGGCGAATAGCATCCACAGCTCAGTGGATAGGCCGAAGAACAACTGAGCGATGGCGTTCCCCAGCACTCCAATCATCAGGATCGGTTTGCGCCCATAGCGGTCCGAGAGACTCCCCCAGATAGGGGAGAAGATGAACTGCGTGATGGCAAACACTGACATGAGCAGGCCAAGATGCCGGCCAGAGGCACCAAATCTGTCGACTAAGAACGACAGAATGGGGATGATCATCCCAAAGCCGAGCATAATGACGACCAGGGTGACAAACAGGATAGCTAAATTGCGACGATTGGATGGCATACGTGAAGTGCTCCCATCAGCCTGGATGACCTATTCTAGCCAGTGAGGAGCTCAGAAAACATCCCATTCGATGTTGGGTCTCCTGGGAAGAGGGCTAAATGGACTGTCTCAAGATCTCTGTTAACTCGTCGTCCGTCAGCAGGATAGGGTTCCCCTTCATGCTGCTCGCCTCGCGGGACTTTTCGACTACCATCGGGAAGTTGTCGTCGGTTAATCCAAAATTGGACAACGCTGGCACGCTCAGAGCCTGGCAAAGCTCCTGTATCCAGTCGACGCCATCGGCCGCTCGCGCTGTGGGCTGGCCCGTCAAGATCTGAGCCACCTCGTCATACCGGGCCAACGCCGGCGAGTCCGGCATGCGCGACTGCAAGGCGCGCACGTTGGCTTCCATAACATACGGCAGCAGGCGAGCGCATATGACGCCGTGCGGTGCAGGGAAAAGCCCGCCCAGCGGCCCCGCGAAGCCATGCACCGCTCCCAGCTTGGCGTTGGCCAGCGCCAGCCCGCCGAAAAGACTTGCCAGGGCCATGCCCTCACGCGCCTCGGCATTGCCGCCATCTTCGTAGGCGCGTCGCAGCGAGCGGGCGGCCCGCCCCAAGCCCTCACGGCATAGTGCATCCGTCATCGGATTGGCCTGGTTAGAGACATACGGTTCCAGCACCTGGGTAAGGGCATCCAGGCCAGTGCTGGCGGTGATGGGCGGTGGCACCGAGTGGGTCAATTCAGGATCGACTACGGCCAGGCGCGGCAACATCAATGGGCTGCGCAGGCTAACCTTAACGTGATGCTGGGGTGAGGCCAACACCGCGTTGCGCGTGACCTCAGCTCCTGTGCCAGCCGTGGTGGAAATAGCTATGTACGGAGCCGAGGCATAGCTCAATGGCTGTCCGCGACCGATCACCTCCAGGTAGTCAAAGAGGTCACCGCGGTTGGTCAAGAGCGCCGCAATTGCCTTGCCAGTATCCAAAACACTCCCGCCGCCCACGCCGATCACAAAATCGCAGCCCGTGTCGCGAGCTCGCCCCACACCGGCGAGGGCAACATCGGTGGTTGGCTCTCCCGACACGTTAAATACGACAGACTCAACGCCCTGTTCACTCAGCTCGTCAAGAAGAGGTGCGGCACGCTCGACGCCCCGGCCAGTGACCACCAAGGCGCGACGTCCCATCCCGGCCGCCAGTGGCGGGACTTCCTGAAACGTGCCGGGGCCAAACAGGATGCGGGTGGCAGTAGCGAACTCAAACCTCATCTCGAACTCCTCCCCAGAGTAAGATCTGACTCTCCACCACAATCTTGAATCAACTTGGCCACCAGCGCTGTCCAGCCGGTCTGATGGCTGGCCCCAAGCCCGGCGCCATTGTCGCCGTGGAAGTATTCGTAAAAGAGGATATTGTCACGCCAGTGTCGGTCGGTCTGGAAGTGCGCGACATCCCCGAAGACTGGACGGCTTCCGTCGCCCGCTTCGTCACACAAAAAGATACGCACTAGGCGGCGGGAGATCTCATCAGCAGCCGCGCCCAAGGTAAGTCGCCTACCCGAGTCGTGCGGCACTTCGACGGTCAGCGCGTCACCGTGATGCCGATGATGTTTGCGGAGCGACTCGATCATGAGATAGTTGATGGGGAACCAAATCGGGCCACGCCAGTTGGAATTGCCACCAAACAGGCTGGTGCAAGACTCGGCCGGCTCGTAAGCGACGCTGTAGGTCTGGCCGTCTGCGTCGAAAGTGTAGGGATGGGCGGCGTGGTAGCGCGAGAGCGACCGCAAACCGTATTCGGATAGAAATTCCTCGCTGTCAAACATGCGGGGCAGGATGCGTTCCAGTTTCTGCTGGTCTACGATGGCCAGGAAGCGATGCCCATCCACACCGCTGGCCGCCAGGGAGCAAATATGCTGCATCAGGTGTGGGCGATAGTTGACGAACCACTCCATGCGCCGCCTGAAGCGAGGCAATCTCTCCAGGGTATCGGCCTCGATGATCTCCACTGCGAACAGGGGGATCAGACCCACAAAGGAGCGAATCTTGAGCGGAATGTGCCTGCCGTCAGGATAATGGATCATGTCGTAGAAGAAGCCGTCCTCGGGATCCCACAGGCTGGCGCCGTGACCGCCCATGTCGTAGATGGCGTTGGCTATGTAAACAAAATGCTCAAAGAACTTGGTAGCCACGTCCTCGTAGGCCGGATCGGTGCGGGCCAGCTCCAAGGCGATGGAAAGCATGTTCAGGCAATACATAGCCATCCAGGCGGTGCCATCGGCCTGTTCCAGGTGTCCGCCGGTGGGCAGTGGCGCGCTGCGATCGAAGACGCCCACGTTATCCAGGCCCAAGAATCCTCCCTGGAAGACGTTGTGCCCATCAGCATCCTTGCGGTTGACCCACCAGGTGAAATTCAACAACAGCTTGTGGAAGGCACGCGCCAGGAAAGCCGTGTCAGAGTGGCCGGTCAGATCGCGGGTGATTTGATACACCTGCCAGGCGGCCCAGGCGTGCACCGGTGGGTTGACGTCGGCCAGGGCCCACTCGTAGGCGGGCAGCTGCCCGTTGGGGTGCATGTACCACTCGCGCAGCATCAGAATGAGCTGGCGCTTGGCCCACTCGGGGTCGATCATAGCTATGGGGACGGCGTGGAAGGCCAGGTCCCAGGCAGCGTACCAGGGGTACTCCCACTTGTCGGGCATAGACAGTACATCCAGGTTATAGAGATGGGTCCAGTCCGCATTGCGCCCGCGCGCCCGGGACACAGGCGGAGCCGGCTGGCTCGGGTCCCCTGCAAGCCAGAGCTCGACGCTGTAGTGGTAGAACTGCTTGGTCCACATCAGGCCGGCAAGGGCCTGGCGCTGGACGTGCCGCTCGTCCTTGCTCAGATCAGGCCGTTGGACCGCGGCGTAGAATTCGTCAGCCTCCTGGACACGCTGGGCAAGTATGGCCTCAAAGTTTTCGAATGGGTCACGCTGGGCAACGTTGGCGAAACGCACATGTGCTGTGAAGGTCTCACCGGGCGCGACGACCGCCTTGAAGTGAGCGGCGACTTTGCTGCCTTGGGCCTCAGGGTTGACCCGGTCCAGGCGCCCGTGCACGACGGCATCGTTGATGCCGTCCTTGACGTGGGGCGCGGGATTGGGCCAGCCAAACAGCCGCTCAGCGTTGGTGTCGTTCTCGGTGAAGAGTAGGGACGGAGCCTGAGGTGGACTGTTGGCTTGCACACCAGCCTGCTCTACGTACCACCAACGCTCACCGATATGCCGATGCTGCGTGTGGACGGTGAGCTCGTCGATGGCACGCAGTTCGGGGCGCGGGCGATCATAGCCCCAGGCCCAGGTATTACGATACCACAGATGGGGCAGAACGTGAATGGGGGCAGGATCGGGCCCGCGGTTGACGACCGAAATGCGGCACAGGATGTCCTCCTGGTCGGCCTTGGCATACTCAACGAAGACGTCGAAGTAACGGTTTTCCTCAAAGGCATCGCGCAGCGCATCAATCAACTCAAACTCGGGCGCTGCACGTCCACGTCGCTGGTTCTCCTTAACGAGTTGCGCGTACGGAAACTCAAGCTGGGGATATTTGTAGAGCATCTTCGCGTAGGAGTGGGTTGGCGTGCTGTCCAAGTAGAAATAGTACTCTTTGACGTCCTCACCGTGGTTGCCCTGGGGGCCAGTTAAGCCAAAGAGACGCTCTTTCAGGATAGGGTCGCGTTCGTTCCACAGGGCAACGGCCAGGCAGATGTTCTGAAAGCGGTTACAGAAGCCGGCCAGGCCATCTTCATTCCAGCGGTAGGCCCGGCTACGGGCGTGGTCGTGGGGAAAGTAGTCCCAGGCCTCGCCGGTGGCGCTGTAGTCTTCGCGCACCGTGCCCCAGGCTCGCTCGCTGAGGTATGGCCCCCAATGTTTCCAATCGGCCCGGCGCGCCTCAGATTCGGCCAGGCGTTGATGTTCGGCGGTTTCCATTTGAGGCATAAACACATCTCCTCAACCCGGAACTTGCGTGGGCTCAAATTCCCGCAGCAGACAACTCGCTCAAGATCAAACAAAGAAGCAGGACTCATGCCCTGCTTCTTATCCCGTATATGCGGGACGACACTTACGTTTGATGTATGGTCTTCCCAAAACGCCAGGCGCAAGGTCTCAGCGCCAGGCGAGCGCCTGCTCGCCGGGGTTGTAAGACTGCCAATCCAGCTCGTCCAGCGTACCGGCCGGGAACAAGGGACGTTGATTGCTCCCATCGGCGTTCATGATCCATATCTCCCAGCCGCCAGCTCGGTCAGTTAAGAATGCAATCTGCGACCCATCGGGCGACCAAACCGGAGAGACGTTGTTCCAGGGGCGGGCCTCTTCGCCCTTGACTTGCTGATCCACGATGACGCGCAAGGGTGTCTTGGTGAGACGGGCGCGCCCGCTGCCGTCGGCGTTCATCACGTGGATGTCCCAATGATCGTGCTGCCAGTAGGCGACTGCAATGCGACTCCCGTCCGGAGAAAAGGCCGGCGTGTGGTCGTTGGCATCATCCGTCAAAGCCCAGGTGGTTCCCTGATTCCGGTCCAGATTGACCAGGCCCAGTTCGCCATCGTAGACCAGATGCCAATCGTTGGCCGGGTCCCAGGCGGGCGATTGTGAGAACAGGTCGCTGGGCACGTCCTCGAACTTGCCGGTGACTACGTCCACCAGGCGCAGGCGCCAGTTTGGATGGGGCAGGGCCGTGTAGCAATACTTGACCTCGACGTCGCCATCGGGACCGACGTCAACCACTACCCGGACGTCTTTGAAGTCCTCTTTGATCGGCCCACTTGGGAACGAACGGGTGCACCTGTACTCCTCTTGCAGCAGGCCGCCTTGCTGCATGCTGATGGCCAGCTGAGCGCCGTCGGGGGACCAGACCGGGGTTCTGGGCTGGTTTACGTCGGTCAAAACCACCCGCTCCCCACTGCCATCCACGTTGATCACCCACACGCTGCCCAGGGCACCGTATTGGGGCGTTTCCCAGCGGGTGAAAGCCACCTGTTGGCCATCGGGCGAAAGTGCCGGGTCCAGGCCCGTCGTCAGGTAGCGTGAGGCCCCGGTATCAGAGTCGACAACATAGATGGGACCACCACTCGCGGCCTGGACGACGAGAGCGCCCGCCTGGCCTGTCGCGCCCACCGGGGCTGAAGGGCCCGACACAGTCGGCGCGGCCACCTCTGGCACGCCCCCCGTATCGCCACTAACCTGAACATAAGCCGAGCCGCCGCTGACCCAGCCGGTGCCACCGTCCTCCAAACCCACTTGCCACCAGCCAGAAGCGGCATGGTGGCCAGTCACGGGCACCTGATCCCCTTGCATCAAAACGTCGACCACGGGATAGGTTACACCCGGTCCACCACGCACATTGAGGGCTTCGACGATGACGGTCAGGCGAGGCGTTCCATCCTCCTGGGCAGCCACACTGGTTGCCAGGGCCATCCCAGCTATACACAGGGCCAGCAGCACTATCAGCCATAAACGGCGGTACGTTGAGTTGCTGAATATGAACTGCATCTTAAGCCGATCCTTTCTGCTTGGGGCCTGTAAAACAATAGCTTCCCGATTTGGGCGGATCTTCAGGGGTAGATTGGACGAAGACCGGGAGTTGATTTCTTAACGGCCCCTTACAGTCCTATTTTAAAGGAATACGCAGGAACGTCAAGTTTGGTTTGTGCCAGGCGGGTCTGTCCAAGATTTTGGCGAGCTAGGTGCAACGCACTTCCGACGTGCCGTTCAACTTGCGAGAACCTGTACTGCGAAGTGCGATTTTCAAATTGGCGTTAGGTCATAAGTGCGGAGCGAAGCCCCCCTGTGGGGTTGCACCTAAGATTCTGGGCACACCCTGCCAGGCGGGTGTGGGCTTTGAAATAGCTGCGTTTTTGACCCCCCACCTCCCCCGGCTATAATTATCTCAGGCGGAAGAAGGGCCCGCCCAAAATGCACCCCTGGCACATGCCTACGCGTAGAGAAGTGGGGGTTAGAGACGACCTATGGGCCACATCTTGGTGGTAGACGACGAACCGGCCATCGTCACCGTGGTGCGCGAGCGACTGGAGCATGAGGGATTCGAGGTGCGCGCGGTGGCCAGCGGCGAGGAGGCCCTGGCGCACCAGGGCGCGGACCCCGCTGATGTGCTGGTGCTGGATGTGATGCTGCCGGGCATGGATGGCTTTGCGGTATTGCGCCGCCTGCGGGACAGCGGGGATCAAGTGCCCGTCATCGTTCTCACCGCCCGCGACGAGGATGTGGACAAAATCGTGGGCCTGGAGCTGGGAGCCGACGATTACCTGGTCAAACCCTTCAATCCCCGTGAACTGAGTGCCCGCGTCCGGGCTTTGCTGCGCCGCCAGGCCGAGGTGAAGGCCCTGCAAGCCAGGCTGGCCACGGATGGCAGCCCGTCGCCCGGCGCCGGTGCGGGCGAGGGATTGCACTTCGATCACTCGCAGCGCCAGGCCCAGTTCCGGGGCCAATCTCTGACGCTGCGTCCCAAGGAATATGATCTGTTGCGCTTCCTGGCCCGAAATCCGGGTCAGGTGTTCACCCGCGAAGCGCTCCTGTCCCACGTCTGGGGACACGAGAGCTACATCGACGAACGCACGGTGGACGTGCACGTGCGCCGCTTGCGGGCCAAGCTGGCCGCCATCGACCCCGACGTGCAGGTTATCCTGACCGCGTGGGGCGTGGGTTACCGCTTGGCTGAGGACGTATGAGGGTGGCCGACAACCTCGGTCGTTCCAGCGAAGAGGGCCGGGCTCTGTTTCCGAATGAGCCTGGGCCGAAGACATCTGCGACTGCCCACTCCTCCCAAACCAGGCTTGCGCCCCTGGCGCGGCGCAGCCTGGCCTGGCGTCTGGCCACCACCTATCTCCTGACGACCTTGATTATCGTGCTTACCCTCAGCCTGGCCGTCTACTTCGCCACCACGTTCTACATCGAGGGGCGGCTGGAGGCGGAACTGGCCGGCCAGGCTGAGTTTTACGCGGCCTACGCCGCCAGTTTGGCCCCGGATGGGAGAACGTTGGCCGGCCTGGCTCCTACCCTGGTGGGTCTCTTTGCCCCCCAGTCCGAACTCAACGTGCGCCTCTTCGCCGCCAGCAACGGAGCCCTGCTGGCCGCCACTCAAGATATCGGCCCCCAGCCCAGCCGGGCAGCGCTGGTGGCATTGGGCTACCGCAGCCCAACCTTGTTCACGCAGCCCAGCCGCGATCTGCCTCACCGACGCTACGCCGCACGGGCCATCGTGGTCGGCCAGCCGCCAGCGCAGAGGGCCATCGGCGTCGTCGAGGTCTCCAAATCGACACTGTCCAGCCAGCAGTTCCTGACCACCTTGCGCCGCATTCTGTTGGGCACCCTCGTGGTCGCGCTGGCCCTGACCCTGGTGGTCAGCGTGCTGGCGGCCCGCCGCCTGGCCAGGCCCATCCGTGACATGGAAGCTGCCACGCAACGTATCGCCAGCGGGGATCTTGAGGTTCGGCTGGGCGACTATCCACCGGACGAGATAGGCCGCCTGGCGGAGAGCATCAACCACATGGCCGAGCGGCTCCAGCACCTGGAGGCCGCCCGCGCCCGGTTCATCAGCGAGATCGCCCACGAGTTGCGCACCCCCCTCACGGCCATCAAGGGGCTACTGGTCAACTTGATCGACACCGGGGAGTCGGGCGAGACATCTTCATTGGAGCTGGCCGAGGGTGAGACCGACCGGTTGATCCGCCTGGTCAACCAACTGCTGGATTACTCGCGCTGGCGGGCGGGGCGGCTGGAACTGCACTGCCGGCCGGTTGACGTGGGGTCGGTTGCACGTACCGCCGCCAGCCTGAGCGAGGGGCGCGCCCGGCACCGGGGTGTGGCCTTGAAGACCGAGATCCAGCCCGGACTGCCAGCCGTCTCCGCTGACTCAGACCGTCTACAGCAGGCCATCCTTAATCTGCTTGACAACGCCATCAAATTCACGCCACGTGGGGGACAGGTGACCTTGTCCGTGATACACGGACAGGGCATACTCGAGACACAAGAGGAGATTGGCCTTTCGCAAGGCTATGTCGAGCTGAGCGTGCAGGACACGGGCCGGGGCATGAGCGACGAGGAACGAGAGCGGGCCTTCGAGCCCTACTTCCGGGGCCAGCCCACCCCCTGGGCGCGCGTGGCGCAGCCGGGGACGACCCGCCCTGAGCGGGACGAAGAGCAGGCAGGGCCGGGGGGTGGAGGCTCCGGCCTGGGTCTGACCATCGCGCGGGCTATCGTAGAGGCGCACGGCGGCCAGATTGGGATCGAAAGCAGCCCGGGTCAGGGCAGCCGCGCGTGGTTCAGGCTGCCCTTGTAACAATTGTTCATATCCCGGTAACAGTCCTGTCATAGCCTGATAACATTTGCCTGCTACACTGGGGCGTAGTGCGGAATGCGCAGTGATCGACGCGCGTAGCTTGTTCCGTGATGTGTGAGGTTGAGGGAACAGGCAACGCGCATTACGCAGCGCAGCGTGTTGACCCCAGAAAGGAGGGACACATGAACAGACGATGGTTGTTTGCATTGGCTATGCTGGTGGGCATCTCCCTGCTGCTTGTCGGGTGCCAGGGGGGACCGACCAGCGAAGAGATCGTGGCCAAGTTGAGGGAAGTTGAGGCCAGTACCGACGCCGCCCACGCCGAATTGGAGATCAACATCGACGCTCAAGGCAGGAGCGAGCATCTCAAGATCGAAGTGTGGGAGAAAAAGCCCAATAAGTTCCGGGCTGAGGTGCTCGAGGCCAGCGACGCCGAAGTACTGGGAGGCGTTACTGTCGCCGACGGCGATCAGGTCTGGATCTATCAGCCCAGCAAGAACGAGGTGCTGGTGGGCGAAGTGGGGCCCGACGAGCCATCCAGCGCGCGGGACGCCATCCGCTATGTGGATGAGATCGTCCAGCGAGCGCTGGACACCAGCCAGATAGAGCTGGCTGGTGAAGAGGAAGTGGCGGGTAAAGCGACCTACAAGCTGGTGCTCACCCCCACCCAAGACGAGGAGGCCATCCTGCCCCCGGGCAGCACGGCCACGCTGTGGGTGGACCAGGAGAGCTGGGTCGTGTTGCAGGCTCACCTCCAGGGTGACGTTCTGGGAGAAGGGCTCATGACCGTCCTCTCCTTCGAGCTCAACCCGGAGAACCTGGCAGACAGTCTCTTCCAGTTTGAAGTACCCGAAGGTGCTCAGGTCGTGGACATGGAGGATAAGCGGCCCACCCCCGTTACGCTGGACGAGGCCCGCTCCCAGGCCGGCTTCGCACTGCTGGTTCCCAGCTACGTGCCGGAGGGTGTGACGCTGGTCGACGTGCTGACCATGGATGAGGCGGTTATCCTCCACTACGATCATTCCGACACCTCGTTTACCATCATTCAGGGCTGGTCGCACACCGACGGGGACGTCCCCCTTGGTCAGAAATCGGAGGTCGCCGTGCGCGGTGGGACAGCCGACCTGATCACCGACGGCCTGGGCAACAGTTTCCTCATCTGGACGGAGAACGATGTGACCATCGTCATCGCGGGCCACATCAGCCAGGAAGAGGTCCTCAAAGTCGCCGAATCACTTGAGTGAATTGGAAGGCTGGAAGATAGGAAGACTGGATGGTTGGATGATTGGTGAATTGGAGGGCTGATAGCGGGAGGCTGGGGTGATCAGCTCCCATTTCTGCCGGTCTCCCGATTTCCCAACCTACCAATCTTCCATCCTTCCATCTAGACGCCAATGGACATCGTAGTACGCACCGTAAACCTGAGCCGCCGCTACGAGATGGGCGATGCCTTTGTGGATGCACTGCGCGGCGTGGATTTGACCATCACCCGCGGTGAGTTCGTGGCCCTGGTGGGCCCCTCGGGCTCCGGTAAATCCACCGTGCTTAATCTGATCGGCGGGCTGGACCGGCCCACGGACGGCGAAGTGTGGATCAACGGCACCGAGTTGAGCGCCAGCGACGAGCGCACGCTGACCCGGCATCGCCGCCAACACGTGGGCTTCGTGTTCCAGAGCTTCAATCTGTTGCCGCGTCTGACCGCCCAGGAAAACGTGGCCCTGCCCCTGATGTTCAGCAATGTGCCTGAGAAAGAACGGGAGGCGCGGGCGCGGGCGCTCCTGGCGCGGGTGGGGCTGGAGCAGCGTCTGTCCCACCGCCCGACCCAGCTGAGCGGCGGCGAGCAGCAGCGAGTGGCCATCGCCCGCGCCCTGGTGAGCGAGCCGGCGCTGCTGCTGGCCGACGAGCCGACCGGCAACCTGGACACGGCCAGCGGCGCGGAGATCATGGCCCTCTTGAAAGAACTGAACCAGGAGCGTGGCTTGACTTTGCTGGTGGTCACCCACGACGCGGAGGTGGCTGCCTTCGCCGACCGGGTTGTCAGTCTGCGCGACGGGCGGGTGGAAGCATGACCCTAACCGATCTGGCCAAGACCTCTTTTGGCAACCTGGGCCGTCACAAGGCGCGCACCCTGCTGAGCGCCATCGGGGTGACGGTGGGCATCCTGACCATTGTCACCATGGTCTCGCTGGGAGTTGGCGTACAACGCGAGTTCATCCAGACCTTCCAGGCGGTCGGCCTGGAGACGGTGCGGGTGCGCCCGGTGACCGAGGAGCGCACCGCCTTCAACCAGTTCGCCGAGCCCCGGCGCACGGTGATCATCACCCAGGCCTTGGTCGAGGAGATGCGCGCCCGGGACGACGTGCTCGAAGTCCGTCCCCGCATCTACACGCCGGGGAGTATGGACGTCTCCCTTGTAGTTGGCGAGGGGATGGCGAGCGTGCGCGTGCGCGAATTCAACTGGGGGCTGAACGACCCCTTCACCACGCCGCCTGAATTGGTGGCCGGGGATGAACTGGAGAGGGACTCGCAGGGCGGCATCGTCGTCAGTGCCAGCGCCCTGGAGGCGTTGGGCTACGAGGGGCAGGAGGCGTTCGAGAGTTTGATCGGGCGAGACGTGGAGCTGGTGCTCAGTGCTCCCCGTGGCGAAAGCCAAGTCTTCCCCTTCCGGGTGGTCGGCGTGCTCGAAACCAACTATGGACCCGAGAGCAGCTATTTTGGGACCCACATCAGCCTGGCCGACGCCCTGGCCCTAAAAGCCTGGTGGTACAACGACCCGGATATCCTGGAACACGAGGGCTACGATGAGTTGACCATCAGGGCTGCCACACTGAACGACGCGGTCCAGATCGTCGAGGCCCTCGAGGAGCGCGGTTTCGAGGTCGAGACGCTCCAGGCGATGCTGGACATGATCAACAAGGGCATGGTCATCATGCAGACCATGCTGGGCTCGATCGGCGGGCTGGCCCTGCTGGTGGCCTCGCTGGGCATCGCCAACACCATGGTGATGGCCGTCTACGAGCGCACGCGCGAGATCGGCATCCTTAAGGCGGTCGGCGCCTCGCCGGCCAACATCCGTGCCCTGTTCATGGCTGAGGCGTCGCTCATCGGCCTGCTGGGCGGCGTCACCGGCACCATCATCGGCTGGCTGTTGGGTCTGGGGCTCAACCGGGGCATCCTGGCCTATCTACGCTGGCAGGAGATCCCCGTGGAGGGCACATTCTTCGTGGTCACCGGCTGGCTGGTGGCCCTGGCGCTCGTCTTCGCCACCGTGGTGGGCCTGCTGGCCGGCCTGTACCCGGCTGCCCGGGCGGCCCGGCTGGACCCCCTCGAAGCCCTCCGGTACGAGTAGGGCGGGTGTGTCCAGAATTCAAGGTGCAACCCCAATCGGGTTGCACCTGGTTGCATCTCCTCACCGCCGAGACGCTGAGAACGCAGAGCGAACCTACCGTGCGCACTTCGCGAACTCTGCGACTCCCTGGCCTTCCTCAGGACAGGCTGCGGTGGAAAACTGCATCAAAGCGCATAGGTCAGATCATCTGCTCACAGCCGCGCCGTCAAGTCCGCCAGGCCGCCGGCGCTGAAATCGGGCGACTGGCAGTATTCGATGATGGTCTTCTCGCGCACCTCGATCCGCCGCACCGCCTCGGGCAGCTCCGGGGCGATCTCCAGCGGGATGTGAAGCACGCCGTGGCGATCGGCCAGCAGCAAATCGCCGGGCTCCACGACCAGGCCGCCCACCCGCACCGGCGACCCGAAGTCGACCAGGTGCACGTAGGCGTGCGAGACGATGACCTCCCCGGCCCAGATGGGGAAGCCCAGCGCCTCCACCTCGTCCATGTCGCGTATGCCGCTATCGGTGATAGCACCCACGCAGCCCAACGCGCGATGGATGTTGGCGTTCACCTCGCCGAAGAAGGCGCCCACCGGCGGCGGGGCGTCCAGGTCTTCCACCACGGCCAGCAGCGGTCCGGGAG
>Ga0209536_100011726_pt1 | contig 12805 bp, 8 predicted proteins | sample DeeMarSeWOR28_12_FD_187461 | JGI IMG/M metagenome (GOLD analysis project Ga0209536, IMG submission 187461) | Marine sediment microbial communities from White Oak River estuary, North Carolina - WOR-2-8_12 (SPAdes) (version 2) | ecosystem: Environmental > Aquatic > Marine > Intertidal zone >...
TCCGTTGAATACAGTAACAACCTTATACGGGCGGATAAAATATTCTTTGATCACTGCTTTGGCTATTTCATTGCTTGGAGCGATCACGGTATCTGCTCTTCTGAAGAAAACAAGATCCCAAAGAAGGTAGAAATGCAGTTTATTTATGAGGTATCCAACGGGTATCCTGAATAACTTTTCGAATATGGACCGCGCCCCGCTGAACCTGCTTTTTACTTCTCCAAGGCTTGTGCCGTGGCAAATGGTAACAAACGGCAAATTTAATTTTCTCTTCAGTTTTTTTGCAAAGGCAAATCCCCCGGCACTCTGGCCGATCACTATATCAAAGCTTTCTTTCTTGTGGAGTTCTTTGAATTTTTTAACGCTTCCGTACCAGAACCTTCTTGTATATGTTCCGGGAGGCACTTTTCTTAAAAAGTAATATTTAACGCCATTTATTTCATCTCGTTCAACTCTGTCTTTGCGACCTGTTGTTATTATTGTTACACTATGGCCCCTTTTGGCAAGGCCTTCACTCAATATTTTTAAGTGTTTTTCCATACCTCCCGGGCCATGTTCTAATGTGGATCTCGAAAATATGCAGATCTTCATCTTGCTGAGATCTCTTTGAATATATTGTTCAGTTTCTCCGCGGCTTTTCCCCGTTGCTATGATCTCTTTATATATATTGTTCAGTTTCTCCGCGACTTTTTCCCATGAATTTTCTTTTGCATGTGCAAGTCCATTTTTTATCAGGTCTTCTCTTAAGTTTGAATCGCGGAATAGCTTTATGACGGCTTTCTCGATCTCTTTGGGGTCGTTGTTCTTCAAAAGCATTCCTGTTATACCATCTTTTATTGCACTGGCCACACCTCCGGAATCGCTTCCAATAACAGGCGTTCCACAGGCATTGGCTTCTAAATAGACCAGGCCAAATCCCTCGACGTCTCCCTTTATATCTCTTGGTGTCATGATAAATGTGTCAGCAAAATTGTAGTAATCGATAAGCTCTTTTTCGCTTATCTTGCCGATAAGTTTTACATTATTTTGCATCGAAAGTTTATTTGTTATTGACTCAAGTTCTTTCTTATATATCCCATCTCCAATTATTACGTACACAATATTGGGCATTTTCTTTGAGATCGCAGGGAGTGCTTTGATAACCGAATCAAATCCTTTTCTTTCTTCTAGCCTTCCTACGGAAAGTAGAATTTTCTTGCCGGTCAAATTGTATTTATCTTTCAGGTCTACCTTTTTAAGTTCTTTGTATCTTTTAAGGTCTACGCCGTGCGTTAAAACAGCTGAATTTGCATCCGGGATCTTTATTTTTATGCTGTTTGCAATGCCCTCGCTTACCGGAAGAACCTTGTCTGCTTTTCTAACGCCGTAGATAGCATTCCATTTTCTAAAAAGAGGAGGGCCGGCAAAAGGGGAGAAGAGGTCCTTTCCGTGGACCGTTACGACATACGGGATGTTATATTTCTTTTTAATTGAGGCTCCAACGGAGGAGTAGCTTGAATTGAAAATGTGTATAAGATCCGGTCTGTTTTCTTTTATATCTTTTTTTAGCCTGGAAGCGTTTGTGAAAAATCTTAACGGGAGCATGATGTCTTTTATTTTTATTTTCTTTTCCGGGTCGTCGTTTCCTTTTAATGTATACACCGTAATTTCGTTGAATTTTGCCAGATTTTTTACTGTTTCATAAGCAGCTGTCTGCATGCCGCCTGTTTGCGGAGGGAATTCAGGAGCAATTATTGCGATTTTGGTCTTTTTGTTTTTTGTTGTTTTGTCAATTGCGGCCAGGATGTTTTCTATCCTCTTTTCCCATGTGTTTTCTTTTGCAAGCTTGATGCGGTTATTTTGCATTTCTTCAGTGTCATTTGTGAGAGCGTTCTCGATCAGAGAAATGAAATTGTCTCTCCCTTTTGCCCATCCTATGTAATTCTTGTAATCTTCTATGGCCGGCAAAGCAGTTGTAACAAGAGGTTTCCCCGATGCCAGGAATTCAAAGAATTTTATTGGAAAACAATTTTTTATGAGATCGTTTATTTTATAAGGGATAGCTGCGACGTTAAATCCTTTTAGGTAGTTTGGAAGCAGCTTGTAATCTCTTTTGCCGAGAACATGAATATTATCAAAGCCGCCTAATTTTTCTTTCAGGGTCTTTTCATTGTCCCGGCATTTATCTACAGGGCCAATAAGTACTATTGACCAATTTGGCTTGCTTTTTGCTACATCAGCGATCAAATCGTAATTTAATTTATATGAAGTAACGGCGCCTACAAAACCTATTATTGGCTTTTTTATGTTTTCAATGTCTTTTGGTATTTGAGTATCTTTATTTCGGGCTTTCCCAAAGTGTTTTGCATCGCCAACATTATGTATAAGATAAGTGTTGGGATTCATTTTTTTCTTGTTTTCATATAGTCCTTTTGATGTGGTAATGACAAGGTTTGATTTTTTTATAAGCTGTTCTTCGTTATTTTTGATTTCCTGGATCTCTTTTGACCTGTCCTTATGCGGGAACGCGGTGTGTTCGTCAACGCAATCATAAAGCACAAATGTTTCGTTCAATTTTCCTATGAACCAGTGTGCATTTGGGGGATATATCCAGAGGATCGGCCTGAAGTTAAGCTTCTTTGTCAGCTTTTTTATTGCCCTTAGCTTTATTTTATTGTTGCTTGAGATGCTTATAGGAGGGCGGGAAGTTCCGACTATCCACAAGTTCCTGTTTATCTTATAGGGGATTTTTAATAAATAGTGAAGTTTTTGTGCAAAAGACAGGTTTTTATTGAATAATATCGAGCCCCAATCATATACTTCGGGATTTACAAAGATGATCCTGTTCTGGTCGGACAGCCTGGACATTATATGATGTTTATTTGTCCAAAGAGGCCTTTCCCAATTTTCACTTGAAAAGCAGATTATATCCATGTTTTTATTTATTTGTGTTTTCATATTTTGAGAAGACTTTTAATAACTCTTTCTCCATAACATCGTATGTATAGTATTTTTCGAATTTTACTCTTGCAGCTTTGCCCAGCTTCTCTGCTTTATCTGGATTTTCAAGGACGTATTTTATTTTGCCGGCTAATTCTTCAATGTTTCCTGTTCCAACTATTATTCCGCATCCATCAAGAATCTTTGGGATATCGGATATATTCGTGGAAATAACAGGTTTTGCCATTGCCATTGCATCTATCATTTTTACCGGTATCTGGCCTTTTGCTTTGCCTTCATCTCTCTGTGGCAAAACGATCATATCTGCGGAACTTAGAAATTTGGGTATGTCATGGAAATGTTGTTGTTCAATATGATGAATTAAGTCAGGGTGCTTATTTATTAGCTCAGTTAGATAGTAATTCTTTGCCCCAACACACACTACTTTAATTGAATGATTTTTTATTTTTTTTACGGCGTTGATTATATCTTCGAGGCCTTTGTGCGGCAATGCAGCTCCGGAAAACATAATAATTTTATGGTTTTCTAAACCTAGATTTCTTTTTTGTTCAAGGGCATCATAAAGTTTTGGGTCGAAGATTTTTGCATCCCTGCCGTGCGGCACCATTGCTCCGCGGTTGCCGTATCTTTTATTGAGATAACCTGAAACTGTTGTGATTTGGTCCGCAAATCTTGAGAAAAGCTGGATCAATTGTACATAGATGTGGGAATCCGGGTCTTTTAGCTGTGCGAAAAAAGGGACTTTTGTGTCGGTAAATGCTTCTTCCAGATCGTCTATATCAAGAATAAGTGGGAGCTTATGCTTGCGTTTTTTTAAAATGCCGATGCCAAAGCTTGTTGGCCGCGGCTTAATCGCGTATATCACGTCGCCGTCAATAAAGTCAAGCAATTGTTTTGCTGACTTTTTGAAATCGGGATAATTGTAGAAAGGAACGCTTTTTATTCTGATGTCGCTCTTTTCCAGAGGTTTCCAGATGCCGTTTTCTTTGATAGGTCCGATGATCTCAACATCATATTTTCTGCTAAGAACCTCTGCCAGAATATAGGCTCTTCCCAGGCAGTTGCCTGATAAACTATGAGACAATAATGAGATTTTCATTTGAATGTTCCTGAAAATGCAAAAATTTTTCTAGCTATAAGATAAAAATACCATTTTAAATATTTTGGGAGCCATTCAACGAACTTAAAATTGGACTTGCCTTCTTTTCGTTCTCTCCATTCACTTGGCACTTCAGCTATCTTAAAGCCTTTAAGATAAGCTTTTACCACTATCTCCATTCCTATCTCAAAACCACCTGTGCTCTCTATCTTTATCTCTTCAAGGACCTTTCGGGAATAAAGCTTAAAGCTGTTGCTTATATCATGGGTGGGGATTCCGGTAAACAGTCTAAGACTTAAACCTCCCATTCTGGACAAAAAAGATTTAAGCTTTGGTCCGCCTGTTTGTTTTCCGCCTCTCATGTAGCGTGAGCCGCAAACAATATCAAAGCCTTCTTTTGCTTTTGCGACCAGGTCGTTAACGTGTTTTGGGTCTTCCGAAAGGTCCGCCATAAAAACAACGGCAAAAGGCTCCTCTGTTTCTTCAAAGCCCGTCTTAATAGCTTTGAGAACACCTCTGCCGAACTTGTTTTTCAATGGCTTGAGGGTTTCTCCTTCAAGCTCTTTTAAAAAGGGGAGGGTAGAGTCTTCATCAAAGTCATAAACTGAGTAAACGCAAAAATTCCCTTTCACCTTTTCTTTTATCTGATTCACGGTCTCAACAATGCTTTTGCCTTCATTGTAGACCGGCATGATTATCGCAAGCTCTTTTTCCAATTAGATACCACCAATTTTAATTTGTTCTTTTATCCAGGGTATTATTTCATCCAAAGCATCTTCAAGGCTCGTCTTTGCTTCAAATCCCAGCAATTTCTTTGCTTTTGTTGTGTCCGGGATCCTTTTTTGAACGTCGTATTCAAACGGCTTGTCAGAAACATATTTGAACGGTTTGTCCTTATTGATCTTCTTCCAGATCATCTCTGCGAGTTCCAATACTGTTGTTGAACGGGCTGTCGAAAGGTTGAAATCCTCATTTGTTGCTTTTTCGCTTTCAATGCAGAGTCTTATTCCTTGAGCCAGATCTCCCCCGTAAGTATAGTGTCTTATCTGATTTCCTTTGCCGAGAATGTGGAGAGGGTCTTGGCCTTTTAAGACTTTTTGGACAATATCGGGAACAACATGGCTCATCGCAAGCTTAACGTTCCCCGACATGATCTCTTTATCGCACAGAGCTCTTTTTTCGCCGATACCTATACAGTTGAAAGGCCTTATGATCGTGTAAGGAAGCTTATATTGTTCCCATGCTCCTTTTGCAAAATACTCGCATGCAAGCTTTTGGAAACCGTAAGTTGAGAGCGGGGGAGGGCATTTCAGTTCATCTCCTTCTTTGCTGGGGAATTTATCTGTGCTCTCAAAGACCATTGAGGATGACATGACGTTTATTTTCTTCAGCTTTTTGTTCTTGCGGGCCCATATTGCCGCATCAAATGTAGAGGCGATTATCCGTTCATTCTCTGCAATAAGGTCATAGGCGAATTCATGGAAAAGGGAGATCCCTCCGATTATTGCAGCGCCCGCAATGACTTGATCGCAGTCAGAAACAAGTTTTTTTAGAAGTTCGACGTCTTTGGCATCGCCTTTTGTGAATGAATACTTCGGGTTCTTGTCGTAAGATTTCTGAACTTCTCCGTACTTGCTCATATTGTCGAGCCCTACTACCTCATGCCCCGCTCCGAGCAGTTCTTCAACAATATATCCTCCGATAAAACCCGCTGATCCTGTGATAAGTATTTTCATTAAGATTCTCCTTTCAATAACTTAAAGGCCTTAACGGCACTAAAGGCATGAACGGCCTTAAGGGCAGAAAGAAATTAAAGGTAAAAGGACGAAAGAAAATCCCCTTTTAATCCTTATGGCCTTTATGGCCCCTTACTGCCTTTGGCTTTTTGTCCCCACAAAGTTCCAGATATCAATAAGTTTGTTCTTGGGAATTTTTAGGTTCTTATATTCTTTGTGAGGCGCGCCGATGATCACTATGTCGCTTTTGGCAACTAATTCTTTTGCCCCGATAAATCCGTCTTCTTTTATGTAAACATCGGAACAGTGGACCTGCTTTGCTTCCATTTCACATATCTTTTTCAGCTTATAAGAAAGCGATTCTCTCTTGTCGTCACAGTTCGCTTTAAATGCCATGCCGAGAATGCCGATCTTCTTTTTTGAGAGGTCATATTTGTTCTTAAGTGAAGTAACGATATAGTTTGGCAGACCTTCATTTATCAGCATTGCCGTGTGGCCCAAGAAGAAGTTGTAATTATTGAATGCCGCAAGCTGCATTGTATCTTTGAAAAGACAGGGGCCTGCGGTCAGGCCGGGGCGGGGGAGGGATCTTGCCCTCGGATAATTATATGTCATTGCGTTGTATATCTCATAAAAATCAAGCCCGTAATCGTTCGTTATCATGTAGAACTGATTTGCTATTGAGAAATGAATATAGCGGTAGACGTTAGTAAATAATTTTGAAAGCTCGGCCGCCAGGGGAGAAAGGACAAGAATGTCTTTGCATATGACTTTAAAAAGCTTTTTGGCCTCTTCCTCGGCCTTTTTGGTGGTTCCGGAAACGATCTGAGGAAGCTCAAATATCTCTTTTATGGCTTTTCCTTCCGCTATCCTTTCCGGGCAGAAGCAAAGGTTGGCGTCGAGCTTTTTTTCTTTGAACAGTTCCGCGACCTTGTCGGTTGTTCCGGGATAGACGGTGCTTCTTAAAATTATTGTCTGTCCGGGCCTGAAATAGGGGATGAAATCCGCAAAGAACTTTTTGATAGATGCGAATTCAGGATTCAGATGTTCATCTACGGGAGTTCCTATTACTACTATCACGATCTTTGCTTCTTTAATAATTCCTGGATCGCTGTAGGTAAAGAGATTCTTGTTTATCACTTTCTTAAGCAGGCTCTCGGCGCCTTCTTCCTTAAAAGGCATTCTTCCCTTTTTTATATCCCCCAGTGTCTTTTGGTTTATGTCATAGATCCCGACTTTTTTGCCTTTGTCCGCAAAGACGAGAGCAAGCGGTAAGCCGACATGCCCTGCTCCGCCTATTACTACGATCTCTGGTTTCATAATTTTATCTCCTTATCTTTCCAGAAATTATCAATTAACAAACAACAATTAACAACAATGAAAAATTATTATAAAAATTCCTTGTTGTTAATTGAGAAATTGTTAATTGTTCATTTTTTAGCTGCTCCCTTTCCCATTTTCCACCACATCTTTATTATTCCGGGGACCTTTCTTGAGATCTTCCAGTACATTTTGTAAAGATCCAGGGCACCTAGAATCCTGCTGCCTCTTTTTTCTTCCTTTTGAACGAACCTGAGCCCCTTGCAGCGGACACTTTTCCACTTAAGCCCGTTTTCCAGGATGGCTTTATTGATCAGCGCCTCGGCTGCGTACTCGGATTTTTCAAGGCCCTTTATTTTTTGGAGAGTTTCTTTTTTGAGCGCTCTTTCGCCGGAAAAGATGTCGATCTTAAAGAACGGCTCTCCGCTGTTGTCGCGATAGGAAAGGGTCATATCGGTTTCGCCTTTTATGACCGGCATTACCAAGCCTTCTATATGTTCTGTTGTCAGGCCCTTTAGGTCCGCATCCAAGAAAAGAATTACCTCGCCGTGAGCAACAGTTGCCCCTGCCTGCATTGCGCCGCCTTTTCCCAGGTTCTTTTTCAGATTGATGATCCTGATCCCGTCAAATTTTGAGAGGGCGTCTTTTGTTCCGTCTGTAGAACCGTCGTTAACAACAATGATCTCATCGGCAAGCATGCTGTCTTTAACTGTTTCAACAACACTGCCCACGGTCTTTTCTTCGTTATAAGCAGGTATTATACAGGAAACTTTCATTTTTTCTTTCCTTTTCCTTTTTGTTTTGAAGGTTCTTCTTCGTCCCTGAACTGCATTTCATAAAGCTTCTTATAAAGTCCGCCTTTTTCAAGAAGGTCTTTATGTGAACCCTGCTCAACTATTGCACCCTTGTCCAGCACAAGGATCCTGTTTGCGAACTGGACCGTAGAGAGTCTGTGAGCAATTACAAAGGTTGTTCTTCCGACCATAAGTTTTTCTAATGCGTCCTGCACAAGTCTTTCTGATTCGGTGTCAAGAGATGATGTGGCTTCATCAAGGATCAATATCCTTGGGTCCCTAAGAAGCGCTCTTGCTATCGCCACTCTCTGGCGTTCTCCGCCGGAGAGCCTGATGCCCCGTTCTCCCACCAATGTGTCGTACTTATCGGGCATTGCCATGATAAAGTCGTGAGCATTTGCTTTTTTTGCCGCGGCAATGATCTCTTCTTTGTTAGCGCTTATCTTTCCGTAAGCGATATTATCCTTTACTGGGCCGCTAAAAAGCATTGTTTCCTGCGGGACAAGGCCTATCTGGCTTCGCATCGAGTAAATTTCGCATGATCTTACGTCGTTCCCGTCAATTAAGATCGCGCCTTCTTTTGTATCGTAAAATCTGGGGATAAGGCTTACAAATGTTGATTTTCCTGCTCCGCTGGGGCCCACAAGAGCGATGATCTCACCCGGCTTGACATTCAGATCAATGTCTTTCAGGATCATTTCTTCATTGTTATCATATTTGAAGGAAACGTTCTTGAACTCAACTCTGCCTTTAAGAGGGCCAAGCTTTTTCGCGTTTGGAGCTTCTTTTACAGAAGGTTCAATATCTATGACCTCAAATACCCGCGAGGATGCGGCGACCGAACGCTGGATTATAACATTCATGCTGCTTAGGATGGTCATGGGTTCTGCGAGCAGCGCGATGCCTGCAAAGAAAGCAATAAGGTTTGAAGGATCGAGCCTTCCTGAAACGACTTCATAGCCTCCGTACCATACAACAACAACTATGGCAAGTGCCTGGATAAAACCCAGGATAGGGGTCTGGGTAGCGTCTATGACCGCTTCCTGGAGAGCAAGCCAAAAACCCTGATTGCTGTGCTTAGTGAATTTTTTTACTTCATGCTTTTCCATGGTAAAGGATTTTACAACATGAACTGCGCTGATCGTTTCCTGAAGAACGGATGCGATGTCAGCGGCCTTCTTTCGGGATTCGGTTGCGACCTCTCTCATCTTTTGTCCGAACTTTGTAACGGTAAAAAGAATCAGAGGCAGGATTATGGTTGTTATAAGCGTCAATCTCCAGTTTAAATAGAGAAGATACCCGATAACTCCGATAAGCGTCACAACATTAGGAAGGATCTTGGTTACGCTTTGGACCGTTGCTCCCTGCATAACATTTATGTCGGTTATGATCCTGGAAATAACCTCTCCGGACCTCCATTTTGTAAAAAAGTCGAGAGATAAGTCATGGACATGTTTGAACACCTGAACTCTCAGGTCCCTTACGATGCCCTGGCCGGCAAAAGACATGAGGTAGGTCTGTCCGTACATGAAGATACCTCTGATAAAATAAAGGCCGAGAGCTCCAAGTGCTACTATGTTCAAAAGAAAGAAATTCTTGCTTCCTATTGCGTCGAAAAGTTTTCCGACCAAAGGAATAAGCAGGATGTTGCATGCCGAGAGAAGCAACATGCAGATAAAAGCTCCTATTACGTAAAAGATATATGGCTTTATGTATTTTAAAAGCCTAAGATATATATTCATTTTATTCCTCTAAGTTTTGGCAATTTAAGTATTTCGCGGGCCAGATTTTCGGAAGCGCCGCGTGCCCCCATCGCTTTTTTTAAGTTTTCTTTAGTCCTTTTTAGTTTTCTTTTGTTGTTCAGTATTTCCAGCGTTGTGTCCGCCACTTTTTTCGGCTTTACCTTTCCTCTTATTTCGGGAACAATTTTTCTTCCTGCTTTCATGTTCGGAAGCGCGAAGAATTTTACCCGCTTGTCAACGATTTTTATAAGCGCTTTCTTGAAGGCTTTTCCCAGGTGAGGGATTTTGGATATCGGCTCAAGCACACCTTCCAGGGGGATGCCCTCCGGATGGTCAAGAGGAAAAACCACCACCATAGGAATGCCGAGCGCACCGATCTCAGCGGTATTTGTTCCGGGAATAGTAACTGTTATGTCGGAGGACAAGACGGCTTCATGATTCGCATTTTTGCTTAAGAGCACGCTTGTGCCGTCGGTGGCGACCAAATAATCCTTTCTTCCTTTTCTTTTTATCTTCCATTTCAGGCCTCTCCCGTCTTTGATTATTGGATTGCTTCCGTTAAAGGATTTTTTTAATATTGAATGGGTCATATAGGGGGATAAAGAGAAAAGTAATTGAGCGTTCGGCTTTTCTTTTTTTATTGCGGAAGCTACTTTCAGGAAGAACGGGACCAGATAATTTGTTTGAAAAAGCCTGCTTCCGGGAAGGAAAGAGATTGTCGGTTTTTTTGGGTCAAGACCGAACTTTTTCGCGCAAATTTTTCTTGAAGGAGGGGGATAGGGTACGGCATCAACCATAAGATCCCCGACGATCTTTAATTTTCTTTTTTTTATCCTCTTTTTCAGGAATTTTTTATTCGTGTTTTTGTCCGGGACAAGAAAATAATCATAGAATCTCTGCCACATTGCGCGGCCTGCCGTGTAGGCAACGGCATTAAATTTTAATTTCCTTGCAAGAAGTCCGGCGTACAAGAGGTCTCCGCCAAGGAAGAGAACAACGCCTCTGCTCCCGAATTTTATTCTTTTTGGCCTCTTATTGCGCATTATCCACTTCATGAATTCTTGTGGATTCACCATTTGCGCAATACCGGGGAAGTCCGTTGCAACTTCCATTTCCTTTCCCGTTGCATAGGGACACGGAGTAAAAACAAGAGTAATTCTCCCTTTTGGAGCGATTTCCCTCAAGCTTTTTACGGTTGGTTTTGCGTACGCTGAGAGTTCTCCGGGGCTGTTTACCACTATGACTATATCGAAGGTTTTTTGTTTCATTTGATTTCCAAGACTCCTAGACCCCAAGACACCAAGACTTAAAACTCTAATATCCCAAATGTTTTGCGATCGCATCGACCTTGCAGGGAACGCTTATAGGTTTTGTTCCTTCTTTTATCGCATTGTCAGGATCTTTTAATCCGTGACCGGTTAATATGCAGACAACGGTTGAACCGTCGGGGATCTTTCCTTCTTTTGCCAGTTTCAGCATTCCTGCAACAGATGCGCCTGACGCCGGTTCGCAGAAAATCCCTTCTTTGCTTGCGACGGTCTTGTATGCGTTCAATATCTCCTGATCAGTAACAATGCTGATTGAACCGCCGGATTCTTCTGCTGCAGCTACTGCGCCTTTCCAGCTAGCAGGATTGCCGATTCTGATAGCGGTTGCCACCGTCTCGGGTTTTTCAACCGGATGGCCGAGAACGATCGGAGCAGCTCCTGCTGCCTGAAAACCGATCATTTTTGGAAGAGAACTTATCTCTTTTGCTTCGTAATATTCTTTGTATCCCTTCCAATAGGCGGTTATATTTCCTGCGTTGCCGACCGGTATTGCATGAAAATCCGGAACTGCTTCGAGCTGGTTGACGATCTCAAAAGCTCCTGTCTTCTGGCCTTCGATCCTGAAAGGATTGATCGAATTTACTACGTCCACAGGATAATTTTTTGCCATTTCTCTGACTAAATTAAGGGCTTCGTCAAAATTCCCGTCAACCTCAAACACTTTTGCCCCGTGCATCATGGCTTGCGAGAGTTTTCCAAGGGCTATCTTTCCCTTTGGAATAACAACTATACAATCAAGCCCTGCTCTTGCCGAGTATGCTGCTGCAGAGGCGGATGTGTTGCCGGTAGAAGCGCAAATAACCGCTTTAAATTTCTTTTCCAGGGTCTTTGAGATGGCCAGGCACATTCCTCTGTCCTTAAATGAGCCGGTCGGGTTGGCTCCTTCGTATTTAAGGTAAACCTTGCATCTTGTGATATCGCTCAGGTATCTTGCGAATACAAGAGGGGTGTTGCCTTCATAAAAGGTAACAACAGGGGTATCGTCCGAAACCGGAAGATATTCTCGATATTCTTCGATAACGCCTCTCCAACTCATAAAGCATCTCCTTTTTTAGGGAAAATAACCTTGTAATTATACTGAAAATCGGAGGCTTTAGCAAGAGGAAATTGCTGCTGAGCGCTTATGAAATTAATTGAAATGCATTGAAATTTGCAGAAATTAATTTCTATAAATTTCAATTAATCTCTACTAATTTCAATGGGTTTTTGCATTTCTGAGGTTGTAGAAATAAAGCCTTTCGCGTGTTATAATCCCAACCATGAAATACACATTACCGCGAGGCACAAAAGATATTCTTCCCGAAGAGATCGGTATCTGGCAGTTCATAGAGGAAAACTGCAGAAAGATATTCGAGCTCTATAACTACGACGAGATCAGGACCCCGATCTTTGAGTCAACAGACCTTTTTGCCCGTGCCGTTGGTTCTACTACCGACATAGTCACAAAGGAAATGTACACTTTTCAGGATAAAAAGGGGAGGAGTTTAACCCTTCGTCCTGAGGCGACAGCTTCTGTGGTCCGTTCCGGAATCCAGAATAACCTTATAAGTCCGGACAAAGTCACAAAACTTTATTATTTTGGCCCCATGTTCAGATACGAAAGGCCTCAGGCCGGAAGATATCGTCAGTTTTATCAAGCAGGGGTGGAGGTTTTTGGCTCAAATGATCCATTGGTTGATGCGGAAGTTATTGAAATGGCGGTCAAGCTTTTTGAGAAACTCGGGTTAGAGGACCTTGAAGTTGATATAAACAGCGTTGGTTGCAAGGAATGCCAGCCTGCTTACAGAGATAAACTTAAAAAGTACTTCAAGGACATCAAGAAAAACCTCTGCAAAGACTGCAAGGC
>Ga0209536_100011728_pt1 | contig 12804 bp, 5 predicted proteins | sample DeeMarSeWOR28_12_FD_187461 | JGI IMG/M metagenome (GOLD analysis project Ga0209536, IMG submission 187461) | Marine sediment microbial communities from White Oak River estuary, North Carolina - WOR-2-8_12 (SPAdes) (version 2) | ecosystem: Environmental > Aquatic > Marine > Intertidal zone >...
TGGCACCTGGGGCAACAGTGGAGAAGATTGCCGGTGGCTTCGCTTTTACCGAAGGGCCAGCAGCCGATACCGAGGGAAATATCTACTTCACGGATATCCCCAACAACCGAATTCACAAGTGGTCCCTGGACGCAAAGCTCTCGACATTTCGCGAGAACTCTGGCGGCGCAAACGGTCTGTTCTTCGACAATAGCGGCAATCTGCTGGCCTGCGAAGGAGGTGGGCGGCGGTTGGTCTCTATCAGTCCCCAGGGGGCGGTGACCGTGCTCGCCGACAGATATCAAGGCAAGCGCTTCAACAGCCTCAACGATCTCTGGATCGATCCGAAGGGCGGTGTCTATTTTACCGACCCGCGCTACGGCGCCAGAGATGACATGGAGCAGGGCGGCGAGCATGTCTATTATCTCTCGGCCGATCGGAAGGGGCTTATCAGAGTAATCGACGATATGGTCAGGCCAAATGGTGTCATTGGCACGCCGGACGGCAAGATATTGTATGTTGCCGATCACGGCGGCGGGAAAATCTTTTCCTACGTTATCAATGAGGACGGAACACTGTCGAACAAAAAGCTGTTCGCCCCTGAAGGTTCCGACGGGATGACGATAGACAGTGAAGGCAACATCTATCTCACTACCAGCGCGGTTTCGGTCTACAACAAACAGGGCGAAAAGGTCCAGACGATTGAGATTCCCGAGCGTCCGGCAAACGTCGCTTTTGGAGGAGCAGACAGAAAGACGCTCTTTATCACTGCTCGCCAATCACTCTATTCTCTGGGCATGCGCGTCAAGGGCATCGAACAACGCCCAGCCGTAGCGAGCCACGGATTTGAGGAAGATGTTTTCAAGACGAGCGACGGCGATCTCAAGATTGCCTTCATAGGGCACGGGACTTTGATGTTAACATTTGGTGGCAAGGCCATTCACGTCGATCCTTGGAGCAGGGCGGCCGATTATTCCAAGATGCCGAAGGCCGATCTGATCCTGCTGACGCACGAACACGGCGACCATCTCGACACCAAGGCTATCGAGACTCTACGAAAGAGCGACACCAGACTGGTGCTGACCGAGGCCTGTGCCCAAAGAGTCTCCGGTGGAGTTGTCATGCTCAACGGCGACGTGCAAACTCTCGGCGGACTGAGGATCGAGGCGGTTCCGGCGTACAACATCGTTCACAAGAGATCAGGCAGCCAACCCTTCCATCCTAAGGGGCGAGGTAATGGCTACGTGATCACATTCGGCGATAAGAGAGTATATATCGCCGGCGATACGGAAAATACTCCAGAGATGAAGAAACTGAAAGACATCGACGTTGCCTTCCTGCCCATGAATCTGCCGTACACCATGACGCCAGAGATGGTCGCCGATGCGGCAAGAGCATTCAGACCAAAGGTGCTGTATCCTTATCACTACGGGCAGACGGATCCAAAAAGACTCGTCGAGTTGTTGAAGGATCTGACGAGCATCGAGGTTCGCATCCGCAAGATGCAATAGCGCCTCACTCCTTGGTTTCTGCGACTGCTACGAGATGATTCCTAGTTCGAAAGAACAGGGTCCCGTACGAGATTGCCGGCGTAGCCATACAGGTTTCGTACATCTTGTTGACCGCGAGGACCTTGAACTCCGGGCCTGCCTTCACGACATAGATGTCACCCTTCTCGCCGGGAAAATATATCTTTCCATTTGCCGCAACCGGAGAGGCCGAAGATGGTACGGACGAAGAGCCAAGGCCCTCTCGATACATCAGCTCTCCTGTCGTCGCCTTGAAGCAGCTCAGTCTGCCGGAATTCGAGCAGCAGTACAAATAGTCGTCCCACACGATCGGCGTTGTCATATAGTTGCCACCCCTGGGATAGCTCCAGGCGACGTATTTGTTGCTCGATTCGTCGTCCATAAGCGAAACATCTCCTGTTGCGGATAGCTTGACGGCATAAACCGGAGACATGCGGCCGTGGGCGTTGGTGATGTAGATCAGATCGTGTGCCACGATCGGAGTCGGGACCGGGATGTCACCGCCACCGGTCATTCTCCATATTTCGGCGCCAGTTTCGATATTATAACCTCCGATGTGTTTGAATCCATTGACGATGATTTGGGAATGCTCGGCGCCCGTATACACGGTGGGAGTCCCCCAAGTCGGGACTTCATCTCTGGGCGTCCTCCAAATCCGGGAGCCATCGGCCAATGCGTAAGCGGCGATAAACGAATCCTTCTGGACGTCACACTGGAGTATCACCATGTCCTTGTGTATGACCGGTGAGCTGCCCCCTCCCCATTGGGCGTCGGGTGCGCGAAAAAATCCCCAGTCGAGAACGCCGAGATCCTTCTGCCATAACAGACGGCCTTCGAGATCATAGCAATACAGGCCCTCGGAGCCGAAGAACGCCACGACGACCTTTCCGTTCGTACAGGCGGTTGCATTCGCATGGGTGCTCTTGGCGTGTCGCTTGACCTTAGGCTTGCCGCTGTGACATAGCCTCGTCCACTTGATCTTGCCGGTTTTTCTGTCTATGCAGTAGAGACGCCAATCGAATATTACATCTTCGGCCTCCGACTTGATGTCCCCGTACAGACCCACCTTAAGGAGTGATTCTCCCTCGCTCTTGACGGCGGTCGTGACAAATATCTGATCGCCCCATATCACGGGGCTGGAGTGGGCCAGTCCGGGGATAGGGGTTTTCCAGCGAATGTTCTCGCCGCTTTTCAAGTCCCATTTGGCGGCAGTCGGATAGCCCTCTGCGATGCCGCTTGCCGCCGGACCGCGGAAGCAAGGCCAGTTCTGTCCGGCACAGAGTCCCTCTACCGACAGACTTAGCGTCAGAATAATCCCGGTCATGAGGCCCCTGACGATACACTGACGTTGCGTTGTTGATCTGTAAAGCATGATTTGGCTCCTATCACTTGGCCTGACACTAACGCTAAGCAATTCGACTGTGCACATTCTACAATCTCGACTATGTGCGCTCAATAGCCATTTTCAGGGGCGTGCGAGTCATTTCCTGTAGTTCTAATTGACGTGAGCGAGCAAATCTGGTATACAGATCTAGTGGCGTTTGTGGATCTGAGGCTTCGAAGGGATGGATTGCAGGGCGATCTCAACTTCTGCAGAAGCCGGTCTTAGCAGGCTTTTGGCCGAAAGGAGGCAGCAGTCGATTTCCAGCAAACCGAATGTTTTTCGAAACATAGACATGTTATAGTGCTCACGATTGAAAACTCGGGTTTGTGCGCGGGCAAGTGGCTTTACAGCAACAGTCTATGATCTTACTCGCGGGAATTTACTACCCTGAAGGGTATAGGTTGGAGGAAAGAACTATGTTGGAGAAGAAATCTGTAACATCCTTACTCTTTCTGGCGGCGGTACTTTGGTTGTCAGCTACTGCGGGCATGGGGGCCGATATTTTGTTTATCTCGTCGATGAATTACGACGCAGGCATCGGCGAAGACCAGAGCATGGTGGGAGACGACGCCCTCAAAGCCTTTCTGGAAGGCCTTGGGCACACGGTAACGTATCTTGATGACGACGAAGATGAAGCAGCCACCGAGGCCGCCGCTGCCGCCGCGGATGCGGTCTTTATTTCCGAGACGGTAAGCTCCAGCAACGTCAGGGACGAAATCACAGAGGTAGAGACCTTGATGGTCGTTGCCGAACCCTGGGCCTGGGATGAGATGGGCTTGACAGAAGGTGGCGGCTCAGGAACCGACGTGGCCACCACAGACATAGAGATCGTCGCACCAGGACATTTTTTGGCCGCAGGGCTCAGCGGGACGGTGCCGGTTCTCACCGACATTACCGGCCCTGATTGGGGCACGGCTCGGTTTGGCATGGGCATCGCGGGGCCGGAGGCCACCGTCATTGCGCGAGCCACGCTGAGTGACGGCCAGACCTACGATGTCATTTTTGTTTACGAAAAGGGAGCCAAACTCGCACAAGCACCTGCCGATGGCAGTGACCAGGTGGCAGCCGATATCCGCGTTTGTTTCGGTTTTGATGTCCGATCGTACCCTCTATGGAATGAGAATGCTTATGCATTGTTTGAGGCGGCGATCAACTATGCGCTCGGACTGGTGGGGCCGCCGTCGCAGGCCAGGAACCAGAGGCCGCGCAACGGCGCCACAGACGTCCCACAGGACGCCGTGCTCACCTGGACTCCGGGAGCATTCGCGGAAAAACATGATGTGTACTTCGGTACTGTCTTCTACGATGTCAACGATGCCGATAGAGCCAACCCAATGAACGTGTTGGCCAGCCGCGATCAGACAGCCCAAAGTTATGATCCCGAGGGTCTACTCGATTTCGGCCAGACCTATCACTGGCGAATCGATGAGATCAACGATCTGGATCCGAACAGCCCGTGGAAGGGCGGCGTGCAGAGCTTTGCGGTAATCGACCATTTCGTTGTGGATGACTTCGAAGATTACAACGACTATCCACCCTATGAGATATACAGTACGTGGATAGATGGATATGAGGACCCGACGAACGGTTCTCAGGTCGGTAATCTGACGCCGCCTATTGCCGAGACAACGATTATCCACGGCGGCAGGCAGGCGATGCCGTTCTTCTACGACAATAGCGCCGCGAATCGTTCAGAGGCCGTGCGCGCGTTTAGCCCTGCAAACGATTGGACCCGGGAAGGGGTCAATGAACTATCCCTGTGGTTCAAGGGTAACCCGCCGTATGTCGGAAGCTTCACCGAGTCGCCTGCCGGGACCTATACAATGACCGCCTCGGGCACGGACATCTGGGACGCGGCCGACGAGTTCCACTTTGCCTTCAAGGAGTTGACTGGCGCCGGGACAATCGTGGCGAAGGTCGATAGCGTGGCGAATACAGACCCCTTCGCTAAAGCTGGAGTTATGATTCGCAATACAATCGATGCAGATTCGGCCAACGCGTCGGTGCTTGTCACGCCAGAAAACGGTGTCCGGTTCCAGTTCCGCAACAGCGCCGGCGGCATCACCGACAGGTTTTTCGTCGAAGGCATTGTTGCCCCCCAGTGGGTGAAGCTGGAACGTACTGTAGGCGGACTTGTCAGGGCATATTACTCGGCGGACGGCGCGGCGTGGACGCAGGTGGGTTTGACAACAGTCTCGATGAATACGCCTATGTACATAGGTCTGGCGGTGACCAGCCATAATACGGCTCTCACGTGCGAAGCCAAATTCTCTAATGTGGGCTTCCCCGATACTAATGTGGATCTGCTGCAGTGGACCCATCAGGACATAGGCATGGTCAGCAACGAAGCCGAGCCGCTTTACGTGGCTGTTTCGAATGCTAACGGCACAATGGCAAGAGTCTACCATGATGATCCGAGTGCGGCGCTCATAAGCGCCTGGACTGAGTGGAACATAAAGCTTTCTGACTTCGCGGATCAGGGAATTGACTTGAGTGCCGTCGATACGATCGCAATCGGATTGGGCGACGGAGGTCCGGGCGGTGCTGGTACCATGTTCTTCGATGATATTCGTTTGTACCTGCGACCGATTGCAGACCCTGCAAATGACGGGTGACAATTTATGTTCTTGACTGAGTCTGAGCAATTTCGGGGCTCACGTCGAATGTTCTGGTGTGAGCCTCACCTCAGTTTCGAAGGAGGAACACTATGTACAAGAAATTGATTAATCTGTCCTGTTTGGTTCTGTTACTAGGCCTGGCCGGCAAAACCTCCGCCCAGCTCTTGGTGCACTATAAGCTCGATGAGACCTCCGGCACTGTTGCTGCCGATATGAGCGGCAAGGGCAATGATGGTGTCATTGACGGGGCTGCGAACTGGGCGCCCGGGTGGATAGATGGGGCACTGCAATTCGACGGGAGCCTTTCGGTTACTCTGCCTGCAGGTAACATGGGACTGCGATCGGATACAGGTTCGGTAGCATTCTGGATGAATATGGCTGAGCTGATGGGAGGTATAAACACGATATGGTGGGGCGGCGACAATACCACCGGTGGCGGCATGGGGCCGGAGAATGAGATGCACGTCCATATCGAGACTGCCGTGGCTGATGTATGGCAGGGCGGCGAGCTCTGCTTCAGGGTCTTGCATGGGCCGCTTGTTCACCTGCACTCCGATCCCGAAAAGGGCGATGCCAGTGTTCCCGGAAATCCTCCCGTCAACCCGGTCCTGGTGAACGATGGTCAATGGCACCATGTTGTATGCACCTGGGGGGACGCAGATGGTAATGTGAATCTGTACCTTGACGGCAGCCTCCTGCAGCAGGCTGCCTACACAACGCCTTCCTACCCGCTCACGAACATCTATCTGGGCCGGATGGCGGACGGCGGCCGCACCTACACAGGCCTGCTCGACGACGTTCAGATCTACGGCGGGGCACTGACAGAAGACGAGATTCAGATGGTCATGGCAGGCAGCGAAGTCCTGAGTCTCCCCGCAGCTCTGCCGGAGCCGGCCAACCAGGCGACAGACGTACCGCTGGACACGGTGTTGAGCTGGCTTGCGGGAGACAGAGCCGACAAGCACAACGTGTACTTTGGAACAAGCCTCGAGGACGTCGAGAACGCTGACACAACCAACCCGAGAGGTGTGCTCGTCGCTGAAAATCAGGATGCCAGCACCTATGCTCCGACCGAACTGCTTGAATTCGACCAGACCTATTACTGGCGTGTAGACGAAGTCAATGCCCCACCCGAAGCCGGAATAATCAAAGGCGACATCTGGAGCTTTACAACAGTCAACTTTGTCGTGGTCGATGATTTCGAGAGCTATACCGACTCTTCGCCGGACATCGTATATGAGACGTGGCTTGACGGATGGGAGATTGAGGAAAACGGTTCGACTATAGGTTACGCAGATCCTCCTACCATGGAACAGGACATCATTCACGGTGGCAGTAAGTCGATGCCGTTCTTCTACGACAATAACATGAGGTATTCACAGGCAGAAAGGTCACTGACGGGCTCAACGACCGACTGGACTGCAAACGATGTCGTAGCTGTTTCACTCTGGTTCAGGGGCAATCGGCGTTATGTAGGAAGCTTCGTGGGAGAGCCCGCCGGAACCTTCACGTTGACCGGCTCGGGTGCAGATATCTGGGCTGAGACCGACGAGTTTCACTTCGCCTTCAAGGAAGTCAGCGGCGCAAGCGCGATCATTGCAAAGGTAGAGAGCCTGGACAACACGGATCCATTTGCCAAGGCCGGTGTTATGATTCGCGACACCCTTGACGCGGACTCGCGTTACGCCGGAGTGTTCATCACTCCCGAGAACGGCGTCAGGTTTCAGTATCGCAACGCAGTAGCAGCCACAACAGAACGATCGTTCGCAGAAGGCATAACGGCACCTCAATGGGTGAAGCTCGAGCGCACGACGGGTGGGCTCATCCGGTCGTATTACTCGGCGGACGGCAGCACGTGGACGCGATTCAATTTGATTCAAGTTGCGATGGAAATGCCGGTGTACGTTGGCCTGGCGGTCACCAGCCACAACGCAGAGCTTGCGTGCCAGGCCGCGTTTTCCAATGTGAGCTTTCCCAACACCACGGTCGCTGCTGAGTGGACCGACCAGGATGTCGGCATGCTGAGCAACCACGCCGAGCCGATGTACTTGGCTCTCAACGGCAAGGCCGTTTATCATGATGATCCCAATGCGGTGCTGATAGATACCTGGACGCAGTGGACCGTCCCCCTGCAGGCATTTGCAGCCCAGGGTGTCGATCTGACCAATGTCGAGACGCTTGCCGTCGGTTTCGGCGACAAGGACAATCTTCGACCCGGCGGCTCAGGCACTGTATACTTTGACGATATTCGCCTGTACCGGCCGCAGGCGGTCGAGGGGCCAGTGTCGGTGCCGATCGAAAACTCCAGCTTCGAGCTGCCCGGCACAGATAAGCAGACAGGCTTCGACAACGTAGCAGGTTGGAGTACGGACGGACCGTGCGCTGACTCGGGCGTCGAAACCGGATATACGCCCACCGACGGTGACTGGACTGCCTATTTGATGAGCGGCGACCCATCGGTGTGGCAGTTGACGGATCACATAATCGCTGAGGGACAAACCATTGAGCTTAAAATCGACGCCAGAATCACCTGGGCCGCCACATCCATGCTGATGGTCATCTACTACGATGATAACGAAACAAGAGTCCCAGTGGCAACCATTGATGTTGTGCTTAGCGACTCGATGCAGGAGTTTAACCTCTCGTTTTCGGCCGGCGATGTTCCAGAGTCGGTCGGCCGGAACGTCGGTATTGAATTCTCTAATTCTAGCTCCGGAGACACATGGGTGGGCCTCGACAATGTGCGCCTGGAGGCCTCAGCCAAGTGAGAAGAGTGACACGAGTCCGATTTTGCAGGCGCTTGCGCCGCAGTCACTAGTAAGGAGTATGGCCAGCTGCCAAACGAGGGCAGCCAAAATATATACTTTCACGGATGAAAGGAACATTGGAAATGATCGAGTCGAACCAGCGAGGCGCTTTGCTACTTGCGCTTTCTTTCGGCCTGGCCTGCCCATCTCTGTATTCGCAGCCCCAGGCAAAACACGGACTTCACTTTGAGACGCCGGCCACGGTCTGGGACGAGGCAATGCCTCTCGGGAACGGGCTGCTCGGTGCACTCCTCTGGGGTGACGGCAAGCCGCTGAAGATTTCTTTGGATCGGACGGACCTTTGGGACCTTCGGCCTGTGCCGCAATTTTACAGTGAGGACTATTCGTATGAGAAAATGAGGCAGTGGGTTGCCGCCGGCAGAATAGAGGACCTTCATCGACTGTACGATGACCCTTACGGAAATCCCGGACCGACGAAGATACCTGCAGGAAGGGTCGAACTTATCATAGGTGAGAAGGTCTTCGAAAGTGCGTCACTTGATCTTGCCGGCGCGCAAGCGACGGTTAACTTCAAAGACAAAACGCGCGTCCGTGCGTTCGTTCATGCGACCGAGCCCGTGGGTGCAATACAGATCGAATCGGGCGAGAAAGTAGAAGTCAAGCTGCTGGCGCCGCCGTTTGCGGGCAAGGTCACCGACGAAGCAGGGCCCGGTAAGATAAGCGCCGGCGATCTGGCGAGTCTGAGATACAAAGCGCCCGTGCACAGACGGGGTGACAACTGGACAGGGTACCTCCAGGAGGGCTGGGGCGGATTCCGGTTTGCCGTTGTGGTCGCCTGGGAAGCGACGGGTCGCAAATGGCAGGGAGTCTGGTCGGTGGCGACAAGCAATGAGTCAGAGGAGCCGTTTCAGACTGCCAGGAAGAATTGTGAAGAAGCTCTGGGCACAGGATTTGATCAGTTGCAGGCAGCCCATCGCAGGTGGTGGCATTCTTATTGGAGCAGATCGTCTCTGCGAGTTCCCAATTCTGTCATCGAGAGGCAGTGGTATCTTGAAATGTACAAGTTCGGCGCCGCGGCACGGGCCGACACGCCGCCGATTACACTTCAGGGTCCGTGGACGGCAGATAACATGAAGATCCCTCCATGGAAGGGCGATTACCACCACGATCTGAACACAGAGCTGAGCTATTGGCCGGCCTACAGCGGGAATCAGCTTGATGGTGCGCTCGGGTTTGCGAACTGGCTCTGGGATACTAAGGATACGGCGAAGGCCTGGACGAAACGCTTCTTCGATCTGCCTGGGCTCAATGTCCCTATGACGGCGGACCTCAACCAGGAGCAGATCGGCGGCTGGCATCAGTACACGCACTCGGCCACGACGGCGGCCTGGCTTGCCCATCATTTCTATCTGCAGTGGCGATACAGCATGGACTCCGATTTCCTGCGCGACCGCGCATATCCCTGGCTGCACGAGACATCGGTCTTCCTGGAAGCTGTCACGGAAAAGGGCCCTGACGGCAAGCGGACGCTGCCCCTGAGTTCGTCGCCCGAGATAAACGACAATCGTCTGGATGCATGGTTCCCCACGATCACGAATTATGACCTCGCCTTGATCCGCTGGACATTTGAGACGACCGCCGAGCTGGCCGACGAATTGGGCAAGGCCGACGAAGCCGACCGATGGCGGGCCCTGTTGGCCGAGATGCCTCAGTTTGCGATCGATCGACAGAGCAGAAAGATGCTGGTCGCCAGAGATTACCCTCTCGCCGCTTCCCACCGGCATTTCTCCCATCTGATGGCGATCCATCCTCTCGGGATCATCCGCTGGGAAAACGGACCCGGCGATCAGGCGATCATAGAGGCTTCGCTGGCAGATCTCGATGAGAAAGGAACGGCCTGGTGGACAGGCTACAGCTTTAGCTGGCTGGCCAATCTGGCCGCTCGAGCGCGCGACGGTGAGAAGGCGGAAAAAGCTCTGGAGCTTTTCTCGACTGCGTTTTGCCTGCGGAGCAGCTTCCACTGTAACGGCGATCAGTCGGGCAAGGGTTACTCGAACTTTCGCTACCGACCTTTCACGCTGGAGGGCAATTTCGCCGCCGCCGCGGGTCTGCAGGAGATGCTGCTACAGAGCTACAGCGGAACGATCAGGGTATTTCCGGCTATACCACCGGCGTGGAAAGATGTCTCGTTCAAGACATTGCGCGCCGAAGGGGCCTTTCTCATAACAGCCGATCGCAAGGGAGGCCAGACCGAGCGGGTCGAGATCACTTCGGAAAAGGGTGGCACCTGCCGGATAGAGAATCCCTTCGGTCAGGCCGAATATGAGATAGAAGGCGCCCTAAGCGCTGGTCTCACGGAAAGGAATGGAGAATTCGCCATCGTGACCAGACCTGGCCAGAAGATCACGTTGATTCGCACGGGGCGATGAACCAAGCGCTACGGTGTATCCACAGAAAGAAAGGGCAGGTAATGAGCTATTCAAGATACTGGATTCTATCAGCTGCCGCCTGTTTACTGACAGTCAATTGGGCCAGCGCCGCCGAAGCCGTCTATGACGTGCGCGACTATGGTGCCAAGTCGGACGGCAAGATGCTTTGCACCGAGGCGATCCAGGCAGCAATAGACAAATGTGCGGCCGCAGGCGGGGGAACGGTTTATTTTCGGCCGGGAAAGTGGCTCTCGGGGACAATCTATCTCTCAGACCATGTCACGCTGCGGCTGGATTCGGGCAGCACGCTCTTGGGCAGTCGGGATCCGAATGATTATGCCCGCCGGCGCGGAGACTTCAGCTCCTGGAGTCTGGTTGCTGGCAAGGATCTTCAGCACATCGCAATACGCGGCTCGGGCACGATCGATGTCCAGGGCTCGGCGTTTCGCTGGAAGGACCGGCCGCGTCCAAAGGGCATATATGTCGAGAGCTGCCGCGACATCACGATCGAAGGGGTCAGTATGCGCAGCGCGGGCAGCTGGATGCAGCATTACGTCGACTGCGACAGACTGACTGTACGAGACATTTCTGTGTTCAACCATGTCGCGTACAACAACGACGGCCTGAATATCGACAGTTGCCGGGACGTCCGCATCACCGGATGTGTGATCGATTCTGATGACGACGCTATAGTGCTCAAGAGCCTGTCGCTCAAACCGTGTGAGAACATAACGATCGCCAACTGTGTGGTCAGCAGCCACTGCAATTCCATAAAGATGGGTACCGAATCCGGAGGGGGCTTTCAGAACATCACGGTAACCAACTGCACGATCTGTTCGCCTCGCTATTCGAAAGTCACCTACGGCAGGCAGAGGGGGCTCGCCGGCCTGGCCCTGGAGATTGTCGACGGAGGAACGCTGGATCGTGTCGCTATTTCCAACATTGTGATAAAGGGCGTCAGCGTTCCTATCTTCATGCGTCTGGGCAACAGGGCGAGGCAGTACGGCCCGGGCGAGGGCCAGCCCGGTGTGGGAACCTTCCGCAACGTCGTTCTCAACAACATCGTGGCCACCGAGGTCTCCCGTATCGGCTGCTCGATCACTGGTTTGCCTGACCACGCTGTTGAAAATGTATCGCTGAGAAACATCAAACTTACCTTCGATGGCGGCGGAACCAGAGAAGACGCTGCGAGAGAAATCCCGGAGAAGGCGGCGAGCTATCCGGAAAGCACCATGTTCGGGACGCTGCCGGCATACGGATTCTTCTGCCGTCACGTCAAAGGATTGAATTTCACGGACGTGCAGCTCCAGATAGCCGGACCCGACGCTCGTCACGCTGTAGTCTGTGAGGATGCTGAAGATGTTTCAATTAACGGCCTCGATTGTGATTACTCACCGGGCGGCGAGGCGACAATCAAATTGACGGATAGCAGGGGGGTCCTCGTGCGGGGATGCAGGCTGAAGGCGGGCACCGAGTTGTTCTTGAAACTGCGAGGCGCCAAGAGCGAGCGGATCATACTGACGGGCAACGATTTTAGCGGCGCCGAAAGAATCGCCGATGCCGGTCCTGATGTTGCCAAAGGCGCATTGGCCGAACTTGGCAATTATACGGACCAATGACAGCCGTGTGTCTTGCTGTGGCTCAGCGGGCATTATGGCGATACGCCCAACCGGCAGCCATATAGGCGATGTCCAGTATCTGGCCTGCCGGGGGGTACTCGATGCCGTAGTTTGTTACGCCCTGGGTTATCAGCTTGTCCACCCTTTCGATGGTGAAGCGATCTCGCCATTTTCGCACTTCCGAATGGCCGTCGCAGAAACCAAGAATGCTGCTGTCACCATGGTTGACCGCCATCGGTCCCCACCAGGCCCATTCGGTGTTGCCGGTATACTCCGGCGCTCCGATGATGAAACGCTGATTCATGTTGAAGTTGCGAGTCTCGGCCGTCTCTACGAAAACGTAGCGTTTCGATGGTGAGCTTATCTCGTCGAAGATTCTGATCTGGATGTTATACCGAGCGTCGCCCTTCTGGGGCGCCTGATATAGACAAGCTGGAATGGCATAGGAGACAAACACCGTGGTCTGGTCGTACATGCT
>Ga0209536_100011729_pt1 | contig 12804 bp, 9 predicted proteins | sample DeeMarSeWOR28_12_FD_187461 | JGI IMG/M metagenome (GOLD analysis project Ga0209536, IMG submission 187461) | Marine sediment microbial communities from White Oak River estuary, North Carolina - WOR-2-8_12 (SPAdes) (version 2) | ecosystem: Environmental > Aquatic > Marine > Intertidal zone >...
AATTCAAAACAGATATTATACATTCTGCTGTGTGCCGTGGCCATAATCTTTTCTCTTTGGACATATCAAAGAAATATCGTTTGGAGTGACGACGTTATCTTGTGGAAAGATTCTGTAAAAAAATCTCCCCACCAATTTCGCCAAAATTATAATTTGGGAATCGCATTGGCAAGCAGGGGGAACGTTGATGATGCCATTAAACAATATGGCATAGCGTTAAAATTTAATCCTGCTCATGCTAAAACATACTATGGACTTGGAAACGCGCTGGCTCGAAAAGGAGATGCCAGGGCTGCTATCTATAACTATAATAAAGCATTAGAAATAAATCCTAATTATCTTGAAGCACACTATAATAAATCACGGATATTGTTAAATCAGGGAAAAATCGAAGAAGCCGTTGATAGCTATCAAAAGGCATTAATTATAAACAGTGAAATGACTCAAGTACTATATAATTTATCATGGATATATGCTACATGCGAAATTGAAAAATATCGCAACGGAAAAAAAGCGGTTAAACTGGCTGAAAAATTGTGTGTATTAACCGACTATCAACAACCTCTGGCATTGGATGCGCTTGCGGCAGCTTATGCGGAATCCGGAAGATTTGACGAGGCTGTTGCAACCGCTCAAAAAGCCCTTAAACTCGCATTGAAGGTAGGTCCCGAGGAACTGGCACTTGGATTAAAAAAAAGGCTGGAATTATATCAGGCTGGTCAGCCTTATCGACAGCGTGTTAAACAAAAAAATAGGTCGTAAATTTACGCATCTTTGATGTTTGTATTATTAACAATAGACCTTTTTAATGAAGCCATTATCACAAGAATAGTTAGAAGATACAATTCTCATAATAATGACAGCCCTTTCAGAAAAAAATGGGAGCATTGAGAAAAGTAGAAACAGCTAATTTTAAGAAACATCGAAGGTCCTCCAAATATGTTTAAAGATCAAAAAGTGGTCGTTGTCATGCCGGCATACAATGCGGCACAAACTTTGCATAATACCTGGAAAGAGGTGATGGATCAGGAAATTGTCGATCTGGTTATTGTGGTTGACGATGGGAGCCGTGATGAAACTGTTTCCATCGCAAAAACACTGCCGAATACATTGGTGCATATTCACGAAAAAAACTTAGGTTACGGAGGCAATCAGAAAACCTGTTACAGGCTTGCTTTAGAAACTGACAGCGATATAATAATTATGGTACACCCGGATTATCAGTATACCCCAAAACTAATACCGGCCATGGCTTCTATGATCGGAAACGGTCTTTACCATTGTGTTTTGGGATCCCGGATTCTGGGTGGTTATGCCATAAGAGGCGGCATGCCGGCTTGGAAATACATTGCCAATCGATTTCTTACTTTTTTACAAAACATTATGATTACTGCAAAGCTATCAGAGTATCATACGGGATACAGAGCCTTTTCTCGAGAGATTTTGGAACGTTTACCTCTTGAAAAAAATTCTAATGATTTTGTATTTGACAATCAGATGTTGTCTCAAATCTTATGGTTTGGTTATAGGGTAGCCGAGATAAGCTGTCCGACAAAATATTTTGCCGAAGCTTCATCGATAACTTTATTGCGAAGCATAAAGTATGGTTTTGGGTGTTTGATAACCGCAACCTTGTTTCGGCTGTCAAAAATGAAACTCATAAACTCGACCCTATTTCCCAATTAGGAGAATAAACGTCGCTCAATAACAAGAGATCACTTGACACAACAGCTAAATATGCATAAAATTTAGATACTTAAATTTAGGCTATGTTCTCAAATATATAAAGAAAAATAAGGAGTCATCGTGTACAAAGAAAAGACAGTCGCGGTTGTTGTTCCTGCCTATAATGAAGAAAAACTGATTGCTAAAACTATTCGGTCCATTCCTGAATTGGTTGATAGAATTATCGTGGTAAATGACGCCAGTAGTGATCGTACTGCTGAAATAGTTGAGGAGCTACTTAAAGAAGACAATCGTGTCCATCTGGTGGAGCATAAAGTAAACCAGGGTGTTGGCGGCGCCATTGTCACGGGATACAAAAAAGCGCGTGATTTAGAAATGGACATAACTGCCGTGATGGCAGGAGATGCCCAAATGGACCCGAGGGATTTCCTAAATATCATCGAACCTGTTGCAACCGGTGATGCCGATTATACAAAAGGCAACCGTCTTTTTTATGGCGATGCATGGAACATGATTCCACATTATCGTTATATGGGCAATTCCTTTTTATCCTTAATGACGAAAATAGCATCCGGCTACTGGCACATAGCGGATTCCCAAAGTGGTTATACAGCAATTTCTTTGATCGCCCTTAGAAGGGTAAAGCTGGATAAAATATATAAGCGTTACGGAATGCCGAATGATTTGCTCATTAAGTTGAATCAGCATGATTTCCGGGTGAAGGATGTGCATATTAGACCGGTCTACAATGTGGGGGAGAAATCCGGTATCAAGCTGGTCGAAGTAATTCCCAAGATTTCCTGGCTTCTTTTCAAGGGATTTTGGCAGCGCCTTTTTAAAAAATATGTGATCAAAGATTTTCACCCTCTAATTTTCTTTTATATACTTTCATTTGTCCTGCTTACTGCCAGTGTTCCTTTGACAATCCGTCTTTTTTATATTTGGGCAATCAGAGATAATATCCCGGACATGAATGCAATGGCCCTGGTTTTTACGTTGATTAGTGGATTACAAACGCTCTTTTTTGGTATGTGGTTTGATATGGAGTATAATAAAAATCTTAGATAATGTTTAAATGTCTTTAAGTGTTGGCAATTTTTTTAATATCTATCTCGTTTTGATACTAAATTTGTAAAATTACAGCAACTGATTTCTGAAATGAAAGTTTTATAAAAATGAAATCATCTTATAAAATTCAGCCTCGGAAATCTGAAAATAACCCATGTACTTTTATCAAATTCCAGAATTGGAATATATTTTGTTGGTGAATCATTAATTGAAATAGGGCAGATATGAAGATCTTGGTAGCCACAACATCATTTCCATCAACAATCAATAGCAGTTTGGCCGTAGCCGGAAAATTCATTTTGTATGAGTGCCTTGCATATGAGAAATCAGGCGCTGAGGTTGAGGTTATCACGCCTGACATTTCTGTGGGACCCAAAGAACAGATTTATGGGGAAAAAATAGGTGTCCATCGATTCCGGTATTTCTTCCCGAGAAAATGGCAGTTGTTAAGGGGAACGGATGGTTCAGCACTCTATGATCCTAAGAAATCAACCTTTTTTTACCAATTTCCGTTTCTATTTCTTGCATTTTGTATAGCACTCCTCAAATATGGAAGAAAAGCGGATATTGTTCACTGCAACTGGTCCTTTACTGCCCTTGCAGCTCTACCACTTCGGTGGATTTTTAAAATACCAGTAGTTCTTACAACAAGGGGAAGCGATCTTAGGCTGATACCTAGATTTCTCAATAGATTTATTTTTTCGAATGTTGATGCAGTCATTGATTGTTTTGGACCTGATTATCGAAAGCTCTTTGCAAATATACCTGCAAATTATGTTAGGCTCCCGGTTATTACATCGATGCCAAAAAAGATGCCTACTAAAACAGGAGAATATTTGGACTCTAATGAATTTTTGATTGTTCTCATCAGTAGGTTTGATTCAGTTAAATATGAGTTGTATGGTATGGCTTTCTTCACCCTTTTAGCTTCTTTAGCAAAAATATCAAAGAAATATGCTGTAAAATGCGTTTATGTGGGAGATGGGCCTTTGAAAGCGGAAATTGAAAGGAGTTCAGTCAAACATGGACTTGGAGACATTGTGACATTTGTTGGTTATCAAGATAATGTTTATCAATTTATTCAGGCAGCTGATCTGGTATTAGGTGGGGTAGGGTTAAACGCTGTTAGTCAAGAGGCATCCGTTTTAGGAAAAGTCCAATTAATGCCAAGGATAAAAAACTGGTATGAAAACATCTGGTTTGATAAGCAAAATGTACTTTTGTATGAAGCTCACGATGTTGAGTCTTTAATCCATAGCATTGAGTTTGCTATCGAAAACCCAGATGAAATGAAAAAAATATCAAAGAACATTCGTGATACAGTAAAAACTTACGTTAGAACTATCGATGAAGGAGGAAAAGATTACTTGAAGATATTCAAAACTGCAATAAAAAAGTTGGCATCACGAAACTGATGGAGAAGGGTTTATTGGTTTGTTTACTACTTTAATCAATTTTGCGATGATTTTATAATGTATGCCTATAAAAATTTATCTCTATTTTTTTTATGAAGGAATCAATTCATGAAAGTAAGTCTTCAAGAGGTTAACGAAATCATAAGATGCCCTAATTGTCTAAAGACAATTGAATTAAAAAAATCTGAGGATAGCCAATGCTATTCATGCGGTGAATATTATATGAAACTTCCCTTTTCATGGGACTTGATCCCCTCATCATTCAACTCCATGGATTTAGGAGATATATGGAAACAGCTTCAAGCGAACGGAATGATATCTTATATAGAGGATCCTATAAACAATCTGTCCGTGGGAGATCGTTCGGATTGTCATGAATTTGCCCAGTTTTGCAGTTTTGATGGTTTGGTGCTTGATGTTGGGTGTGGCCCACAACCTTGGCCTTCTTATTTCTCTCATTATTCAGAAAGAACTCGTTTTATCGGTATTGATCCTTTGGTAGGAGAATCTGCAGCAGACTATTTTCAGATCCGGTCTGCGGGGGAATTTCTGCCATTTAAAGACGAAGCTTTCGATCATGTAGTATTTGCGACTTCTCTCGATCATGTCATTGATCCAGTAAAATCTCTCTCAGAGGCTCGAAGAATAAGTAAGCAAGACGGACATATTAACATTTGGATTGGTGAAAAAACACCAAATGCTCCAAAACCTGAAACCTCCAATGAGTGGTACAAAAAGCTGAAACGACCTGAAAATGCAGAAGATGTTTTTCATTTAAAACGCTTGAAACTGCTTGATTTAGCTTTTATGCTTGACATGGCTGACTTGGAGATCATCGATAAAAAAAGTAATGCAATTGATGAATACAAAACTATATATTTTTTAAAAACCAAAAGAAAACCAAAAATAAAAGGAAAGATTTAAATTGTTAGAGGTTATGATAATCTCTATCAATCGATTCTTCTTATAGGACTAAAATTGAGAATATTGATAACTGGTGCTACAGGATATATTGGCAGAAGCTTAGTATCTACTCTCAGGATAAAATATGATTTGGTGTGTTTTGTTCGAAGTGCTAAGAAACTTGATGTGTCTGACAAAGTACAAGTCATTCAAGGCGATTTAACAGATTTAAATTTTAGAAAGTTACTTCCTAAAGATATAGATACCATTATTCACTTGGCGCAAGCGAATGCTTCCTTTCCTGATAGAGCGAATGAGCTCTTCAGTGTTAACACAACCGCAACTCAACGACTTGCAGATTATGCATATGAAACAGGGGTGTCTCATTTCATTCATTTTTCTTCAGGTAATGTCTATTCGAAATCCGTTAGCCCCCTATTAGAGACAAGCCCTCGAAAATCGATAGACTTTTACTCTCTCACAAAGAATACTTCCGAAGACCTTCTAAGATGCTATGAAGACGTATTCAATATAAGTATTTTTCGTCTGTTTGGACCGTATGGACCTGGGCAAAACAACCGTATAATTCCAAAGATTATCAATCTTGTAAGAGAAAGAAAGACGATTACCCTTTATAACGACGGACAACCCAGAATAAACCCAATTTACATTGATGATCTGATAAGAATAATTGATATATGTCTGAGTTTAAAGGGATATAATGTTTTTAATGTTGGAGGTCCGAAAGTGCTGAGCATTAAAGATATTGCTGAAATAGCAGGTGCTGTGCTGAAGAAGGAACCAAATTTTAAGCTCGAATATAATCCTGAACGCTGGAACCTCATTGCTGATATAACCAAACTATGTAGTTTAATCGACCGGGAAGGATTAATGGATCCGTTTGAAGGCATATCGAAGACTACAGAAGAAATTCAACGAAAAACTTTATGACAAGACGCATCGATGCTAAAAATTGCGTGGAGACGAGTAAATGGACATTATAGGAAAAAGGATTCTTGTACTTGGTGGAGCAGGACTAATTGGGTCACATATAGTAGAGGAATTGCTCAAGGAAGACATTCGAGAGATCATTGTCTACGATAATTTTTGTAGAGGAACCTACGAAAATTTAAAACAAGCCCTCAAAGATCCTCGATGCAACATATTTGAGATTGGGGGAGATATTACCCAGATAGATATACTTAATTCTGCTATGAAAGATGTAGATGCAGTGGTTCATCTTGCTGCTCTGTGGCTCTTGCAGTGCAATGAATTTCCAAGAGCAGCGTTTGATGTTAATATACGTGGCATGTTTAATGTACTTGAGGCATGTGTCACGAATAAAGTTAAGCGCTTGGTATATTCCTCATCAGCATCTGTTTATGGAGATGCTGTAGAAGAACCCATGACGGAGAGCCATCCATACAACAACTGGACCTTTTATGGAGCCACCAAAATAGCTGGAGAGCATATGTTTAAGGCGTATCACAAACGATACTGCCTTGAAGGAGTTTGTTTGAGATATATGAACGTCTATGGCCCTCGCCAGGATTACAAAGGAGTATACATCGCAGTAATTATGAAGATTCTCGACAACATCGAAAAAGGTCTTTCACCGGTTGTGTATGGAGATGGTAGTCAAGCCTACGATTTTATTTATGTGACAGATACAGCGCGTGCGAATGTCTGTGCCCTAAAAGCTGACATACCCTTTGGATTTTACAATATAGGTCGAGGTATCAAAACTTCCATAAAAGATTTAACTGAACTGATTTTGAAGATAACTGGTTCAGATTTGGATATTTGTTATGAGTCTGAAGGGGAAACGTTTGTGAGAAACCGAATAGGAGATCCAAGATTAGCAGAAAAAGATTTAGGTTTTAAATGGACTGTAGGCTTAGAAGAAGGCCTAAAACGACTTATAGACTGGCGTGAATTTCATATTATGAAATCAGAAACCCTACAGTCAAAAGTGTGATGTAAATAAAATTTGTTCATCTAATCTAATTGATCAGTCTGTTATTAAAAATGTGCGGTATTTGTGGAATTTTTAATTTAGATGGAGAACCGATTCCCCATCGTTATATAAAGTCAATGACCGATGCATTGGCCCATCGGGGTCCTGATAATGAGGGGCACTATATAGATGTAAATATTGGACTTGGCCATAGACGGCTTGCAATTCTTGACCTTACTCCGGCAGGCCATCAGCCGATGGCTAATAAAGAAGGAACAATCGTTTTAGTTTACAATGGGGAAATTTATAACCATCTTGAAATCAAAGTTGAGCTTGAGGCCATAGGATATCATTTTAGATCCAGAACGGATACAGAAGTTTTGCTCAACGGATATGAAGCCTGGGGAATAGATGTAGTAAAGAGACTGAATGGCATGTTTGCCTTTGGCTTGTGGGATGGTCGAATGCGAAGGCTCTATTTAGTTCGTGATCGGTATGGGATAAAACCCCTATATTGGACAAAGATAAGAAAAACCTTGATCTTTGCTTCGGAAATAAAAGCCATTTTAACACATCCTTTGGTTACGACTCAAGTGAATGTTGATGCTCTCAACGAGTATTTTACCTTCCAAAACTTGTTTCGATACCATACACTTTTTAAAGATATAAATTTGCTTCAGGCCGCTTCGATTAGATGGATCAGCGAGCAAGAACCCGAGCTCAAGAAGCATACGTGGTGGGATTTTGATTTTACTAGACGTAATGAAAAAATGACGGAAAAAGAGGCCAAAGAAGAAACTTTACGACTTTTTAAGCAAGCTGTCACAAGACAGCTCATGAGTGATGTACCCGTCGGTAGCTACCTGTCAGGAGGCATGGACTCGGGTTCAATTGTCGCTGTAGCAGCCTCCCACATCCCTCGCCTTTCTACTTTCACATGTGGATTTGACCTTTCATCCGTCACCGGCGCGGAGGCAAACTTCGACGAGCGTCGAGATGCAGAGTTGATCTCCTGCCACTTCAAGACTGAACATTACCAGCAAGTTGTAAATGCATCAGACATTTCATGGGCCTTGAGTAATGTGGTATGGCATCTTGAAGATTTACGCCTTGGAATGAGCTATCCCAATTTCTATGTAGCGCGTCTTGCATCCAAATTCGTGAAGGTGTGCCTTTCAGGGGCTGGTGGAGATGAACTTTACGCTGGTTATCCCTGGCGTTATTACCGTGTTTTTGATGCCATTGGAAGAGATGAATTCTTCAGACAATATTACGAATTTTGGCAGAGACTCGTTTCCGACAAAGATAAACCAAATTTATTTAAAAACGACGTATGGCATCAAGTAAATGATAAAGATACGTTCCGAATGTTCAGCCGTGTTTTTACTTTTAACAGAAGGCTAAAGTATATTTCTCCGGAAGAACATATTGCCAATTCACTTTATTTTGAAATCAAAACTTTTTTGGCTGGCCTTTTGATTGTAGGTGATAAGTTGTCTATGGCGCATGGGTTGGAGGAAAGGGTACCATTTTTAGATAATGACTTGGTGGACTTTGCTCAGCGTATTCCAATTAAATACAAGCTCGCAAATCTTGAAACAATAAAAAGATTAGATGAAAATGATACCAAAAAGCTTCGGAGGTACCAGGAATTTGATGAAGGGAAGAATGTATTGCGCAATGCAATGACTAGTTTGCTCTCTGATGAGGTTTTAAAGCGACGAAAGCAAGGATTCTCAGCTCCGGATGAATCATGGTATAGGGGAGAAGCCCTTGAGTATGTGAAGGAAGTCCTTCTCAACAGGAGGGCCGCATATCGAGACTTCTTAAATCCAGAATATGTGGCGAATATTCTTGATAAACATGCGAAGAGAAAGAAAAACTATCGACTCCTGTTATGGTCATTTTTGTGTTTTGAATGGTGGTGTAAGATTTTTTTGGATGGAGAAAGGCCAACATTCGTTTAATCATATTACTATTATTATCGGATTTTTTTCAAGAATGCACGGTGTCTCTCATTCATCATCTAAGTGACGCTCATCTATTATGCATCATGCCGATAATATGGGTTTAACGATCATGAATATAATGAGTCCAAGTTAGGCATCAAACTTAACAAAAAAGATTGAGGCCTTAAAAGAACTCTATGAAAAATTAAGATCGAAAATGCAAAAAATTATCAAAGAGTCCTTTCTCCAGCTGTACTTTTCTTTGACAGATGGGAATGGTTAGAAACGCTCGGATTCGGAAAAGGAATGAGAATTAGACATAGCGGCTATGTGCAAGGCAATGTTAGAGTTTGAGAGAGAACGTGGATAGGCCCTTTCACGATATTGGATGGAATTGAATGTCTTAAAATAGGTTCTTTTTGCTCAATTTATGCCGGTGTAAAGATTTATACGCATGACTCTTTGAAATGGGCTGTTACAGGAGGGAAAGTGTCATATGAACATGCGCAGATCAAAATAGGTGATCGCTGCTGCATAGGATCAAACTCGGTTATTTCAAAGGGTATCACCATCGGGAACGAAAGCATTATCGGCGTAGGCAGTCAAGTCCCTTCAGACATTCCAACGAGAAGCAAAGCATGGGTATGGCCCACAGAAATTCATTAACTCAAATTTTGCTATCGCTTTTGCATATTTTACCTTAAAAATTTTCAGCCTGCGGCACTTTATTGGCGTTGATATAAATTGAGGGTGGTTTATTCTTGTTAAACTAATATTTTTTTAATCATGTATACTTTTTGTGATTTCAGATCCGTTTTTCAACCCCAACCCGGCTCCAAAGATACTACCAAGAACAAAACTCAGCCCAGTTGATAAAAGCCTCTGGATGGTAACGATAGACAATCCCACCTCGTTTCTTATACCCATGTGCTGAAGGTAGAAAAGCATTGATGCTTCACGCACTCCTATTCCCATAGGAATCATAGATATTGCGCCTAAAAAAAATGCAGTGGAATTGGCTGTCAAAGATTGGAAAAGAGACAATTTCTCGAAAAAGAAATGGCTTAAAAGGACGAGATATAGACTCCCGAGAACCTGTATAAAGGTCATGATAAGTCCATAACATATTCCTTTTTTCCAAGAGATACGTGAAAAAGCATCGATGACACTTTCGGTAAATTTATAGATTCTACCATTTTTTTTTGCTATTCTCATCATTCTGCGTGCAGCACAATACACGAAGACGAGCATTGTGAGAAGCGATAATATCAAGCAAATTAGAACCTTGGGATCTATAGTAAAATAGAAAAGAGACCCAATAAGTGCAATGAATCCGCATACCCCGGTACTCACAATGAGCTCGATCAGAATCATCGCTGTTCCTTTACTATAAGGAACATCTTCAAACTTTTTTAACAAGTAGACCGTCAAAGGAAAGCCGATCTTGGCAGGTGTTGAATAATGGGCTGCCATGCTGGAAAAATGAATATATATAAGATTGCGAGTCGTTACGGTAGCCGATAGGCTGTACAATAGGTATTTGCGGGAAAGAATTATGGAGGTGGAAATTAAACTATAGAGAAACAGAAGGGTCAGAAGCTGCCAGACTTTTAAACGAGATATTGTATCTACAATTTCCTTCAGGGATATTTTGAAAAGAGCCATAAGAGCGAATAAAATGATAAACAACAAAAACAACCAATATCTCTGTATATATTTCTTAAAATTTAATTTTGTATTCATGTCTTAGCCTATATTCTTGTATCGGCCACTATTGCAGTTTTTCTCTGATGAAGTTGAATTTATTAGCTATTCAAAATATAAACGCATAACATTTATCAAGTAACAACAAGTAAGACGTCCTGGAATAAAAACATTTAGTCTACTGATAGTTTTTCTTCGAGATGTCTTCCCGACTTCATAAATTTTCTGCTGCAGGACAAGCATTCGAAGTTTTCCGAAAGACGTTCTCCGCACCTGCATACCCAGCCAATCTGTCGCGCAGGGTTGCCAACCACCAGCGCGTAATCGGGAACATCTGTAGTGATTACAGCTGCTGCACCTATAAAGGCATAATGACCGATGGTGTTCCCGCATATAATCGTCGCGTTGGCCCCTATGGTGGCCCCACGCTTAACGATGGTTTGGCGCATTTCATCCATTTTTAATATTTCTGATCGTGGATTATAAACATTGGTAAAAACCATGGATGGTCCACAAAAAACATAATCTTCGAGGGTGACACCTTTGTATATGGAAACATTATTTTGAACTTTACATCCATTTCCGATAATGACATCAGGACCGATAACGACATTCTGACCGATATTGCAATTCTTGCCGATACGTGAACCCGAAAGTATATGGGAAAAATGCCAGATTTTTGTATTTTCGCCAATTTCCACGTCGGTATCAAGGTATGAAGACTCATGAACATACCAGTCTTTTTTAACAACATCAAAAACAGAAGGTGGCGCGGTTTCCTTTTCTTTTTTTAAATGCGAACCAATTTGAATATTACATCCGTTATCGTCCAGTGATCTCTGAGATGCTTGTAGAATTTTCAACACTCGAAGTCCTTCTTGGCCATCGGTTTGTGGCGGTTGTTTGTTTTCGATGCATTCCAAAAAGTGACGACATTCAGCCTTTAGGGGCTCCTCCATATGAACAGGAACCACTTCTGCTTCTTCTTTTGATGCAACAGGAATGCGATCTAACCAGTCAATCCTGTGGTGGTAGAGAAACAATTTTTCTTTGCTTAAATCATCGAAAACCGCCATTTTTTTATCGCCTACTACGACAAGTTTTTGTTCTTTGTATGGGTGCAACCAAGAAACAAAAATGTGCGCCTTAACACCGCTTGGAAAATCCATTGTAGTCAATGTCGTATCAGGAATTTTTCGTTGCAGATAGCTTCCGCCTGTTGCAGAGACAGATTCAGGCATTTCTCCTAGCAACATAAGGATCACGGAAATATCGTGAGGCGCAAAACTCCAAAGGATATTTTCTTCATTCCGGATCTTCCCAATATTAAGCCGATTGGAATAAAGGTACTGGATTTTACCCAACTCACCGGTATTGATGAGTTGCTTTAATTTTATCAGAGCGGGATGGTAGTGAAGAATATGACCCACCATCAAAATTAGTTTGTTCCGTTCCGCAAGTTTTACCAACTGCTGACCTTCTTCTTCGGTCAAGGCAAGCGGCTTTTCAACAAAAACATGTTTTCCCGCTGAAAGTGATTTATTCGCTACAGTAAAATGGGTTTCGGCCGGTGTAGCGACGACCACAGCGTTGATATCTTCATAAGAAAGCACTTCTTCTAAATCTAAACAGGTATCAATATCGGTGTATTGTTTTTTGAACTGGTTAACAATGTTTTCATTCTTATCGCATACCAGTTTCAAAACACCCAACTGGTGGAAATTACGAACGAGATTTTTACCCCAATATCCGGATCCGATAACAGCAATGGATACAGCTTTTTTTGTGTTGAGGTCGGCCATAATTTTATTCTCCGTTTTTTATGTTATTTGTTAAAAGATTCGATTTTAGAACGAGTATCGTGAGAAAGACAAATGTAAAGCTTCACCGCTTCAGTTATAGGATTAAAATATTCATAATAGACTAAATATATTGATATTATTTATATAACGATAGCTGGTAAATGCAGAAGCTTTTATGTTTATTTCGCTTTCCAAATCAATATGTTGGGACTTGCGCTTATTTTTGGTTCAAATTTTTTAAATTCATCCCTGCTAAAAACAAGGGTGCGAATTTTACGCTTTATATATCGTTCAGTTTTTCTGCTCAAGTCATTTAAATG
>Ga0209536_100011730_pt1 | contig 12803 bp, 14 predicted proteins | sample DeeMarSeWOR28_12_FD_187461 | JGI IMG/M metagenome (GOLD analysis project Ga0209536, IMG submission 187461) | Marine sediment microbial communities from White Oak River estuary, North Carolina - WOR-2-8_12 (SPAdes) (version 2) | ecosystem: Environmental > Aquatic > Marine > Intertidal zone >...
AAAAACCAGAAAGCTAACAACATACCTCCTGCTGCGATACTAGCAACTCCAGACAAGTTAAGAAATTTTTGCATGATTACTCCTCCAGATCCATGTAAAGGTTAGCAAGCACATCAACTATCTGTTCAGCAGGGAGTTGGGTACCATTCGCCATCACGACGATACCCAAAGATTCTCTTGGATAGACCCTCATGATCGCAGCGAACCCCGGTCCTCCACCGCGGTGTTGTAACCACATTCTTTCTCCCAGATCAAACTCAGACCATCCAAGCGGACGCTCAGTTGGTCGAAGACCACTCGGTTGCATGATCGCTTTCGATTCTTCGCTCAAAAGCAGCGCTCCATCTAGATAGGCCAGCATAAACTTGGCAGCGTCATCACTGGAACCGATCAACCCTGAAGAGGGAGATACATCATGGTACAGCCGCTCGAACCATAGGTAAACGCCCCTCCTCTCTGAAACCAAGGCTTTCATATCCAGCAAGAATGGCAGCAAAGGGGTGTATATACTGAGAAGCGGGTGCGAGCCAACTGCTTCGTACATGCTCATTTCGGGGGTGTAGAGAAAGTTTGTTGATTCCATACCGATAGGTTTCAGAATGTGATCGCTGATATAGTTTTCATACGAATCACCAGAGACTGCCCCGATGATCGCTCCCAGCACTAAATAACCGAAGTTCGAATAAGCTGTTTTCTGGTCGGGTTCAAAGAGAAGTCGTCTGTATTCAGGTATTATCCGTCGCAGGTAATCGCTTTGGTTATAGATCTCATCCCCATAGTGGACCCAGCCGATCATAGCTGGCATTGTATCGGGGAGACCAGAAGTATGGCGTAGTAGCTGCCGGATCGTTATCGCACCCAGATCAGCTTCCCCATCCTGAAGTGTGAACCAGGGCAAGACCTGTACCACCGGCATATCGATATCTAATCTACCCTGTTCGTGAAGCTGCATGATTCCTACCGCAGTTACCACCTTTGTCATTGACCACCAATGATAAACCGTGCTGCTGGTTACCCCAGTCGCATGGCTGCTATCTAAGCTGCCAACTGAATAACTGTAAACAATCTGGTTATCGCGGACAATCGTTATTGATATACCCGGTGGGTTGTTCGATTCAACCATTCGCGATATATGTGCTTCGAGTGCAGCTACATTCGCCACTTTCCGGGGAAATTTTGGCGGCTGCAGCGATACAGCCGCCATGCTCAAAAAACTTATGATCAAAACTCCGATGAAGATCAGTTTCATATACCAAACACTCCATTTCTAAAAGTCATTATCACCAGCATAAGCTGGCACTCGGCAACAAAGTCATTGTTGTCCATTACTTCAGGCTGATAGCCAACAAACCAAGCGCAGATTTCAAAGAGACAGCAATTGCGCCTATCGCAGCCACTGCGCCCACAGCCACACCGCCAGCTGCCCACGCCCCCAGGGCGATTGCGCCTAAGGTAAACAAACCGATGCTTATTCCACCCAGGGATAACAGGCCAAAGGATATTCCACCAACTGCAATCCCACCGATGGCAACATCACCAATGGCAATGATCCCACAAGCAACTCGAAAACGACCAATGGATGGATCGATTCCATGCACGATGTGAATGAGCGGTAAACCGAACAATTCAGTTCGGGATCGAAACTCGTAGAATTGGTTGTATGGGTAGCCATACAAGCTAGCGTCTGTGCTGCTCTCTCGATTATGGGTGTGACTGGTGTTTGCGTTCATCTCAAAAGTCTCCTTTATTTTCTTATAGTTTATATACATTCTTGTATGTATATATAAAATCAAAAAATATAACTTCTTCAGTTCTTAGCAATGCCATAAAGGTAAATCTGCGCCATAGCCTCAGCATTATCCTTGACAGAGAAAGTATCCCGGTTGTAGAACCACAACAGTGCTAAGCCATTCTGATATGCCAGAAGTGCCCGAGCAGCGTTATTGGGATCAAGATCCGGACGCAGTTCGCCGCTCTCAATGCCTCTCGCCAGAGCCTCGCCGATACTACCTACGAGTTCTTTGGCTTCGCTGTATTTGCGTCTGGCAAGTTCATCCACATTCGTAGCAGCAAGCGTGAGCGCCATCACCTGGCGAAACCGAGTGTCATCTTCGATCAGGTTAAAGGTATAAACCAAGATCCGTGACAATATCTCGATCAGACTACCACCTTCGACGATTGCTTGTTGAATAGCTTTGTTGCTAATTGCTGAAGCATCATCAAGCAGTGCTATGAATAGCTCCTCTTTCCCGCCGAAGTGATGGTAGATTGCTCCACGAGTCACGCCAGCTGACTGAGCGATATCCTCTAAGCGGGTAGATTCATAACCTTTGCGGCTGAATAATGCTAGGGCAGCATCGAGCAAATCTTGACGAGTTTTTTCGGCTTCTTCTTTCGTTCGTCTCATAACAACCTCGTATACATACTATCATGCATGTATATAATTGTCAAGAAGGAATTTGTCCCTCCTATAAATGGTCAGGTGGAAGAAAAGGAAATTGATGTTGAATTATTTACCTGGGAAAAACTGGATTATGTGGATCCTGTAAAAAAAGCATTTGGCTTAAAATAAAAAAAGAGCTCCGAAGAGCTCTTTTTTTTACCTTCCGAATTTTTTCTTTTTGTATTTTTTCAGTTGTCTTTTAAGGGTTTCTATGGCCTGATCGGTAGCTGCTTCAAAAGTTCGATCTTTTTGTTTGACAAACAATTGTTCCCCAGGAATATTGATTTTGAACTCAATGGTTTTATTATGGTTATGATCGTCTTTTTCTACTCTCATAATCACTTCACCATCGACAATTCTGTCGTAAAAAGTTTCAAGCTTATTCACTCTTTTCTGAATGAATTCAGTCAGCTTTTTGTCCGCATCGAAATGGATAGAATGCATTTGTAACTTCATAACCAATCAATTTAAAATTTAAACTATGCTTTTGGATGTGCTTGATCAAAAACTTTTTTAAGCTTCTCAAGCGAATTATGCGTATAAACTTGCGTCGCGGCCAGACTTGTATGACCTAATAAATCTTTTACCGCATTTAATTCCGCTCCCTTGTTTAATAAATGAGTAGCGAAGGTATGTCGTAATACGTGAGGGCTCCGTTTATCTATTGAAGTGAACAAATTGAGGTATTTTCTCACGATCCTGTATACCAGCATTGGATAACATTTTTCCCCACTATTAGTAACGATCAAATATTCACTTGCGTTACCGGTAAATTTTTCTTTTTTCAACGTAATATAATGATTTATCAGAAGGATCAATTCACTGTTCAACGGGATTATTCTTTCTTTATTTCTTTTACCAAGCACTTTAACCGTCTGATCATAAATATCGATGTCAGCCGGACGAATATGAATGAGTTCAGAAAGCCGGATCCCGGTGCCGTATAATAATTCCAGCAGCAGCTTATCCCGGATACCCTTAAATTCCTTACCGAAGTCAAACTCATCAAAAAGTTTGATGATCTCCTTTTCCTTGACAAAGTGAGGGATTTTTTTACCGGACTTCAGCATTCGGATCTTGTAGGTCGGATCTTTCGAAATCGAACTATTCTTCAGCAGGAATTTATAATACGATCGGAGTGAAGCAATTTTTCGATTAATTGAGGTCGGTGAATAATTCAGTTCCACAAGGAAAACCATCCAACCCCTGATCATACGGTGAGTCGCTTCCTCCAGCCTGCAGGATCCGTGATGAATCTGCCGGTAAGTTTCGAACTGAATTAAATCCGTCTGATAGCTATTAATTGTATGCTGGCTGTATCTTTTTTCATATGAGAGATATTTCAAAAAAGAATCGATCATCTCGTTCATGTCCCATTTCCAGAAGGAAAGGTAACTTAACGATTTCTCAGTTAAAAAAAAAATTATTGATTCTCTTTCGACTGCATTTTTTGTCTGTATGCAGCGCGTATTCTCATATTCCGGTTTTTAACGGATGGTTTTTCATAAAAGGACCGCTGCCTGATTTCCTTTAATACGCCTGTCCTTTCAAATTTTTTCTTGAATCTTTTGAGTGCTTTATCAATTGACTCGTTTTCTTTTACGCTTACTATGATCATATATTTACTTTTGTTTCGAAATGGAGTGCAAAAATAATGAAAGTCCTTAATATAAAAAAGTTAATTATTAAAAGAAAATATTGTAATATTGCAGGAACATAAATAATTTGAGCTGCAAAATAGTAAATGCATGCTTTGAAGATGTGTATTTACTTGTCTCACAATTTAAATAAGATTATACAGGATCAATTAATTAGAAATTATGAAAATTGCTGTCATAGGAACCGGATATGTTGGATTGGTTACTGGGACCTGTTTTTCTGAAACGGGGATTCATGTTACCTGTGTGGATATTGACGAGGAGAAAGTCAAAAAATTACAAAACGGCATCATCCCCATTTATGAGCCTGGATTAGATGTATTATTCGAGCGGAATATTAGAGAAAAAAGGCTTTCCTTTACGACAGATCTGGCGAAAGGCGTTACAAATGCGGAAGTCATTTTTTTAGCGCTTCCGACCCCACCGGGAGAGGATGGCTCGGCGGATCTGCAATACATCTTGCAGGTGGCCGATGAAATTGGGCCCTTATTGACGCATTATACGATTATTGTTGATAAGTCGACGGTACCGGTAGGTACGGCTGAAAAGGTAAAGGAAAGGATTGCCCTTAAAACATCGGTTGCCTTTGACGTCGTTTCGAATCCCGAATTCCTCAGGGAGGGAGTAGCGGTGGAAGACTTCATGAAGCCCGACCGGGTAGTGATCGGAGCAGAGTCGGAGCGGGCCAGAAAAATAATGAGCCACCTGTTTGCTCCACTGGTCCGGCAGGGCAATCCGGTCATTTTTATGGACTTAAAATCGGCAGAATTGACGAAATATGCAGCCAATGCCTTTCTAGCAACGAAAATTACCTTTATGAATGAGATTGCCAACCTCTGTGAACTGGTGGGGGCTGATGTGGATATGGTTCGCAAAGGAATTGGTACCGATAACAGGATTGGGAAGCGATTCCTGTTTGCCGGGATCGGATATGGGGGAAGCTGCTTTCCCAAAGATGTTCAGGCCCTGGCTAAATCCGCGGATGAGGTGAATTATAATTTTAAGATCCTCAATGCGGTGATGGATATTAATAGAGGGCAGAAAGTAAAGTTGATAAAGAAACTTTCCGCCTATTTCAATCATAATCTAAAAGGAAAGACGATTGCAGTCTGGGGCCTGTCCTTCAAACCTTATACGGACGATATCAGGGAGGCTCCTGCCATTGATAACATTAAAAAACTTCTTGAGGCAGGGGCAAAAGTGAAGGCGTACGATCCGGAGGCTATGGAGAATGTACGCCATCTTCTGGGAAATAAGATCGAGCTGACCAAGGAAGAATACGGTGCACTGGATAATGCCGATGCATTAATGATCATGACCGAATGGCCTGTATTTCGGGCGCCGGAATTTGACCTCATGAAGACGAAAATGAAACATCCGGTTATTCTGGATGGGCGGAATCTGTATGATCCGGACACGATGAAAGAAAACGGATTTATCTATATTAGTATAGGTCGAAAAGAAATATATGGCTGAACAAAGGATATTAATAACCGGAGCTGCAGGATTTCTCGGATCACATCTTTGTGACCGTTTTATAAAGGAAGGTTATGAGGTGATCGGTATGGATAACCTGATTACCGGAAGTCTGAAGAATATTGAACATCTGTTCAGACTTAAAGAATTCACCTTTTACGAACATGATGTTTCAAAATTTGTTCATGTATCGGGCCCGGTTCATTATATTCTCCATTTTGCCTCTCCTGCTTCACCGATCGATTATTTAAAAATTCCTATTCAGACATTAAAAGTAGGATCGCTGGGTACCCATAATTTGCTGGGATTGGCGAAATCAAAAAAGGCAACTATCCTGATGGCATCCACCTCCGAGATTTATGGGGATCCACTAGTACATCCGCAACGGGAAGATTACTGGGGCAATGTGAATCCGGTAGGGCCCCGAGGGGTATATGATGAAGCAAAACGATTCCAGGAAGCCATGACCATGGCCTACCACACCTATCATGGAGTCGATACCCGAATTGTTCGAATATTCAACACCTACGGACCGCGGATGCGTTTGAATGATGGCCGGGTCCTTCCCGCATTCATTGGCCAGGCCTTGAGAGGAGAAGACCTGACCGTCTTTGGAGATGGATCTCAAACTAGGTCTTTCTGTTATGTTGACGATTTGATCGAAGGAATATTCAGGCTGCTTTTAAGTGATTATGTGCATCCTGTAAACATAGGAAACCCGGAGGAAATTACCATTATGGAATTTGCTGAAGAGATCCTTAGATTAACAGGTGCAAAACAGAAAATTGTTCATAAACCTTTGCCAAAAGATGATCCTGCCCAACGCAGACCGGATATTACACTGGCAAGAGAACTGTTTGGCTGGGAGCCTGCAGTAAGCCGTAAGGAAGGTTTGAAAATTACATACAATTATTTTAAATCCCTTCCCAAAGAAGCATTATATACGGTGGAGCATAACGATTTCTGTAGCTATATCAAAAAATAAAATATGCCAATACATAAACTTTTAATCACTGGAGGCGCAGGATTTATCGGATCGCATGTGGTAAGACGTTTCCTTCAAAATCATCCTGAAATATCGGTAACCAATCTGGATAAATTAACTTATGCGGGAAACCTGGAAAACCTCAGGGACGTGGAGATTCATCCGAATTACAGGTTTGTAAAAGGGGATATCGTTGATCCGGAATTTATCGATCACTTATTTGGAGAGGAATTGTTTGATGGGATTATACATCTGGCTGCCGAATCGCACGTCGACCGCTCCATACATGATCCGATGTCTTTTATTTCCACCAATATAATCGGTACGGTAAATCTGCTGAATGCTGCCAAAAAATACTGGAAAGATTTTCAGAGAAAACGTTTTTACCATATTTCCACGGACGAAGTATACGGGTCCGTTGAGGACGGTGGATTCTTCACCGAAGATTCACCTTATGACCCGCGTTCACCCTATTCTGCGGCAAAAGCAAGTTCCGATCATTTTATCAGAGCTTACTTCAATACCTTTAATATTCCGGTTGTCATCTCTAATTGTTCAAACAATTATGGCCCTAATCAATTTCCGGAAAAATTGATCCCTTTATGTATTAATAATATAAAGAACAAAAAACCGCTTCCGGTTTACGGGAAGGGAGAGAATATACGGGATTGGTTGTTTGTTGAGGACCACGCCTCGGCAATCGATCTGATTTATCATCGGGGTCAAATTGGACAGACCTATAATATAGGTGGGAACAATGAATGGAAGAATATTGAATTAATTAAATTGCTTTGCCGGATTATGGATAAAAAACTCGGCAGGCCGTTAAATACATCTGAAAAGCTGATCACATTCGTAAAAGACAGGTCAGGGCATGATTTGAGATATGCCATTGATGCGTCCAAAATAAAAAAAGAATTGGGATGGGAGCCTTCTCTTCGTTTTGAAGAAGGACTGGAAAAAACGGTCGACTGGTATCTGGAAAATGAATCCTGGCTTGAACACGTAACATCAGGGGCATACCTAGAATATTATAAATCATTTTATAATCTCTAATAATTCCAATTTTATGAAAGGAATAATACTGGCAGGAGGATCAGGAACAAGATTACACCCTATTACACTTGCCATCAGCAAACAATTGATGCCGATATATGACAAACCTATGATCTATTATCCGCTTTCTGTTCTGATGATGGCGGGTATTCGGGAAATTCTCATCATATCTACTCCGAATGATTTACCCCATTTTGAACGATTACTTGGAGATGGAAGGAAATATGGATGTATTTTTTATTATGAAGTGCAGGAGAGACCGGAAGGACTTGCACAGGCCTTTATAATCGGGGAGAAATTTATAGGGACTGAAAAATGTGCCCTGATACTCGGGGATAATATTTTCTATGGTACCGGACTGAAAGAATTGTTGCAGCAAAATAACGATCCTCAAGGGGGAATAGTTTTTGCCTATCATGTAAACGATCCTCAACGTTACGGGGTCGTAGAATTCGATAAGTCCAGAAAAGTAGTCTCGATTGAAGAAAAGCCCCTGAATCCAAAATCCAATTATGCGGTCCCGGGACTTTATTTTTATGATAACCAGGTTATTGATATAGCAAAATCATTGAAGCCATCCAATAGAGGCGAATTGGAGATCACCGATGTCAATAAACATTATTTGAAAGAAGGAAAATTAATCGTAGGTGTGCTGGACCGGGGAACCGCCTGGCTTGATACAGGCACTTTTGAATCTTTGATCCTTGCGTCTAATTATGTTCAGGTGATTGAAGACCGGCAGGGACTTAAAATTGGATGTATTGAAGAAACGGCCTATCAAATGGGTTATATCAATGAGGAAGAATTGATAGAACTTGCTGAACCCCTTAAAAAAAGCGGATATGGCCAGTATTTATTAAATGTCTTGAAAGAAGGTAAATAAAAAATAACATCCATTCATGATAAAGCCAACGCCAGCAAAATCACTAAAATAATTGCCGGTAAAATAGGCTTGTGAATCTCTACAAAAATTTTCATCGCAACGTTCATAATAACCTCCGTATTTCAACTTTTCCTAAATATATAATAATGTTTGATATTATTTTTTAAGGCCATGTAAGGAAGGGAGATTTTCACGGTTGTCTTGGATGTGAAAACGATAGATTTACGGACATTCTTACATGATTTAAGTAAATTGTTTCTGTTTGTTTTTTTATAAACCACTGTTAATCAGAGTACTTTACTAACAATATTTAATTTTTTAATTGAATGTAAGTAAATCATTCAAAATGGATAATAGTAAGCAATTGACAATTGGTAGACCTGACTTTGGGCAACTTCAGGCAGTTCAAAAAACCGGTCCATTTCAGGATCTTTATTGACGGCATTCCATCGGTAAAGGCTCGTGAAGGTGAAGGAGAGGGTGGCTTGAATCTCGATGATGCCGAAGCTGAATGCGTTTCGTAATCCAATACCACCCAGCAATCCGAATTCAAATCGATTATCGATCTCCGGGTCAAATTTATAGGACCTCCTGATCTTTTGGGATCCGTCGGTCAGAACCTCACTGGAATGAATAGCATAGCTTCCATACGGGCCCAGTAAAAGGCTGATATTAAAACTTTTTTTGCCAAATGAAACATGCATCAGGAAAGGCAATGAAATATAATCAATGGATCGTTCGTATTGGCTGTTTGTAGCGGAATCAAATTTTGTGTTAAATCCTTTCTGAATATACAAAACTTCAAATTGAAGGCCTGCTCTTTTCTCATCAAGATATTGAAAAGTTATTCCGCCCATTATTCCGGGTTTTATCTCGGTATCGGCCGGATTCTGTTGAAAGGGTTTCGCATCATATACGATGCTGGAAAAGGTGGCCCCTCCTTTGATCCCGATATTGAATTGTGAATAGCACGGTTGAGCAGAAGCCAGCATTAACAGAATGATCCAGACCTTTTTCATAAGATAAAATTGCTTCCTGCTACTTTCATCAACAAATTTATACGTTTATCTGAATTATAAATCATCCGTTACATTAGATCTTGCGGCAAGAAAAGCCGGTCTGGAGCTGAAAAACAGTGTGATCAGAATAATACTTACCGCCGTAAAAATAAAATCATTCAATTTCATTTGTACCGGATAAGCATCGATCACAGAAGTTTCGATACCCATCGATACTAATCCGAATTTTTGTTGGGCAAGGAGTACCAGAATACCTAGAATCATCCCAAGCAAGGCTCCACTAAAGGCAATGATGGCTCCTTCATTAATAAAAATCCTGTGAATAAGTTTTTTACCCGCACCTACCGAGAAGAGAACGGCGATATCTTTCTTTTTATCGATCGCCAGCATGGTCAATGAGAAAAATATATTGATAGCGGATACCGCTATGATAAATGAAAAGGTAAGAAAGACAAACAGTTTCTCAATTTTGATGGCCCGAATCAGGGCCGAATGTTGTTCATCGCTATCCAGAACGTTAAAATTCTCTCCTATGCTTTTTTTCAATTCTGATTTAATAGCAGGGATCGTATTCCTGTCTTCCACCATTATTTCCAGGGAGGTGATTCGACCCTCATAATCCATCAGATTTTCAGCAAACTCAATGGGAACGATGATATAATTTATATCAAATTGTTTCTCAATAGCGAATATTCCGGATATCATTATATTTGACCGGTTTACACTTTGTGCGGGATTCAGGCCCGGACGGTAATTTTTTTGAGGATAATAAAATTGAAGGGGGTATATATCGTTTAAATGATTAACATTCAGGGTATATTGAATTCCCCGTCCAAGGACTGCGTACATTTGATTTCCCTTTTTTAAAAGCAATTCTCCCTCAACGATATTTTTATTCAGCCGGTTCATCTTTAAAAAATTATCATTAACCCCTTTCAACTTCACCACCATTTCGGCATCTCTGTATTTGACATAGGCATTGTCTTCAATAACCTGGATCATCTGGCCGATTCCCCCGATCTTGGAAATATCTTCCATGCTTATCTGATCTAAAGAAAAAGACTTTCCTTTAAGAGGGACCACTTTGATATCGGGATCGAATGAGCCATATAATGACCGGATGAAACCTTCCAGACCATTAAATACGGACAAGACGATCACCAGGGCCATGGTTCCAACCGCAACACCGATCATACTGATGATCGAGATCACATTGATGAAGGTTTTCTTTTTTTTAGAAAAGAAATACTTTTTGGCTATGAAAAAGGCGAGGTTCAATTTATTCGTTTGGTTCTTCCGGTGGAATATGTAGATTCTTTAAAATCTGGTCAATATGATCGGCATATTCCGCACTGTCGTCCAGATAAAAATGTAGATCAGGTACGATTCTGACATTCTTACCGATGCGTTCTCCCAGAAAACGTCTGACCAGGCCCTTTTTTTCATTAATTGTTTGTATAAAATTTTCTTTATCCTTTACCTTCATCAGGCTCAGGTATACCCGGGCCATGCTTAAATCGGGGGAAATCCTTACCCTGGTAACGGTAATAAAAGCCTTGCTGAAATATCCCTTGGCATCCATCTGAAATATTTCACCAAGATCCCGCTGTACCAACCTGGAAATTTTCTGTTGTCTTTTACTTTCCTGCATATAAATACAAATATCCAAATTATATACGTATATAATAAACTTATCTTTAATTTAAGCTATATATTTTACTACCTTTGCCCGGTTAAATTTTTCTGGAGTTGTTAGGAATCTTTAAAATTAACGATCCGTACAGGCTTATCATTGTGCTGTTATTCCTGATAGCCATACAACTTCCATTTTATTTGTCCGATCTGTTTATTACGATTCCTGAGATCGAGTGGCAGGTATTGGGAAAGGAATTGGCTGATAGCAAAACCATCTATGTGGACATTTATCATAATACCGGGATTCTTTCTTCCTGGATTTATTGGATTTTATCCGAGATTTTACCTGGAAATTATTTTGTATACCGGCTGATTGCCTTGTTCCTGATTTTTTTTCAGGCCGTTTTATTCAATGTAATGCTGATTCAACACAAGGCTTACAATCAAAATACGTATGTGCCTGCTGCGGTGTATGCCCTGGTGATGATGGGGATTCCTGATCTGGCCATATTGACCCCCCAGCTAATGTCACTGACTTTTGTTCTGTTGGCATTTGATCTGACTTTCAGGCACATAGAGGGCAGAAGAAAACAGGACTGGGTCGTCCTGGCGATCGGATTTTATCTTGGGATCTCCTCCTTGTTTTACCCTCTGAACTATCTGATTTTTTTATCGACCGTACTGGCTTTTGTATTCTATACCAATACAATTTTAAGGAGGTATTTTCTAATATTTGTAGGTTTTTTATTTCCCTATTTATTGATATGGTCAAAATACTTCTGGTATGATCAGCAGGCTGATTTCAGTTTTATATTAAAATACCTTTTTTTGCCCTCTACCCATCTTAATTTTCTATCCTGGAAATCCATCCTTCTATTGCTGCTGGCTCCGTTGGTCTATTTGCTCCTTTCTTTCATTAAGGTTGTCAAAACCCGGGCATTTATCAATTACCAGGTAAGACTACAAAATTTCATGCTGATAATGTTTCTCGTAGGAGGGGCAATGATTGTTCTGGACTATTATCAGACCACCCATGTACTGGTTATGCTGGTCCCTTCCTTGTCGTTTTTCATTACCCATTATTTTCTACTCATCCGGAAGGCCTGGCTTTCAGAGTTATTATTTCTGGTCTTCATCGTCTATCTTGTCACACAGAATTTTCTGGTTTCCTATCAGAATATGAATTTGTCACGCTATTTCCGGATTGAGGATCAACGATATCAACCTGTTGAGTTGCCAATCCGGCTGGAAGATAAAAAGATCCTGGTTTTAGGAAAACATACCGGGGAATATTACAGAAATGATCTGGCAACGCCTTATTTATCATGGGAAATTGCCCAAAAACACATTAAGGGAATGGACAGTTATGAGCAGGTAATTAAAGTGTATAATAATTTTTCCAATGATCTTCCGGAAGTCCTTATTGATAAGGATGCATGGGCCGAACAGATATTTAATAAAATCCCCCAGCTATCCTTGCGGTACAAAAAACTGAACGATCAGGTATACCTGTTACTATGATTTACTTCACGGGGATCTTGTTGATTCTGGCAATATGGCGGCCTCCGTCGAAACCTGTCGAAAGAAATATGTGAACTATTTCTTTAGCGAGTTCGTAATCGATGAACCTCCCTGCCAGGCATAAGAT
>Ga0209536_100011731_pt1 | contig 12803 bp, 9 predicted proteins | sample DeeMarSeWOR28_12_FD_187461 | JGI IMG/M metagenome (GOLD analysis project Ga0209536, IMG submission 187461) | Marine sediment microbial communities from White Oak River estuary, North Carolina - WOR-2-8_12 (SPAdes) (version 2) | ecosystem: Environmental > Aquatic > Marine > Intertidal zone >...
CAAGCTGTTCGGGGATTAATAAAAAAGTAAAAGAGTTTACGTTTTTTATGCTCTTCCTTGAATTAGGAATGCTTGGTGTTTTTGTTTCGTTAGATCTCTTCCTCTTTTATTTCTTCTGGGAAGCAATGCTAATACCTATGTATTTTATTATAGGAATTTGGGGTGGGCAGGAACGAATTTATGCGGCCGTTAAGTTTTTTATTTATACTATGGCAGGCAGTCTGGTAATGCTGGTTGCAATCATCTGGCTTGCAATACATGCATCAAATTATCTTGGAAAATTCACAACGGACCTGGTTGAATTATACAGTGTTGCTCCGCTTTTCAATCTATCGATACAAAGCTACTTGTTCATTGCTTTTGCACTTAGCTTTGCAATTAAGGTACCGTTGTTCCCATTCCATACATGGCTTCCCGATGCTCATGTTCAGGCACCAACCGCCGGAAGTGTAATTCTTGCAGGAGTTCTTCTTAAAATGGGTACGTACGGTTTATTAAGATTTAATTTGCCTTTGTTTCCTGCTGCATCGTTATACTTTGCATCTTTTATGTCAATCCTTGCAGTAATCGGGATTATATATGGCGCTCTGGTTGCTATGGTTCAAACTGATATGAAAAAACTTGTTGCTTACTCTTCTGTTGCTCACCTTGGCTTTGTTGTGCTTGGTATTTTTGCAATGACACAGGAATCTATGCAGGGTGCAATTATCCAGATGATTAATCATGGATTATCTACAGGTGCACTCTTCTTGTTGGTTGGAATGATTTACGAAAGAACACATACGAGAGAAATATCTTACTATGGAGGAATTGCGAAGATTGTGCCGGTTTACTCCTTTTTCTTTTTATTAGTTTCGTTATCATCAATTGGATTACCAGGGCTAAATGGTTTTGTTGGTGAATTTTTAATTTTACTTGGATCTTTTAAATCAACAGTACTAAATAGCTGGTGGTTTGCAGTCTTTGCTGCAACTGGAGTTATTTTTGCTGCTGTTTACCTGCTCTGGATGTACCGACGGGTTGTGTTTGGCAGGGTTACAAATCCTAAGCTTGATGATCTTTCTGATTTAAACAATAGAGAAATATTTGTTCTAGTTCCAATAATTATTTTTATCATCTGGATTGGAATATATCCGGGTACCTTCCTCAAAGTAACAGAAAAAACCACCGATACTATTCTGGAACAGGTTATTGAACCTCCAAAAGCAGAATTTAAGTAGGAGATGAATGAATAAGAATAGTATCATACTGGCTACGTTTGTACTCTTGATTACCTTCTTCATTTGTGATGATGTTTTTGCCGGTAATTATGATATTGCTATTGAAGATACTGTTACCAATGCTCAGGATATAGAATTGGCTGGTAAAGGTGATAGTCTGATTGATTACCTGATGGTCATACCTTTTGCTATCCTGCTTCTAATGATTGCTACAGGTCCGATTTTTTATCCTCATTTTTGGGAAAATCATTATCCTAAGGTTGCAGTGGGAATTGGTTCTGCTGTTGCTATATATTACCTCGCAGTATTAAATGATCACCATAGCTTGCTTGATTCCTTAGCTGAATACCTCTCTTTTATTGCATTACTGGGATCGCTCTTTGTTGCTTCCGGTGGAATATTATTAAGAGTCGATAAAAAAGCAACTCCACTTGTGAATGTTCTCTTTCTTCTGTTCGGTGCCGTAATGGCTAACGTTATTGGTACTACAGGTGCGTCTATGTTGTTAATTCGGCCATTTATAATAATGAATAAAGATCGCATAAGGGCATATCACATAATTTTCTTTATTTTTTTAGTAAGCAATATTGGCGGCGCATTAACACCAATAGGAGATCCGCCATTGTTTCTAGGATTTTTAAGAGGGGTTCCATTCTTCTGGGTAATAGAAAATGTTTGGTTTATATGGATTCTACCTATTATTATTATCTTAGTAATTTTCTATATATTCGACTACACGAATAAAAGTGGTGGCAGTTTAAAAGGTGATAAAGAATATTCGGGTATGATAAAATTCGAGGGTTATAGAAATGTTTTTTACTTATGTATTATAATAATTGCGGTATTTTTAGATCCGGCTGTAATAAGCTGGGTTCCTAGTTTACATCCTCTTCCAATTGGTATCCGGGAAATAATAATGTTCTCTGTAATGATTATCTCTTACAAACGTGCCGATCAGAGTATACTAAGATTAAATGAATTTGATTTTGAGCCGATAAAAGAAGTGGCGTATTTATTCATTGGACTTTTTATTGCAATGATTCCTGCTTTACAGGTCATCGCCTCCCAGGCACAAATACATGCAGATAAATTAAATGCAGGAGTTTTTTATTGGGCTACCGGTTCCTTATCAGGTTTTCTGGATAACGCCCCTACTTATTTGAACTTTTTAAGTGCCGCACTTGGCAAAGAGGGATTAGACATTAATAACACAGCGGATGTGCGTCATTTCGTAAGTATAGATGTTATCTATTTAAGAGCTATTTCTGTTGCTGCTGTTTTCTTTGGTGCGATGACCTATATAGGTAACGGACCAAATTTTATGGTAAAATCAATTTGTGAACGTGCCGGAATTAAGATGCCTAGTTTCTTCACTTATATAGTTAAGTATTCTGTACCAATTTTAATTCCAGTATTCATTCTTGTTTGGGCAATTTACTTTAGATAATCAGGAGTAGAATAATGTATCCAATAAACGTAGTATTAAATAAAAAATTAAATGGCCTGCACTATTACAATAGAATTATTCTTCCATTTAAAGCTCATATTCTCAAAGTGATTGTTTCTTCGAATATTATAACTGATTTTTCTCCCAAATCCAAGAAAATTTTTATACGCGAAAAAGAAGAATTTACAAGCGTGTATTTTCTTGACTATAAAGATTTGAATGATGCATTGTCCAAATTTGATGCAATCAAAATGGTTGTTGTAGAAAAAGGTAAGGATGTTTTTGATTTTAATAATCATATAAAAATTTCTTTATACCTTGAACCGGGACACAAAGTAAAAATTGAAGAATGTGATCAAGATATTATCCTTTTAGAGTAATTATGCTGAACAATATACAAGAATTTTATAATATTTTACCGCTGATTATTGTTGGCGGGCTTATTCTCATTTCACTTATTATTGAAATGTTTTCTGATAACAGTGAGAAAATTTTACCCTGGCTTTCCATTATCGGATTTCTTTTAGCGGGTATTTATTCACTATTTGAAGTTGGAAAAACATCAATAGTCTTGCAGAATATGTTAGCTACCGGCGGAGTAGTTAATATATTCTGGCTGATATTCAATATAGCTGCAGCCATTGTTTGTTTACTTTCAATAAACTATATAAAAAAGTATGGCGCTTATTTTGGGGAGTATTATATAATTATACAATCCTCTGTGCTTGGTATGATGTTAATGGCTGGTGCAAAAGATTTGATCGTCATTTTCCTTGGTTTGGAAGTGATGTCAATTTCCTTTTATGTACTTGCCGGATTTAACAGGAATCGCTCTTCTGCAAATGAAGCATCTCTTAAATATTTTTTACTTGGTGCGTTTGCTACCGGATTTTTAGTATACGGAATTGCTCTTATTTATGGTAAAGCAACAACAACATCTATTGACGCCATAAGTTTAAATTTCACTGCACTAAGCAGCAGTGTATTATTTCTTACCGGAGTATTACTTTTTCTTATCGGATTTTCATTTAAGATTGCAGCATTTCCATTTCATATGTGGGTGCCGGATGTTTATCAGGGTTCTCCAACAACAGTTGCGGGATTATTTTCTACTGCCGGAAAAGCTGCCGGATTTGCTGCATTAATCGTTACTTTTGCTGCATTATTTGGCGGTGCAAACAGTTATTTATTTACTCCTTATCTTTCTGCTATAGCTGTATTTTCTATGCTGTTTGGCAGTATCGTGGCAATAATGCAAACCAATATTAAAAGAATGCTTGCATATTCATCAATTGCTCATGCAGGTTATATGCTAATTGGACTGGCTTCAGGAAATATTGATGGCATTGCAGGAATTATTTTCTATCTTGCTGCATACTCCTTTATGAATCTGGCAGCATTTGGAATTGTTTCAATTCTTGAAGATAAGGAAGAATCAAATCTCGATTTGGATTCCTATTCAGGTCTTGGAACCCGTAGTCCGTTTATTGCAGGTTTATTTGCTCTAATTATGTTTGCACTTGCAGGTATTCCACCTTTTGCAGGATTTTTTGGAAAGTATTATGTATTCATTGCAGCTATCAAATCAGAATTAACATGGCTGGCAATGGTTGGAATACTTTCAAGTGTTATTAGTGTTTATTTTTATCTAAGACTTGTTGTAATAATGTACTTTAAGTCTTCAGAAAATGAAGATAAAGTTTCTTATACAGCAAGCGAAATAATTGCAGTTATCATAGCAGTTGTCTTTGTAATAATTCTTGGTTTAGTGCCAGGTTCTTTTATAGATTTGATTACGAAATTTTTATAAAAGAAATTAATTATATTTTCTTCGCAAATTGCCATAAATAATGATACCTCTATATTCCACAAAACAAATTCGTAGCTTTGATGAGTATGCTATCAGCAAACTTGGCATTCCAGGTATTGTGTTGATGGAGAATGCTTCACGAGAAATATTTGAAAAAATAATTACTTCATTTGTTTTTAAATCTATTGGATTTGTCTGCGGAAAAGGAAATAACGGCGGTGATGGATTTGCTGCAGCAAGGCATTTTATAAATGCCGGTTTCAAAGTAAAAGTAATTTATCTTGGAAATCAAAATGAGATGACTCCAGACTGCAGAATGAATTTTTCTATTTTGAAGAAGATGGATAAATCACATTCAAATCTGTCAATTGTAAAATATAAATCTGCAAAATCTTTGTCATCTATAAAAAACTACGATTTGATTTGTGATGCACTTCTTGGCAGCGGAGCAAAAGGGAAACTTCGCGAACCATATTTATCTATAATAAGGTCTTTAAACCGAATGCAAAAATTTAAAATCGCAATCGATCTTCCAACAGGATTGGATGTAGATAAAGGTTATGGAGAAGATATATTCCAAGCTGATTTAACTATTACGCTGGGTGGATATAAAAAGGGGTTATTTTTTAGCGATGGTTATTCTCATTCTGGTGATATTAAAAAAGGAAGAATAGGAGTTTCCGAGAGCTATCTTGAATCGCTTACTACTAAGGATTACCTGATTGAACCTGAGGATGCACTTTTTGGTTTGCCAAAAAAAACCAAAAGCATTCATAAATACTCGGCAGGTAAAGTATTAAATATTTGTGGCTCCGAATCTTTCCCGGGAGCAGCAGCTCTTACATCAAAAGCAGCACTTAAAATTGGTGCCGGAGCATCCGTTCTTGCATTCCCAAAATCAATAAGATATTTAATACAAAAAAAACTTAGTGAAGTAGTAGTTCACACATATGAAGATGATGATAACGGTACACTATCAGAGAAAAACGTAGATGGATTACTGCATAAAATAAAATGGGCTGATGTTGTAACTATTGGACCCGGAATTGGTAGAAGTAAAAATACACAAAATGCTGTAATAAAAGTACTTAGAGAAAGTAACTTTAAAAATATCATAATTGATGCAGATGCTGTTTTTGCTTTGAATAGAAACAGATATAAAGAAATTAATCTTAAGAATTCAGTATTAACACCGCACATGGGAGAATTTGCTGATCTCTTGGGACTATCAGTTTTTATTATTAAGCAAGATGTGCTTAAATACGGATGTAATTTTGCAAACAAGACAGGCGCCTACCTGGTTCTCAAAGGTGCTCCCACTACTATATTTACACCCAACGGCGATGCTTTAATAAACTCTTCTGGTAATCCCTCGCTGGCTAAATTTGGAACGGGTGATGTATTAACAGGTACAATTGCCGGACTGCTTGCGCAAAATAATGATATTGAAAGGGCAGTGGTTTCTGCAGTTTACATTCACAGTTTAGCGGCTGATCTGCTCGTTGCAAGTAAAACCGAATATTCAGTCACTGCAGGGGAACTATTAAATTATCTTCCGAACACAATAAATTTTTTAAGGAATTCAATTGTTTGATTATTTAGAGAAGAGGAAAGTATATTTGATATATGTTCCTCTAATACTTTACTGGACTATGCTATTTATAGCAACCTCTTTGCCTGCAGCAGATTTACCATCTGTAGCTATAGGTGATAAAATAAAGCATTTTGGTGCCTTTTTCGGGTTGTCATTTTTATTGAGTTTAACATTACTTTATCAAAGCAAGGTTTTATTATTTAAAAGATATTTTCTCGTAGCAGCTTTAATTATTAGCTCATTTTATGGTTTGCTGGATGAAATTCATCAAAGTTTTGTACCTGGAAGGGACAGCGAATTCCTTGATTGGGTTGCAGATTCTTTAGGCGCGGCAGCTGGTGTTATTATCGTTTTTTACCTCCTTAAAGTGTTTAAATATTTTCCAAAGCCGGTAAATTAGTTTAGTGCATAATTTCTATCTTGAATCTGGGAACTATTTAATATTTTATTTGTAAAAGAATTAGATTGTTTATTGACAAAATATTTATCATTTAGTAAGTTGTTATCGATTAAAATCGGAGTAATCTAATGAAATTCAAAAATCCAATAGCAGACCTTAGAGCAACATATAAAAGGGCGCTGGAAATTTCTATTATTATATCGTTAGCGATATTAATTTTAGCATTTAAGTTTTTTCCGAATCTTCAAGATAAAGGAATGGTATTAGAAGGTCCTCAGGAACTGTTTACTGTTGAAGATATTCAACAAACAAAGCAGGAGAACAGACCTCCTCCACCTCCTAAACCACCAATTCCAATTGAAGCACCTGCTGATGATGTACTGGAAGATATTGAAATAGAAGACACAGAAATAGACTTCGAAGCTGAAATTGAAGCTCCGCCGCCTCCTCCTAAAGAAGAGATAGAAGAAGAACCAACATACTTTGTTGCAGTTGAAGAAATGCCCGGACCAATTGGTGGTATCAAAGCAATTCAGGAAAAAATTATTTATCCCGAAATTGCAAAAAGAGCCGGAGTTGAAGGTAAGGTTTATGTATTGGCATTTGTTAACGAATCAGGTGAAGTAACAAAAGCACAAATTATTAAAGGTATAGGTGCCGGCTGCGATGAAGCAGCACTTGATGCCGTACTGAAAACGAAATTTACGCCCGGTAAACAAAGAGGAAAACCAGTTAAAGTTCAAGTATCCATTCCAATTATTTTTAAGTTAAAGTAAACTTTTAAAGGCGTCTTTTAGACGCCTTTTTTAATTAATCCATCCAAGTTCTAGTTGTGATAATAATCACTTCCATCCTACGTTCATCATAATTTGTTTTGAATTTGAAAAGTGAATTCTTAGTTTTGATTATGAATTATCAGTCATAATTGTAATAAATGAATTGAAAAGTAAAAAAATAAAAATACCATCAGATGCAAAAAGAAGTTTTAAGTAGAAAAGAAAAAGAGAGATTATTTAAACGAGCAGAAATAATGGACGCCGCAGTCAGCATTTTTGCAAAGAAAGGTTACCGCGATACAACTCTGGAAGAGATTGCAATTACTTCTGAGTTCGGCAAGGGTACAATTTATAATTATTTCAAAAGTAAGGAAGATATATATTCTGCTATTATAGATGATGTTAGTGCTAACCTTTACGAAATCATTCAACAAGCTGATTCTGAAACTAAAAATTCAAAAGAATTTTTCAAATTGCATTCAAAATTAGTGTTTCAATACTGTGTGGGAAAGCGTGATGCTTTTATAATATACGTTAGAGAGATAGCTCTTTTTACAACCGATATATTTATAAACGATAGAAAAAAAATAAATGAGAGGCATGAAAAAGTAAGAAGTATCCTTAATCAGGTGATCTCCAAGGGTATGAAACTAAAGGAGATTAAAAAATATGATGCTGAAAAACTTACAACATTATATGAACACCTGATCTTTCCTTATATACTTTTTCTCATCAGTACATTTAAAGATAATTTTGATCAGGATAGAGAGATAGACTTTATTCTATCGGTTTTTTATAACGGAATTACTAATAAAAAACTAAACGGGTAAAACTTGAAGAAAATTTATTTTATTATTGTGGCGTTTTACTTACCGCTTTTAAGTGCCCAGGATACTCTTAGGTTAAATTTAGAAAAGAGTATTGAGCTTGCTATCATAAAAAATCATGATTTAAAGATAGCCAAATTGGAGTATGAGAGAGCTGACGAACAGATTACTGAAGCATTCGGTTTATCGGTATTACCAAAAATAAAAGGTGTTGTAAATTACAGCAGGGCAATACAGAGAGGCGAAATTATTCTTGAAACTCCTTTCTTCAGCGGATCATTTCCGCAGGGAACAATAAATACCTTTACAATAGGTGCATCTCTGGAACAGCCGTTATTTACAGGTGCAGTGTTTTATGCAACAAGAATATCAAAGGTTTATGCCGAAATTTCGGAAAAGGGATATTATTCTTCGCAGGCAAATTTAATAAAAGATGTTAAGAGAGCTTATTATGCTTACCTTCTGGCAAAAGAGTTTAAAAATCTTTCTCTGATAACTCTTAAAGCAGCAGAGGATAATCTTAAAAATTCTAAAGCTTTGTTTGAAGCAGGATTAGCCCCTGAGTATGATTTTATACGATCAAGAGTGCAGGTACAAAATATTTTACCTGAAGTTGAACAAGCTAAAAACTCCATTAAAGTAGCAAAAAACACTCTTCGTTATATTCTTGGTTTAGATCTCGAGCAACCTTTCAGTGTAGAGGATTCGTTAGTATTTAATGAATTAACTACAAACGATTATCAGACTTCCCGCAGAATAATGACTAATCAGAACTTTACACTTCAACAGTTAAAACTTCAAATTGAATTACAGGATAAGGCAGTCTCGTACGAGTTTTCAAAACATTTTCCTGAGTTATTTCTAACCGGTAATTGGCAAACCTCCGCACAGGAAAACGACAAAGCTTTCAATCGCTGGAGATATATTAATTCTGTTTATGTAGGACTTAATCTAAAGGTTCCGATATTCAATGGATTTCAAACAACTTCCAAAGTTCAGCAAGCTAAAATTGAATTGATGAAAGCCGAGGAAGAATATAACAAGACTGATCAATTATTTAACAATCAATTAGATAATCTTTTACTGCGTATTGATGAAACAAAAAATAAAATATCGGCTTATTATGCTACTATAGATGAGGCACAATTAGGTTATGATATTTCTGTAAAAAGATATTCAAATGGATTAGCAACTCAATTAGAGAATATTGATGCCTTAGTTGCTTTAACCCAGGCAAAGATAAATTATTTAGATGCAATTTTTACTTACTATGAATTACACGCTAACCTGGAAGCATTGCTTGCAAGTGAAGTAAAAACTGTGATTCAATCAGACTAAAACTATTACTGGTGTAAAAATGAAAAATCAAATTAAACATATTATTTATTCAATTATTGTAACAATCCTTTTTATTGCTATTGCAGGATGTGCAGATTCCACCGGAAGTGATAAGAACAATTCCGAGAATAATGAGGAACCTTCAGTATATGTGAAGACTAAGGTGTTGCAGCTTGTCTCATTTGTCGATAATATTTATGTGCTGGGAACTGCGAAGGCATTTCATGAAGCTAATATTTCATCTGATGAGGGTGGCAAAATAAAAAAATTTATTAAGGATAAAGGATATTATGTTAACAAAGGCGATGTAATAGTTGTAATTGATAACGACGTTTTAAAAGCAAACTTAGATGCCGCATTTGCACAATACCAGAGAGCCGAGAGTACATATGTAAGGCAGGAAAAAGTTTATAAGCAGCAGGTAACCAGTGAATTAACTTATCTGAATTCTAAATTTGAAAGAGATGCTGCAAAGGCAAATTATGAATTGATTAAAGCCAGGTATGACAGAACTTTCGTTAAAGCCCCATTCTCTGGAATTGTAGACCAGAAGTTCGCTGAAGTAGGTGAGAGCGTTATGCCCGGTTTTCCAATTGTTTCATTAGTTAGCATTAATAAGATAAAAGTAGTAGCCGGTGTGCCTGAAAATTACGTTAATAAAGTAAATAAGAAAAGTAAAGTAAAAATTGTCTTTAAAGACCTGAATAATGAACAGTACGAATCAAAAGTGAGTTATGTTGGGTACACAATTTCTAAAGATAACAGAACTTTTCCAATTGAAATTATTGTAGATAATAAAGATAAAAAGATTAAGCCTGAGCTAAGCGCTAAAATATTTATTGAAGAAGCAAGCTATGAAAATGTTTTTGTGATTCCGGAAGAAACAGTAACAGAAACTGATTTAGGATCGGTTGTTTTTATTGAGAAAGATGGTATCGCCGAGATGAGAATTGTTGAAATTCTCAGCCGGTCAAAAAATGAAATAGCAGTACAAAATGGTCTAAGTGAAGGTGAGAATCTGGTGGTTGTTGGATTTCAGAATCTCGTAAACGGGAAAAAAGTTACAGTAATAAGCAGTGATGAAAAATGAAATTAACAGATGTAGCTATTGATAACAGAACAAGTATATTTATAATTGTTATTATAATAGTATTCCTTGGGCTTTCGGCATATTTGACGTTACCTCGCGAATCTGCTCCGGATATATCTATCCCATTAGTAATTATATCCACTCAATATTTTGGAGTTTCGCCGGAAGATATTGAATCACTTGTTACGCAAAAAATTGAAAAAGAAGTCAACGCTATTGGAGAAGTAAAAGAAATAACTTCTTCTTCATTTGAAGGATATTCTATTATTCGGGTTGAGTTCGAAAGTGGATTTAATATTGATGAGGCTGTACAGAAAGTTCGTGATAAAGTTAACAAAGCAGAATCTGAACTTCCGCCTGATGCTGAAAAACCGGACATCATCGAAATTAACTTTTCAGAATTTCCAATTATTACTTTCAATGTTTCCGGACCTTATAGTTTATCTAAATTAAAAGATGTTGCTGAAGATTTAAAAGATGATATTGAAAAAGTTGAAGGTGTGCTGGATGTAAAAATTAAAGGCGGTTTGGAAAGGGAAGTTAAGGTTGATGTAGATCTTTATAAACTGAATCACTACAACGTTCGGTTCAGTGATATAATAACATCAATAATGGATGAGAACAGAACCATCCCCGGAGGTACAATAGATGTAAATCAATCGAGTTTTATGGTTAGAGTCCCGGGCGAATTTAACGAGCCGTACATGATTGAAGATATAATTGTTAAGCTCAAAGATGGTTCACCAATTTATGTGCGCGATATAGCAAATGTTAGTTACGGATTCAAGGATAAAGTAACTTATGCACGTCTGAATAATGAAAATGCGGTATCTATAGATGTTTCAAAAAGAGTTGGTGAAAACATTATTGACATCGCAGACCATGTGAAGGAAATACTTAATAACAAGAGTAAAGAACTTCCAAATAATCTTAACTTATACATTACTACCGATCAGTCCAAAGACATTAAACAGATGGTTCACGAATTAGAAAACAATATCTTTTCAGGATTGGTTCTGGTTTTAATTGTATTGTTTTTCTTCCTTGGTGTAAGAAATGCATTTTTTGTTGCTATTGCAGTTCCGCTAAGCATGCTTATGTCATTCTTCATTTTACAGTCATTGGACGTTACGCTGAATTTTGTAGTGTTATTCGCGCTTATACTTGCTCTTGGAATGCTCGTTGATAATGCTATAGTAATTATTGAAAATATTTATAAATACCTTGAAGAAGGAAATTCTTTGGTGGAAGCAGCTAAATTAGGAACTGCCGAAGTTTCCTGGCCTGTATTTACATCAACTATGACAACTGTAGCAGGATTTTTTCCCTTACTCTTCTGGCCAGGTGTGGTAGGGGATTTCATGCTCTATATTCCATTAGTATTAATCGTTACGCTGATCTCATCGCTGTTTGTGGCATTGGTAATAAATCCGGTTTTCGCCTCTGTTTTCATGAAGTTGGAACATCCTGAAGACAAACCTGAAACCTTGTTTCAAAAAATTCTTCACCCATTAAACAAAGTAACACATTTTTTTGTTGATGTACTTCTACCAAAAGTGTTAGCACGCTACAAATTAGTATTAGTAAAAGCATTAGGGCCTAAACGAGCAGATGATCAAAAAGTAAATAAAAGAAATAAACTCGGTGTGCTTTCAATTTTTTTATTTCTTATTGTAGTTGGCGGTATTTCCAGCATACTACCCTCTTATATTGATGTTTTTGTCGGTATTGTTCTGGGAATTGCGATATTATTTTTGTTTACCAATAGTAAGTTACGTGTTTTATGGGGGACACTTCTTATCCTTTTTAGTATAACTCAAATATATGGATTATTTGGCCATGGTATAGAATTCTTTCCAAAGACACAACCACCCAGAATTTTTATTTCACTTGAAGCACCGAGTGGAACCAGTTTGGAAATGTCCAACCGGATTGTTAAAGAAATAGAAGCAAAACTAGCTGAATTTAAGTCAAATGATATAAAAGATGTTGTGGCTGTCGTGGGTTCATCCAGCAATCCGTTTGATGGTGGATCATCAACTCCGAATAAAAGTACTATAACAATTCAATTCATAGATTATGATGATAGGGAACAATCATCTTTAACTACTACTGATGAAATTAGAGAGGTTGTAGTTAAAACAGCAGGAGCTGATGTACTGGTAGCACAACAGGATATGGGGCCTCCGGTAGGGCCTCCAATTAGCATAGAAATTAGCGGGGATGATTACCTGATTTTAGGCGAGCTTGCTTCTATGATAAGAGAAGAAATAAAAAATATTCCGGGTGTTGTTGATCTTA
>Ga0209536_100011733_pt1 | contig 12802 bp, 11 predicted proteins | sample DeeMarSeWOR28_12_FD_187461 | JGI IMG/M metagenome (GOLD analysis project Ga0209536, IMG submission 187461) | Marine sediment microbial communities from White Oak River estuary, North Carolina - WOR-2-8_12 (SPAdes) (version 2) | ecosystem: Environmental > Aquatic > Marine > Intertidal zone >...
GTTCGCTAAGTTCGTTAAATGCTAATCAAACAAAAGGAGGAAGAAATGAAAAACAAACAAGTCACTTGCATGCTGGTTGTTCTGTCTTTTCTGCTGCTGATGGGATTTGCGGCTCAGGCGTTGGCCGGGGAAACCTATAAGATGGCCTGCTCGCTGGCCATTACCGGCCCGACATCCGACGTCGGCAGCCCTTATGCAAAGGGAGTCGAGGATTATTGCAAATATGTCAACGATGAAAAGTTGCTCGGCGAGGACAAGCTGGAGTGCTTCATCCGCGATGATGGGTACAAGACCGAGGTGACCAAACGCAACTTTGAAGAATTTTTGGATGAAGGTATCGTCTTTTACCTGAACTATTCCACCGGCAGCACCATGGCGATGCGAAGGGATTTCGACGAAGAAAAGATTCCGACCCTGCCCGCATCCTTTCATGCCGGTAACCTGGTCGATTCGACCTACGTCTTTTTGCCGATTTCTTCCTATTCAAGCCAGGCGGTGGGGCTGGCCGAATATGTGGCCGCCAATCACAAGGGCAGCGGCAAACCCAAAGTCGCCCTGTTCCTGCATCCCTCGGCATTCGGGCGGGCACCGCGCGACGATGTCCAAAAAGCGGTTGCCGCGGGTTTGGGCATTGAAATCGTCGAAATCGTGGAGCACGGTAAGGATCTGGACAACACGGCCATGCTGCAACGGTTTCAGAGCAAAGGCGTGCAGTACGTCATCAGCCAGACCGTGCAGCCGCCGGTGGCCACCATGCTTAAAGGGGCTCAGAGCCTGGACATGATCGCCAAGACATACGGCGAGGCCGGCAAAATCACCTTTCTGGGCGCCCATTATGCCGGTGGTCCCGACCTGATCGGGTTGGCCGGCTCGGCGGCTGAAAACTATTACTGGACGACGTCCTACAAATTAATGACGGCTCCGGGTCCGGGAACAAATGCTCAGCTGGCCCTGGCCAAGCGTTACGGCCGCGATCAGGGCACCGCCATGTCCCAGAATTACACCAACGGCATCATGGTCGCGCAGGTGGCTGTCGAGGCTATGCGCCGGGCAAAAGCACAGGGCAAGAAAGTAACCCGTGCAAATCTTTACGAAGAGATACTGAACATGAACGGCTACAACGCTTATTACCCGTTGACCACCGTGGGTCCGGTCACCTTTTCCAAAACCGACCGGGAAGGCGTGGATACGCTGCAGCTGTATGTGGCCAAGGGCGGTATATTCCAGGAGATCGGTGCACCGTTTTCACCGGAATACGTAAAGAAGATCAAATAATAGCATCGTTGCACGATACGATAAAACGCGGCTTCGCCGCGATAAACAAAAGGGAGGGCTGTTTCGGTCAGCCCTCCCAATCAGAAGTAAGAAAAATGAAGAACGAAACATCCAACGGCCATCTTCTCGATGTCAACAACATCGAAGTGGTTTATAACGACATTGTTCAGGTACTGCGCGGTGTCAGTTTGAGCGTGCCCGAAGGCGGCATCGTTGCGCTGCTGGGAACCAACGGGGCCGGCAAGACAACCACCCTGCGGGCCATCAGCGGCCTGCTCAAACCTGAAAACGGCTTTATCAAGGACGGCTACATCAAATTCGATGGCAACGACATCACCAACGTTTTGGGCACGCATGTTGTCAAATTGGGTGCGGTCATGGTGCCGGAAGGGCGCCGTGTATTCAAACATCTTTCTGTGGCTGAGAATATCCGCGTGGGATCCATCACCCGCAAAGACGGCACCCAGAACGTGCGCGACGACCAGAAGCTTATGTTCGAGCACTTCCCGCGCCTGGCCCGGGTCACCAACCGCTTGGCCGGTTATTGCTCCGGGGGCGAGCAGCAGATGATCGCCATCGCGCGTGCGCTGATGTCGGCACCTAAAATGTTGATGTTGGATGAGCCCTCTCTGGGGCTGGCACCGTTATTGGTCAAAGAGATATTCGAAAATATTCAGCGCATTAATGAGGAAATGGACACCACCATCCTGCTGGTTGAGCAGAATGCCAAAATGGCGCTGGAGATTTCCAAATATGCCTATATTATGGAATCCGGCAAAATTGTTCTGGAGGGTCCTTCGGACGAGTTAAAAAACAATCCGGATGTCAAGGAATTTTATATGGGAGTGACCAAAGGTGGCCGCCGCAAATCTTTTAAGGATGTAAAATCCTACAAACGGCGCAAACGATGGATGTAAAACCACCGCCGGAGGCGGTGGTCGTTAAATGGTTAAATGGTTGAATGCTTTAGCGGGAACTTACCCGCATACCGTTCAGCAATTTAATCATTTAATACTCTTGCAATAAAGAGGTGCAGCATGCAATTTTTGGTCGGCTACAATGGCTCTGTTGAAGCCAAGGCGGCTTTATCTGTGGCAAGGGATTTCGCGAAAACCTTTCGTGCCAAGGTTTTTGTGATGTCATCCATGGAAGGTGGCGCCGGGGAAAAAGTTGAAGATATCGCTCAGGCCGAACAGAACCTGCGCGAAGCCAAAACTTTTTTGGATGAGCAGGGTGTTGAATGCGAAACCCACCAGATGGCCCGAGGGCTTACGCCCGGCGAAGATCTGGTAAGATTCGCCGAAGAAAATCAAATCGACCAGATTTTTGTCGGGATTGAAAAGAAATCCAGAACCAGCAAATTAATACTCGGGTCTACAGCCCAGTTTGTCATTTTAAAAGCGCCGTGTCCGGTGATTACCACCAAATAGCCAGGAATAGATTATGGGCCTTTACGATTTGACCTTCTATGACGTGATTCAGCGCAACGCGCAGAATTTTGCAAATCGACCGGCGTGGTTTGAAGTCGATGACGAAAAAACGCTGACATTTGCAAATGTAAAAGAACAGGCGGGTCGTCTGGCCTGCGGTCTGCAGAAATTGGGCATCCAGAAAGGCGATCGCATCTGTGCGGTGGGCAAAAACAGCCTGGAATTTTTTCTGCTCTATGGCGCCGCAGCGGCATTGGGCGCCATCGTTGTGCCCATCAACTGGCGTTTATCCGTGGATGAAGCCCTGTTTAATGTAAACGACTGTGAACCCAAAATTCTTTTTGTGGATACGGAATTTGAGGAACTGGCGCAAGAACGCAAGGACAAATTACCTTCAGTTGATCATTTTTTCAATTTAAAGCCCGCAGATGGTGGATTTGCCGCGTTTGCCACCCTGTTGGATAACCCGGGTGAGTTTGATGCGGTTGATGTCGCCACAGATGATGGCCTGGTGATCATTCATACGGCGGCTGTAGCCGGAAGACCCCGGGGCGCGCTGTTGACTCACGGTAACGTGATTGCCGCCAACGTCAGCTTGAACCTGCTGTTTAATTTGTCAGCTGATGATGTGCACTTGAACCTTCTGCCGCTGTTTCATGTTGCCGGTTTGTTTATGGCCACCGGGGCTTTCCACGCCGGGGTGCTGAATGTGAATATGGGCAAATTTGATGCGCAGCAGGCAGTGGACTTGATTGCTGAAAAGAAGGTCACGGTTTTGTATGATTTTTCACCGATTTTATCGTCTATTCTGGATGCGCACGAAAAAAGCGACAAAGACATCTCGTCCCTGAAGACGGTAAAGGGCATTGAAAGTCCGGAAACCATTGAAAGATATCAAAAAGTCACCGGCGGCACCTTTTTTTGTGTCTACGGCCAAACGGAAACATCAGCCATGGCCACTTTGGGCCGCTACGATGACCGGCCGGGCTCGGCCGGCCAAATTCTTGAGCTGGCCGATGTCAGATTGGTCGATGACAACGACGATCCCGTTGGTGCCGGTGAGATCGGAGAAATTGCCGTCAAAGGACCGATGGTCTTTAAAGGTTACTGGAATTTGCCGGAAGATACCGAGTACACCTTCCGGGGCGGCTGGCATCATACCGGCGACCTGGGCCGTTTTGATGAAGACGGTTTTCTGTGGTACGAAGGTCGCAAGGCTGAAAAAGAGCTCATCAAGCCGGGCGGCGAAAACGTTTATCCGGCAGAGGTTGAACGCGCGATTTTAGAGCACCCTGCCATTGAACAAACCGTCGTTTTTGGCGTCCCCGATCCGACATGGAAAGAGGGCATCAAAGCGGTTTGTATTTTGAAAGAAGGACAAGAACTGGATCATCGGGAACTCATCGCCTTTGTCAGCCAGCACATTGCCAGTTATAAAAAACCGCGCTATGTTGACTTTGTAGACGAATTTCCCCTTTTAGAGGACGGCTCTCCAGATCGGGCCAAAATCAAAGAGCTATATGGCGGCCCGCAGGAGTAGCGTGGCCCCTTGGAAAAACATCCCCTTTTGGCCAATCTCTGCGTCAGACTCAGATTTCAATCCTCGACATACTCAAGGTATGCCTCCGGTTAAAGTCTTCGCCTTCCTTGACCTTGACCAAAATTGAATATTTTTCCAAGGGCCCAAATTTTACTTGCCTGATTTTGTGGCTTCGGTCGGTTCCATCAATTCTTGAAGGGCTTCACAATTTAATCAGGTTGAAGTGTTGACTTCCACCCTTAATTCTCCTATATGTTCATTTTTGGCAGAAATACGCCTGCTTAGGTTCACTGAAATTCTTAAGTAAAATTATATCACAAAAGGAAATCACGCCTATAGGTTGGCCAGTTGAGCCGGTTTAGCCCGCTTATCGGTAACTGACTAATTCTACTTTCCTTACGGGCCAACGGGCTAACGGGAAACGGGCTCAACCAGATTACAATTAATGCTTTTTTAAATTAGAATCCAAAATCGCGCGGCGGTTTTACAAGGAGAGTATAATGGTCAGACAGGAGATATCCCTTTTTTTGAGAAATGTGCCGGGCGAGCTCGGCCGGCTGGCAGCCATGTTCGGGGAAGCCGGCATTAATATCGATGCCATCACGATCCAAGACGCATCGGCCTATGTTCAGGAACTGTTTAAAGCCAGAGGAAAATCGCTCAAGCGTATTGCTTCAGCCGCCAGCTATAATTCGATGCGCAAAGACTCGGTCGAATTTGCCCTGATCCGCCTGCTGGCAGGCGATACGGACAAGGCCGTTGAGCTGCTGTCCCAAAATGATTTTATTTTTGATGTGATGCCTGTGATTGCCCTTGAGCTTGAGAACCGACCGGGAGAGCTGGCAAGTATCTCGTCAAAATTCGGCGAAGAGGGCATCAATATCAACTATGTCTATGGATCGGTTTCCTCACCGGACGAGAAATGCCTGTTTGTTTTTTGCCCGGAGGACATAGAGAAGGCATCAAAGATATTCCCTTAATTTCAGAAGTCAGAAATAAGAAGACAGAGGGCAGAACTTGAAGGCGAGTTAAAGCGTCGAAGGATCATCTACTTGTTTACAATCCCGCTGAACGGTAAACCAACGCCCGCAGCACACTATGGATCGCTTGCAATCAAAACAAATACTGTTAATTGCAGACGCTAATCCGGAAAATGTTGACGTTTTAAAGGCCATTCTGTCGCCTGATTTCGACATTAAAGTTGCCACTGACGCACAGGAAACCATCAAGCTGGCCTCATCTCCAGAAAAGCCTGCGTTGATTCTGTTAAACATTATGATGCCGTCGGTCGACATGTACGCGGTTTGTCGACAGTTAAAAGCAGGCAACCTCGCGCAGAACAGCCCGATTCTACTATTATCAGAACCGACTGAGGAAGACACCGAAGCAAAGGGATTTGAATCCGGCGCTGCCGATTATATCACCAAACCTTTCAAGCCCTCCGTGGTTAAAGCAAGGATCCAAACCCATCTGGAGCTGAAGCGTATTCGGGAGAATTTTGAAAATCGAATCAAAAATCGTGTGAGCCAGCTGGATGAGGAAATTCAGCAACGCAGAGATATTGAAGATACCTACCGATCACTTGTTAAACACGCACGCGACGGAATTGTCATTATCCACGACTTTAGCGTCAAATTTGCCAATCCCGCATTTTGTAAAATGATCGGTATCTCCCAAAAAGAACTGATCGGCGCGCACCTCAAGAAATTCATTTCAGAAGAGGAATTTGTCAAAAATACCAAGCGATATTCCGAAAGGATCGCAGGCCTAAATTTACCCCGCATCTATAAATCTCAGATTATTCATTCAGACGGCTCCACGATTGATGTCGAGCTCAATGTCAGCGTCATACCTTACGGAAGATCACTCGCCGCCCTGGTCTTTGTGCGCGACATACGCGAAGAAGAAGCCTGGCAATATAATCGCTGACAGGAATTGCGGTGCAATGATTTAGCGCTGAATATTGGTCGGATGTCCATATTCCCAACAAACGAAAACGTGTTATCAGATTGTGAATAAGATAATTAAATTATCCTTGACATTCACAATCCTTTTAAATACTAAACACTAATAGCATGCATGTTGAAGCGCAATCCCGCAGTTCAGATATCAGGTTCTTTCTCTCGCTCCATTGACCATAGTCGCCGTTGAGTGACCCCTCTCAAAATCTAACTTGCGCTTCTGGCTCAACAGAATCTAGTTTCACCTCTATTGATTAATGCTGGAAAGGAGTTTCTAATTCGATTTTAACCGATATGTTAGGGGGGCAGAATGAAGAAAATCCTTTTATGTCTGTTTTTGTTATTCTTTAGTTCTTCTAATACTTACGCTATTCTCATCGGGCTTGAAGCTTTTTCAAAGGACGCAACAGTTATCGGTTTCAATGAAGGGGACGGCGCTCCTGGAACAATACCACTCGATGCCGGAGTACCCATAACCAATCAATATGCACCAGACGTTACTTTTTCCGGCAATCCTTTCGTAGGGAATCCCAATTTCCCTGACACGACAATAAATGGTACGTTATCTGGGGCAAATTTCTTTCCGGTAAATAATCCCATAACTGCTTCTTTCGGTTTCGACAATTTGCAAAATAAGGTGGGAATGTACTTTGGCATAATAGGGGATAATCCAAGAGCTCAGATTTCGGTTTTTAAGGGCAACGATCCTGTAGGTACCGAAATGATTGAAGGTCCCCCAAGCAGGCCCACTAATGGGATTATACCGGCCTTTTTCGGGGGGGTTTTTTTCGACGAGGGATTTGACAGAGTTGAATTTAGCAACCTTGCACCGGGCGATCAAGGCTTTTTTTTAGTTGATGATTTTACATTTGAAACCGGCAAACCCATTCCGGAGCCCGCCACGTTTTTATTGCTAGGCGCCGGCCTTGTTGGCCTGGCAGGATTTGGACGTAAGAAATTTTTCAGAAAATAAAATAAGACAAATACCGCAAGCGGGCATGGCAGAATCAATCCTGGCTACCTTGTCAGGGCTCGCCTATGTGGCCCCATGACCGTTAAATGCGCTTTCCCATACCAACTGGATGTCACACAACTTTGAACCTACCGCGTCTTGATTTCTCATTTTGATAAAACCAAACTGGTTTCAAAAGCTCAAGTTTTGTTCGAGGGCACGGCGTAAACCGTTTTAAAAGCGGAGCGTACACTGTAGTACGCGAGCATTTTAAAACGGTTTAATGCACACCTTAATTTTCTTACCAATAGATGTGTAATCCCGATTCATCGGGGAAACATAGCCATCGAGCAAAAGATGAGAGTTTTGAAGCCAGTTTTAGGGTTTGCGCCTATCTTTCAGCACATGATTGGAAATCACAATGCGTTGAATTTCAGATGTGCCTTCATAGATGGTGAATACGCGCGCATCGCGGTAAAAACGCTCGACCGGGTATTCTTTGGTAAAGCCATAGCCGCCATGCATCTGTAGTGCCTTGGCGGTGGTGCGGTTGACCATTTCGGAGGCAAACAGTTTGGCCATCGATGCCTGGGCCGTGTAGTTTTCCCCGCGATCTTTCATTTCGGCCGCTGCAAATGTCATCAGTCGCGCCGCCTCGATTTCAGTGGCCATATCGGCAATCATCCAGCGCAACCCCTGGAATTTGGAAATCGCCTGGCCGAACTGCTCTCTTTCCTGGGCATAGTTCACAGCAGCGTCAAAGGCCGCCTGGGCCACGCCCACCGATTGAGCGGCGATTCCGATGCGACCGCCATCTAAACCGGTCATTGCAATTAAAAATCCGTCGCCTTCATTGCCCAACCGGTTTTCAGCCGGGATACGGCAGTCTTCAAAAATGAGATCCGTGGTATCGGAGGCCCGAAGACCCATTTTGTCTTCCAAGGCGCCGACCGTCAATCCCGGGGTTCCCTGTTCGACTAAAAAAGCGCTAATTCCCCGGTGGCGTTTGGTCTCATCGGTTTTAGCGGTGACGATAATAAGGCCTGCATTTTTACCGGTGGTGGTAAATCTTTTGGTGCCGTTGAGAATGTAGCTGTCACCATCAAATTTGGCTTTGGTGGTCTGCCGGGCCGGATCTGAGCCCGCATTGGGTTCCGTCAAGGCAAAGGCGCCGATGATGTCTCCGGCGGCCAGTTGAGTGAGGTATTGCTTTTTTTGATCTTCGGTGCCATAGCGCAGGATACTTTCACAGACAATGGAGTTATGAACCGACATGACCACGGCAGTCGAAGCACAGGCATAAGCCACTTCAGAAAGCGCCAGGACATAGCTCACCGAATCTGCACCGGAACCGTTATATTCGGGGGGCACCATCATTCCCATCAGGCCCAATTCGCCCAGTTTTTTTAAGTTGTCGCGCGGAAATTCTTTGGTCTTGTCGCGTTCCATGGCCTTGGGCGCAAATTTCGATCTGGCCAGATCCCGGACCATCGATTGAATCATGAGTTGCTCTTCGGTTAACTTGAATGACATTCTTTTCCTCCAACATGGCTCATCATGTTAAAAATGGAGTAATCATAGATTAGCCGCTTGATTTTCTTTATTGGCTACTTGCTACTGGCTGCACGCTGCTGGCAAGGGCCTGATCGTTTGAATGAAACAATAGCTTCCCCACAGAGCCATCAGCCAGATGCCAGAAGCCAGTTATGGTGAATAAATCACAACCAGCAACTCAGCCGACTCTTCGCTGACGTTGGTCATCTTGTGACGAATACCGGAGTTAAAATGCAGCGAGTCGCCTTGATCCAATACATTGACGTGCTCGCCGACGATCACCTCGATTTTACCCTTCAGCACATAGACAAACTCTTCCCCTTCGTGGTGGTAGCCAACGCCCTTGTGATCCTGGCGGGGCTCGACGGAGACCAAAAAAGCCTTCAGGTGTTTATTTTCAGCTCCGGGCGTCAGGGTGGTGTAGGCATAATTTTCCGTCCGCTTGGTGTGCGCTTTAATGCGGCTTTCCAGCCTGGACTCCGGCTCTTTGAGCAGGGCGCCCGAATCAATTTCCAGTGCTCTGGAAATTTGCAGCAAAGCCCCCACCGGGGGAATGGACTTGCCGGACTCGATCTCTTTCAAATAATCGATGGAAAAGCCGGTTTCGTTTGCCAGCTGATCGAGATTCATTTTTTTTCCTGTGCGGGCCTTCTTTATTTTTTGGCCGACAGGTACGCGTTTTTTAATTTTTCTCCGCGGCATATTTCCTCCCAGTCGGTTAGCCGGTTAGCCGGTTGCCCCGTTAGCCGGTTGTCACCATCACTCACAATTTACAATGACCGGCAAACGGGCTCAACGGGCCAACGGGCAAACCGGGATTATTTATATTCATAAAAGCCTTTGCCCGTCTTCCTCCCCAACCATCCGGCTTCGACATATTTGCGCAGCAGCGGGCAGGGGCGATATTTGGAATCTTTAAAGCCATCATAAAGGGTTTCCATAATAGCCAGACAGGTATCCAGGCCGATCAGGTCAGCGAGCGCCAATGGTCCCATAGGATGATTCATTCCCAGTTTCATGACCGTATCGATGTCTTCGCGATTACCGACGCCGTGGTAGAGGCAGTAAACGGCTTCATTGATCATCGGCAGTAAAATGCGGTTGGCGATAAAGCCGGGGTAATCGTTGGCCTTGGCCGGCGTTTTGCCGAATTTTTCAGCCAGCTCCCAGGTGACCTTGAGGGTCTCTTCCGAGGTGGCAATACCGGGAATGACTTCCACCAGTTTCATGACGGGTACCGGGTTCATAAAGTGCATGCCGATCACTTTTTCGGGTCGGCGGGTTTGGGCTGCAATGCGGCCGATCGGAATAGATGAGGTATTGGTAGCCAGGATAACCGGATCGCCACAGATCTCATCCAGATCTTTAAACAGTTGATATTTAATTTCTTCATTTTCAGTGGCGGCTTCGACCACATAATCCGCTGCGGCCATATCCGCTAAACTCACACTGGTCTTAATGCGGCCTAAAATTGCGTTTTTGTCATCTTCTGACATTTTGCCTTTGTCAACACCGCGGCTTAAGATCTTGGAAATGCCTTCAACGCCTTTTTCGACAAATTCTGTGTTAATGTCGTTCATGATAACATCCAGACCGCTCATCGCCGCAACCTGGGCGATCCCGCCGCCCATCTGACCGGCACCGATAATGCCAAATGTCTTCACTTCCATTAGTTCCTCCTCCAATTTCAGAGTTATTTGTTATTAGTGATTCGTTGTTTGTTAATCGGAAAGGCCTATTCATCTGCTAATAACCAATAACCAATAACGAATAACCATTACCTTTTAACGATCATCGCCACTGCTTCGCCGCCGCCCAGACACAAAGTGGCCAGACCGGTCTTTTTATCCTGTTTGATCATTTCATGTAATAGCGTCACCAGCACGCGGCAGCCGCTGGCCCCAATGGGATGACCCAGTGCCACACTGCCCCCATTGACATTCACCTTGGCCGGATCCAGGTTAAGCTCTCTTAACACCGCTACAGTCGAGCCGCTGAAGGCCTCGTTGACCTCGAACAAGTCAATTGCATCCTGCGATAGGCCTTCTTTTTTCAAAACCTTGGGGATTGCTAAAATGGGCGCCACCAGAACGTATTTCATATCCAGTCCCGCGGATGCCTGGGCGCCGATAGTGGCCATTATTTGACAGCCCATTTCATTGGCTTTTTCTTTAGACATCACGACAACAGCGGCAGCCCCGTCACTGATGATGGAGGCATTGCCGGCGGTGGCTCTGCCGTCTTTTTGAAATGCCGGTGACATCTTCGCTAAAATTTCATAGGATGTCTCCCGCGGGCATTCATCTTGATCAAATATCACCGGATCACCTTTGCGCTGGGGAATCTCAACCGGCATGATTTGGTCTTTAAATTTTCCGGCATTGATGGCTTTCAGAGTTCGGCGATACGACTCGGCGGCATAGCGGTCCTGATCTTCACGGCTGATGTCATATTTTTCCGAACACAGATCATTGGATATGCCCATGTGAAAATCATTGACGATATCCCATAAACCGTCTTGGACCATATGGTCCTGCAATTTTCCCGGGCCCATACGGTAACCGAAGCGGGCCTTTTCCAGAAAATAGGGCGCCATACTCATGTTTTCCATGCCTCCGGCCACAACGATATCCGCATCACCGATCTGAATGGCCTGGGCGGCGAGCATGACAGACTTTAAACCCGAGCCGCAAACTTTGTTGATGGTGAAACACTCGGTCTCCCAGGGCAAATCCGCCTTGACGGCCGCTTGCTTTGCCGGATTCTGCCCATAACCGCAGGATAACACCATCCCCATAATGGCCTCATTGACCTCATTTTTTTGGATACCGGCTCTGCTAATGGCCTCTTCAATCACCAGGGCGCCCAGCTGGGTGGCTCCGATGGTGGCGAGGGTTCCGTTAAAATTGCCCAGGGCGGTGCGCACCGCACTGACGATGACGGCCTCTTTCATGTCCTTTCTCCTATAAGAAAAATTGCAATAATGGCTAAGGTGAATTCAGATAATAAAGTTATCGAGTCTTTCAATCAGGGAGTACTGGAGTGATGGAGTAGTGGAGTGTTGTCAAAAGACGTCCAGCAAAAATCCATTACTCCATTACCCCATCGCTCCAGCTTTAGGTTTCACCAAAATCTCAGACTTGGCATAGAAGTTTTTGTATAAAGATGCACAATTATCAAAAAAGAGATAGCGACGCGTCAATGATTTTATATTTTACTATATGGCTTAACGAATGGATGCAAGCTCCAAATGCCAACTGAACGAGCGCTCGTTCGATGGATAGCATGTCTTGTTTTAGCTTGTCAAGTTTTTCAATCAACCGCCGCATATATTCGTTAACCATTTGAAATTATATTAAATAAAGCATATTGGCATTTCATTTTAGCTTTAGCAATATTCCTATTGACAAATGGGCGCGCTTCCATTAGAAATGAATAGTTGACCGAGCGCTCGCTCATTATGACTAATAATCTAATATTATTATAAATTTGTTTATAATGACCTGTTGTTTTCGGTGAATGATATAAGATCTAACCTTCAATGATGTGTTTTGATGAGGGAGGACATTTATGAACGAAAATGTTTTAGGTGTTGAACAGGAAGACGGCATCGTCACTCTGACTTTGAACCGGCCGGACGTCATGAATTCATTGAATTTTCCGCTGTTGCATGCCTTGAAGGACCAGGTTGAGCGCTTGCGGTTTATGCGGGATGTTCGCGTGGTGATTATTACAGCAGCCGGCGAGAAAGCCTTCTGTGCGGGTGCCGATCTTAAAGAGCGAGCGACGCTGCCTCCGGAAAAGGTGCGAGAGTATATTTTCACTATCCGCAATCTGTTTACCGCCATCGAGGAGCTGAACAAACCGGTCATTGCAGCTGTCAACGGTATTGCGCTCGGCGGCGGGACCGAACTCTCTCTGGCCTGTGATATCCGCATAGCCGCCACAAATGCCACCATGGGTTTGACTGAGACACGGCTGGCCATCATTCCCGGTGCCGGCGGCACCCAGAGGCTGCCGCGGCTGGTCGGGCGCGGCAAAGCCAAGGAGCTCATTTTTACCGGGCAGCGCATCAGCGCCGAGGAAGCGC
>Ga0209536_100011734_pt1 | contig 12802 bp, 9 predicted proteins | sample DeeMarSeWOR28_12_FD_187461 | JGI IMG/M metagenome (GOLD analysis project Ga0209536, IMG submission 187461) | Marine sediment microbial communities from White Oak River estuary, North Carolina - WOR-2-8_12 (SPAdes) (version 2) | ecosystem: Environmental > Aquatic > Marine > Intertidal zone >...
AACCCACCTGGGACAGCCCTCACTGCCCCACACCGGATTTGAAGTCCGGGAGCCCCACCAGTGAGCTTGGCACTTCCGGGCGTTATATAACAGAAATGGCCCTGCCTGTCGAGAAATTAGTAGCACCGGCCTAAGTGACGATCTGGCAGTGTTCCCCAAATTCTACTTTTCGGGCGGGGATCAACCCCGCCCCTACGACTACCGGCCCTGGGCATAATCAGCAAACTGGCTAACAAATGCTGTTATTAGGACAGACACCCTGTCGGTGATAGAGTCGCGGCTGGAAAGCCGCTCCCACATTGACACCAAAGACAGTTGCCTATTCGGATATCCTCATCTATGATTTGCTCAGTGGCAAAAGAATTGCAGTTATTCAACCCATAGGTTGTGCGATGGAAGGTTTAGAAAGTATTTGAGTAATGAGGCAGAGTTCCGTCCTCAAAATCGGTGCGCTTGAATTAGGGCAAGGTCTGATCCTGGCCCCCATGGCCGGTATCACTGATCTGAGTTTTCGCAGGATAGCCAAGGAGTTCGGCGCCGATGTGGTTACCTCGGAGATGGTGAGTTCTGAGGGGTTAGTGCGAAATAAGACCAGCACTAAGATGCTTCTCCAGAGCCATCCAGAGGAGAAGCCACTGGCGGTTCAAATCTTCGGTTCAGATCCGCAGGTGATGGCACAAGCTGCCCGCATGGTTGAAGACGAAGGAGCTGCTATCATCGATTTGAACATGGGCTGTCCAGTGGTGAAGGTGGTACGGCAGGGAGCAGGAGCTGCACTCCTGCTGGATATAGAAAAAGTCAGCAGGATAGTTGATGCAGTGCGGAGGGCTGTGGAGATTTCAGTTACGGTGAAAACCCGATCAGGCTGGAACCGGGCCAAGATTAATGTTTTGGAGGTGGGCAGGGCTGCAGAGAGTGCAGGAGCGGATGCTATCACCATTCATCCACGCACAGCCAAACAGGGCTTCTCAGGGAGTGCTGATTGGACTCAAATTGCAAAAGTCAAACAGGCTGTGGCTGTCCCGATCATCGGCAATGGCGATGTCACCCGCCCGGAACATGTTGACGAGATGAGGCAGCTGACCGGGTGCGATGGGGTAATGATTGGCCGGGCTGCAATGGGTAACCCGTGGATTTTCAAGCAAGCTAAACAACTGGCAGCGGGACAGACGATTGCTAGCCCGTCGGTGCAGGAACGGTTGGAGGTTATGCGGCGCCACCTGGCTCTCTATGAAGAATCGCTTCTTGGCCGCAAGTCACTGACTGGTTTCCGCTCGCGAATTATGTGGTATACTAAGGGCTTACGAGGTAGTGTTCGTTTACGCGCTTCGCTGACTGGTTGCCGCCAAGTGGAAGATATGATCAAGGCTTGTGAAGATTTTTTTTCGTCGCTGGATAAAGATATATCATAGGGAAATTAGCCACAGACCCACGCAGACGGTTGGAGAGAGAATCATACCGGCAAAATAATATGGTGCTGGTCGCTTCGCATTCTAGGAGGCGGTATGAATTTAGGTAGTAGGATCGCTTAAAAGGTCTAGGGGAGAGCCTGCCAAGGAAGTAATTCAAGCTTGCTTGTTTTCTTCACTGGGAGGCTTTCCCGCGGGTCCCGATGGGAATCATCGGGACGCCGCTATGCGGCCCTGTTAAGCGATCTTCTGATGATGCGACTCATCAGAGTTGATTCTCTGTATGTCTCTTCGCGTTTGTTGTGTTAAGCAAAGGATGAGTGTCTGTGTTCGTCTGTGTGTGTCTGTGGTTAATTAATTGCTGCCATATGGCTAGTATGCGGGTGATTTGGTGAAAGTTAAAGTAGCTAAAAATGCTGGTTTCTGTATGGGCGTGCGGCGGGCCATGGATCTGGTGTTGAACGCTGCCAGGGATCGGCAACCAGATGAAATTATTCATACATACGGACCACTTATTCACAACAATCAAGTACTGGAGATTTTGGAGAGGCGAGGGATCCGTTGTTGCGAAGATTTGACCGAGGCCAAGGAGGGAGGCCGGATAGCCATAAGAGCCCATGGTATTCCTCCCCAGGAACGAAAAGAAATTAAAGAGAGAGGTTTTAAGATTATTAATGCCACTTGTCCCAGAGTGGGGAAGGTGCAGGGAATCATCAAGAAACATTCACTGAGAGGTTACGATATAGTTATCGTCGGCGATCACAACCATGCTGAAGTGATCGGGCTAAAAGGTTTTGCCAATGGGCGAGCTCATGTTCTGAATAAACCTGAGGAGGTAGACCGACTCCCCCCGATGGACAAACTCCTGGTGGTGGCGCAAACCACCCAAGATGAGCGCGCTTTTAAGACAATAGCTGGTCTTTTGGAAGAACGCTATCCCGAGACCAAGATTTACAATACCATCTGTGACTCCACCCATAACCGTCAAGAAGAGGTGCGAGTCCTCTGCAACGAAGTGGATGCCATGGTGGTAGTGGGTGGCCGGCATAGTGGAAATACAAAGAGATTAGCAGAGATAGCCGCGACTACAGGTATTCCGACTTTTCATATTGAGACTGAAGAGGAACTGGATCGGGAGCGCTTGCAGGACCTAAAGATTGTTGGTATTACCGCCGGCGCGTCCACGCCCCACTGGCTGCTCAGGAGAGTTGTGCAAAAGCTGGAGAGCATACAACCTAGAGGAGTGAGGCCGCTGGCCAGAAATTTTGAGCACTACTTGCGTTTTTTTCTGCAAAGCAATCTTTATGTTGCAGGTGGTGCTGGGTGTTTAAGCTATGCGGCAGCTGTACTTCAGGGAATCAAACCCAGGCTTGCAGATTTCTTCATAACCTTTTTCTATGTATTTGCCATGCATGTGCTCAACCGCTATGCGGACAAGGCTTCCCGCTTTAACTATCCTTCCCGTGCCGCCCTTTACGAGCGTTACAAGTTCGGGTTTTTTCTTGCCAGTCTGAGTGGAGTAATCGCCGCTTTCATTATCGCTAAGGCCCAGAGCCAGAGCATTTTCTTTGCACTGCTGGCCATGACCGGACTAGGACTCCTCTACAGCGTGCGCATTTTTCCTGAGAGATGGCTGCGAGTTGTAAGAGTGGCCAAGCTCAAAGATATTCCGGCATCAAAGACGGTTTTCATAGCCGGTGGCTGGAGTGTTGTGGCTACTATGCTTCCCAATTTACGCGAAGGTTTCCATTTGGGTTTGCAGAGTCTGTTCGCCTTAATTGTGGTCTTTGTCCTGGTGTTTGTGCGCTCGGCGCTCTTTGACCTCGTTGACATCCAAGGGGATCGACTGGTTGGCGAAGAGAGTCTGCCGATTTTTATAGGTGAGAAGCGTACCAAAAGGCTCTTGGTCTATTTAGTCATAGGTCTTGCCATCCTACTAATGGTGGCACCCCTCCTCGGTTTAGCTACAGATTTCAGCTGCATGATGCTGATTACTTGCTTTTATATGGGCTTCTACCTGTTGTTACACAAACGGGAGTTATTGCGCCCGGGCAGCCTCCGCTTCGAGAGTCTGGTCGAAAATAGCTTCTATCTTTCTGGTGGACTAGCGGTCATATATCAACTCTTGGGTCATGGCCCCTAAGAGATATGAGATGTGGAGGGGCATAGAGCATAGAGCATGGGGCATAGGGAAAGACAGGTGGCAGCAAGCAGATTGCAGCAGGCAGCAGCGCATCGCGTCATGTGCCTTCGGCGTCATTAGGTCACTACGCTTCGCTGTCATTTGTTGTAATCGGTAGAGAACAGGATTAGGTTTATTAGAGAATTAATTAAACAGTTTACCGTTCACCATTCACCGTTTACCGTTAACTCCTGGATTCTGACTACTGACTACTGTATATGAGATTGCAGACTTTAGTTCAAATTAGGCATTTTAGACACTTTAGTTCATTTTAGGCATTTGCTTAATGTCTCCTGAGATCTCCGTAATAATCCCCACCTATAATCGTGCTTCCATGGTTGTCGAGGCTGTGGAATCAGTGCTAGCCCAGGAGATGGTGGATTTTGAACTGCTCGTTATTGACGATGGCTCCAGCGATGAAACCGAAGAAAAGCTCAGTGTCCACAACTCTCGTCTTAGCTATTACCGGCAGGAAAATGCAGGAGTAGCTGCAGCGCGGAATCGCGGACTGGAGCTTTCCAAAGCGCCACTGGTCTCTTTTCTGGACTCCGACGATCTTTGGCTACCCAAAAAACTGCGTACTCAACATAAATTCATGCTGGATCATCCTGAGGTGTGGATTTGCCAGACAGAAGAGATCTGGTTGAGAAAGGGCCGCCGGATGAACCCAAAGAGGCACCACCAAAAGGTGTCGGGGGATATTTTCCAGCGTAGCTTGGATCTGTGCCTGGTGAGCCCTTCAGCGGTGATGTTGCGGCGGGAGCTTTTTGAAAAGGTTGGCTATTTTGACGAGGAGTTGCCTGTGGCCGAGGATTATGATCTGTGGTTGCGGGTGGCAGTTGATTATCAGGTGGAGTTGCTACCGGATCCCATGGTGATCAAGCGTGGGGGGCACCCCGATCAGTTGTCTGCCAGGAAAGAGATAGACCGCTATCGAATAAAGGCCCTGGAGAAGCTTCTTAACTGCGGCAGACTCTCGCCGGAGCAATACGATTGGACCTGGAAGGCCTTGCAGCACAAATGTCAAATTTATGGAGAGGGCTGCATCAAGAGAGATAAAGTCGAGGAAGGCGAGAGGTACTTGGCCTTGCCAGATGTATATAGGCGTAAGGTGTGAGGTTTTTTTGTCATTTGGCCACTAGACGTGGCCGTCACTACGCTACGCTGTCAATCATGGTCATTAATTGTAACAACATAATGACGGCCGTGAGGCCTAGTGACGGCGCAGCCTAGTGACAGCGAAGCGCAATAGCGCTGAGCGTAATTACCTAAGGGCGCCGTGCGCCCGTTAGGATACCGCACTTTCAATTGCTGCACGCACCGCTTCCATCTCACCTTCTGCATAAGGACGCACCGGAGGCCAGTCCATAACGCCATCTCCCAGGTTTCGAGGAATCAAATGAAAGTGGGAATGGTCGATGAGCTGGCCAGCGGCCCGGTCATTATTCAGCAAGATGTTGAAACCAGCAGAGTTGAGTTGGGATTTAACTCCATTGCCTATTCTCTGCAAAGCGTCACCGAGCGCAGCTAAAACGCCCACCGGTATTTCCGGAAAAGTACCATAATGCGTCTTGGGAATTACCAGGGTGTGCCCCTTGCTCACCGGATTGATATCCAAGAAGGCCAGGACGGCATCAGTTTCTAGAACTTTAGCTGAGGGAATTTCCCCGCGAATGATCATGCAAAAGATACAATCTTCCATATTAAATACCTCCAGACTCTCTTTCCATGTCCGCGATTAAAAAGCGCTCATTTTACCTCTACCCAAATGATTCTACTTGGCAGTAGAGAGAAGTGTCAATTGGAGACTGCCTAAGGATGGTTGTCAGTAGTAAAGAAACTATTGTATAGAGAGGGCACGTGAGGATTGCGGATTTGGGATTTCGGATTGCGGATTTTAAAAAAAGCAGGCAGGCGGCAGATTGCAGCAGGCATCAATAAAACTAGGCACTAAGAACTAAGCACTAGGCACCGAAACGAAGAAGAGAATAGGTACCGCTTAGTACCAACTGACTACTGAATACTCAGCTTATCGCGGCTGGAAAGCCGCTCCCACAGTTCCAAAAACTAGGTACTAGGCAGTGGGCACTAGGCACCGAGGTCGCATAGCGCAGAGTGCAAAGCGCATAGCGAAGAGGCATGGAGCATGGGGCAAGGAGGATCGCGGATTTGGAATTTCGGATTTCTGATTGAGGAAAAGCTGAGAAGACAGGAGACAGAGGGCTCGGAATGAAACTCGGTAATTTATGGATGGACTCTAACTAAGTCAACCTGTTCAGGAGCTTATGATGCAAGAAGATCTCAAGAAAGAGGCCCGGCAAATCTTTGAAGCCGGATTGCGAGCTGTAGACCCAATAGAGGCAATCAAGCGGTTTTTGAGTGTGGAAGGTAACAGGCTTCGTTGTGGTGAGCAGGAACTTGATCTGGGAACATTTGATCGAGTCTGGGCACTCGGCGCTGGCAAGGCCTCAGCGGCGATGGCTCAGGCAGTGGAGGAAGTCCTTGGGGACCGAGTTAGCGGTGGGCTGGTTATTGTCAAATATGACCATCTGGCACCTCTTGAAAAAATCCGCTTGTTGGAGGCGGGACATCCCACACCTGACGAAAACGGTTGGCTAGCCGCCCAGCAACTGGCAGAGATGGCAGAAAAACTGGATCAAAAAGATCTGGTACTGTTTCTACTTTCCGGGGGGGGCTCGGCGCTTCTGCCCATGCCGGTAGAGGGGATCACCCTGGCCGAAAAAATGTCCACCACTGACCTACTCTTGAAATCTGGTGCCTCCATTCAAGAGATGAACACCATACGCAAGCACCTATCGCAAGTCAAAGGAGGACAACTTGCACGGTTGGCGCATCCCGCTACTTTAATCTCTCTCATTCTTTCTGATGTTGTTGGAGACCCCCTGGACGTCATTGCTTCAGGCCCAACTGTGGGGGATCCCACTCAGTTCCAGGACTGCTTGGAAGTTGTAAATCGCTATGGTCTAGAAGAAAAGTTGCCTGGTTCGGTAAAATCCCACCTGAAAGCGGGGCTGGGGAGAGAAGTTTCGGAAACACCCAAACCTGATGATCCCATTTTCTCGCAGACTTACACTTTCCTGGTTGGAACTAATGTACAAGCACTGAAGGCTGCCGCAATCGAGGCGGAAAAACGAGGATATGGCAGCCTTATCCTCTCTTCCATGATCGAGGGAGATACGACAGAGGCGGCTCGTTTTCACACGGCAATAGTTAGAGAAATAGTCAGCAGTGGACATCCACTGGAGCCACCCGCCTGTCTGATCTCGGGGGGAGAGACCACGGTGGTGGTCCGGGGTAGGGGCAAAGGAGGACGAAATCAGCATTTTGCCCTGGAGGCAGCTCTTGAACTTGAAGGACTTGAGGGAGTTTGTCTGCTTAGTGGAGGCACAGATGGTACGGATGGGCCCACCGATGCCGCTGGCGCAGTCGTGGATGGCGATACAGTAGCCCGGGGACTAGCTAAGGGACTGAATCCTAAGGCATTTTTGGAGGAGAACGACTCATACCATTTCTTTCAGGACCTGGGCGATCTGCTAATTACCGGGCCGACCAACACGAATGTCATGGATCTGCGAGTTATTCTGGTAAAATAAGATGTGGTCCGGGCTAGGCAAGCGAGTGTATACTCTTGTAGACATGGGTTGTATCTCTAATCCTGCACTGTGATTTAGTTTAAATATCTGAATATACTGATAATTGATGTGAAACATAAATAATAACTCAAAAGGAGCGACCGTAATTGCCGGACTCTTGACAAGTCTGGAAGAGGTATTATCTAATTGGGTCACCCCTGGTAAGCCTTGTCCCTGCGGGCAAAAGTGGGGGTGGGATGATTCGGGTGGCGATGGGGCTGCTCCGGACCGGCAGAATCGGAACGGTTTTTGCTCTAACCACGAGGAGACATCTCAAATCTACTCGGAGAGGACTAAAAGTAGAACCTGATGGCTGAGTCTGGTCAAAAATATATGTCAAAACTCTGGGTAAAACTGCTAGGCCTGACCCTGCTTTGTCTTGGATTTTTGTCCGGGACAGGCTGCAAGCAACTTACCCCACAAAATGAGCTGGAGATCATAAAGGAGAAGGGCGAGCTTCGAGTGCTCATCCGCAACAATGCCACCTGCTATTATGAGGGTCCCGAGGGACTATTGGGTTTTGAATACGACCTGGTCAAAGGTTTTGCCGACCATTTGGGTGTAAAGCTAACCTGTGTTGTCACCGACAATTTTCAAGATATGATACCTTCCCTGCTTCGGGGTGAGGCCGATCTCATTGCCGCAGGCTTCACCGTCACTGAAAAACGCCAGCAAAAGGTGACATTTGGTCCTCCCTATATGGAGGTCCAGCAACAAGTGGTGGGACGACGGGGTGGCCCAGCACCTAGCGATGTAGTAGATCTCATTGGCCAACCTTTATGGATAAATGCCGGCACCTCTTACGAAGAGAGGCTTAAGGAGTTAAAACCTCAATATCCCGAGCTATCTTGGTTGCCGGTTTCCGGATATGAAACCGAAGAGATATTGGAAATGGTTTGGCGAGGCATTGTCCCGCTAACTATAGCCGACTCAAATATTGTTGCTGTGAACCGGCGGTATTACCCGGAGTTGAAGATCCATTTCGCAATTGAAGAAGGGCAGCAGTTGGCCTGGGCGGTGCATCCGCAGCATCGTTATCTCTTGACTGCTATTGAAGAGTGGTTCTCTCGACGAGAAACGTCAGCTTTGCTCCAGCGTCTCAAACAGCGTTACTACGGGCATCTCGAGGTTTTCGACTATGTAGATCTGGTCAAATACCATCGCAGACTGAGGCATCGTCTGCCCCGCTACCGCAGTTACTTTGAAGCGGCCGCGACCAAACACGGGTTGGATTGGAGACTTGTGGCGGCACAATCCTATCAGGAATCGCACTGGGATCCAAAGGCGGTAAGTTTTACAGGGGTAAGGGGTTTGATGATGCTTACCCAGAAAACCGCCGATACTCTAGGGGTAAAAAGCAGGATAGACCCCCGTGAGTCCATTGAAGGCGGCGTACGGTATCTAGCTCAGTTGCATGAGAGGGTTGGAGATGGTGTGTTCGAGCCTGACCGGACATATATGGCGTTGGCAGCATACAATGTAGGATGGGGGCACCTGGAAGACGCCAGGAGTTTGGCCGAGCGGCTAGGCAGAGATCCTGGTTCCTGGCAGGGTGTGAGTTCTACCCTACCTTTACTCCGTCAGAAGGTTTATTATCGCAAACTGCCTCACGGCTACGCCCGAGGGACCGAACCAGTAAGATACGTGGACAGGATCAAGACCTACTACCGAATCCTAATTCAGGCAACAGAGCAGTCCCCGCAAAGATCCAAAGAATTGGCTGAGATGGCCAATACCTTCCAGTTGAGTGACCTGCAATCTCCGAAGTAAACAGTATAATTGAAGTGTGCTAGACTTTGGACAGGCAGAGACGGCTGCACTAGTATTCTTCAACGGCATCATCGTAATATCCCACCCAGGGATATTCCTCCAGTTCAGGCCAACGCTTCCGAGGATTATTCAGTATGTATTGAGCATTCTCTATAAATTCTGCTTCATCTCTTACAATTCGGTCGAAGTACTCATCCTGCCATATGGATCCCTGACGTCCAAACTGCCGTTGCAGTTGGAGAGCAGTGAATGATTTCCAAGAGTGCAAAATCGCTTGAAGATCGTGTTCAAGCATGGGTTTTACGAGAACATGGGCGTGATTGTCCATGACCACATGAGCAAAGAGTGTATAGCGTTTTTTATGGAAGTGCTCCAATGCTGCAGCAACGAGAGTCCTTTCATCTGGAGTCAGCACAGGTTGTAAAGGATGAAGTCGCCAAGTAACAAAATATACGGATCCGGCTTGCCTCCAATGTGGGAGTTTTCTCTTATAGATTGAGATTTGGTCTTTATTGAGGGCAGGCAGAGAGGCCTGCCCCACCAACTCCTCATTTTCTTCTGTTGTGACAGGCACAGAGGCCTGTCCTACCGGCTCTTTCTGAAACTTGTCCCTTGCCATGGTGCCCTCCTAGATTTCATTGGTTTGCGAATCAAATTGATGGCAAGCAGGCACGCCTGCCTAATCAATTATGTTTCTTCCTTCAAAGAGCAGATCCAGTGGGACAGGCCTCTGTGCCTGTCTGTTGGCGGGCAGAGACGCCCGCTCTACTGTATTTTGCTTTGTTACTGGCTGAGTTTTGGTGGGGCGGGCCTCCGTGCCCGCCAGTTGCATTTTGGCAGGCAGGGACGCCTGCCCCAGCAAAAATATTTTTTCCTTCAAAGAACAGATCTGGTGGGACAGGCCTCTGTGCCTGTCTGTTAGCGGGCATAGACGTCTGCTCTACTGGATTCTTTTTGTTACTGGCTGAGTTTTATTAAGACAGGCCGCTGTGTCCGCCAACAATCATGCCTGCACCAGAAGATAAAAGATAACCCTGTACAGAGGTATGATCACCTGATCAAGAAGGCCCAAGTAGAGGAGACCGATGATGAGGAAAATGCCGTAGCGTTCAAGTCCCACATAAGCATCCCTCATTTTAGGAGGGAGGAGACCAGCGACCACCTTCGAACCGTCAAGGGGCGGGACCGGCACCAAATTAAATAGTGCGAGGATGATGTTGATGGCGCAGCAGTACTTAAATAGGTCAAAAAGAAGCGGCGGTGCCGAGAATGGGAGGGCACGCAGTGCTATAGCCGACAAAAGTATGAGTGAGATATTCGCCAGAGGACCGGCAGCACCTACTAACATCATCCCACGTTTGGGATCTCTCATGAGATATGGATTGACTGGCACTGGTTTGGCCCAGCCAACCAGAAAGGGAGAGCGTATGAAAATGAGAAACAGCGGCAAAATCACGGTACCCCAAGGATCCATGTGCTTAATTGGGTTCAAGGTGAGGCGACCGGCGTCCCGCGCAGTGGTATCACCCAAGGTGAGTGCAGCATAACCATGAGCCACCTCGTGGAGAACCACGGAAAAGAAAAGGATCAATACCTGAAACAAAATGTCAAGCCAGGTAATCATATAATGGAATCTCCTTGCAGGAAGTTGCTGAACTTGCCCACAGCATAAGACTGGTCTTGTTCCAGGTCAAGCCAAGCTTGTAACTTTGTTATGGTAGCACCAGCTTATGTCCATCCAAAAATACCGTTTTTCTCCTCCCCCTTGATGGGGGAGGATTCACCCTGTTGAATTTCGCCTGAGGCGAACCCTGCGAAGCAGGGATTCAAGAGGGTGAAGGTGGGGGTGAAAGATAAAATGAAGCTGTCTAATTATTATTTCCCCTCCCCTTTATCCCCTCCTCTCCGAGGCGTAGGCTCTACCCTCCGGCCTGTAAGCCCTACGGGCTGGAAGCGGAGCCAGAGGCCGCCAGGGGAGGGTAAATAGAGTTTCCGGATGGATACTAAATACAAATTGTCTCCCTTGCCTAATTATGGGGCTTGTTATAATATGCCCTAGAATATGACTATGACTTAGGGTAGATCTCTATTCCAGGGGCTGAGATCAGCCAAATCGCATTTTCTCAAACTCGTCTTTTGTTTCTTGCTTAGTCCACTTAGCTACCAGCAAGTAGGAGGTTGCCATGAAGGTATTTGTCACCGGAAGCACAGGATTTGTAGGCAACCATGTCTTGAATGAATTACTGGAAAAGGGTCACCAAGTAAAAGCATTGGTGCGACCCGGCTCTGAGTATAAGTTGAAGAGACCAGATGAGCTGGAGTCAACACCCGGTACAGTGGAAGAACCCGCCGATCTGATTCAAGGAATGCAAGGATGTGACGCGATTATCCACCTGGTGGGCATCATTCGTGCCTTTCCCAGTCGTGGCATTACCTTTGAGAAACTGCACACAGAGGCTACGGCCAATGTTGTTGCCGCTGCCAAAGAAACCGGGGTTTCACGGCTACTGCACATGAGTGCCCTGGGTGCCCGGGAAGATGGCCCCACCCCATACCTGAGTACCAAGTACGCTGCGGAAGAGTTGGTGCGCGAGAGCGGACTGGATTTTACAGTTTTTAGACCCTCTCTCATTTTCGGCAGAGGTGGGGAAGCCATAAAAATGTTCTCCGATATGGTGGCGAAGATAGTGGTTCCCATCATCGGCGACGGCAAATATCGTTTTCAACCGGTGAGCGCTAGCACTGTAGCGCAAGGCTTCGAGAAAGCCTTAGGGCTTGAAGAGGCGCACGGCAAGACTCTTGATGTGGGCGGCCCCGACAATGTGACCTTTGATGAGATCATGGATACCCTGGCTGGGGTGAAGGGTAAAACCATTGTGAAAATGCATCTCCCCGTGTTCCCCTTGCGGATGGTTAGCTCCGCACTCCAGCACGCTCCGGGCTATCCCCTGACCACGGACCAGATCACCATGCTTTTGGAGGGCAGCACCTGCGACGAAAAACCTTTCTACGAACTTCTTGGCCTCGAGCCGATTTCCCTGGAACAAACTATAAGAGATGCAATTTGGTAAGATTTGACCCACTAAGACTTGAGAGATGTGGGATATGAGATATGGGATGGCAGAAACAAGCCTCTATCTCACATCCCACATCTCACATCAGAGAACAAACTTCTTTTTCTACAAAACCGCGCCTTTGAACTCCTCCCATCCTACTCTATTGATGAGCGCTCCTAAGCGTTCTCCACTGTTCGCGTTATCCTTGTAGAAATTAACAATAACTCCAACCAGGTTGAGTACCTGCTCAGCATCGAGACCGCTGGTCAGATCGCGGGCCAGTTGGGGGTGGCGTCCCAGTTTGCCGCCAACCAAGACCCTGTAATTGTTGGACGTATTGGTAATTGCGTCACTGGGGCACACCCGGGCACAGGCACCGCATTCAACGCAGAGGTCTTCCTCTATGGACACCAGAAAACCGTCATCTAAGATTATGGCTGATTCATGACAAACTTGCTCACACTCACCGCAAGCAGTGCACTCCTCGGGCTCACAAGCGACCTGGGCCTGGCCGATAATACCGATGTCTTTGATCTGTGGCTGAGAGCAGGCGTTGGGACAGTCTGCCAGAGTTACCCGAAGCTGATGATGTAACTTCACACTGTCGCCCAGTTGTGAGCGCAGAAAGCTGAGCAGGTCTGCCTTTTCCAGCAGACTTTCAAGGTTGGAGACCAGGTCAGCTGAAGTGACTACAGCGTTTTGGCAGCCACTGGAGCCAAAACAGGCCTCGAC
>Ga0209536_100011735_pt1 | contig 12802 bp, 10 predicted proteins | sample DeeMarSeWOR28_12_FD_187461 | JGI IMG/M metagenome (GOLD analysis project Ga0209536, IMG submission 187461) | Marine sediment microbial communities from White Oak River estuary, North Carolina - WOR-2-8_12 (SPAdes) (version 2) | ecosystem: Environmental > Aquatic > Marine > Intertidal zone >...
AGAACTTCTGATGTCACTTCAAGGACAGTTGAGCCATTGAGATTGTTGAAGACCAGAGTGGTTCCATTACCAAAGTCTACTGAAACTGTTATTCCCTCCGCTGTGATGATTGAGTTATTGCCACCTTCTCCCACTACACCAATCGGTTGCATCAGGAGGAAGAGTGAGATGAGTGGAACAATCCACCAAGCTTTTGCACGACTCAATTTCGCCACATCATAGGATAGGTTAACCTATCCTACAACAACCGCGATTTAAGGTTTCCCTCTTAGATATCCGACCGAAGCATCTAATACCAGCTCAAATGCGAGGAGTCAGTAAGTCAGCTCAGGAGAAAAATCGTACTTGACGGAAGATGAATCTACTACTCGCACTGGTCATCTCTTTGTCTTGGAGGGCATCGATGGATCTGGAAAGACATGTGCCTGTGAAAGACTAGTAGGTCTGCTAGGTTCTGAGGGGTATGAGGTGGTTTATCTAAGAGAACCTACAAAAGAAAGCAAGTGGGGGGTTGAGATTAGTAAACGATCTCCTCTTGGTGAACTGACTCCTGAGGAGGAACTTGAACTCTTCATTAGAGACCGTGAGTGGCATATCGCGAATCGAATTCTCCCAGCTTTGAATGAAGGCAAAATTGTGCTGTTAGACCGCTATTTCTTTGCTACAGGTGCATACCAGTCAACCGTCATGGATCTTCATTGGAGTGAAATCCTTCGTAGAAATCGTGAGGGAATCTCTGCTCCCGAACCTGATATTGTCTTCATATTGGATGTCCCTGCTGAAATCGGTCTAGAGCGAGCCACTGGTAGGACTGGAATCGCAAATCTACAGTTTGAAAAACTGGATCGGCTTGTCAAGGTGCGACAGAACTACCTTGAGATGGCTAAGAGCGATACTGCAAACTATAGAGTGATCAACTCGGAGAACCCACTCGAACAAGTGATTGATGAAATACACAAAATCATACTGGAATCGATTGAAAAACCTGAATCTGGGGTGTTCTGAAACCCGAAAGTGTCATCTAAAAAGCGCTCATTTTGTCAAAATTTCGTATTCTCGAATCCAAATAAGACAAGCTTTTTTAGGCTGGCTCGTTGCAACGTAAAGTAACCCGGCTTTACACTGACCATCCCCTAGGGACAGGGAGAGAAGTAAAAATGCCCGTAGCTATGCTATTGATAGATTGGGACTCCAAGATAGGCGCCGTCCTTAAAGCAAAGGTTCCTGGAGACTTTGCGGATTACTATCGAGAAGATCTCAATACCGAAATTATGCGTATCTTCACATCACACGCAATGGGAGACGCCGCCGCAGGATTTTCTTCACTGAGTGTTAGAATAGGCGGAGAGGAATACGGCGTTGCTTCTTACTACACTGGAATTGTACGAGAAGAAGAACAGTACTGTGTATCACTCTTACTCACTCCTTCTGAAGATCCAAAGACCTACGAGGCTGCTATTACCTCAGTGGTCACACCCCTCACAAATGCAGTCGTTGCGATGACTGATGCTGAGCTTCAGACAGAGCTTGACAACACCTATCGTCGTATCATACGTCTCGCAGGAATGACTGACGAGTCTCGTCTCGCACGTCTTTTCTCTGACGAGGTTTCACGCGCTGTATTCCCGAAGCTCTGGAAAGGTGGAATCTCAAAGGAAGAACTAGAAGAATGGCTCAAGATGGTCACAGGTTTACCGAGTGTCAGTGTCGATTCAATCATGGCTCCATTTGAGGAGCTAGGCCTGGTTAAGACTGAGTGGGTTGACGAGATTGGTCGCACCTGTGTCTTCATGATCAAAGACCTTGAAGTCTTCAGAGCTCCACCTCTCATGGCAATGGAGGCAGCTGGTGGTGTGCTTGATCCCGAACTCGCAGCAGAGTACAAGAGTGAGGTCTTGGAGTTCTTGACTGAGTGGCAGAAGACTCCTGAGGACACTGTTTCAGTGGCTCAGGTCCTTGCAGATCCAGACTGTTATGATACTCTGAGTGAGCTTAGGAGGAGACCTGTCAACATCTCAGAGCTGGAGGCTACTCTGGCTATTCCACCTAAAGAAATGAAGACAGCAATCCAGACATTGAAGAAGTTCAGGATCATCTCTGAGAAGAGACGGAAGGGTGCATCAGGTGAGTACGACAAATGGCTTTTCCTACTCAATGACATTCGTGTAAGACTCTTCTTCCCAGAATACTTCCTACAGACCCTTGTGACAGATCTTGAGAAGACACCTGATGATCCGAAACAGATGGAGATGGTTCACCATCACCTACGTCTTCTAAGAGACAATTTCCCAAGGTAGATACGCCTCATCTCACAACCAAGATGAGGGCCCAGTTTCTCCTATCTTGAGTGGAATTGCGGTTACCCTGACTTACCCACTGTCAACCTGCGAATTCCACAACTTACACAAGGTGATTCTGCGACTCTTTCACAACCAGAAAACCCTATATATGGAGGGATGCTCCGTCTCCTAGAAATCTTTCAGAACAGGGTTGCATGGCTTCCCCCGTCAAAGGAACTCAAACACGGTCCCAAAGTGAGTTTCTAGGTCCCTATTTGCCCTATGGGGCAAGTCTTGCGCATGTAATTTGATTTTACCATGCATCCTGTTGGAAAGAGCTCCACGGATGCGGAAGGTTCGCTTCGGCGGACCCCCGCTCCAACATCTTACTTCTTTCAGGGGGCATAATAGGCACAAAATACACCAAATACACACAGGACAACTTAATCTATTCCTAAAGGCTTAACAGATTAGTAAATAGGCCTGAGAAATTGAATTCCTCGCTCCAAATCTGGTGATATTGAAGTGATCCACAATACATTCCTTGTACGAATATCCACCCGAGAGGTCATCTCATCAACACAGTATTGGCCAGTGGAAGTTGCAGAAGCGTTTCTGAATGAGTTCGTAACCACCAGAGAGGACTTGAGATCTGAGCATGATCAGGTTACAGAACTGCCTCTGATTATTGGTGATCACAAGTTTCTTGGAAAAGACTGGATAGAAGACACGGTACTTGTGTTTGTGACAGACAAGAGTGAGGACGAGGGAGATGTCTACGAGAAAATAGACCAGGCAATTAAGGCACTCAAGAGGACTCACAAGAAGAGCGGCATTGAGGGAGTCGTTGAAAACTACGAAACGCTGATTGAGCCCTCGGTGACCACACGACTGAAGATTGCTCTGGTGGGAGAAGGTGGTGTTGGAAAGACTACAACACTTCACTTACTACTGGGGGACACACCTCCTCTGCAGTATGTTCCAACAATTGCGCTCAACCTTGAAACTGTCGAGAACATCCGCTTTGGAAATTATTCACTCGTTTTGTGGGACTTTGCTGGCCAGGAACGTTTTCGTACACTCTGGAGGTTCTATTTCCATGGTGCAGACGTCATCTTCCTTGTCTGCGACTCAACCCTTCGTAACGTCATCATTAGTAAGGACATTTTAAAACTCATCAAACGCGACGCACCAAAGGTTCCTGTCTTTGCCATGGCAAACAAACAGGACAAGCCAAATGCCATGAAACCAGAAGTTGTTCAGAAGATACTTGGAATCCCAACCTATCCGATGGTTGCCATTGACAAGGAACGCCGAGACGAGATGCTCAGGATCTTGATGACTGCTGCTTCACAGTTTGTAGGAGTTGCACTCCCAGATCTCCCAGCATCCGAACTTCTGAAGTTCACAGATGCAGCCACAGAAGAGGCAATTGCAGAAGTAGATGCAATTGAGGAGCTGCGAGAAGAAGAGGCTGAAGAAGAGGAAGAGGAAGAAGAGTATGAGGAAGTCTATATTGATGAGGATGGTCAAATCATAGAGGACATTGATGAATACGAGATTATTGAAGAAGAAGTCGAAGTGATTGAGGAAGAGGAAGAAGAGGAAGAAGAGGAAGAAGAGGAAGAAGAGGAAATAGAAGAAGAGATTCCTGTAGAAGTTGAAGTTGACGCAGAGGCGCCTGTCGAGATTGAAATTGAGGATGCCCAGGAACCTGAGGTTGAGCCAGAAGAGATCGAGGCTTTTGAGGTTCCCACCGTGGGCGAAGATGTAGAAGCTGCAGTCGAAGTAGAGATGGAGGCTCAGGTCGAAGCTCCTGCACAAGACCTAAGGATGAGGGTGAGGGTCATGAGAGAAGGAGGTCCTGAGCTAGTCATCGAAGAAAACTTTCAAGCAATACAAATGGCGAAAGATCTCATCTTTGAAGCGCTCGAGGCTGATGACATTATTGCAGCTGAGATCGATCAAGTGCCAGCAGAGGATATCGATACTGCCTTGGAAGCCATCGGAAGTGATGAGGCTCTTCCCATCGAAGGAGAAACAAATGACAAGGAAGAAGTCGATGAAGAGTCATTGATGGAACTTGAGTCGATTCTTGGTCCCTTGGATCGTTCAGTCGGTGGTCTGGGGTCTGTGGAAGAAACTGATGAGGACAAGGATGCTCATCTGCCACTGAACGGTGAAACGCTCGCTGAATTGGACCGTCTTCTTGAAACAGAAGAATCTGAAGACGAGTCTGAGTGATTTCATCTTTCGTCGCTCGGAAAGACTGATTTGTTAGTTTGATTCTGCAATCATAAGGGATTCCTCTTGAAATTGGCAGATGTAGAACCCGAGAAGAATGTGACAGAGCTTGTTGTTCGAGTTGTGTCAGTAGCCCCTCCCAGAATGATTAAGACAAGGTACGGAAAGACGACTCAGCTCATCGAGGTTTTGATCTCTGATGAACCTGGTTCTTCTGCCATTCTCTCACTCTGGGGCTATGGCGTTGGTGCAGACCTCTCTGCTGGAAAGGTCATCAAAATCACTGATGGTTGGGCAAAGGAGTGGCGTGGGAAAGTTCAGTTGTCTCTTGGCAAATCAGGGCAATATGAGGAACTTGTTGATGATGGATCTATTCCATCGATAACAGAGCTTGGCGCGTCCACAGAATCTGAGGTATGAGAGGGATCTTCTAGTGGTCTTGGTCTACCTCTCTGCACCTATCATCCAGAAGGAATCAAGAAAAGATGATTTCTGCAGCACTGTCATTCGTGTCATCGAAGACATTGGTCTCAATATCTTTGCTCCACAACTACTGGGTCCTGCAGAACCTGAAGAGATCTATAGACGCGACGTGCATAATGTCAGACTGAGTGACTTCTTGATTGTTGAAGTGTCCAATCCATCACTTGGTGTTGGAATGGAGATCATGCTTGGGATTGAATTGAAGAAACCTCTTCTGTTGTTTTATGATGCTGAAGCAGGACCGATCTCGAAGATGGTGACAGGGGCAGATGGAAAAGTGATGTTCGAGTATCGAACCACTGATGATATAGAAAAGATACTTCGTAATTACAACCTTGAAAACTTGATAGTGCAAAAATGCCCTACGTGTGACGCACAGGTCGCCGAAGTGGATGATGAACAGATTCGATGTCTTGGTTGTGGATTCGAGATTCATCATACAACGGTGTAGATAATGGTTGAGTCATTGATTGATGAGTCCAGCAGTAGAACTCAAGTTCTCCTACTCTTGATTCTATCAGTTTCAATGGTTTCCAGTGCAAGTATCTTCATCCTCTTGGTTCCTGAAGATGTTCATTCCTTTACTATCGTCTTCTGGAGAACACTCTATGGTGCCATCTTGATGGCGTCGATTGGATTAGTGAGAGGTGATTTCAAAACACTGAGCAATCACGTCAACAGAAATACTCGGAACTGGCTCCTTCCAATAGGGATTGCGTTATCACTCCACTTTTGCACATGGTTTCAATCTCTCAAGATGACGACTGTAGCAGCCAGTGTGGTCTTGGTTGACTCATCTCCCATATTTACAGCCATCCTCTCGACTCTATTCCTCGGAGAAGCATTGAGGAGACGGTCATGGGCGGGAATTCTGATAGCAACGATTGGTGCCATCTTTCTGGCTTGGGGTGACTTTGGTGGAAGTGGAGTTGAAGCATTGGTTGGAGATTCACTCGCGCTCGCTGGAGCTGTGTTTCTAGCCCTCTATTTCATCGGTGGTCGTAGAATTGCAAAGGAAATGCCAATCACTGTATACACATCAGTCATCTATCTGATTGCAGCAGGTACAACACTAGGTATATGCATCCTCCTAAACATCAATGTCCTCATCTTCGATCCAACTATTGTGGCCATCTTCCTCGCGCTAGCAATCTTTCCGACAGTACTTGGTCACTCCGTAAACAACTACCTTCTGACCAAGGTCCCAGCCTACGTGGTTTCGTCTGCTGTGTTGGGTGAACCAGTTGGAGCAGCACTTCTAGCTGCTATCATCTTTGTACAGATTCCAGGACCAACAACCATTATTGGCTTCTTGGTGATTCTGATAGGTGTGACTCTTGTCTTGGCAGACATTGCAGCAAAGGAACGTTCGAAAGAATCATCCCTTGATGACACCAATAGGTCGTAGACGAACAGCCTTTGTGGCAATTCCGACAGCGTCTGAAACCTTTACGACCTCGTCCACATCCTTGTACGCACCTGGTGCCTCCTCTGCAATGACAATTCCCTTAGTGGCTCTAACAATGATGCCTTCTTCAGCCAGCTTGCCTTGCACTTCTTTCCCGAAGAACTGCTTCTTCGCCTTCGACCGGCTCATGAACCTCCCAGCACCGTGAGCTGTTGAACCCCATGTCAGGTCCATGGCTTTCTCATTACCAATCAGGATGTACGATGCTGTTCCCATAGTCCCTGGTATCAAAACGGGTTGACCAATGCTGCGGTACGCACTTGGAACCTCAGGGTGTCCGGGTGGGAACGCTCGAGTGGCACCCTTCCTGTGGACAACGACCTTCCTCCTCTTTCCTTCGATGTCGTGTTCCTCGACTTTCCCCATGTTATGGGCTACATCATAGATGAGCCCCATGTCAAGGTCTTCTGCAGACTGACCCATGACCTTAGCGAACGTTTCACGAGTCCAATGCATCATTACCTGTCTGTTTGCGAATGCGTAGTTAGCTGCTGCACTCATTGCTCCTAAGTATGCCTGTCCTTCGGGAGATGTTGTTGGTGCGCTGCAGAGCTCCCTGTCAGGTAAATCGATCTTGTACTTCCTCATTGCTTGTGTCATTATCTTGATGTACTCTGAACACACCTGATGGCCAAGTCCTCGGGAACCACTGTGAATCATCACCATCACCTGCTTCTCTCGATTGATTCCCATTGCTTTCGCTGCCTCTTCATCATAGATTTCGTCAACAAGTTGGATCTCTAGAAAGTGATTTCCCGAACCAAGCGTTCCACTCTGTTTGAGACCCCTACTCTTCGCTGAGTCTTGTACGTCTGCAGGATTGGCTATGTCAAGTCTGCCATTGGCTTCCTGATGATCAAGATCCTCCTCCCATCCATACCCTCTCTCAACAGCCCAGGCAGCACCATTCGAAAGGACTTCATCTACACCATCAAAGTTCCTCAGGTGAATCTTGCCCTGCTTGCCCACTCCTGTTGGAACTTCTTCGAAGAGAGTGTCGATGAGTGTACGTAGTTTAGGGCGGACATCCTTCTCATCTAAGTTTGTTCTCAAAACACGTACACCACAGTTGATGTCATACCCAACACCACCAGGAGAAATGACTCCACTCTCATAGTCTGTTGCTGCGACGCCACCTATTGGAAAACCATATCCTTGATGACCATCAGGTAGGACTATACTGTGCTTGTATATTCCAGGAAGACACGCTGCATTGGCTGCCTGTGTGAATGTCTTATCCTGCTTCATCTTTCGTACAAGAGGGTCTGAAGCGAAGATGGTCACAGGGACCTTCATACAGGGTTGCGTGTCTTGCGAAATCTTGTGAATGTTCTCTGAAACTTTCTTGATGTCCAAACGAATCACACTCTCCGTCAACAGCGCACTGCTTCGTGAAACCTGCTATAAGGCTTGTGAAGTAACATGACCCAGAATCTTATTACTCGCAACTAGTAGAGGTGGGAAGGGTAAGATTGCCCTAAACATGAAAGGAGGATTGAGTCACCAGGTGCCTGAAGTGCGACTGACTGCAATGGTAACTTCTCACGGCTGAAGCTGTAAGGTCAAACAGGATGATCTCACTCGTCTTCTACAATCTGCTGACATACTTCCTTTGGGTGAATGCACTACCGAGGAAATCGGTGACGATGCTGTGGTCCGTATTATCAACGACGATGTGGCAATTGTAGAGAATGTGGATATCTTCACTCCCATCCATGATGACCCTGAAATCCAAGGTGAGATCGTTGCGTGCAATGCAACAAACGACATCTTTGCCATGGGTGCCACACAACTTCTCTCGCTACAGGCTTTCTTGGCTTACCCCAAGGAATTGCCTGAGGAGATTGTGGTTGGGGTTCTCAAGGGCATGAGGAGCTTCATGGAGCGGCATGAAGCCAAGCTCTCAGGAGGTCAGACCATCAAGAACCCTGTTCCTGTCTTTGGAGGAATTGCACTAGGTACAGCGCATCCCAAGGACATTGTCTACTCAAGTGGTGCAAAACCTGGTGATGTGGTTCTTCTGACAAAACCTCTGGGTATCCAACCTGCGATGAGATCATATAGAGACCTCAAGGATGAGAAGCGTGACTCGCTTCTGTCTCAGTTTACGGAGTCGGCTCTGAAAAGAATTCAGGACACCGCTGTCAAAATCATGACATTCAGCAATCTGGAAGTGGCTCAAGCCATGCGGACAGTTGGAGTGAATGCTGCAACAGATGTCACTGGGTTTGGCCTTCTCGGTCACGCTGACAATGTCTGTTCTCTTAGTGGGGTTGATGTAATAATCGATCAGATGCCTGTCATTCAAGGGGCACTGCAACTTGCTGACTTCTTTGGTCACAAGTTGTCTGCTGGTTTCGCTGCTGAAACTGCTGGAGGTATGCTGGTGTTCTTGGACTCTGCTAAAGCAGACGAGTTCTGTGATTTCCTTGCTAAGAAGAGTCTGCCCTGTTGGCCTGTTGGCAATGTCGTGAAAGCCGAAGGATCACCCTGCGCAAAACTTGCTCAGGATGTCAACTACATCGAGACCGGGTTCCTGTGAAGGCCTTGATAACCACTCTGGCTCTTGGTCTGAGGACTGCTGCTGCGAGCAGCCGGTCTCAATCTCATTTCCAATCTCTTGCGCAATCTGTCTGATAGCGAAACTCTGGCGCCGTGTTGGGTTAGACCGATAATAGCACTATAAACCTTATAATGAGCATCAGAATATTGGTAACACGCTGATTCCTAATTAGAAATTGGTGGTTGCATGAAGATTGTTGTTACTGGTCCATTCGAAGCTGGCAAGAGTCAGATGATCCATCACATCACAAATGGTGCATGCATCAATGTCGAGAGAAAGGGGACCACAATTGCGATGGACCATGGTCTCGCGAATGTTGATGGAATGAATGTCTTCATGTTTGGAACACCTGGCCTTTTGAGGTTCCGTACAATGCGTAAGATTCTCAGTGAAGGCGCTGATGGTATCATATTCGTTGTTGACTCGGTCGACCCAGAGTCCGATGCTCGTGCAAAACTCTTCTTCAGAGAAATAGCATTCTTTCTACCAGGAGTTCCTTGTGTCGTTGCTGCCAACAAACAGGACCTAAAGGAATCACGGCCTATTGATCAACTCAGAAAGAACTTGCGATTTCTTGCTGGTCTCCCTGTATTCCCTGTATCTGCAAAGACTGGGGACAATGTTGACAGTATGCTTCGAACCCTGCTTTACCTTGTGATGATGCAATGGAGTTCAGTCTTTGAAAAGTTCGCTGAATTCAGTGGTGACAAGAAAGGACTCAAGAACCTGATGAAAGACTTGAACTTGGAGCGAGACCAAGCTGTGGGCTATCTTAGAAGATTTGAGCTCAGAAAGCTCCTTGAGGTCCAAGTGGGTGATGAGCAGTTTGTCGTGAAGGACTCAATCCGTCCTCTTCTCGAGAATCCAGTTCTCCTCATGAAGCGTTAGACTTAACTAAACGGCACGCGCCAATCTTCAGAGAGTCATCGAGGTCGTTCAGAAAGAATCAAAAGCGATATAGGCCGCCTCCGATGATAATTGCTAGGTGAGTCAAATGAGTGAGCCTATGGATATTGAAGACATGGATCCAGCAGAGATTCTGGAACAAGCTGCCCAAGCTCGAGAATCTGGAGATCAAGAAACTGCTGCTAAGATGTTTAATGCAGTTGGAAATCTCTACATGTCTGTGGCCGAATTTGAAGAGGCTCACAGTTGCTTCAACGACTCACTGGAGCTATACAAGACTCTGAAAGATGAAACTGGTGTCTGTGACACGATGTACAATCTTGGGGTTGCTCAAATCAATCTGGAGCGCTGGGATGAAGCTATTGCTACCCTTGAGGCCGCCAAGAAGATGTTTGATAAGGCAAAGAATGAAAGCGGGTCTGCAGACGTCACGTATGGACTAGCACTTGCCAGTCTCGGTCAAGGCAGCTTTGACGCAGCTATGACTCACTTCAAGAAGGCTCAGAAAGCCTACACAAAGCTCGAGAATCAACAAGGTGTAGCAAGTGTAATCATGGACATGGGTGCTGCATATGTCGATAAGGAAGACTGGACGGTGGCTGAAACCACTATCAAGAAAGCACTCAAGGTCTACCGCGAGATTGAAGACAACGCTGGTATTGCTGATGCACTATCCCTCCTAGGGGACATTGCTGAAACTGGTGGGAACCAAAAGAAAGCTGCAGAACACTTCGTAGAAGCGGCTCAAAACTACTACGAAGCCGAGATTTTTGATATTGCCAGAGAGGTCGTCGATAGAGCAGAACAGAAGATGTGGGATGTCCCTAAGAGTACTCGACGTCGTCTCAGAAGAGTCATTGACGAATTAATCGATGCTCTTCCTGAGGAAACTGAATCACCTGATGACGATGAAGATTTTGATGAGGACCTTCTCGATTTTGAGGATGAAGAGTAACTACTATCATCAGTATGTTACATAATTCGGGTTCCACAAGAACAAACTCTATTTACAAAGTTGAGCACATCGATATGACCTATATCGGAGTGCACCTCAGATGTCTAATCATAGGAACAAGTTTCTCTCCATCCTCGTTGTGATCCTCATTATAGGAACAATCAGCCCGGTATCATTTCCTTTCAGTGATGTCGCAACACAGTCATTCTCACTAAGTGACCTGCCTTCTGACCAAGTTCCACTCCGACGCGTCGCAATTGTGGCTCCTGATTCGACTTCCTATATCGATGAGTATGCATACATGGCGACAATACCAACCTCTGTGTTCTACCATAACGACACTCAATATATCTCTCCATTGATCTATGGTGATGGTTCTCAGAGTGAGAACTGGCTACTCGAGGATTGGAGTGAGTACCTTGCTACTGATGGTGGAACAACACAAGCATTTGCTGTTGGTGATTTCTCAGAGAGTTATATCACATCTATTCAACATCAGTTAGGTGTGAAGGTGTATCCTAGGATTACTGGGACAGGTGCTGCGGATATCGCTGCGAAGATTGCCACTTCTGAATGGAGTTCGAGCAATGCAGCTGTCCTTGCTGTGATTGAAGAGAGCTTCACTACACCCTCTCTTATCACTGGGAGTACAACCCATACCTTTGAAGGTCAGGCATCCGAGCTCTTCGAGTTTTCTGGCTTTGCCAATTACAGTGCATCGTCGACAATGAACTTCACTCCTCCCGCTTGGGCTGGATGGATTGAAGGAGCTTTCAATTGGACAACAAATGACATCATCACACATCAGCTGTATGATCCAAATGGAGAGATAGTTGATTACTCAGTATATATTCAGGTCTATTTCTCACGACATCCAGCATATGTTGTGACCCCAGTACCACTAAACTTCTGGATGCCCAGAACTGTCGATGGAACTTGGGCCATGGAGCTAACAAGGGATTCAGCGCTACCTGCAGTCCACACACCTATTGATGCAGATGTGTTCTACCATCCCGGTCACATTGAAACAGTCACCGTTCCAGAGAACGCGAGGTGGTTCAATACAACGTTGACATGGGACAATGTTGCAACCGACCTGAACCTTGCACTCGTTGACCCAACTGGTAGAATGACAATGTGGGCTCCTGCAGGAAGTATCCTTTCTAGTCCTGGATATGAAGCGATTGAATTGCCGTATCCCATGGCGGGTGAGTGGAAGGTTATCGCGGCCTGGATTGGTGCTTCTACAGAGCAGAACAATATCCAGTTGTCCTGGGAGATATCTCAGCAACCTACAGACCTCTCTGACTATATGGAAGGAGCAGCCAACGCGGCTGTACTCTCATCTCTTCTCAATTCCCCACTCCTTTATGTGACCGCAGATTCAGTTCCTACAGAAACCCAATGGGCCTTATCCCGCCTTGGAGTGACTGATGTCTGGCTTGTCGATCCAACAAACCATCAAGATGGTTCACTCGAGGGTCTTCTGAATGTGTCATTGACCGTGAATAACCTGCAAGACTATTCATCCGTATCATCTATCATAACTGGACTATCACAGTCCCCAGATATCGTCCTAACGGTCCCGATGAGTAGTGGTAATGAGCTCTTTGCACCAGCAGCCTTCTCTGCGGCCGCACATGGGGCACCAGTTTTCTCCCTTACAGGAGCTGACAATTTCATTACAACACGTGCGCAGGAAACTTGGGCTCCTTACATGGTCGGGCCTGAGATCAACAACATCTATGTCATTAACAAGTTCGAAAACCGAGCCGAGAACGGATGGTACGATGAGAGGATCCCAAACAAGTTCTCAATGATGGAGTCTGCAGACACATTCGAGACATTCCTGTCCTTTAGGGGCGCCTATAACGCAACCACCTCCCAACCTGTTGTAGTAGTCG
>Ga0209536_100011736_pt1 | contig 12801 bp, 9 predicted proteins | sample DeeMarSeWOR28_12_FD_187461 | JGI IMG/M metagenome (GOLD analysis project Ga0209536, IMG submission 187461) | Marine sediment microbial communities from White Oak River estuary, North Carolina - WOR-2-8_12 (SPAdes) (version 2) | ecosystem: Environmental > Aquatic > Marine > Intertidal zone >...
GTCAGGCGCTGGTGTTCTAGTCGGCGTACCGCCCGCTAGGTGGGAAGGTCGGCGGCGTGGGATCAGGCAATATCACCCTGTGGACGCTGCAACTCAAGGAAAACTGAGGCACCTCACTTGCCGTATGCCGATCAGCAGGGATCTTTGTCGTTGTGCTTGCAGCTGCACTGAGTTTGGGAATCGCAGCCCAGCTAGTGGCCGCCGACATCTCGATCGAGATCGACACCGACTCGACGGCAGTTGTGGCAGCCAGCTACCAAATCCATGGAAAGCAAGACTCACTCTACCTGTCGCTTGCCAAGTTACGGGACCAACGAGTCGAGTTCTTCCACCCGTCTACTGCCCCACAGGGTCCCTACGTCAGGGAGTCACCCGGCTTGTACTGGATCATGCTGGCCGCGAGCGACGAGGAGACTGTGGGTATCCGTTACGGCGTGCATGGAAACCTATCTCGCATCCCGCTGGCCGTCCCCGATGCTCCCGCTGAACCGGGACGCACCCAGATCAACATTCGTGTCGCGGGTGTAAGTCCTACTGCCCTGCTCCGAGACGGCTTTCCTCGCCTGGTTCGTGAGGCTGACGGCTCCGCGGTAGCTCGGCTCGAAAACCTCCCCAACTTCCTGAGGATACCGCCCCAGAAGGGGCAGTGGTCCGTCAACCGGATCTCGGATACTGGAGTTGTCCTGCTCGCGTTGTGCGCGACCGCGTGCTGGCTCTCGTGGCGTCATGCATTGTCACGTCGCATGACAGTCTGACGGGTACGGTCATGGGGACCACTTTGCTGGCAGTACTGGTTGTCTATTTCGGCTTGATCCTCGGCATTTCGGTATGGGGTGCTTTCCGTACTCACACGGAGGTAGACTTCATTGCGGCGGGGCGCTCGATCGGTCCCATCGTCGGGGGAGCTGTGCTTGCCGCCTCCCAGATCAGCGCCGGTACCGTCGTCGGTACTCTGGGCCGTCACTACCTCACAGGTGTCTCCTGGTGGTGGATCTGGTTTGGTGTGTGGGCTGGATGGCTGACGTCAGCATTTCTGGTGGCCCCCAGACTACGCCGCTTCGGCGCCCTCACCGTTCCCGATTACATCGCAGTGCGTTTTGGCAGCGAGAAGGCCCGCGCCCTAGCAGCCACTCTCATTGTCGTGTCGTACACCATCTACCTCGTTGCGCAGTTTCAGGCGAGCGGAGAGATCGCTCTGGCCGTCTTCGGGATTGAGCCGCTCACGGCGATGCTGATCCTAGTGGCCAGCACAGCGTTCTACACCCTACTAGGGGGAGTGCGCAGCAGCTCGTATATCGAGTTTCTGCAGACACTGATAATGGTGACTGGTCTGGCTCTCGCGGTACCGGTGCTCCTGAGTCATGCTGGAGGGGTGGCCCAATCACTCACATTCTTGAGATCACTGGATTCGCGCCTGTTGGGCTGGTACTACGGTCCCAAAGAGCTGCTCGCGTTTGGAGTGAGCTTCGGTTTCTCCATTGCTGCCGCCCCGTACGAGATGACTCGGTTCTACTCTATGCGTGACGAACGCACCGTGAAGCGGGCGATAGGGATATCGATTGGCTTTCAGCTCATGATTGGACTCTCGGTCATGTTGCTTGGCCTGCTAACTCGAGTGTTGTTCCCAAACCTCGCCTCCCCTGATCAAGCGAGCTCGATCATGGCATTCGAGGTGCTGCCACCCCTCGTAGGGGCCCTCCTCATAGTAGCCATGCTGAGCGCCATAATGTCGACGGTGAACTCGATCCTTCTCGTGACCGGCGCGTCGGTAGCACATGACCTGTACGGTAGGTTCATCAGACCACAAGCGAGCCAAGCACACTTGGTGATGGTGAACAGGCTGAGCATCCTCGTGCTCGCCTTCATCCCCATCTACTTCGCGCTCCAGAAGTACGGTGACGTCCAAGCCATCGTGGTAGCACAGACGAAGTTCATTTCAAGCTTCTTCTTCGTCCCCGTAGTGATCGGGCTCAACTGGCGCCGCGGTACGGCCGCCGGTGCCTTCGCAGCGATGCTTGGGGGGTTCTTGGCGTGCCTTGTATGGGAGTTCACCGGACAGGGCGGGTTCCCTGTGCACGGCATTGATGCCGTGGAAGTAGGCGTTGTCACCAGCCTGATACTCTTCGTCTTGATTTCACGTCTCACACGTCCGGTACCGGAAGAGAATTTGAAGGTCTTCTTCGGAGACAATCTGAAGCGGTGATCCTCTTGTCGAGAAGTCTATGGCGCGCAACACATGCATTCAGTAGGAGCCTCATATGAGTCTTACCAAACGCGGTACTGATTACGAGTCGTTTTCGTACCTGGAGAAGGGAATCGACTACCAGGAGTTTGACCTCGCTGAGGAAGTTGGTCGCGTCGAGCCCCACCCAGTACCTCTCACACCAACGGAGGAAGAGCGCGCCCAGCGTCTCATCAGCCACAACATATTCGTGTCGCTCCATGAGCACCTCGGGATCTTCCCCGCCGACATCCGGAAATCACCAGAGTACACGCGGGAAGGCCGCATGGCCACTGCCTTCAGCGGTCTGGCTGCTGCCCACTGGGATGCGGTGTTCGACAATCTCATGGATGGCATTCTCAACATTGAGTCCAAGAGCGGCTGGAAGTGGACCGAGGTGCTGCATGACCTGGGGATGCGATTGTGTGACTTGGCACATCAGGATTTCGTGTTCCACTGCACTAACGTCGACGAGATCGTGGCAGCCCACGACCAAGGACGTGTGGCATGGATAGCGTCTCTCGAAGGCGCCGCCATGATCGAGAATGAGTTGGACCGGATCGACGTCCTCTACGGATTCGGCGTTAGAGCCTTGGGAGTCACCTACAGCGAGGGGAATTCCCTCGGGTCAGGCCTAAAGGAACCGCGCGACGGCGGGTTGACGGTATTAGGGAGACGAGCTGTAGCGAGGATGAACAAACTGGGTATGCTGATTGATTGTTCTCACTGCGGCGACCAAACAACATTGGATGTGATCGAAGCGAGCGACAGGCCGATCATTCTCAGCCACATCGGTGCACGTGCGCTATGGGAGTCGAATAGGTTAGCTCCCGACATTGTGATGGAGGCGTGCGCCGGGAAAGGTGGTCTCATCGGTGTCGAAGCTGCACCACACACTACGCTGACGCGCAGCCACACCAGCCATTCTCTCGAATCAGTGATGGAACACTTCGAGTATATCAAGGATCTCGTTGGCATCGACCACGTCGGCTTTGGTCCCGACACGGTGTACGGTGATCACGTCGGCCTGCATGACGTCTACGCAGCCGCTCTTTCCATCAAGGAGGCTCATGCGCCACGACAGCCGGCAGCAGGATCAGAAAATCCGCCGTTCGAGAAGGTGCGTTACGTGAGGGGCCTCGAGAATCCCACTGAGGGCTCTCACAACATCGTACGTTGGCTCGTGCAACATGGCTACAGCGATGAGGACATTGCCAAGGTCATGGGTGGAAACGCTATCAGGCTGTTGCGGGATGTGTGGATCTGAGCGCGGCGCGCGACAGCAAGGCCATCGGACACCACGTGGCAGACGACATACTAGGTACCGGTGGCCTAGCGTACGGTGGGATCTCGTAGCCTAGTGAACGCCGCCGCTTCTGACGAGCATCGCCAAAACTCTGTCCCGCTCGTACTCAGATGAGATGCTCTCGGCTACATCGATGTACATCTGGCGCAGACGCTCATTCAATGTGTGGCTCTCGACCACCCCGATGAGCACCGCCGACAGTTCGTAGTCCGAGTCGATGGTGCTGGCTGCATCCAGGACCAGCTCGACAGATCCGTCCGTCAGGGGCCTCTGGTCCAGCACCGTCTTCAACACCCGCGATCGCTCGAAGTCGGAGTCGAGCGCGCTCACTGCACGAAAGAACGGCTCATACGTCGAGTCGTCGAATTCGTATGCCTCAACAACATTCACCAGGAGTTCTGCCAACTCGTAATCCGAGTCTATCAGAATCGCTGCATCGAGCAACCGCTCCAACGACTCTGAGTTCAGCCGACCACGCTCAACGAGCACGTTGAGCACTCTCCTGCGCTCGAAGTCAGATCCAATCGAGCTTGCGGCCCCAAGGTACGCGTCCGGTATAGTCTCGTCCGTTGGATACAACTCACCGACCTGGATCAACAGTTCCGCCAACTCGTAATCCGAATCTATCCGGGATGCCGACTCCAGCGCGAGATCCAGCACCGGCCGACTGGGAGCACCTCTCTGCAGGGCCACGTCGAGCACTCTACGGTGCTCGTAGTCAGAATCAAGCGTCTCGACTGCGGCGAAGAACTCAGGCGTAAGCGCCTCTTCGACCGGGTGTCTGTCGAGCATTCCGATCAACAACTCGGCCAGCTCATAGTCAGAATCGATCTCCGTCGCCAACTGCAGCATTCCGTGGGCTACTGCCGGGCTCAACCCCGGCCGATCCAGAATCACGTTGAGCACTCGGCGGGTCTCGTAGTCCGAGTCGATAGTCTGAGCCGCTTCGATGTAGGCAACCTGCACCGTCTCATCCACGGGATGCGACTGCGCCATGCCGATCAACAACTCGGCCAGTTCGTAGTCCGAATCGATCTGCCTTCCAGCCTGCCGCACAACCTCACGGGTCTGTTGCTCGCTCAGATCAGCTTGGGTGAGCAAGGCCTCGAAGTATTTGCGAGCCGTGTAGTCGCCCGGGATCAAGGAGATCTCCTGCAACAGTCCGTCCACCCCATCCCGCTGGAGTATGCGTGTGGCGCGCTCCTCAGCCTGAAATCCAGCCCGGCGGAACACCAGGGGAAGCAGGTCCGCAAACCAAGCCTGAGCGTCGCGATCGTAGGGTCTCTCATCGCCATCAACGAACCACCTACGCTCGAGGCTTGCCCCCGTCGGCGTGACCTCCAGACGCAACCGCGTGCGTCCCTCCCGCTCCTCAATCTCGAACATGCCATCCGGAGCGATGTAGCTGATGTCTGTCTCCGCTTCGTTGAACTCGATCTCACCGACGGCCTCGATGCGAAGCTGGCAATCGTCCATTTTGATGGTGATCTGGAGCAGGTCGTCGTCCACGTTCATCGATGTGGACGTGTTAGCTCCCCGTCGATACCAGTCGCATTGTTGGACAATTCGGACAGCAGTTGCGTGGTCGTCTTGCCGCACACCCGCAGCCTCGCGATGTTGTGTGGCCCCATCGGCGCTAAGCACACTCTCCGCGAGGTTTGCAGACACCGCTGCCTCGATCATCCCGGCGTCTGTTCGTCTGGCGGAGATCCCACCGCTCACAGCATGTGTTTCTGGTGCGCTCGCTGCTCCCGCAACCGGCACGACCACAGCAGCAGCAATGGTCCATACCACCGCCGCCCCCGTCGGTGACACCATTGTGCGGCACCGCCCGCCGTCCAGCACGGCCAGTAACCTGTCGCTGAGTTGGGAACGCCTCGCCATCGGTACACTGGTCACCGAGGCGACAACGTTCACCTTCAGCGAGCGCGCGATGTGTAACAAGTGCTCCGCGTAGTCCGACGCCTTGGACCCGGTGTTCAGCACCCGGTCGTCACATGCGCGCTCGCGCTCGATGCGCATCCGTCGTGAGGCGTACCACACCAAGGGGTTGAACCAGTAGAGCGCTCCCGCTACGTGTGCGAGCACTTGCGTCAGGTAGTCGCGCCGCTTGACGTGAGCCAACTCGTGCAGCAGAACCGTCCGCAGCCGCTTGTCACTCCAATCACCTGCGTCAGCCGGCAACAATACTCTGGGTCGTAGGCCCCACGTCCTGGGCATCGTGTGCAGATCAGTCTGCAACAGAGTCACGGTGTGACGAAGATCGAGTTCCTCTGCAAGCTCAGCTACGAGATCATGCACGGGACCACTGACAACGACATGGGCGGACCGTTCCAGCCACCGAGTGACCCAGTAGCCCACGCCGATCCAGGCGAACGCCAAGACAGCGCCGCCAAGCCATCCCAAGAAGAGCCAAGGCCGCCAGTTGGAACTGCCGAGCGCGCCCAAGATTCCAGAGACGGACACCGGCCGAATCGGGGCAGCTGGCAGGCGGATCTCGCTCGAGGTAACCGGCTCGGGCTCAAGCGGGCGTGTGATGGCAACCCCAGCTTGGTAGCTTGCTGGCACGGCTACCAGACTTGGTGCCTCGGCTGACGAGATATCCGGTACGGCTGCAGCTCCGCGGGTGGGCGCTGCCAGAGGTACAGCTCGCGATGCTCTTCCTCCATCCAGGTCCGACAGCACAACGGTGCTGATCGCCACCGGGCGCCATTCGGGAACCACAAGAGACAACAGCGGCAGCGCGAGCAAGCCCACGAGAGCGGTAGTCCAGACGAGGTGGCGAACCGCAGCAGAAGAGGCTCGCTGCGTGAATACTACCGCGCTCGCGAGCAGCAGAATGACTACACTCTTGGTACCGACGCTCAGCACGAACTCGGCACCGAGGGCCACTCCCATCGCCAGCAACGACGTGCCGGGAATCACCAGATGCATCGCTACCTCCCCTCCTTCCGGGCCTGCTCGATCAGCGCAGCGAGGCGATCAAGCTCTAGCTCGGAGAGATCGGAACCGGACATGTCGAGCAGAGCTGCAACCGCACGCTCCGCCGACCCATCAAAGAAGGTGCGCAACATCTGCTTCATTGCGGATTCGCGAGCTTGGGAATGCGGCATGGTCGGCACGTAGACGTAACGTGGGCCGTCGTGGCGATGTTCAAGATGTCCCTTTTCTTCCATGACCCTGAGCATCGCCCTCACTGCCGAGTAGCTCGGCGGATCGGGGATGCCGTCCATGACGTCGCGGACCGTGGCAGAACCACGGGCGTAGATCACGTCCATGATCTGGCGCTCACGGCGACTTAGATCGATATGCGTGGATGCAGACATGGTCTTCCTCTCTACGACAGTTGCTGGGCTCAAGCTTCAAGATGCTAAAAAAATAGCATAATGCTAAAAATTTAGCAACAGCATCGCAGAGGGACCGTGACTAGACTGTAAATATTTGTACAATAAGAGCTTACGAAGCACCACTGGGCAGGCACGGAGGGGAAGGATCCCTTCGTGAGGTGAGGCTGCTCCGCAAACGACGTGGTCGCCGGTCCCTCCCACTGCTGCTACAGCCGGATGCCAAGGCCGTGACCAGGAGTACTACAGCAATTGCATGGGTTCAGCTGCCCTGGGACGACGCACCCGTCAGATACTCTTCGATGGCTTCCACTGCCCCGCCCACTCCATCCTCGGTGCGGAGCCGCCGGCCCAAGTCACCGGAGCTGGCTCGAATTCGGGAGCTGGAGACGGACACACGAATTGCCTCCGCCAATCGGTCAGCCGAAAGCCGCCTCAGCGGGATCGGTCTAGGTCCGGCACCGAGAGCATGCACTCGCCGCGCCCAGAAGTGCTGATCGCCAAAGAACGGAACGGACACGGTCGGAACGCCGGCTCGGAGGCCGGCAGCAGTCGTTCCGGCTCCAGCATGATGTACCACCGCCGCAGTCTGAGGAAAGAGCCAGTCGTGCGGCACCGACTCGACCGCCCAGGCGTAGTCCGGCAGGTCGGCGGGACAGATGCCACCCCAGCCCGACGAGATGATTCCTCTCTGACCGGAGCGGGCCAACGCATCCAGAACGACTGCTGTGACCTTGCCGACTTCTTGCGTACGCATGCTCCCAAACCCCACGTACACCGGTGGCGGCCCCGACTGGAGGAAGTCGACCAGATCACTGGGTGCCTCCCAATAGGACGGCCGGTCGAGGAACCAGTACCCGGTGACGTGTATCCAGGGCGGCCAATCGGGCGGCCTGGGTACCACTGCCGGGCTGTAGCCGTAAATGAGCGGGAGCCGCTGTCGCCTGATTCGAGCGAAGGGCGCCCTAAGCCCCAGCGGCGGTAGATCCAGCACCTCCTTCCGAGCTTGGTTCAGTGAGCGTCGAAAGAACATCCAGTAGACCTGTTCGCCCGCCAGGTAGGTGAGGCGATTGTATGACCGACCGAGACGTGGCAGCGCGAGAGACACAGGAGCTGGGAATTCACCAGTCGGGGTCATTGGCTGCAGGTAGGCCGCGATACCCGGGATCTGAAGCTTCTCGACTATGTGATGAGCCGCGAGCCAGCCCAGTATTGAGTAGATGACCACGTCAGCAGCTTGGCAAGCCTTCCAGTAATCACCAAGCGCTCGACTCATCGTCGGACGCATCACTTCGGCCATGTGGCGTGCAAAGGCCAGAGGGTCCTCACCGGTATTGAGCCATGCCTGTCCGCGATCACTCTCAACCACTTGACGGGGATCGCCCTCGACCGGGGAGAACTCGAGTCCGCGCTCCTGGACTAGCGGCGCGAAGTGGGCATGCGTGGCCAGACGCACGTGATGGCCGGCCCGCTTCAGACCGATTCCCAGAGCTACATAAGGCCATATGTCGCCGGTGGAACCGACGGTGACTAGAGTTATGTGCATTGCGGTTGCAGCCGTGCCCCTCTTGAATGACGACTGAGGTGGGTGGGAGAACGTATGACGACAGAACCCTGGGAGATAGCCATCATGTCGACTCTGTCAATCGGGCCCGCACGCGCTCGGAGTGAGCTGGGAGCGGAGCGCGCTGGCCGGATAACAGCATGTGAAAGCGGTTAGGATGAGTGCTCCGGGCAAACGGGACCAGGCGGGTCGACACTAGGGAGATCCGGAACGGTCATGCAGGACATCCGGCTCGCCTAAGAAGTGACCTAGCAGGCGTCGCACGTATTTCTCCTGCCATTCGGCATCACTTGGCGGCACGTCGCAGAATCGTTCAAATAGCCGCGGCATCAGGGACAGCAGTAGCAGGGACGACCACATCTGAATGACCGACAACTTGAGGTCCGCTTCACTACCCTGTGGTAGCACCGGTCGAATCCGGGTCAAGAACTGCTCGAAGAACACGTTGGCTTCTCTAACCGTTGTACCATCGTAGTCTTGACGCATGAGGGCATCGTGCAGGTGCGCCTCGGCAATGCGGGGCCAGCGCAGCATGTTGCCGAAAAACTCGGTCAGGAAATTTGTGAGTCCGGTTCGCAAATCGCCTTGCGCCGCCTCGACAGCCTCATCCAACTCAGTAAGCGACCCTACGAACTCCTGCCTCAAGATGTGCTGCAAAGTCTGCTCAATCAGGTTCTGTTTGGTCCCGAAGTAGTAGTTGATGGCGGCGCTGTTGACCCCCGCCTCCTTCGCAATACCCCTCACCGTGACCGCATCCATCCCGTCTCGCTCGATGCACGTCACCGTGGCGAGCATGATCCGGTCACGAACTGACTGCTCTGTGGCACTCATGGGCACCCCCTTCAATACCTAAAACACCCGACTAAGACGCGCGTAAGGTGCCGGTCGGCCCGACTGGGGTCAAGCGGTCTTGGATGACACACAGCCCGGCCCGACCAGGACGCTTGACAACGGACTGCCTCGTGCTATTGTCCTAACATATGTTTCAAATATATGATTCAATCTAACGATTAGGTCTACTGTTTCGACAATTGTACTTGTGGTGGGCGGTTCCGAGACCCCCGGGCCAGCGAGCGCTCCGGACACTAAGACATTCGAGGATATAGAGATGCAATATCACAGCCAGGTTGTGACAACACTCGCCTGCTGGCTCACTGCCTTCCTTCCCCAGCCAACGCAAGCACAGCCAACGAACTCAGCAGACCTGCGACAGCGCCAGCCGACCGGGACAGTAAAGGGCCAGATCTACAGCAGAGCGCCCCGGGCGACCCTACCGGGGGTGATTGTGAGTGTGGACGGGACGGACCTGGCGTCCAACAGCGGCGGTGACGGCTGCTTCACTCTCGAGGGAGTGCCCGTCGGCAGCTACACCATTCAGTTCAGGATGATCGGGTATCGGCCGTTGGCACGACCCGACGTCATCGTTCGGCCAAACCGGATCACCTTTGTCGACGTCGAGCTCGAGCGACTGGCTGTGGAACTCGAAGGCATCGTCGTTGTGAGTGGCTACTTCCCCGCCGAAGAAATACAGCCGACCAGCATCACCGCTTATTCGGGTGAGGAGATCCGCCGCGCTCCCGGATCAGCCGGTGACGTGAGCCGAATTCTGGCAACACTTCCAAGCGTCGCCAAAATCAATGATCAGAGCAACAGTCTGATCGTCCGCGGCGGCAGTCCGATCGAAAACGGGTTCTTTGTCGACAATGTGGAAATACCGAACATCAATCACTTTCCAACTCAGGGAACCTCGGGGGGCGCAATTGGCCTTCTCAATGTGGACTTCATCCAGGACGTGAGCTTCCGCACCGGTGGGTTTTCCGCCAGCTACGGGGACCGCCTCTCTTCTGTCATGGACATCAAGTTTCGCGAGGGCAATCGCAACGAGTTCGACGGTCAACTGGATCTCAGCTTCGCCGGTTTGGGAGGGGTGGCCGAGGGTCCCCTGATCAGCGACAGAGGAACATGGCTTGTCTCCGCTCGCAGAAGCTACCTGGACCTGATCATCAAGATGGCTGACGTCGGCTCTACAGTCGCTCCACGCTACGGTGACTACCAGGGAAAGCTCGTTTATGACTTCAGCCCCAATCACAAACTCACGTTCTTAGGTGTGATGGGATACGACCAGATGCACTCTGACAGTGCGGTGGCGGTTGACAACGCGATGATCGTTTTTGGGGATCAGGACCTGAACATGAGTACGGCCGGGGCCAACTGGCGTGCAATCTGGGGCGCTGGCGTATCGAATACGTCTTTGTCGTACAGTTCGAGCCAATACGACGAGTACTTCAACGAAACGTCATCCGGGCAACACCTGATAACGAACCGCTCGTCGGAGCGGACTCTGACGCTACGCAATGTGAACACGTTTGACTTCAATGCCGCAAGCTCGATCGAGCTTGGCGTCGAGGTGAAGCACGTTCACGCTCAGTACGACAACTTCTATGCTGAGTACACAGACGCTCTCGGTGGCGCCACACCCGAGATGTTCCTGGAAACGACAACGAACCAGAGCAAAGTCAGCGCTTTTGCCAGCTACACTGCCCGACCTGCGGATCGTCTGACCGCAACAATCGGCGTGAGGGCCGACTACCACTCCTTTAGTGACAACAGGCACCTGTCACCCAGACTCTCCTTCTCATATCGACTTGGCGACAGAACTACGGCGATCGGAGCTACAGGTCTCTACTATCAGAGTCTCCCATCGATATTGCTTTCCCAGAACGAGGCGAACCGAGAACTCCCTGATCCCCGGGCAGTGCACTATGTTCTGGGACTGACACATCTGCTCACCGACCACACGAAATTCACCCTGGAGGTGTATCGCAAAGAATACGCTCACTTCCCGGTCGATCCGCAGCAACCGGCCTTGTTCACCGTCGATGAGCTGTTCTACCGCTACGGGTTCTTCCTCAACCACGAGCGGCTATCAGCTGTCGGCGAAGCCAAGACCAACGGAATTGAAGCGACCGTCCAAAAGCGCCTCGCACATGAGCTGTACGGACTAGTGAGCGCATCCTACTTCAGATCGCAGTACATGGGAGGCGACATGGCCTGGAGAGACAGGGTGTTCGACAACCGTATAGTTCTGAGCCTGGAAGGTGGGTACAAGCCAAACAGCACCTGGGAGTTCAGTGCCCGTTGGATCTGCGCTGGAGGATCTCCCTATACGCCCTTTGATCTCGATCAGTCGGCCGCACTGAATCGTGCAGTTCTGGACGAGAACCGAATCAACGAGGCCCGATATCCCGCCTACCATTCCCTCAACATTCGGGCTGACAGGCGTTTCAACTTCCGGGGATCAAGCGTGATCGTGTACGCAAGCGTGTGGAACGCGTACAATCGAAAGAACGTGGCCTCGTACTACTGGAATGAGCTCGAGAATGGGCCGGACATTGTCTATCAATGGAGCGCATTACCGATATTCGGTCTCGAATACGAGTTCTAGTAGTGGTTCACCATCAGGGACTTGGATCACCCACCGTTTGAGTTGAAGTGACCGTCCCGGTCGGTTTGACTAACGCCGTTCGCTCCATGACACGAGCGCGATGCCCGGTAGCCGAGAGGCTCCAGCCACGCTAATTTTTGGCGGATGGTTCGCTTTGGCTACCCTACCGGCCCTTCTGTTCCCCGTTCGATGACGAGAGACCATGACCAGAGCCAACAACCCACGGAAGAAAGCTGCAAATTCACGAACTCCCGAGGACACCGGACCGGCGGAAACGCCGGAGAGCCTCGAAAAGGTCAGAGACATTCTCTTCGGAGGACAGATGCGGGCCGTCGATGCTCGACTCGCGAGCCTCGAGGAGCGTTTTCAGCGCGAGCTGGCCGCGTTCCGCGTCGATACCCAGAAGCAGCTGGGCGACACCGAATCATATGTCAAGAAGGAGATCGCGGCGCTGGGTGAACGGCTGGCGGGCGAGCGAGCGAAGCGAGCAGAGGATGGCAAGGCCCTGTCCGCAGAGTTGAAAGAGACTCTGAGCACGTTCGAGAAGCGGGTCACCAATTTGGATGACGCTACGAGCAAAGCGGATGCCGAGCTGAGGACTGCTGTCCTGGAGTACTCCAAATCTACATCGAGCCAGATCAATCAGCTTTCCAGTGATCTGTCTAGTGAGCTGCAGCGGGCAGTGTTGGAACTGAGGGGTGAGAAGTTAGATACTGCTACACTCATCCAGCTGTTTTCGGACGTCGCGCTCCACCTTTCCGAACACCTCCAAGCGTCACAGGAGAGCAACTGACAGTGCCCGAAGACGGCGGCAAAGTCGATCCATTACCTGAAGAACTCGACTCTGCACCCAACGTCAAGCAAGGTCCAAGTGGACTCACCGAGCTGCGCCGGCTCCTGGTGGGTGAAGAACGGAGACGG
>Ga0209536_100011737_pt1 | contig 12801 bp, 17 predicted proteins | sample DeeMarSeWOR28_12_FD_187461 | JGI IMG/M metagenome (GOLD analysis project Ga0209536, IMG submission 187461) | Marine sediment microbial communities from White Oak River estuary, North Carolina - WOR-2-8_12 (SPAdes) (version 2) | ecosystem: Environmental > Aquatic > Marine > Intertidal zone >...
AAGATGTTCTCTTTAACGCGCTCTAATTTGCTCAGACAGCTTCCCGACCTCAACGAAATCATCCGGCGGCTTACGGTAAATCGTGACCGTTATTCATTTAATCGGAACATATATTTGGCAACTGCTATAGACACAAAACCTCTAAACAAAACCATCTATCTTTGCCCCCCGTAATGCTGGACATGCAAATCTCATCGAAGATCTCGCATTGTGGGGAAAGACAATTTTTTTCAGAACAAAACAGAACTCGACTATAAACCCAATAAAACCAAACATTTGGAGCTTTTGATCATGACCAAGCTATACGTGGTTCGTCACGGTCAAACCGCCTGGAATTTGGAAGAGGTCTTTCGGGGGCGCATGGATATTCCTTTGGACGAAACCGGAAAAAAAGAAGTGTATTTGGCCGGTGAAGCACTAAAGGACGAAACTCTCCATGCCATTTACAGCAGTCCTCTTTCACGTTCAATGGAAACCGCCGAAAATTTAGCTAAATTTCAAAATGTCAAAGTAACGCCACTTGAATCCATTATTGATATCAGTTACGGTGAATGGGAAGGGGTCGGTCTGGTTGAGGTGAAGCAAAAATATCCGGATCTATACGATCTGTGGAAAAAGGAACCCCACAATATTACTTTCCCCGGCGGAGAAAACTTAGAGCAGGTAAGGGTGCGAACCCAGAATGCCATTGATGATTTGCTTGAAAAACACGAAAATGAAAATATTGCTTTAGTGGCCCATCGGGTGCCGAACAAAGTCATCTGTTGCAGCCTTCTTGGTATTGACAACAGCAATTTTTGGAGAGTTCAACAGGACACGGCAAGTACCAATCTTTTTATTTACAAAGACGGACAGTGGATCATTTCGTATTTAAACGATACTTCTTACCTTAAAGTTTTGGGGAAACCTGCCCTGTCCGATTTTTAGCAGTTTAAGTTAGATCGAAAGACTTCATTTTTTTTAAATATTTCCGCTTCAGGTGTCATTAAATTTTTGGCTGAAAGATCATGCCAGAGGCGGACAAGACTCTTGAATAAGGACTCGCAATGAAAAAAACCGGCGTTTTCTATCATCCCAGTTTCAGCCGTAGAAGCTATTTAACCCGAGGTGCCCGGCTTGAAGATTTTCCAGGTGCCATCGACCATCTTCTGGCCAAAGACAATATCATTCTCTACGAATCGCCTCCCATCGAGGAGGAATGGATTCTGAAGGTGCATACTCCGGAACTCATCCGAGGTGTGGAGGCGGATCATCTCTGCTCAACGGCCTGGCATTCGGTGGGGGGTGTGGTTTTGGCCGGAGAAAAGATCTGTACCGGTGAAATCGACAATGCATTTGCGCTCATCGGTGCAGGGGGTCACCACTCCGGCAAAGACTATTTTGGCGGCTATTGCTGTTTTAACGATGTGGTGATTACCATCACCTATCTTCGTGAAATTTATAATATTCAACGTTTTGCAATTATGGATACGGATGCCCACCATGGAGACGGCACCCGGGATCTTCTCAGAAACGATCCTGATGTCTTACATGTATGCTGCTGCGGAATGGAGTCCGAATCACCCGACGGTACAAAAGTGGACATCCGGGCGCCCGGCAGCTATTGGGGATTTTGGGGCCGAGGTGAAAAAATCGAGAATGTCGACCAACAATACGCGGACAATATTAAAAATGAATTTTATCCCCGGGTGAAAGCCTTTAAACCGGATCTGATTTTCTGGTATTTCGGATTTGATACTCACCAGGGAGATTACGGCAGTCTCGGTTTGAGCGGCCGCTGCTTTGAGGACATCGCCCGATTCATGAAAAATGCCGCTGAAGAAGTGACAGGCGGCCGCTTGGAAGTGGTACTGGGCGGCGGCTCCCGCACGGACATCGCTACCAATGTCATCCCACCCATCATAAAGATTCTGGCAGAATAATCAGAGAATTCCCAGAAGACCATATAGGAGGATAAATTTTTATCTTGCACATGTACAGTACATGCTGTATAGTATGTACATGATCATATTTAACCCGTTTGATGAGGAGATCTGAATATGGCTCGAATGTCTTTAACCGCATTACGAAATAAACTGTTTAAAGTCGTAGACGAGGTTATTAAAACCGGCATACCTGCTGAAATTGAAAGGAACAATCATAAATTGCTCATCGTTCTTGAAGAAAAAAAAAGCAAATTGGACAATTTAAAGCCACATGATTGTATTGTGGGCAATCCTGATGATTTGGTAAGCTTAAAGGTGACGGAATGGGGCGAAACAAACAATCTTTAATCTATCTTGATACTCATATTGTTGTATGGCTGTATGCAGGCTTAATTCATAAACTCACTGACGTATCAAAAGAATCGATTGAAAAATTCGATCTATGGATATCTCAGATGGTTAGATTGGAATTGCAGTATTTGTATGAGATAGAACGAATAAAAGTTAAACCCTCTAAGATCATAAAAAGTTTATCCAGATCAATCAATTTAAAAATATCGGAGAGTCCATTGTGTGACATCATTGATGAATCTCTAAAAATAGACTGGACAAGAGATGTTTTTGACCGCGTACTAACAGCAGAAGCCTCTTTACAGAAAAGCGGTTTTATAACAGCAGATGAAACGATCAGAGCAAATTACAAGCAAGTGATCTGGTAGAAATTGGGTCTATCGGAGCTTTCCTACCGTGATGAGATATAAGACCGTCTCATCTTCACCATCGATTTCCAGCAACTTGTTGATATCATCATCAAAAAATGCGCCGATGGGACAAGAGCCGAGATCCATTGCAGTGGCAGCTAGCTGGACATTCTGACAGACATGGCCGAGGTCCATGGGAATATATCGTACAGCGCGATCGCGATATTTTACCATACATCTGAGCATCATAGCGGTCCAGATGAAAACAATCGCGGCACGACGCACCACCGGCTGGCCCAGACACGCTGCGGTCATCTCCCTGTTGAAGCTTCCATCCTTCAACCTCTCAAGGGCAAAGGATGCCACATCGAAATGATAAAGCCCCTTGGGTATGTCTTCAACATGATCAACATAAAGATAGGTTTCAAAGGGATAAAGAGCGCCTGCTGAAGGTGCAGTGCGAAGCAGATGAATTCCAGCCCGCGCCGTAACCCCCTGGGCCGCCCAGAGTAACGTCGATAGTTCATTCAAGCTCAATGGTTCCGCTGTGGTGTCACGTTCGGAGCGTCGTCTTGTCAAACACTGCCACAAATTCGCCGGTTGGCTCAGATCGGGCTGCGGTAACTTGTACCTTTCCGACTCCGGATAGCGTTTTAAATTCTCGACAGCCGGAATGGACCCCAGGCGGTCTTTTAAAGGTTTATCCCGATGATACTTGGTGCCCTGAATATAACGAAAGGCCAGTCCTTCTCTGTAGAGTGCCATATATTGCTCCTTCCATCTTGAGACCTTTGAAAATATGAAATAATCAATATTAGAATATTTGAATCATCTCCCAAAGACTTGGCTAAATGATGAGGGGCCGAGGCTCCAAGGATTCCAGGGTCCGAGTGAAAAGGCTTTAAATATAATACCTTGACCCCTTGAATCCTCGAATCCTTTTCTCCAATTAATTTGGAGAAGCACCGAATATTTAAATCTTAAAAGGATTTGCATTTTTGTGTCAATGTTTTTAAATTAAAAAAACAATGGAAAACTTCAAAAACAAAGCCCTTGAATGGGCCTTTGACGCCTTGAAGCGGACGGATGAGGCCATCAGCAACTTTGTTTCACAAGCGTCTCTGCCTGAACCCTTGGACTGCAAGCCGGGGTGCCATTACTGCTGTTACAATCTGCCAACGGTAACTCCGCCGGAAGCTCTGCTCATCGGATATCATGTAGAGCAGAAATTCACGAATCAGGGTAAAAAAGAGATTAGCGACAGAATTAACAAGGTTCTTGAACGAATCAATGGAATCAGCCCTTATGATATAGCAATGATACGCCATGAACTGCCCTGCATCTTTTTGGAAGATGGAATGTGCATGGTTTATTCGGTGAGGCCTGTTGTATGCCGGACCTGCACTTCGACAAGTGCAGAACACTGCAAAATGATTTTCGAGACTAGAAATCACAGGGCCAGACTTCGTTGTTATCAACAGATACGAGAAATCTTTCATGCCGTCCAAACAGATTTGATAAACCGTTCTAAACAAAGGGAATGCCAGTCCGACCTTTTATATGTTGCACAGGCCATCAAAGATTATTTTAAGCATCCCAAGCCTATTGACGCATGGATAGAAGGCAACATCGTCTTTTATATTCGGTAAAAGACCTTGACAAAATTCCTTGTTGAGGTCATGGTTGCGCGATATAAAGAATTTGTGGGGATGACGACAAAACATATAATTTCCAACAAGACGACAGAACGAGGGAAAAATGACTCACGCGAAAATTGGTGATAAGGTAAAGGTTCATTTTACAGGTACCTTGGAAGATGGAGTAATATTTGGGTCTACTATCGGTGAGGAGCCGTTCGAATTTATAATCGGAGAGAAAAACATGCTGCCGGGTTTTGAAAATGCGGTCATCGGCATGAAAAAAGGAGACACAAAGACTATCACACTTCCCCCTGAGGAAGCCTATGGTTCTCCCAAAAAAGAACTCGTATCGGTTATGGAAAGATCCGGTTTTCCCGAGGAAATAAATTTAGAAATTGGGAAGCGTTTGAGAGTTCGCACTCAAGATGGAAAATATACAACGGTAACCATTAAAGACTTCAATGAAGACCGTATCGTGTTGGATGAAAACGATCCCCTTGCAGGTAAAACCCTTACTTTTAAAATTGAGCTTGTTGAGATTTTGTAGAAAACTCTTTTAATCAAAATCAATCTTTTATAGGGATTTCCTATGAATTGCATATTCTGCCAATTAGAGATTAATCAAAATGATATCCTAAAAGATGGAATTGATACGAGAATAGCCGGGCAAAAAACATGCCCTTTGGAATACAAATGTGCAAAATGTATCCATGTGTGGGTGACTGAATCTTGTGCGATAAAATTTCCGTTAGATTCTTTTTTTCATGACCCGGAAAGACGAATGGCTCTTAGCGGGTGTATTCGAAAACTTTGTGAACAAAGCAATGACGGCCGATTACAAAAACCGTTGGGCATGAAGGATTTAAACATGCTTTGGTTTAAAAAATAAAATCATCATAAGATCTTATAAACTCTCACTGCTTCTGAACCACAATATTTTGATAAAATTCTTGCTTCGATCCCTCGGGCGCCTCGAATTGCTCATAAAAAACCCTATAGGTTCCGTTTGGAATCTTGATCTTTACGCCGTCTTCTGTTGCTAAAGCATCATCCACCAAGCTTCCCAAGGGCGTTGGGATATCCTCACGAACCGGTAACAAAAGGAATGATCCGGAAGGGCAGGAAACGCTCCCGACAACCTTCCCAATATCTGAATTACTCGTTAAACTTTCTTTTATATGATGCGACAGTTGAAGCAGTAAAAAAGGGTCGCCCCATAGCACAGGACATGCAGCATCACGTTTATAACCGCCGACAATGACTCCATGTGTTCTTACATAAGATGCTGATGGACTGTTGTATGGATTCAGTATATCGCCGATATGATATATATCGACAATCATTAAAAACTCCTTATCTATGACAAAAATGTCGTCAATCGATGCACCACAGTCCGGACGCATTTGAGTCAGGTCTTGAATGGTTCTAAATCGTTTAGAATCCGCCAGAGTCAACGTTTTTGGAATTTTCGGCAAAATATTTCCCCCTCTCCGAATACACATAGAGAATATGTAGAGGTGATTCATTATATTGGCAACAAACAATTTGTCAATAAAATTGGGACGCTTGACCACTTTAGCCGTTCTTTGTTATAATTGTTTGAAATAAAAATAAGAACCAATATTTTTACCAGCTTGCCACTTTGATTTCCAATTGATATGATTTATATTGCTGTATCAGGGTTGATCCGTCAACTTGTTTGCTATCAAAACTTCATGGGGACATAACAGACAATCGGGTAACGAAAAACTATGATGGTTATTTGCTCTTTTTATTATTGAAAAGACAGAGTGAATCACGGTTTAATAATGGCAAAAAGGTTAATTTAACTGGTAGAGCGCTACTACAAATTTTCAATCGTCAATTTTAAATTTTAAATAGAAAAGAGGTGTGCTATGAGTAAAATGTGGTTTTATGATGATTTAAACGAAATGGAAGGTTTTAATAATTTGCGGGAAGCCGTAAAACGTTTGGAGAAAGAATATCTCGATCTTCGCATCCAGTTGCGAGATACCGAGACTGAACTCCGAAGTAATCCTGATAGTGAATATTTACAGGCCAAAACGAAGTATCTGAAGAAAAGGCTAAAAGATATCGAGAAAAAAGAGCCCCGACTAGCCGACGATCATCCTCTTGAATTTGCCCTTTTTTCAGCACCTCATGGATAATCTAAAAAAAGCAAGGACCCTTTAAGCGAGTATACCTAAAAAACATTTTGTCACGCGTGAAGCACCCGAACGAGGGAAAAGCACGAAAGTACTAAAAAAAATCGTGCTTTCCTTATTTTTTGTTTCTGTAACTATTATCAACCAATTTATTGAATGAGATTATTAATTTTACGTTACTAATGCGGACGAACAGACTTGACAGACAGCTTCGTATCGAGGGCTGGAATCAGAAGGTATTGGAAAATGCTAAAATAGGGGTCGTGGGTGATAACGATCTTTTGTCATCACTTTATATCATGTCGGCATCCGCTCTGGGTATCAATACTATAGTGGTTATTGCGCCGGATCTGGATGACAGGCTGATTGAAATCGGAAAGAAAATAAACCTTTATTTTACCCTTACCCACGTGGAGGGATTTTACACGCATCCGGCCATGGCAGAGCTCTTCAAAGGATGTCATCTTATTGTGGATCTAAGTCATTATGGGCTGGCCAACAAAATACTAATAGAGAAAGGGTTTAGGGATGGAACTCCAATTATTAGAGGTTTCTGCTACGAAGAAAATGGCAAACAAGGATTAAAAGTATTTAGTTATTTGAAAGGGCGAGAATGGCAGGAACTTGAGCAGATAGTATCGACGGTTAACCTGCCAAACAATCATTTCGACGATGGTGTGCTGGATATCATTATCACCGGAATCATACTTGAAGAAACCAAAAATCTTTTAATGGATCAAGACACATCAGACGATCTCATATCCTATCACAGGCCAAAAATAAAACCATCAAATGATCAGCCTAAAATACTGATCGTCGGTTCCGGAGCTCTGGGCATTTTTGTTGGATTGGGGCTTGCTTACTCAGGGTTTCGAAATCTGTCATTCATGGACCCTGATACTGTAGAGGTGACCAACCTAAACCGACAGGTTTTATTCTATAATGCTATTGGAAAAAGCAAGGCAGAAACACTATCAACAAAGCTTAACACATTATTTGGGATTGGAAGCCTTGCTGAGATTGCCTATTTTGATAAAAACAGCAACATTGAATTTTATGATGCTGTTTTCGACTGCGTTGATAACTTCGAAACCAGAATCGTACTGAGTGAAAAATGCATGGACCAAAGGAAGATTCTAATTAGCGGTGGAACCAGCCCACATGCAGGTCAGGTCATAACCTATAATCCTAAAGATGATGGTACGACTCCAGCGGAATTGCTGGGCATGTATGACATTGTTGAACAAAGACATCCTGAAACCTATCAACGAGAAAGAGCGGCCTGCATCTATCAACCGGACCCTTCCGTTATCATGACGAATCAGATCGCCGCCGGGTTTATGGTGGATTCCTATAGAATGCTCGTTGACGGCCAAAAACCTGAAAATGTTTTTTACGATTCAACAAGTAACACAAAATTTTAGAAGATACGGTTTTCAAATTCGGTGACATAATTTTATTTATGGTTCTTCTCCACATAAGTTGGAAAGAAGGATTCCAGGATTCCAGGGGTCAAGATATTATATTTAAAGCTTTTTCACTCGAACCCTGGAATCCTTGGACCCTCGGCCCCTAATCATTCAGCCAAGTCTTTGGGATATGATTCATAATTATTAATTGATATTTGAAAATCTATATATAAGGGGGATAATAACATGTCTGACATTGATCTTAAAAAAGAACTTCAAATGGATGAAGCCGAAAAGTTGCTGCCGCTCGTCCTTGAAATCATACCGGGCCATGCTGCCGAGGGACTTATTGACATATACGAACCCGGCAGCTATACGGCAAAATCTTTAAAAAAATTATGCGATAAGACGCTGAACAAAAAGAATTTAAGCATCGAGGAACAACTTATCGTTGAAGACATCAAGAGACAGTTAGACGGTGGTAAATTGCTGTCACGAGGACAAGAGATCGAAGGTACCGCGTTGGAGTTTGCCGTCTCTGAGCAAACAGAAGCCGGTGAAAAATATCTGTATATCCCGATTCGTGCCATTAAACCTCAGGAAGGTGGGTTGGGGAGTTAAATAATGAAAAGGTTGCTTGATTCTGACCTGGAACTTGTGGTGGAATCAAATTTTATATACCTGCCCCTTTTGTTTGACCCGGAAATCGAAAAAGAAATCCAGTCTATTTTTAGGCACGGCAAACAAACTGAAAACTCCGAACAACTTGATTTAAAGACCATTATTAAGCATCAAGACAAATTATTCATAAAAGCACTGAATATACACTCCCTCATAGAAAATTACGAAGTCATCAACGCTTGTGATTATAATCGCCTGAGAAACGACTGTTTGATGAAATATCAGATAGCAGGTGAGGAAGAGGGAATATTTTTAGATGAGACGCTAAGAATCATTCTTTTTCAGGTAATGCCTCATTTTATAAAAAAAAACCAAGGCTTGGTTCGAAAGAAGTTTAGCGATGAAGGCATTCTCGATCTGATTAATAAAAAAATCAAAATTCCCGAAAAATATTATAATAATGCAGCAACCTTTCAAAATTTGGAGCCTTTAAAGAAAATCTTAGAGGGTCTGGAAAATGAAACGCTGATGTCTACACCTCCTAAAAACGGAATTCTTACCGGCCGAAAGTTGCGCGACTGGTTTTATGACGCCATCCAGGTCAAAGTGTTGACAAGCGAGCATCGTCGTATCGCACAAGCGCTGAAAGTGCGAAAACAGTTCCGTCAAGCAAAGCCCGAGCACATCGCAACACTACTCTATCTATCGGATACAGGCTCCATCGAAATCGACGGTTTTGGCTTTACAAGACATAACGCTTATAAAGGAGAATACTTGGTATACAAACGCACAGAAGGTTACATTCTTAAGGATTACTATGCACGCAGTTATTTATTTCCAGAATGCAGAGTCGCTGTGTCTACTTACTCGCCCTTTAGACCTTTTGTAATTGAAAAATACAAACATCCATTTTTGCTTGACCACAAATCGGGACAAGAAATCTGTATAAAGGATTTTGTTCCGTCAAACGAACTTTCTGCCAAAAATATTATTCGAACACTGGAAGAAGGTCTCACGGCCTTGCATTATGGTTACAACGGCCGGCGTCGCAACGGGTATCACAGTCTGGACAAAATGTGGGTTCATATCCCTACGATAGACTTTGAAGACTACCGGATTTAAAGAGGGGGCAGGGGTCAGTATTCAGGGATCAGAAAGGAGTGAACATTAAAAAATATATTTCGTCAATTAAGACATAACAAAAATTTGACAGATTTCGTCTGCTGGTCCCTGATCCCTGTCTCCCGACACCTATCAATTGAGCGTTTAGCTTAATTGAGGCATAATTCAGATGGATTTACTAAAAGACATAAAGAAAAAGCGAGCCAAACAAAAACAAAAAAAGCCGTTTAGGCCTGATGTTTTTAACCAAATTAGTTGTATTGTAAAACATTATGGTCTTAATAATGACTTTCTGAGCATTCTCGATAACGTTGATGACTATGTGTCCAAAGAACAATTAAAATTTCCCCGGATCAAGATAAAAGCGTATGTGGAAAATCATTTGTTTCCCCTGGCAACAAAAGACGAATATTTGCTTACCATGTCGATTATAAGTAAAATCGACAACCCATATCTTAAATTTGTTCATTCACCGGAGGAGATCATTTGGTGCGAACCTTTATATCGTTTGAATCCATCCATGGATTCTGAGAAATTGATTCGGTATCATTTTGAGACCCTCTATTTGCATGAACGCTTTAAAGCATGTGGAAATAAAGCGCCACATCAAACAGAAAATTTAAAATAATCACGTAAACACAAAAGAAGGAAAACACAAAATTTTATGGATGACGGAATATCAAAACAGAAGCAGGAGCGTATAGAAGGGAAAATCGCGCAACTGAGAGCCAATCAGGAATCTGAAGCTGTCCAGGAAATTATCGAGTTCAACAAAACCCCCTCTGATCTAAAAGCAGATATGGACCGGTTTGTTATTGGGCAGGAACAAGGAAAAAAAATCATGTGCACGGCCATTGCGTTTCACTATCGGAGGTTGGGCCAGGCGCTAAAAAAAGGGATGACCGAAAGTGGTGGGGACATTGATATTGCCCTTCGAAATACAACAACTCCAAAAGCCAACATCATGATTATCGGTCCCACCGGATGCGGCAAAACCTACACCAGCGAAACAGCCTCGACCCTGGTGGGGGTATCCTTTGTTCATGAAGACATGACCAAATTCAGTGAAGTCGGGTATGTGGGTCAGAATGCCAGTGATATACTGGTTGATCTGCTTTTGGCCGCCGGCGGTAATCCGAATGTTGCGCAGATGGGCATTGTATATTTTGATGAAATCGACAAAATTGCCACGGAAACCATTGCTTACAAGGACGTGTCCGGCAGGGGGGTACAGAAGGGACTGTTGCATATGGTGGACGGCTCTGATAACACGGTTCACATCGGTAAGGAAAGAATCTCTTTGTCGACAAAACATGTACTGTTCATCGCCGGTGGGGCGTTTGAAAATTTGGACACCATCGTTAAAAAACGAATGGCCCGACAGGGTCTTGAGGGTAACTGGCGCCGTTTTCTCATGGCAAATGATTTGGTGGAATTTGGGATGGAAAGGCAGCTTGTGGGCCGCTTCCCTGTTAGAGTGGTTTATGATCAACTAACCACTCAGGACTTAATAGACATCATGACCCAAAGCCAAGGCAGTGCTTTATTAGCCTACACTTATGACCTCAAAGCATGGGGCATCGATCTTGAATTTACGGATGATGCGTTAACCGAAGTTGCCAGATATGCCGAAAAAGAAGGAACAGGAGCCCGAGGCCTGGTCAGCATCATTCACCGGGTCCTGCTTGAAGACATGTACCGTCTCCCCGGAAACTACACCGGAAAATTCATGGTGGATCAGAACACTGTGAAGGAAAGACTGGGATGAGATTTAAAGACCTTTCACGCTTGAAACGACCGAAACCCCTGATAATATCGTTGGGGAATCTGCCTCAACATATTTTGATGACAAAGTATGCTAAAGTGAAGGCATTTAAAATCAATGAGCTGGTGGGTGTGATTTTCGAAAAGAGTTTTGAGTGGTATGGGTTCACCCTTGCGAATAAAGACCATCCTGAACTGATTGTAGACATCGGACTTCCGAAAAACGATCTGAACCTTCAAGACTATACTACCCTGGGTTCCCAAAGGATCGCTGAATTCCAGGAATCACTGCCGGAAAGTGTGATAATCAACGGATGGATTCACTCTCATGGCGCCTTGAATTACAAGCATTTTTCACACACGGATGAGCAAAACCATTTGACCGTGCTCGATTTTGTCGCCGCTCGCACCAGAAAGCCCTTGGCCAAAAAAGAAATCGCCATACAGGATCTGGTTTTGTTGGAACAAGACCGGTTTACGGAAAAGGATCTGGAAAGAGGGAGCGTTTGCCTGATAACGAATGGGTCGATAACAGAAGCTAAAATCATGGAAACCATCTACGGCAGCTTCTGCTACAGCATCGTCATCGGGGATGAGGGGTGGCACGAACAACAAATCCATTGCCGTGAAAGAGGCATCCTATCCGGCCATACAACAGTAAGAAGCCAAGCAGCGGACATCGAATTTGTTGATACAAATAAGTCGTTATCTCAGGATGACATTATTTCGTTAATGATTGAGGTAGAGGAGAAAATCAAGCCCCACACGGATCCGCCACCTGAGTTGATTGAACGCATGTAGCAATTTGTGAAGAGATTTTTAAAGGAATACAACGTAACTTGATTTATGGGCAATATAAATAATGAATATCGAATAACGAATGTAGAAGTTGAATATCTTCACTCTGAACTTTACTTCGATATTCAATATTCGACATTCGATATTTAAAAAAAATCAGTGAACATCCATATCCACATGATGACTGACACAATCCCAAACTCCTTTGGGATCACATTCCCTGCAGTGGTAATGCTCACCGTAAATGAGGTTATGTTTGTAGTCAACGGCCTCTTCTCTACGAACTCTCACCCCACAATGCGCACAGTGAACATACTGAATGTCTTTTTTTTCCATGAAAATCCCAAAAATAAAGATAAATTTTAACCGAGTTCTATAAGTTTGAGAACCCATACAACACGAATTCTTCGAACCCGATATTTCACGCGACTGATGCGTTCATTTGGAAGGCATTCAGGGATGCAGCTTTAGTTTGCTACCGCAATCCCTGATAACGAATTAAATGAGCGCATCAGACAGCGCCCCAAGGGTGAAAAATTGTTGGCTTGAAAAGAAAAATGTTATAGCTATTGTCAGAATAACATTCCGTTTCATCCGCCGGATAATTTCGTTGAGATCTGCAAGAACTCGCAAACAAAAGCGCGTAAAAGAGAACA
>Ga0209536_100011738_pt1 | contig 12801 bp, 3 predicted proteins | sample DeeMarSeWOR28_12_FD_187461 | JGI IMG/M metagenome (GOLD analysis project Ga0209536, IMG submission 187461) | Marine sediment microbial communities from White Oak River estuary, North Carolina - WOR-2-8_12 (SPAdes) (version 2) | ecosystem: Environmental > Aquatic > Marine > Intertidal zone >...
ACTAGTTTACCATCTATGTTTGTAGCTGGAGATAGAGTAGAGGCTATCTATGCTGCTGACGGTTATTCATCTACTGCATCTCAGAAATACTTTGAGATTCTAGACGATGTTAATAGGCCTGATACAGTGGGCGCTATGCGCCAAGGTCAGGTCGAGATTTACATTGTTGACCCGGATGATGCTGGTGTAACAAGCTGGGAAGACGCTATTGCGTTTAGATTGACCAGTTGTACTATTACGGCGGACATGACTCGTGAGCTCTTGAATGAGCTGGGTCACTTAGGTCCTTATGACCGTCCGTTGACACTTCCGGTACCTCTGACAGTTACAATGGACGCCACTGCGGGTGACTTGGAGCATTGGTCTCGTTGGGCCGGTGTTTACGATGAGTTCGTAGCTGGTACCAGAGTGGACATTGACTTGGCAGACCTGTTCTCTAACGAAAACATGGTTCTGGTGGTCAAGGTTTACGCACAGACTGATGAGGAAGCTGGCGGAACAGGCGCCTCTCGTAAGGTCCTGGGCGGAGACAATCCGCTAATCGGCCAGAGCTACTGGTTGCACGGTGAAGAATTGACGTACATCGAAGATGATCAAGAATATCCGACTAAGACGATAATCGTTGAGCATCTGAAGATTACGGACGAAGCTTACACCTTGGATCTGGGCGCGAACGCGACTCAGACATTTGGTTTCCGTTCTACGAACGACCTTTATGCCGTTAAGGGCGAGGTTAAGTTCGACGATGTTAAATCGTACAGAATTCGTAGAAACCAATTATAATATTTAATGGATAGATAACATGGTGGGGTGCCGTAGGTGCCCCATCATTATCTAATTAGGAATGGAGGATTATAGGATATGGCTGTAGAAGATAAACATACTAAGAAATTAAAGGACATGGTTAAGGAAGAAGTCACGGCAGAATTCGAGCAGATACTAGATTTTGCACAAGTGGCTTGTCCCGAAAGCCAGTTTAAACAACTTAGATCTAAGATTTTGAGAGTCGGTAACAATTGTATCAGAAACATTCATAAAAATATTGATGATTTTTATGAGGTCAAATATATGGCCCCGGGCGAAGACGTAATCACGTTTGGTTCGGGTAATTAATTAAAGGTAACGGAGGATTATTATAATGGCTGAAGAAAAGAAAGAGGAAAAACGTTCTTTCGTAGGACCAGATGGAAAAACTAAATATTTCATAGCTAATCCTAGTGCTAATGACATTAGGGAAGCGGACTGGCAATACAGCAGGGTTTATACAAGATCTCTTACAGAGGGTATAACTACTAGTGCTGAGATGATGGATATTTTACGAAGGCGAGGAATTATTGGTCCTGAGTTTGAACAGAGAGCCGCAGAGCTCACTCAAAATTTGAATGAAAAAATTTGGGCACTAGATGCCGCCGAGGGTATGGATGAAAAAAGAACTCTAGCAGTAGAAGTAGCTGAGGCTAGAGATGAACTTTTTCAGTGGAACCAGCGGCTAAATGGTCCAATGGCTAATACCTGTGAGCAGTTGGCAGATGACGCCAGATTAGAATATCTGACCTCCTGCATGATAGTGGATAAAGATGATAATCGAGTATGGGAAGACCTTGAATCTTACCTTAGAGAAAAGAATCAGGCACTTGCTCTGAAATCTAGATTTGAGGTCATGTTGTATCTACAGGGTCTAGATTCTGATTTTCTAGAGAGAACCCCGGAAGCCACAGCTATGCGAGAAGTCGAAAAGGACATCTTGGAAAAAGCTGAAGCGGCGGCCAAGGCCCTAGAAGCAGCAGCCGAAGAAGTGGAAAAAGCCACTGAAGCGGCAGTCGAAGAAGAGTCTGAGAAAAAAACTACCAGAAAGAAAACAACTACTAGAAAAAGAACCACTAGAAAGAAGAAAACAGAGTAACAGCCATGTTAACCGATGAGGAAGTAGAACGCTACCTAAATCAGATATTCATGGGTCGAAAGCTCATCTATGTGGATGACCAGTTGATCCTATTAAAACAGCCCGACAACGAAATAAAGATGCGGGCAAATCTTATTTATGACGATGCGTATAACAAAGCGGTCTCATCTGGATTAATTTCCACCAAGGATCTTCAAAAAATAATTGAAGATAGAAATTTATTTTCAGAGCGAGATCAGCAAGAACTTGATGGCCTCAAGTCTCAGTTAGAGGCCCAGAAAATACTTTTGGGCAAAACAACTATGGTCAAAGCCAACCAAGAACGCATCAAGAAAAACATAGATCGGATCAAAAAAGAAATATTTGTGTTAGAAAGTAAGCTTACTTCTAAATTAGCCATGTCTGCAGAGAACAAGGCATCCGAAGAAAAAGCTTTATATATCTGTTGGGCATGTACATATATAGAAACAGATACGGGGATCGAGAAGTTATGGCCAGACTTTAGGGATCTTCTTAAAGAATCTAATTCTACATTTAGAAATGAGGTTTTTTTAGAGTTTCTCAAATTTAAGGCTGGTATAGACACTAGGTTAATAAGGTTTATAGCTAGACACAGCTTATGGCGCATAAGGTATGTGACTAGCCAAAAGGTGTCGGAGGACCTTTTCGGCGTTCCGACATCACAATACACAAATGATATGCTAAACCTGGCTTATTGGTCTAATTTTTATCAAAGCATATACGAAATGATGCCAAAAGATAGACCGCCAGACACTATCATTGATGATGATGAAGCCCTTGATGCTTATATGAAAGCATATTATGAGGAAAGGTCAAGAGAGGACGCGGCAGATAGGGACAAAAGTAAGTTTGGCAACAGAGGTAAGTTGTCAGCATTTAACAAAGAAGAAGTAATAGTAACTAGATCTCATGAATTATATGAGGATATAGAATACGATACGCCAAGAGAAGCACAGAGGATAAAGGACAAAACGGCCGTCAGCAAGAAGGCCAAGAGGCGCAGATAGGACAGGAATTTAGGAATAGCTAAGGCATAAATTAGTTTTCTCTCGTGAATAATTAATGGAGGTGCCAGCTTGGCAGAGTTCACATTCAACATCAACCACAAGTTTCCTACAGAGCTTGGAGGAGGTCGTGGTACAGCTACTGGACCAGCAGCAGGTAAGATAAACGAAGCTGCTATGTCTAATACCATAGCCAATGCCTTGAACAAAGCTCTTGGTGGAATATCCAACAAACTCGCCACTCAAATCTCAAAAAGTATAGAAGGTGTTCTATCAAAACATTTAGGTAAACTTTCAGCTACAACTCAGGGCGGGGCTAATATCAAAGCCGAAATTAAGAATATGTCTAACCAAATGGGTAAAGACATATCTAATAACTTGGTAAACGCCTTAACCAAGACCTATGGAGGCGGCGGTAAAGCTGCTGGTCCTGGAGCATCTGAGAGAGTATTAAATACCTTTTTACGTAATTTAGATAAACAAATAACCTCAAGTTTAGGTAGTATTAATACTAATATACAATCTAGAACTGGTGGTAAGGTACAGATAGATCCAGCTTCACTGAAAGAATTAAAAAGAGATCTATCTACTGCTGTAGGTGGTACTATATCCAGAGCTGTTCCTAAAGAAAATGCAGCTACAGTAAAGGAATTAGGAAACGTATCCAGAGGTTTGGGATCTGCTGTTAAGGAGATAAGAAATCTTGCCCAGATTATTAGTAAGGCTAAAGGATCAGGCGGTGGAATAGATGCCTCTGAGATATTAAAGGTTGTTGATAGTTTAAAAAAACTAGGCACCGAAGCAAAGAGAGTACCAGACGATCTTAAGACTATCAGTGCAGCTGTTAAGAAACTAGTAGGCGAACAGTCTCAAGTTATTAGAGAACTTGGCGAGGCCGTAAAAGGTGTAAAAAGAGATGTTGGAGCCAATATAAAACAGGCTACAGATACGCCTACTAAATTTTTACCAAGCGCCAAAAACGTAGCAAATGAAGCTAAAAGGTTAATAGATAATGCTACTGATAACCTAAGAAAAATACAAAAAGAAATAACTAGCGATATAGAAATCAAAGGCGCTGATAAGGTGGCTAAAGCAGCCGACAAGTTAGACGCTGCTATGACCAAGGGAGAAAAGGTAGCCACAAAAATAGAGAAAGCTTTTGATAAAGCCAAACAAATAGATTTACCTTTACCGGTAAAACTACCAAAAGGCGCAGTAAGGGATCCTAAAGCTTTTGAAAAAGAGCTGGTAAATTTAGATGCTCAGTACGCTAAAGTGGTTAGTAAATGGTCTAAGATGGTAGAGAAGATGGCTAAAGAAGTGCCAGAAAAAGTTCTTTCTGCTATGCTAGACAATTTAACTGAGTTTCAAAAAGCTTATAAAACTAAAGATCCAGGCGCACTAAAACACGGTATAGCATCTGCCCCACAACGCATGTCTGACCCACAATTTTCTAAAGATCTAAGCGCTTTGTATAGAATACTAGATAATTTGTCTAAGATGGTAGAGGGTGGCCCCAAGCAGTTTGAACAGGCGTTCAAAGAGGGACTATCAAATATAGACTCTATAGCTAGAGAGATAAAGATAGAAACAAAAGGCGTAGGTAAGGATATAGGTAGGGACATAAGGACAGAGATAGAAAAAGGTGGAGATGAGGTAGCTAAGAAGTTAGAGGGAGTACAAGCTAGAACTAAAGATCTGGCCAGACAACAACACCAAAATATACAAATGTTGTCGTCTATGATAAGAGGCCCTCAGAGACCTACTGCTTATACTCCTGGCGCCGTACCAGCCACAAAGGCTCCAGTATCCCTGGAATTTGAAAGCCAGTTTGGCAAGGGCGGCGAAAAAGTAAGACAGGCAGTTAAGATGAGGGTAGAAGAGTTAGCCTCCTCTCTTAAAAATTTACAAGATTTTATGGTACAGACTTTGGACAAAGAGTTCAAAGAAGCTGGTAGGGGCTGGGAGGTAGTAAGAGAATCAGCAGCCCAGAATGTACAAGATTTCTTTAAACTAGTAACCAAGGGTAATTTAAAAACTGCTGGCAAGCAGTATGGCTTTGAAGTGGCTAATGTTCCTGCCATCAAGAGTGCTCTTAAAGAAAGAGGTTACGCAGGACAAACTGATACTCCTAAAGCTGCAGTGGACGCTCTAAGATCAGCATTGGTGGAAGAGTCGGTAGCTAAGTCTAGAGGTAAATTTGTATCCAGAATAGCAGAATGGTTAAAGGCCAGGACTAAAGAAGAGCTAGATGTTTGGGACGGCCTTACAGAGGAGATCAGAAAGAAATTAGGAGAGGTAAAAGATATAGATATAAAATCTGGCGGAGTATTAGTTGGTAAAGAGCTTCTAGAAGCTATAGAAACCAGATTAACTCCTCAGAGAGTAGAAGCGGCATTTAGAGCAACTTATGCTGCTGAACAGGCGGAGAGGGGTCTTACTGAAAGAAGAAGTGGCCCTGGTGGTACACGTGCGCCTTTTGTTAGAAGAGTAGCTGTACCGGCAGCTAGACTAACTCCTACTGGTGGTACGGTATTTGAGACTGCTAGAGGAAGCCAAAGGGCTATACCTCAGTTTGCAACTTTTAGAACAGGTTTGGAAAAGTTATTTGAGGAACTAGCTAATAAACAAGCTCTGATATATGGAAGAGATTTCCCAGCCAGAATTCAGAAAGTTGGAATTAGGCCGAGAGGACCACAACTTAGGGAAGCTAATGAATTGGCCAGGGATATGCTTAGAGATTTTGCTGGAACTGGAACGGACGCTGTAGCTACAATAAAACAAAACCTATCAAAAGCTGCTCAAATCAAAGCGGCCGGATTAGACCCAAAAGCCGCAGCAGATCTTAATAAATCATTAGAAAATGCTCTTAAAATTAGTGATATATCAGCTAATATGGACACGTTTATCAAGAACATAGAACAGGCTGGTATAAGTGCATACGACATAGTAAAAGCCATGGACGAGATAAATTTTGGTACAGTCTATGATGTAATGCAAAAGGTTTTATTACAACCACTTAAGAAGTTAGGAGCTGAACCATTCTTTGAAAGATCCATAAGACAGTACGAACAAGCCATTCAACAAGTAGTCCAAGGCCTCCCATTAGTAGAAGCTGGAAGACCAAGAAGAGGCTATCATCAAGAACAAATAGTTAACGTTCTTAGCAGAGGCGGGGCAGCTTTTACCGGAGAACGTAAATTACAACCACAAGCCACTACACAATACTTACAAGACCTTAACCTTAGATTAAGAGAGATAGTTAAAGAATCAGCTATAACTGGTGAGAGAGTACTTAAGGAACACCAAAGAACTATATCTACGTTAGGAGTTCCAGAAAGTCCAGCCAGTGAAGTAAGATTCTATAGAAAGGGTCAAGCCGGCGCAGGTGAAGAATTTCTTACAGCTCTAAACGCGGTATCTACCAAACTATACACAGATATCCTTCCAGAATTAGCACCATTTGGCGCCCAGTTTACTCAGATAGGTAGAAATATAGCTAGCGTAAATAACGCTATTTCATCGTCCAAAGCAGAGATTGATAAACTAAACAAGAGTTTTGGCGCTACAAGAGTAGAGGGTTTTGGTACTGAATTTCCTGGCCTAAGAACTCAAAGAGAAGCTGAGCTTATATCTGGCGGTAGATATGGTGAAAAAGGATTTGGTTTTAATGTCCTAACTGAGCTTAGACATACTGCTGGCACAATGGAAGACCAAATTTTGGTTTCTGGTAAACTGGCCGACGCTCTTACTTCCATAGTTAAGACCATCACAGGGCCCAGCCCAGGTGGTAGATTATTCAGAGGCTCGAAAACAGCAGAAGGTACAGCTGAGAAAGCTGTGGGAGTCGGCGCAATACAACCTGGCGTAGTTAGCGATGTTGCTATAGGTAAAGTTTTCCAAGAATTTCAAAACGTTTTGGGGGTTCCCACTAGATATCAAAGAAGAGCCGATAGAGCATTCATAGATGAGGTTAGAAAAGCTATAACAGTTGTACGAGGGGAGCCAGTAGAAATTCAACAGGCCAGATTGGTTGAAGTGTTTCTAAATTCTTTCGGCAGAAAATTTATATCCAGATATGGCACAAAAGGTGTGTCTGTAACTCCAGGCGAGTTGCCACCATCAGCAGCAAAAGATTTATTACAAGTAGTACAAAAGTTTGAGAAAGCCTCAATAAAAGTTCTAGCTCCAGAAGAACGAGAGAAAGCTGGTCTTGGAGTAGCCCTACTACCAAGAAGCATGGGCGAACTATTAGCAGAAGTACTAGACAAATATAAAAATAGATTAACAAGGGAAGGTTTTGATGTAGCACAACTTCAAAGCACCTTAATTGATTCTGGTAATAAATTTATATTAGATTTATTTAAAACTCCGGGTTTGGTCACAGTAGGAGAAGCGTCAAAACAAACTAAAATATTCCAGGATGCTATGGCCGCCTTAAATACTCTTGGTATAGAAATTCAAAATGATATACCTGGTATAAAAGGCATACAAGCGTTGTATAAACGTGAAATACCAGAGGGAGCTCTGAAAAAAGAAAAAGCAATAGATGTTAGAATAAGCTCTGTAGGTATAGGAAAAAGAGGACTGCAGCCAGAGTTCATGGAGGCCATAGTCAATAACCTAATTGCCGGAGGACCAAAAGCCGTAACAACAGTAGCCACTAAGTTACCTTCCGAAGGCCCTGCAGGATATCAACAGTTGTTAGGTGGTGGAGGTAGAAGAGGTAGATTTGCAGAGATATCCAGAGCCTTAGGTTATGAGACTATAAGAGGTGAGATACCAGAAGGTGAGCGTAAAAAAGCTATAGAGCAGATGTTGTTCAAGCGTTTGGTGGAAACTGGGAAGTCTCCAGAAGAAGCTAAGATAATAGCTGAGAGAGGAGCAGCACTAGAGGCTGTATCAGATTATTATACTACTATAATCGACGAATTTGGAAAAGCACGTAAGAGCATAGTAGGTGAGAAATTCCTATCTATAGTGGAAGAGCCAGGCCAGTTTGCGCCTACTACTAGAGAAGATATAAGACGTAGAGAAGCTGGTGCTAAGATTAATGTTCCAGTATTTTCAGCATACGCTGCTACCTTTGGAGAACAATCCAAGTTAGTAGAAGAAATAACCAAGGCCCCACCAGCAGGAGCAGGTAAACAATTAGAATTTATAAAAGCACTACAATTTGCTACTAAGGAAAATGAAGCTTTCCAAAAAAGGCTAGTAGAACATCTAGAAGAAGTAGATGTTAGATTAGTCAATGCTTTTGACGAAGCCACAGGTATAATGACTGAAGAAGGGTCTTTTGATCCTAAGAGTTTAGCCGGGACTATCTTTGATGTGGCTAAGTACCCAAAAGCTTTTACTACAAAAATACCTAAGGCCACAGGAGCCATAGGTGAAACAGAGCCCTTCTATGTACCAGCTCCATTGGCTAGAGCTACATACTCCGAAGAATTAATAGCTGGTGAACGTGGTTTTGATGTATTAGCTAGAAGATTACAGCATGTGATAAATATAGCCAAAGAAGCTCAAGCTATAATAGACCAGCCGGCTGAGATAAAGGGAGAGATAGAAAAGTTAGAAGTAGAGATGCGGGCTTTACAGGCTGCCGGAAAAACTAGTGCAGCAGAAGAATTAGCTGATACTATAGGCAGTCTAAGAGATTCTCTAGATAATATACTATCTGGAGAAGGGCAGTTTGCCTACACTATAAAAAGCAAAATAATAGATAAAGTAAATGAACTAAGAAAAACTATACGTGAGGCTGGCTCGGTAGATGAAGCAAGAGACGCTCTAGAGCAGCTAGGCGCAGCTCTGTCAGAAAAAGAGGTGCCTGCTAGAGCTTTTAGAATATCCCCAGGTAAAATAGGACCTGCAGAAATAGCATCGGGGGTACCACAAATAACAGCTATATCTACAGAAAGAGAACAGGCTGTAGCTTTTTATAAATTACAGGAAATGAAGCTCAAGGATCAACTTAGAGCTGAACGAGGTTTAGGTCCAGATGAAGAGGTAGAATTAGATACACAGAGACAACTTAAACTTTTTGAAAATACAGCCAACAAAATAGCAGATTTATTAGTAGGCCAAAGCCCACAAGCACAACAGTTCTTTGATAAGGTTGTTAGGGGAGTGGCTGAATTTCAAGCTGGTTATAACGCACAGACCAGCGCTGTTCTAGCAGAGCTAGCTGCTAATCCTAAATTTGCTGGGAAAGACCTCAGAACAGAATTAGAAAAATATAAGAGATTGGCTGGACCAGTTATAACAGCCACACGGGGCGGTGAGACTGGATTAGGTAGAGCCTATGGTAAAGATAAGGCCAGAGATTTTGCGTCCAAATTAGGAGTGGATGTAGAACAAACTCTTGAGCAGGAATATTTTAAGAAACTAGATCAGCTACAGAGAGCTAAGATAGATTATTATAATGAATTGGCCAAAGCCGTAGTGGGCAAGGGCGGCGCTGTATCTGAAACATTATTCTCAAGAACTATCCCTGGTTTGATGCAAAAAGCCATAACTGCTACTGTAGATAGAACTAAGGAACTTAAATCCTTCATAAATAATATAGACGATTTGTTTGCTAATATAGAGCAAGCAGCTCCCGGCTTGGTAGCCGAATTACAAAAAGCCGGAGATGTAGCAGACCCAGGAGAATTAAAAACTAGAGCCGGACAAATTTTGGAAGAGCACGCTGCTAAAGTAGGTATGCAACGAAGAAGAGGATTCCCAGTTTTAAGGCAGCATGAAATAGGAATCTCACCAGCAGCTGCTGGAAAAATACCGGTTAAGTTTGCCAAGCAGTACGCTATAATACCTCCGAAACACGGCGTAGAAGGTAGAGTAGAAAAGGTTGTAGGAGCTCAGGAACAAACTAGAAGTTTATTTGCACTGCTAGATTATTTTGAGAAACTACAAACAGTACTATCTACAGGCAAACTAAAAGGCAAAAAGATTGATGTAGGTGACCTTAGAGGTGATATAGAAAAACATTTGGCCGAACAAATTATACCTTTTGTAGAGGCTATTAGATATCCTTTTACTGGAGTCTCATCAATAGTTCCATATCAAGCGAAACTATTAAAGGGCAGAGCAGGAAAAATGGGAGCTGGAGCTTTTGCAGTTCCAGGCGCTCCGGAGATGGACATAGCTGGTCTAAGCAACATAATGCAACAGCTTACAAAAGTTGTTGAGGGCCTTTCTATGCGCAGAGAGGAGTTAATACAGCAAGCTGATCTAGCTGGAGTAGCTCCAGATGCTGGTAAGTTAGCAGAACTAAACAAAGCCATAGACTCTGTATTAATGACCATATCGGAGACTATACCAAAATACTCAGCCCATACCGCAAAACTAGACTTCGACGGTGACCAGATTCTAGTACATAGTGCTGCTACAAAAGAAGCTAGAGAAGAGATAAAGAGACACTACGATACTATTACTAAGTGGAACAACAGAATGGACGAGGCCGGCAATCTATTTGGTAAAACTACGCAGGCCATGTATAGAGATATATTCACTGCTGAAGCTCTATTATCACAACAGCCGACAGGCGAGGCTATTCTAGCTGAAACTGGAGAAGCTTTCTATAAGAAATTCCCGACTGAAAAGGGCTTCAAATTCTTAGAAAAACCGTTCCTAACTGAACAGTTTGAATTCTTAAAAACTCCTGAAAAGATAGACATATTAGGTAGAGCAGGAGGTGGTATATATAAGAGTATAGAGGAATTAATTTCAGATTCTATAACCGGCGCTACGTCTGTTCCAGAGGCAGAGCGCGCGGCTGGAAAGATGAACAAAGATCTAGTTTTAGCAGCTATTCAACCCTTGGCAGCCATGGAAGCCGAGGTGGAAAAAGCAGCTGGTACTGGAGAAGAGGCCGCGAAGCGTCTAGAATTTTCTAAGAAAATAGTAGAAGCGGTACAGAATTTAGATCAACAGTTAGGCACCGCGTTTGTGCAGCAAATAGAGAAAGCATTAACAAGTAGATTATTTGAAGAAAGATATAGAGACGCTATAGTAGCTCAATTGTATAAGATTCAAACTGGTATTGAAACCGAAGCTCTGTATAGAATCGGTGGAATAGTAGAATCACAAATAGGTTTTGGTGCGGGGCTTGCTGGCGGTGGCGGTGGTTTTAAACCTAGCGAGCGATTCCAGAAAAGATTTCCAAAAAGCGGTATAGTAGGGGCACAGCCTGAGCTGGATGCTCAAACGTTCATTAATGAGATAGTTAGATTTGCTCTACAGAAAGGTATGGACGTAAAACATGCGGGTGAGAAGCCATTGGCTGGTGAGTTAGTTAGACACCTGGCCATGGGTACCGAGGGCGCGGCCGAGTTGTGGGGTAAGATAACAGGCGACGATAGCTACAAGGATCTATTAGCTTTTCAAAAAGCTAATCAACAAGCTATAGAACTCAGATTGGGTAAGTTACCTACTGAGCAGATTAGAACAGAACTAGAAGATCTGTACAAAGCCAGAGGAACTAGTTATGATGCTGTAGGCTTGGCCACAGAGGCCAGACCAGAACTTATAAAACGAGCTGTGGAAGCTGTAGGCCTTAAAGCTTTTCTAGAGGATCTGTCGTCCTACATAAGAGAAGCAGCAATAGAAGGTATAATAAAAGATCTTAAAGCAACGCCAGCACATTTAAGACCAAAAGGTGCTGAGGATGTTGAAACCTATGCTAGAAAAGCCATCTCCGAGGAAATAGCTGGCGGCGGAATAAATATAAGAAAAAGGATAGCTGTACCACTATCACCTCTATATGGAATCAGAAGAGAAGGTGACCTAAGAAGCCAACTGTCCAGGTATAAAGAGCGTAGAGGCGACGTACCTGTAGAAGAGTTCCAGTTTAGAACAATAGATCAGAAACAAAAAGACGAACTGCTTAAACGTTTTGAAGAGGCCAGAGCTACAGCTGTTAATTTAAAGGAAAGTCTAGAAGACGCTGTGTCTTCCACATCTGGCGAAGCAGCTGCACAATTGATGAGAGGCTCAATAGAGTTCTTACATCAGCAACAAATGGAAATAGATAGTATAGCTAAGCAGCTACAGGCTGAAGGATTTAAACCAGGTGATATTGGAGAACTAGAAACCAGAACTCTAACTGGGGCTGGAGTACCAGAAATAACTAAAGAGCTACTTAAAGCCGGCCCACTAGTAAGAGGACCTGAGATAGAAAGACTGGCTGAATTGGCAGGATTGCCTACTCTTGGTAGAGAAGAAAAGTTTAAGATAGGTAGAGAACTAACTGCTAAATTTGTAGCCAGGGCAGCCAAACAAGGAAGAGCGGAGGGTATAACAGATCCGGAAAAACTAGAAAGATACGCCGAAAAGGCGGCCAAGAATCTAGTCAAAAAAGCCGAAGTAATATATGAAATGGATAGGGTCTTAGACGCTATACTTTCTAGAGCCAAAGAAGGAAGATTCGTAGTATCTCTATTCAAATCCAAAGAACCACCAAAAGAATTTGCTCAAGCAACCAAACGAGGCCCACAACCTAGAAGTTATGATTTCGTCGACAGAGTCAAGGCTATTGAGGAAGGTTTAGCCAGAACAAGAGCAGGAGCAGCTGGTACCAGTCCTCCAATAGGAGGAGGTTATGGTGGTGTGGGAGGCCTTACTACTGGCGGCGGTCCAGTACCAGTGTTTATAGTAGGTATGGCAGCTGATGTAGCAGCCAGATTAGGCGTAGCAGCTGTAGGCAGAGCAGAATACAAACCAGACAGATTTGCCCGCGAAGCTGAAGCAGCTAGAGAAAATATACAAGAACTTAAGAATAAACTTAATACCGCAGTAGAAAAAGACGTAGACTTCTCTAAGGTCTTTAGAGCTAGTAGTTTGGCTGGCGGCCGTATGTATGAACAAAGGCGCGAG
>Ga0209536_100011739_pt1 | contig 12801 bp, 9 predicted proteins | sample DeeMarSeWOR28_12_FD_187461 | JGI IMG/M metagenome (GOLD analysis project Ga0209536, IMG submission 187461) | Marine sediment microbial communities from White Oak River estuary, North Carolina - WOR-2-8_12 (SPAdes) (version 2) | ecosystem: Environmental > Aquatic > Marine > Intertidal zone >...
CCGCTGCCTTCGATGTCTCTGCCGCCTGTTCCGGATTCAATTTCACCTTGACCGTCGGCGCCTCTTTTATTGAAAACGGCACTTATAAGAAAATGTTGGTGATAGGAGCAGACACCTTAACTAAATATCTGAACTGGGAAGACCGGGGAACCTCCATTCTCTTTGGCGATGGCGCGGGAGCGGTCGTTCTCGAAGCCCGGGAAGGCGATGCCGGGGTTCTTGCCAGCTGGCTGAAGGCGGAAGGGAATCTCGGTCATCTTCTCACCATGCCGGGCGGCGGATCGCGCGATCCCGAACAGCGCAACGGAAGATTTATTACCATGGATGGCAAAGAGGTCTTCAAGTTTGCGGTACGGGTCCTTGAGGAATCGATCGCTAAGGTGTTAAACCAGGCAAATTTAAGCATTGATGATGTTAATTTATTAATCCCGCACCAGGCAAACTCCCGAATTATCAACCACGTTGTCAAGAAAATGGGATTGCCAAAGGAAAAAGTTTATGTTAATCTTCAAAAGTACGGCAATACCTCGGCCGCTTCAATCCCCCTAGCCCTCGATGAAGCATTAGCTGATGGTAAAATAAAAAAAGGCGACATTATTGTCCTGTCGGGGTTTGGCGCGGGCCTGACCTGCGGGGCAAATGTTATTAAATGGGGAGGTAAATAGATGGTAATGTTAGATTATAGATTAAATGAAGAAGAACAGATGATAAGGGACCTGGCCCGGAAGATCTCGGAAGAAAAGATAAAGCCGGTCCGTGAGGAGCTCGATGAAAAAGAAGAATTTCCCTGGGATCTAATGAAGGCTTTCGCCGAAGCCGATCTTTGTGGGTTGTATATCCCCGAAGAGTACGGCGGCATGGGGCAGAAGGTGCTTAACTTTTGTCTGGCGACCGAAGAGATCAGCCGGGTTTGCGGAGGCGTCGGCGTCACCTTTGCCGCTTCCGCCCTGGGCACCGCTCCCATTTTGATCTTCGGCACAGACGAACAAAAAAAGAAATACCTCCCGGATATCGCCTCCGGAAAAAAACTGGCCGCTTTCGGATTGACCGAGGCCAATGCCGGGTCCGATGCCGGCGGGATCGAAACCACCGCGGTTAAGGACGGAGACCATTACATCGTAAACGGAACCAAACAGTGGATCACCAATGGCGGTGAGGCCGAAACCTATACCCTGGTCGCCATGACCGACAAAAAGAAAGGCAGCCGCGGCGCTTCGGCTTTTATCGTTGAAAAAGGAACTCCCGGATTCACCTTCGGAAAGAAAGAAAAGAAAATGGGGATCCGCTGTTCCGCCACCCGCGAGCTGGTTTTCCAGGATTGTAAAATCCACAAAAGCCAAATGCTCGGCCGCGAAGGCATGGGTTTCATTGTAGCGATGAAAACCCTCGATATGACCCGCCCCGGAATCGGCGCCCAGGCAGTCGGGATTGCTCAGGGAGCCCTCGATGAGGCCTTAAAATACGCCCGCGAGAGAGTGCAGTTTGGCAAGCCAATCGTCTCCTTCCAGGCAATTCAGCACATGCTCGCCGATATGGCGACTCCGCTGGAAGCGGCTCGAGCCCTAGTCTATTCAACTGCTCGCTTAATCGATAGCGGATCAAAAGATTACACCCTGCCCGCTTCAATGGCCAAGCTTTTTGCCTCCGATACCGCCATGAAGGTGACGACAGATGCGGTTCAAATCTTAGCCGGTTATGGTTACATGCGGGAGTATCCAGTTGAAAAGATGATGCGGGATGCCAAGATCACCCAGATCTATGAGGGAACGAACCAAATTCAACGCAATCAAATTGCCTTGAATCTCATTAAGCTCGCCGCTAAAAAGAAATGAACATCATTGTCTGCATAAAACAGGTACCGGAAACGACCGAAGTAAAAATTAATCCGGAGACAAACACGTTGATCCGCGAAGGCGTTCCGGCGGTCGTCAATCCTTTTGATGAAAACGCCATCGAAGCGGCCCTCAAGATCAAAGAAAAGCACGGCGGAAAGGTCACCGTTATTACGATGGGTCCTCCCCAGGCGGCCGAAGCACTAAAAACCGCGATCGCCATGGGGGCCGATGACGTTGTACTCGTTTCTGACCGCGCTTTCGCCGGATCGGATACCTGGGCTACCTCCTATACCCTGGCGCAGACGATTAAAAAACTCGGTGACTATCAATTGATCCTCTGCGGCAAGCAGGCCATCGACGGAGATACCGCCCAGGTCGGGCCGGGCATCGCCGAGTGGCTGAAGATCCCGCAGGTAACCTTTGCCGTTAAGGTCGAGATCGACGGTACCAAGGTCAAGGTAGAACGCATGCTCGAAGAAGTTAACGAAGTGGTAGAAGCCCCTCTCCCCGCGGTCATAACCGTTGTCAAACAGATCAATGAACCCCGGATGCCGTCGCTCCGCGGCATGATGAAGGCCAAAAAGGCAGAGGTCAAAACAATGAAAGCCGCCGATATCGGCGCGGACAAAAAAAACCTTGGTTTAGACGGATCTCCCACCCAGGTAGTTAAGATCTTTACTCCCCCACCCAAAGGCGGAGGAGAAATCTTAAGCGGCGATCCGGCCGAAAATGTGGCCAAGCTGATCGGAAAGATCAAAGAGAGGAAGATCATCTAATGAGCATTCGCGTTATTGCTGACAAATGCACTGGCTGCACCCTTTGCGTTAAGGCCTGCCCTTTTGCGGCGATCACCATGCAGCCGCGTGAAGGCACGCCCAAAAAGCTCGCGGTAATCGATCTCGACAAATGCACGCTCTGCGGCGCCTGTGTTTCTTCCTGCAAATTCGACGCCATCGAGATCAAGGCCGAAAAAGAAAGCAGCCAGGACCTTTCTCATTTTAAAGGGGTATGGGTCTTCGCTGAGCAACGGGAAGGAAAGATCCAGCCCGTCGCTTACGAGCTGCTGGGCGAGGGAAGAAAGCTGGCTGAAGAACTTAAAACCGATCTTTCCGCCGTTCTTTGCGGCGGAGAGGATATCGAAGAAGAAGTCACCCACCTTTTCGCCTACGGCGCAGATAAAGTTTATCTTATGCACCATGATGAATTGAAAGATTATAAATCCCTTCCCTATACCCGGGCGATCGCTGAATTAATCACCAAATATAAGCCCGAGATCTTTCTGCTCGGCGCGACCACGATGGGAAGAGACCTGGCCGCTCGCCTGGCGATCCGCGTGGGCGCGGGGTTGACCGCCGACTGCACAGGGCTTTCAATTGACCCCGAGAAAAAGATTCTACAACAGACGCGGCCGGCTTTTGGCGGAAACATCATGGCCACGATCATCTCGCCAAACAACCGTCCGCAGATGGCAACCGTTAGGCCAAAAGTCTTTCGAAAACCGGACAAACAAGAGGGCAAAAAAGGCGAACTTATTAAATTTTCACCCATCATCAGCCCGGAAGATCTGGCAGTCAAGCTGATCGAAATTATCAAAGACGAATCTATCAAAGTAAATCTGGCTGAAGCCGAAATTATTATCTCCGGCGGCCGAGGTATCGGTGAAGCCAAGAATTTTAAATTAATTGAAGACCTGGCCCGCGAACTTGGCGGAGCCGTCGGCGCATCACGCGCCACGGTGGATGCGGGATGGATCTCCGCTCACCATCAGGTGGGGCAAACCGGAAAAACGGTTGCCCCAAAACTCTATATCGCCTGCGGAATTTCCGGGAAGATCCAGCACTTAGTCGGCATGCAGTCATCCGATACAATTGTAGCGATCAACAAAGATCCGGACGCCCCGATCTTTAAGGTCGCTACCTACGGCATCGTTGGGGACCTTTTTGAGTATGTCCCCATGTTGACCAATAAACTAAAAGAAATAAGGGGTTAAGACGATGAAGACCGCTTTTGTGTTCCCCGGTCAGGGGTCACAAGCTGTAGGTATGGGCAAAGACCTGGCTGAAAAATATTTGGATCAGGCCAATCAGATCCTGGGCATTGATCTTAAGAAGATCTGCTTTGAAGGGCCTGAAGAAGAACTCAAAAAGACCGAGATCACCCAGCCCGCTATCTTAACCGTCAGTGTCGCCGCCTATGAGTCTCTGAAAAACAAGGGAGTTCCAGCGCCGGCCGCCGTTGCCGGACACAGCCTGGGAGAATATTCTGCCCTCGTGGCGGCTTCTGCTATCTCATTTACCGACGCCGTTAAGATCATCCACCTGCGAGGAAAATATATGCAGGAAGCCGTTCCCCTGGGCGAAGGAAGCATGGCCGCGATCCTCGGCTTGACCAAAGAACAAGTTGAAGATTGCTGCAAAAAGGCTTCGACGGCAGGGATCGTCTCCCCGGCCAATCTAAACTCTCCCGGCCAAATTGTCATTTCCGGCAAAAAAGAAGCGGTCGAAGAAGCCTCTAAGCTCTGTAAAGAAGCTGGCGCCAAGCGCGTAATTCCTCTGCAGGTCAGCGCCCCTTTCCACTGCGCGCTGATGCAGCCCGCGGCAGATAAACTTAAAGTTGAGCTCGATAAGATCGAGATAAAAGACACACAGATCCCGGTGGTCTCAAATGTGACCGCGAACTACATCACCAGCGGATCAGAAATCAAGGATCTATTGGTAAAACAAGTCACGAACTCCGTCCTCTGGGAAGATTCGATCAAGAAAATGATCGCGGACGGAGTGGAAAGTTTTATTGAAGTTGGAGCGGGGAAAGTTCTCGCCGGCTTGATCAAAAAGATAGATCGACAGATCGAAGTTAAAAGCTTTCAGGAGGTATAAATATGACATTCAGAGAAAAAGTCGCCCTGGTTACCGGCGCGGCACAGGGGATCGGCAAAGAGATCGCCATGACCCTGGCCAAGAATGGGGCCGACGTCGTTGTAGCTGACATCAACCTTGAAGTGGTATCAAAAACCGCGGAGGAAATTAAAGAAGGGCTGGGGGTCAACACACTGGCCTTAAAGATGAACGTAGCGGATCCGGCCGACGTGGAAGCCGGCGTCAAAAGGGCCAAAGAAGAGCTTGGGAAAATTGATATTCTGGTCAATAATGCCGGCATAACCAAAGACACCCTTTTCGTACGCATGAAAAAAGAAGAATGGGACGCGGTCATCAACGTGAACCTGAACGGAGTATTCAACGTCTCCAAAGCGGTTGCCATCTTGATGATGAAGCAGCGCTCGGGTAAAATTATCAATATCGCTTCGATCGTAGGCGAAATGGGGAATGTGGGGCAGGCGAATTATGCGGCCTCGAAAGCCGGCGTGATCGGCCTGACCAAGACCCTGGCGCGGGAGCTTGCTCCGCGCGGAGTGACCGTCAACGCGATCGCTCCCGGGTTTATCAAAACGGCGATGACGGATAAGATCCCGGAAGAGGTCAAAGAGAAGATGCAGGCGCAGATCCCGCTGGGAAAACTGGGGACGCCCGCGGATATCGCCGCGGCCACGGTCTTTCTGGCGAGCAGCGCCGCCGATTATATAACCGGTCAGGTTTTGAACGTTAACGGCGGAATGTTAATGAATACATAAAATAAAGGGGGTGAAATAAATGGACGAAAATCAAGTTTATGAACAGGTCAAAAAAGTCGTCGTAGAGCAGCTCGGAGTTTCTGAATCCGAAATTACCCGCGAAGCTTCCTACGTGGACGACCTGGGCGCCGACTCGCTCGATACCGTTGAGCTGGTCATGGCCCTTGAAGAAGCTTTTGGAACCGAGATCCCGGACGAAGACGCAGAAAAAATAAAAAGCATCGGGGACACAGTTAGCTATATCGTGTCACATGCGAAAAAATAAATGATGCATTTGCCGGAACTTAAGATCGCCAATTTTACTGCGAAGATTCCCATCATTCAGGGGGGAATGGCAATTCGTATATCCACCGGAACGCTCGCGGGCGCGGTCGCGGCTGCCGGCGGGATCGGGGTAATTGGCGCATCCGGCATGACCTTCGAAGAGCTGGCCCGGGAGATCCGGCTGGCCCGCGAAAAAGCTCAGGGCGGCATCATTGGGATAAATATTATGTTCGCGGCCCGGGAATTCTGGGGGATCGTCAAGACCGCGGTCCAGGAAAAAATCGACCTCATCTTCACTGGGGCTGGTTTTTCCCGAGACATCTTTAAGTTCGGTCTGGACAACCACACTCCCATTGTTCCCATCGTCTCTTCTGCCCGTCTTGCCAAAACCTCAGAGCGCTGCGGAGCCGCAGCCATCGTGGTAGAAGGGAAAGAAGCCGGCGGACATCTGGGGACCGATCGCTCCATCAAAGAGATCCTTCCTGAAGTTCTAAAAGCGGTGAAACTGCCGGTAATTGCCGCCGGCGGGATCACCGACGGGAAGGATATCGCCGAGATGCTAAAGCTCGGAGCGGCTGGAGTGCAGATCGCGACCCGTTTTGTCCTATCTGAAGAATGCAATGCCGCCCTTCCCTACAAGCAAAGATACCAAACGGCCAGGAAGGAAGACATCGTGGTCATCACCTCCCCCGTAGGCCTCCCCGGCCGAGCGATCAAGACTCCTTTTGTGGATAAAATACTCGAGAAACATGCTCCCAAACCCGTGGGCTGCGATTTCTGCTTGAAAAATTGTTCGCTTGAATACTGCATCATTCAAGCCCTCATCAATTCCCAGCAGGGAAATATCGATGAGGGGGTCGTGTTTTCGGGAGAAAACGTCTGGAAAATAAAAGATAGAAGGATCCGGCCGGCGGCCGAAATCATTAAAGAACTCGTAAAAGAAGCAGAGGAGGTCCCAGCTTAATGAAAAGAGTAGTCATCACGGGAATGGGAGTAATTTCTCCCATCGGAATAGGGTTAGATGCTTTTTGGGGCGGATTAGCCGGCGGAAAAAATGCGGTCGGGAAGATCACCCGATTCGACGCCAGCAAATTTTCCAGCCAGATCGCCGCGGAAGTAAACAATTTTAACCCGGCGGATTATTTTGAGAAAAAAGAGGCTCGCCGTTTAGTGCGCTTTGTCCAATTCGCGGTCGCCGCATCAAAAATGGCGGCTGAAAACGCGGGCCTGACGATAAACGAAGAAAATGCCGCGGATGTCGGGACGATCATCGGGTCCGGCATCGGCGGGATCGCCTTTCTCGAAGAGCAGGTTCAAGTTCTTTTGGAAAAGGGCCCGGACAAACTCAGCCCGTTCACCGTTCCCTACATGATCACCGACATGGCAGCCGGTTACGCCTCGATTAAAACAGGGGCCAAAGGACCGAATTCCTGTGTTGTAACCGCTTGCGCCACCGGAACAAATTGTATCGGCGACGCTTATGAAGTTATTCGCCGCGGCGCGGCCAAGGCCATGCTTGCCGGCGGCAGCGAGGCCTCGATCACGCCGATCGGGATAGGCAGCTTCTGCGCGGCGCGCGCCCTCTCTCCGCGAAACGATGATCCAGCGCATGCCAGCCGGCCTTTTGACAAAGAGCGGAACGGCTTTGTGATGGGCGAAGGCTGCGGAGTGGTAATTCTCGAAGATCTCGAATATGCCAAAGCGCGCGGCGCGAATATCTTAGCCGAGGTAGTCGGCTACGGGATGAGCGGAGACGCAAGCCACATTACCGCCCCCGCCCCCGGCGGCGAAGGCGCCGTCCGGGCGATCCGGGCCGCGCTCAAAGATGCGAATCTTAGGGCCGAAGATATCGACTATGTGAACGCCCACGGTACCTCCACCCAGCTGAATGATAAATATGAAACCATGGCTTTAAAGACCGTCTTTGGCGCCTATGCCAAAAAACTGCCGATCAGCTCCAATAAATCCATGTTCGGCCATCTCCTGGGAGCGGCGGGCGCGGTAGAATTAATCGCTTCCGTCCTCACTATTAAACATGGTATTATTCCACCGACGATCAATTATGAAGTCCCAGATCCGGAATGTGATCTGGATTATGTCCCAAATACCGCCCGCGAGGCGGAAGTTAAGACCGCGCTGTCCGAGTCCTTCGGGTTCGGCGGGCATAACGCGGTATTGATCGTTAAGAAATTTTCTTAATGCACAGAAGAATAACCAAGATTATTATTGCCGGCTGCTGCCTGCTGGCTGCCAGCGTCGTTTTTGCTCAAGCGGGTAACTATCCCCAGCTGGATATTTCCGGTTTTAAAAAATGGGAATACAAGAAAGCCGAGGTCACTCCCCAAAAGAACTATTTTTCCGGCCTGACGCATCTCGGCGGATTTTATCCAACCTATACCGGCGGCCCCTGGCAGGAAAGGCTGCAGCTGCGCATTGTCGGCCAGCTCTCTGAGAACCTTTCCGTTTCCTACGACCTGGAACAGCAGCCCGAAAGCCCGGACCGCTTCGACGTTAAGGTAAAATATTATAACAACGAACTGACCTTCGGAGATATTACCGCCAATTTCTCGGGCAATGAATTCGCTTCCACCTCAAAGTTCCTGAATGGCGTGATGCTCACCGCCAAGGACAGCTGGTACGACGTGACCGTAGTCCCTTCCGGCAAACTCAAAAGCCAAACCCAAAACTTAACCTCCCAAAAGGGGAATAACACCAAAGGCCCTTACAGCCTGGGACACGGGTCTATCGTCGAAGGATCCGAACGCATCGAACTGAACAATAACCCGCTTACCCGCAATGTGGATTATACGATCGACTATTTTGAAGGAAAGATCACTTTTAATCAGATCTTAACCGAGGCAGACGAATTTAAGTATAGTTATGAATATACGAACATCCTTGACTTATTCTTTCCAGCCTTATCGAAACGGGATTTCTTCGGTTTTCAGTCGAGATTCACGATCGACCCCGAAGAATTCGGAAAACCGGCCCCTAAAGAGCAGCCGCTCACCGCGTCCGCCCGAGATGCTTTCCCATCGACCGGGACGCTTGAATCTGAAAAGGGTGAGGAGGCGGCGGCGGGAGAATATTACTTGTCCCACACTCCGGTGGTTAAATTCAGCGAAAAGCTCACGTTTATGGGCACGACCCTGCGCTCAAATGAAGATTATATTATCCGCCACAACGAAGGGCGCATAAAGCTCTTGACCCGGTTCCTCCCCTCCGCAGAGGACCAATTGATAGTTGAATATAGCTATAATCAGACTTCCGCAGAAAGCGAAGCCATTGCCGGCATCGGAGCGCGCGGCCCTTACAAGCTTTCCCACCGGAAGTTGGTGCAAGACAGCGAAAGGATCGAAGTGGACGGGAAGCTTTTTGTGCGTGATCTGGATTATGTGATCAATTATGAGAGCGGAGAAATAACCTTTGGGGTCGTGATCGGCCCCACTTCGCAAATAAAAGCGAAATACAATTATATAATAACCGCGATTCCATCCGCCGCCCCTTCCCTCTTTCCGCGGGAAATAAAAGTTGGAACAACTTATTTGCGCGAGTCCGCCCGCGCCGGGTCCGTCGCCGACAGCCAAACGGGCATCGATATTGCAAAAGGACAGGATATTATTGGTAATAATTATCAGCTCTACCTCTTGAATCGGCCGGTAGTCCCCACATCGGAAACCACCTTCAACCTGGTTGTGGCGGTCGACGGAAAAGTGCTTACCCGCGAAGTTGACTACACGCTGCCCGAGGTCGTCTACGATCCCGCGACCGGTTATTATACTCCAACGCCGGAAGCAACCTTGGCCTATGTTAACGACCGGACCGACCCCAGCGATGGTTTTGATACCGGCACCATCCTCTTTCTCAACCAGGGATTAATTACCGCGACGAGCGAAATCTCCGTTTCCTACGCTTACTACAAAAGCATTGTCGGGAATTACTCGGGGACCGGCAACGGCACCCAAAAATACTTTTTGAGAAATATCAAAAATATCGTACCCGGGACAGAAACAGTGCGGGTCTGGGACCAGGGATCTTCAATTACCACCACATACACGCGGAACTCGAGTTTTGAAGGGGACGCCGGCAGCACCGGCTATTCAATTAATTATCATCAGGACCTGCCTTACATCAATTTTAACGATCCGCTGGACGCGAACAAAAACTTTGAGGTAATCTACCAGTATGTTCCGCCGACCGGCTTTGTGAGCCGCGACCTCGCCCAATCCGTCTTTGGCATGGACGGCAGTTTTAAAGTGGGGGATGTATTAAAGATCGAAACCGCCTACGCGCGCAGCGAGATCGACCGCATTATCGCCAAGGTCTCGACCTCCGAAGATTTTAGCGGGAGCGGAAATAAAAATTACACCCTGAGCGCGCCCGGCGACATCATTGAAAACAGCGAATTGATCTACATTAACGGGGACCTTGTTAACAAAGACATCGATTATTTTATAAGCTATACCAAGCCCGGCCAAATCACGTTCTACTATATAACGCCGACCACCCAGGACGCGATCAGCGTTGATTATGATTATCAAGATCCCAACGCCCCGCCGGTGGATATCCGGACCAAGGCCGGGAACGCTTACCGGCTGGGAGCCGAGACCAAACTTTTGGATGATAAACTGACGCTGAGCGGCACCGCCAAAAAGATCGATCATGATTTCACTCCCATGGGCGGGACCTCTATCGGGATCGGATCGCGCTACCAGGATTACAATATTAATTACAAACCTGATTTTCATTCTTTCTTCGCCAACTATTCGTATAAGGAAAATAATAATCCGCTGGCAAACCGCAGTGACAAATTTTTGAAGACCTATGACCATTCGCTCACGACCGGCATAAATCCGGACGGAAATGTGCGCATCGACCTTGGACTGCGCCAGTATTGGGCAAAAGACGATCTGCTCTCGCCAACTAGCGCCCATAATAATGACACCCAACAGGAAAGTTATTCGATCGGCATTACGCCCAAAGTGTGGCAGCGCGGCCTATTAACCTATAACCAGAAATATGATCTCAGAAAGACAATCTCCGTTTCCGACAAAGAACGCGACAGCAACAATTATTCGCAAACGACCATCGATTACATGCATGCCAACGGAAGTTTAAAATTGACCGAACGTTTCTCCACTGGTTATGACTATCAAAAGAGCGAACCGCAAACTGTTTCCCTTAAACACAGCACCACCGAGGGAACGAGCGAGGCCCTCTCTTCGCTTTCAAGCTCAATCGATACTTCCTATAATTTCGGCGCGGACCTGACCTTCGGCCCGCTGGAGAGCTGGACCGCCCGGCTGAACGTGCTTAACCATGATGAGGAAACCCGGATCAAAGATTTTACCGCCACCCGCGAAACGCTTTCGACCCGCAATGAAACCTATCATACCGATATCACGCCTTTCACCCAGCTAAAAGGATCTCTCGACCACAACCGGCAGGAATCCACCACCAAGGTCGTGGACGGCACCAACCCCTTGACCGAGCGCACTGCTGGCAATATAAATTACAATCCCTACGCCTGGCTGGGAATAAAATACAGCGGATCGAACAGTAAATCCATCCCCGAAACCGGGAAAGAATTCGCAACCACCGGCAATGCCAACAGTTATACCGCCAATTGGAATCCACTGACCCAGGATAAGTTTCAGCTCAGAACTGCTTACACTCTGTCGGATAACCTGCAAACTGCACCTTCCGGCACTTCCGAAAGCGTCAAAACAAATACCAACACTTTTTCGCAAAATTATAACGCCAGGTTAATTTTCCATCCTCAGGCTCCCCTCGACCTGGGGATAAACCTCGAAAATTATAAAAATAGAAACGATCATCCCATCCAAAGCAGCCGGATCGACACGGAAACCGAAAATCAGACGGTCACCCTTGGGATGGCAGTCACTCCGAACACAACCTGGAAATTAGATTCAAGCTACAGCGAAAAAACAACCCGGGTCATAAAAGACCTTAACGTCAGCCCCTCTTCGCGGAAGAAAACCGTACTGGACAATAAGGTAACCTACAAAGTAGTGGACTGGGGAACCCTGGTTTATAACCGGCAGGATGAGAAAAACGGCGGAGAGGTCCAATCCGGATCGGTCGCCGACCTGAATATCGAAAAGACCACGAATACTTACAGCCTAAACATCAATATCCCGACGGATAATCCGGTCCTGACCAGCTTCCTGTTCATTGCTTCGGTAAAAACGGTGGACTATAAAAACCTGAAAAATTCCGCAGATAATTTCCACGCGCAGTTGATGACCTTTGAAGGGTCCCTTAATTTCTAGTTGAGGACAATAATTTTCCCCCGCCCGATCACCCGGTTCCCCGCCACGACCTGATAAACATAGACCCCGTTGGCCACCCGGCCTCCAAAAAGATCCCTCCCGTCCCAGGCGGGATCATTTGGGCCCGACTTCCCTCCATTCTCCCCCGCGGCAAAGCTCTGCTGCCAGATCAAATTCCCGCTCAGGTCGAAAAGATAGATTTTGGTGTCAAAATTTCCGGTGAGAGAATAATTAAAAGTGATGGACGAGGCCAAAGATCGGTCAAAAGGATTGGGCAATGCATAGGTCAGCGGCAAGCTGTCCTGGCGTACGATTTCCTTGTCCTGGACCGCTTCGGCGATAATATAGATAAGCCGGGTCGCCGCCGCTGAGGCGCCCACTTTATCATAGGCAGTCAGCCGCAACATATAAATGCCGGATAGCCCTGCCGTTTCCCAGCTGGCCAGCGTCCCCGCCATGACTCCGGAATAAAATGTTCCGATGGTTTGATAGGCAGCGGGGGCCACGCCTTCCCCATACTCCACCACATAGCGGTCCAGATACTGATCACTGGCTGTCCCGATGATTTCGATCACGCCCTCTACTGTTGCTCCTGCCGCCGGCGAAGATATCTGGGCCAGGGGTGTCGTATTATCCACAAAAAATGATACGACCGAATCATCCATGCTCCCGGGGGTAGAATAGACCGTAAGCCGGATCGAATAGGCTCCGTCTTTCCCTCCGGTATCCCAGCTACCCAGAAGGCCCGCATCTACCTGCGTAGTTGAACTCGCAATATTCA
>Ga0209536_100011740_pt1 | contig 12800 bp, 10 predicted proteins | sample DeeMarSeWOR28_12_FD_187461 | JGI IMG/M metagenome (GOLD analysis project Ga0209536, IMG submission 187461) | Marine sediment microbial communities from White Oak River estuary, North Carolina - WOR-2-8_12 (SPAdes) (version 2) | ecosystem: Environmental > Aquatic > Marine > Intertidal zone >...
TCCGGCGACAGATGGATTTGGTGTAACGGCGGCCGATGTCACACTGGATGTGGATTGAATTATGGAATATGTGGCCGAGGTAATAAGCGTCGTTTCCTTGGATGTGGAAGCCTGCAACGTATAGTTACCTGCCGTCAGAGGATTTTTAATTTTCGCATTGGCATCGATAACAACCGTAAAAGGCCCGCCGTTCCTAGCAACATTTACGGGAGTAACGATGGCAATTTGCTGTCCTGTTACCGTAACACTATTCACCGTGGTATTGTTCACCGTAATCAGCGAAGGAGTGATATTATTGGGAACATTCGTACTGGCGTTGAAAACAATGTTGATTACATCCACATTGGCAACCAGATTCGTATTTCCATTCCCGGTAGAAGATGTAATCGTATACTGGGCGAAATTGTTCGTCTGATTTGGCGAAGGTGTTACAATCGGCTGGCTGATATTTGCAAGAGCCGAAGTTGTAAACAGTAGTAAAATTACAATAATAATTTTCATTGTAGCTATATTCCTCATAACTTTTATCCCCCACAAATTTTGTTACAACTAAACGTAACGTAATTTATGAATTAAAATAATGCAAATCTATAAAAATTATCGACTTATTTCTATAATACTAAAATTTTTTTACTCCGAATATGCTAATCTTTTAAATGTATTTATTTAAAAAAAGATACCAGACCTGAAGTCATCGCTCTCATTACTTGCCGCAACTAATTGTTATTCATTAACTTATAGAAAAACGGCCGGATAACGTGTTATGAGATTCCATACCGAAAAGGAGGTCAGAGCGCTTGAGCATGTATGATTGATTTTTTACCACATCATATCATAGGAATAAGCTAAAGAAGAAATAATACAATAAAGGCTCAGTTGCATTATTTGCCTCTGAGCCTTCGGATCCCCCTTTACAGCACTTTTATCTCAAAAAGCGAATGTAATATATCACTCGTCCATACCAGGCTCTCTTTAATATTCGTTTTCAGAGTATTTTTATCAATAATCATGCCAAATAACCATTTTTGTATAATTACCACATTTCAAGGTAATTTCCGGAAATTTTATTCAGCTATGGCGCAGCGCACTATGCACGTAATGCGCATCACGCGCAAATCGTGCGCATGAATATATTACAGTATATAATTTAGAACTGAATGCTCGCTGTTATGACCGGCGGAGATATTCTAAGTGATATTGCAGGATTTTTTGGAGACACGGACCATAAGGCATCACCAAATGCATATAACCAGATGGCAATCTCAGTCCCGGTCAGAACCCGGCGAATATTGTTCCACTTCTCATACTCCCTGAATCTGGATTCAATATCGGAGATCTGAACAGCATTCATGTAGGCATCACGTGATGACTTCTCGTAAATTACTGCTGTTATCAGACCAATTGTATTCAGCATAAATCCCGAGAAAATAGCATACCCTTTTATTTCCTGTCCTTTATAATGCTGACCCCAACCGGGCAGGACCATTGACCGCCAGGCGGCCTGGGGTCTGATATCTTTCTGAATAAAATACCTTGCTTCCGTCGCTGACATCGCTTTGACTGAGCGGGTGTCCTGACTTTTCCTTATTTCGGCAAAAAAACTTCTGATCTTCGGGGAGACTGTAACCGGATCAAGTTCAAGCGACGGATCTAAAGAAAGGGCGGATCTAAAGGACTCAGCAGATTCCTGTTCTGAACCGAGATTATAAAATGCCATCGCCCGAAACAGATATATCTGTACCAGCTCTTCTACCGGATAATTCTGATAACTACTGATAGATCTTGCAGAAAGTTCAATGGTTCGCTTGAAATTCAAATTATTAAACGCTTCTCTTACCTGAGACACCGTCGGGGAAAAATCCTGAGCGAAGGAAATCGACACCAGGACAAGCGAACAAAAACAAATCCGGATACAGTTACGTATGTATGATTTCAACGGATGTATACCAGTTTTCGGGTAGATAAATGATCACCGGTTCGCAGACATAAAAAATAAATACCGCTCGCAACGGGACTCTGCCCATCCGATGAACCGTTCCAGTAGATCTGATGCATACCTTGATTTAGCTGGCCGTCAAACATGGTACGAACCTTTTTTCCCCGACCATCATAGATGGTCAGATTTATCCGGGTAGATTCCTTGATGGTAAATCTTATGCGGGTTTCTCCGTTAAAAGGATTCGGATATGCATCGAGCGGAAGGTAAATCTCCGGCCGGACCTCCTGGTTTATTGATGTAGGTGTGAACTCAAAACACAGAACAGATCTCAAGATATTGTTGGTACTCTCGCCATGTCCACCAAAGATAAAAGCCTTTCCATCAGATACGACTGCCGCATGACCTGCTCGTGAACCGGGTAAATCAAACCCGGGTTCGATCACTCCTGATTTTATATTATACAATTCCACAAGCGGAACCGCACCGGTGGCGGACTCACCTCCGATCAGCAATATACTATCACCAAGAATTACCGCTGCCCCCTCACCACGGGCAACAGTTAATTCCGGACCGGCTGACCATAATTTTGATGGTGTAAATTTCAGAGAACTGCTCAGGGGGCTAAAATAGAAACCACCGAATATCCAGATCGTGTCTTCGCGCATAGCAGATAAGCCGCCTGCCCGGGAGGGTGATAATTTTGAACCGGAATTCACCCATGTGTCCCTGGACAAATCATAGTATTCAATTTTTTCTATATATGCCCCCTCATTGTCTACGCCACCGATCACCAGCAGAGAATCATTGAATACATTAGCGGTAGCCCCATCTCTGGGCCCTTTAATATCATCCACCTTTTTCCAGACATTGGAATCCGGATCAAAGACCTCTACAGTTTTTAAAGCACCCTTATTATCTCTGCCACCTATTACATAAATGCGATCATCATAGACGGTACAGGCTGCATTTGAACGTGCATTTCCAAGCCTGGCCGTTGATGATGTATCCCAGCTGTCCGTCCTGGGATCATAGATATGTACACGATCATGATATACATTCAGATTTTTCCCGCCAATCAGATATATCTTATCATCAAAATTGACCGCGGAGACACCTGTGAGGGGTACCGGCATTGGTGATTTTTCTTCCCATTGAGCATTTACCGGAAAGAAATATCCTATTCCCCATAAATATAATTGTACGAGTACTAATAGATTTTTTTGCATCGTCATGATTATTACAATTTTTGTGCCATAGAGTTATTCCAAATAAACAATAATTTTCTCGGTCTCACCGGGTTTGATCTCAACTTCCTGTTCATGCGGTTTAAAATAGGGATTTTTAACGGTTAAAACGTAACGCCCCTCTTCTATCCGGACCGGTGATTTGAGCGGGGTTGTCTCAATAAAATTTTCATTTAAATAGATTTCACCCCATGGGACAACAGATACCTGCAGGTATCCATATTTTTCGGATAAGATTACGTTTATACTGTCCACTTGACCTTGTCTGACGGTTATGGTTTCATTAAATCGCTTGTATGACGGATTCTCCAATATTATCTGATAGTCCCCGGCAGGGAGAAATATGGGTTCCGTCAATGGTGTCGTATCCTGCGGTGCACCATTTATTTTTATGTATGCCCAGGGTACCGCACTGATATACAGTCCACCGGGTTCCGATTTGTTATCCCCTTCTGACGTACCTCGATTTTCCGAAACCTCATCAATCAGAGAAACATCCGTTGCCTTTCTAAGAGAGTATGGGATATCAACCGTATCTTTCATTATACTTGTTATTTCAGTATCCGGTAATATGGTTTCGGATTTAATCTGTTCCCCGGGAAAGACAGCCCCTGTTTCCGGATAAATTATTTCTCGATCATATCCATCGTATACAACTGCCATAATCAGCAGGATAACCACTCCGCCGGCAGCAGCCAGCACTTTCCTTTTTACCGGTTTTCTGATGATCAATTGAGGTACGCTCAGATATTCATGACCTTTACACGTACGTATGTACTTTTCAAGATCGGATTCATTTAACTCTGCTATAAATTCTGCTGTATCTGCCAGAATCCGATCAACTGATTCGGGACGTTCTTCAGGATCCGCGGAAGTCATCCTCAGGATCAACAGATTCAACCATTCCGGGGCATCTTCCCGAATTTCTTTAGAACCGGTCAGTTTACGGTTCATAATATTATGAATCGTGACCGCAATGCTATCCCCTTTGAACGGATTTTCACCTGTCAAAAGCTCATAAACCGTTACACCAGCAGAGAAAATATCACTTGCAGCATTTGATACTTTACCCTGTAAAATTTCAGGTGCGGTATAGCCCGGAGTTCCGATCATTGTGCCCTGCTCAGTAATCGCCGAAAGATCCTGTTGTCTTGCCAGACCGAAATCAGTGAGTTTTACGATACCATCTGTTCCAATGAGGATATTTGAAGGTTTTATGTCACGGTGGATCACCCCTTTTTTATGAGCATATTCAAGTGCCTGTAAAAAATCGTGAAAGATCAGTAATATTATTTTGATCGGCAGCGGATGATTCTCTTTAATAAAATCACGTAAATTCCATCCCTCAACATACTCCATTACAGTAAACGGCATTTCATGACTCGTCCCATGATCATACACTTTTACGATATTTTTGTGATCAAAATGTCTGATTACCTCCGCTTCCCGCAAAAACCTTTTCGAAATTTCCCGATCTCTTGCATGCTGCGGATGCAATATTTTTAACAGCACAATTTGACCGGTCTTTTCCTGCAATGCGGTGTATACACTGGTCAAAGGTCCGCGGGATAGTTCCTTTAACAAATCAAAGCCGGGTATCTGCATCCGCTATTCCCCAGGCCTTTAACTGATATTGCAGCCATCTTCTTGAGACACCAAGAGCTTTTGCAGCATGCGTCCGGTTCCCGTTAAATTCCTCCAGCGTCTTCATTACGATACGTCTTTCAACTTCCTTCAGATTTAGACTGCCTTCAAGGGCCATTTTATTTTCATGCATTTGTAGATCTTCCGGCTCAATTTGTGTTCCTCTGGCCAGAATGACAGCCCTCTCCATGGTATTTTCAAGTTCCCGTACATTTCCCGGCCAGTTATAATTAAGCAGCCGGTCCAAAGCCTGATTGCTCAGATTTTTGACATATTTCTTGTTTTTATCGCAATAGATCTTCAGAAAAAAATTCGCCAGGATTGGGATATCACCGCGTCTTTCCCTAAGTGGCGGTAGTTTGATCTTGATTACATTCAGGCGATAATAAAGATCCTCTCTGAACGCCCCCTTCTGGACCTGTTCCCACAGGTCTTTATTGCTGGCAGCGAGGATACGCACATCCACTTTGAATAAACGGCTTTCGCCCACTCTTTTTACTTCACCCTCCTGCAAAACGCGTAATAATTTTGTCTGCATGTTCTTACTGATATCAGCAATTTCATCGAGAAAAAATGTCCCGCCGTTGGCCTCTTCAAACAATCCCTCCTTATTATCACTGGCCCCTGTGAAAGCACCCTTTTTGTGGCCGAACAACTCAGATTCAAGTAAATTTTCTGAAAGCGATCCACAATAAATTGGTATAAAGACCTGGTCGCGACGGTTACTTTGATCATGAATGGCCTGGGCCACAAGTTCCTTTCCGGTACCACTTTCACCCTCGATCAGCACTGTCGCTTCTGTTGCTGCTACCTTGTCGATCAGATCAAATATCTGAACGATTTCTTTACTGTTCCCGATAATATGAGGGTAGCGTCTCTGCTGGGCTAATCGCGATTGCAGTACTGTGTTTTGTGTTTTCAGCTGCTCAAAAACACGCGCGTTTATAATGGCCACCGTGGACAGGCGGGAAAATGCCCTGAGAAAATCCAGATTATCCTCATTAAAACGACCTACATTCGAGCGGTTGTCCATGTAGATCGCCCCGAGCATTTCTCCATCATCCTTAAGGGGGACACAAATGATCGAGTGAATCTTATGCAGCTGAACACTTTCGGCATTCTTGAACCGTGCATCCTCCGACGCATCATAGGTGAGTATGGGCTGCCCGTCAGAGAGCACACGCTTGATAACACTGGTGCTCATGGAGATCAGTTCGCTCAGATTTTCTTCCTGAAACTTCCTGGCACATACCACATCCACAGAACCATTGGTATCATTATTTTTAAGGACAATAAAACCCCGCTCGGCAGCTACCGTCTCGATGGCAATATCCATAACCCTTTCGAGAACTTCGTCCAGGGCACGAATGCTGTTCAACTCGGCTGAAATTTCCAATAATGCTTCAAAAGGATTTTTATTTTTCATATTCAATTCAAATCCCGAATAATTCTAAATGCTCCTTCTTTTGACCGACTGCTGTCTCCAAATTCATCAATGATATAGAGGACCCAAAAATAGTCTCCCTGATCCAGCATATTTGTAAAGGTATACGCCTGCGTATTACCAGGCAATTCATCAATTTCATAGATTTTGTTATATACCCCCAGGTTGATCTGATAAATTTCAAATTTATATTTATACGGGAAACCAAGATATAAGGGCTCCCATTCAAAAGTGATCGGAGAATTGTTAATAGATGCCAGATCTGTAGGATATACCAGTACCGGAATCTGCTCAATAATCCTCGGAATATACATTTTTTCACTTTCACCCTGGTTGTCCAGTAAGTCTCTGCAATAGACCATTATCGGCTTCCCCTGCAGATAATAAAGGCTGGGTACAAATAGTTCCTGATCGGTTACCGTCTTTGAGAATTCTCCATTTTGCCCGGTTCTTGTCAGGGGAAATATGTTTCCACCGGTCGGCACCTCTACCCAGACTGAATCAATATCCGTCGCTCCGTCGGGATCCTCCACATAGGCATCGACGCTGATATAATATAAATCCTCAGACGGCCACCAGCGGCTTATATGATGCGTCTGCAGAATGACCTGTTCAATAACCGGATGACCATTCAGCTGAAGCTGGATTTCCCTGATATTGTTATCAATATCGACTTCTGTTGAATCGCTTCGGTACCCTTTCCGGACGGCTTTGATTTTGTATTTTCCCGCAGGCAGTCTATTAAATTCAAAATAGCCATCTTCAGAACTTATTTCATAATTACCGGAAGGATAAAGATAGATAGCGGCGCCGGCGACTGGCTGGTCAGTTTGATAATATGCATTTACATAGCCCTGAATTCTGCCTTGCGGTGAATAAATTCCGCTTTCCGGATCCAACGGATTATCCCGGCCTGCCGGATCGAAACAAGCGGAATTGATGATCAAAAAAAATACAATTATGAGATATTTGTTCAAATGCCGGCCACTTCATTCGTTTTTTTCAAAATATACAATGCACAGGGTGCAGCTGCAAAAGTAAGTGCGTAATTTTTGCGCATATTATTTGATATTATTTATGAAGACATTATCAAAAATTATTTCAACCTAATTTTAATCATAGATGAGTCTTGAATTGTAATATAGGTCACAAAATCCCGATGAACATCTTAATACTTAAAATCTGTTGGTGCGTTAAGCAGGAAACCTATAGGGAAATCCGCAATGCTGCAGCGAGGGTTTTAAAATCACCGGTATGCTCCGGACCTGCACCAAGATAATAATTATCAATTCCAACTTCCGAGGAAGCCATATCATTTACCGGATCATCTCCGATCATGAGACAATCTGTTGAATCAACATTTAATATTCTTAAAATTTGTTTAAAATATGAGGGGTAAGGTTTACACGATTTCATAAAATTTATATCTGTGATCAGATCAAATTCGATATGGTCAAGTCCTGCCCAACGTAAACGTTGCCTGATTGCAATCTCAGGGAATACAGGCTGCGTGGCAATGGTCAAGGCAAACCCGGCTTTCTTGGCTGATTCCAGAAATTTTCGGGCTTCGGGATTTTGAACAATGATCTTCTCCAGCTGGTTAAAATCATTTTCATAAAAATTCATAAATCTTTGCCAAATATCTTCCTCAGATAATCCGGTCCTTTTACTGAAATAATTCAGGAAAATTTCCCTGTTAGTTACTTCACCCTGGTTATGCAGCATTTTTTCCGTACCTTCGAGAATCCAGTTAGGGATCATTTTAGAATTATAATGATCCCGGAAATATACCTGTACCAGTTCAAGGTAGCGGCTCACAAACCTATCCAGGTCAAAATGTAATAATGTGCCATCGAGATCTAAAAGCAGGTGGGTTACCTGACTATAATCCATATTTTATCCTCATAAGCAATGACCTTCTTCCAGCCCTGATCAGCCCGGTCAAAATCGTGGTTCCCTATATGTACATCATCAACAATAGATTTTCAACACAGGGATGCACCGTATCTGAGAAGTGTACGACCCCACTTCATGCTGATGCATAAGATCGAACCAGCATATCAATAAGATGGAAATTTATATCAAAACTGTATGTGTTGAACGGAATTTCCCCCGGAGAGACTTACATGCTGCAATTATAATGATTTATTTGTATCGTCTTGACTAAGTGTTCACATTTTAGTAATCACCGGTACACCATTAAGTAGTCATCCCGCAGGGATCTTCCTGATTTTAAATCCGGATGCGGCAACCAGGAAGATCTTTCTGCATATATTCTTTATTATTAGATCATTTGTGTAAACACGAAGTCCAGTCAGGACAATTTGTTCTTACTAAACAGCTATCCGTGACATGAGCTCAGTTCAGGTGATGTCTCAGAATTCAGGATTGAATTGAACCGGTTGGCCCTCCATACAACCGAAGTAATAATTCTGAACATATTATAAGGTTGAGCCGATTGAATCAAAAATCCCCGCAAGTTTTTTTGTTAAAGATCGACGGGTATATCGTTCAACATCAAAAGCGTATCTGTTTTTTGAAATGCGTTTGTCATGATAGATATTTGATAAAACATTATAGGCACCATCTGAATCGTCATACGCCAGCATAATACCACTATTGGTGTGTTTTAGAATTTCGGCCGCATCACCATTGAGCGGCCCGAATCCTACAATTGGCTTGCGGCAACCCAGGTAATCAAAAATTTTACCGGTAAGAAAACCCTTATTTTGAGGGATATCATCAATTACCAGGAGCGCGGCGTCAGCTCCCATCAGTACTTGCAGAGCTTCCCGGTGGGGGACATAAGGTCTAATTTCGAAATATTCCGATAAATTATTATCATCAATAATATTTACAAAGAGGTTACAGGCTTTACCGACAATGATCACCTTTATGATGACCGACTCATTTTTTAAACGCTTAATAGCTGAGATGAATGGGTATGGGATCCTCTCTTCCGAGAGAACACCTGTATACACAATAGTAAATATGTCTGATCTCCCGGCATTAAGTCCCCGGAAATCTTCAGGATCAAATCCATTCGGAATTACCTCATATTTGTCAGTATTATATTTTGATTTGAATAATTCCGCAATGCCATCGCTGATGGTCGTGATTTTGTGGGCTTTTCTTAAAATACGTTTTTCGAGCCTGCTATCAAGAAATTTAGTGAACTCAGTCCTTTTTTGATTTTGATAAACAGCCATTTCAAGCCAGGGATCCCGAAAATCTGCCACCCAGTGTATTCCGCCGGAGGAACTGAGTCTTTCTGCGATTAGGTGCACTGTATGAGGAGGACCTGTGGAAAATATCAGATCAATTTTCTCGTCGTTTAATATTCTCCGCCCTGCCCGGACGGCGAATGGCAGCCACCCGATTTTAGCATCTGGTATGAATATATTTAGTCGAATCCATTTTAGAATTTTTTCAATAACTGAATTGTTTTCATTGTTAGTAACTACGTATGTTGAAATATTATCGGTTTTCTTTCGCCCGGTCAGTTTTTTGAATATCCGGAAGGGTTGTACACTGCCCGTTTTATAGATCCGGCAGTTTTGCGGTATTTGAGGCTCCAGACTATGGTCAAATGCGGGATACTCTCCTTTTGAGACCGTAAGTATAATGGGCTGCCAATGATAATGCGGAAGATATTTCACAAATTTAAGAACACGTTGTATGCCCGGACCTCCGGCGGGAGGCCAGAAATAGGTAATTATCAACACTTTTTTCATAAAATGGGGTCCATCTCTTCATATCTTCCCATAAAGGAATATAAGATCCGCCTGCTTAGTGATGAAAAAGTAAAATCAGCAAAACTATCCAAATCTGGACTAATGATGCAGCGATGCAGCGGCAAAATAAATACCAGCACTTACTCCACGTTTAACCAGGACTGTCTTTCCATCTCTCTGATATTGTGTACAATGATATCCAGATCACGCTTATTAATTTCAAAATTCTTGTGTTCAGTGTCTATGCGTATAAATTTAATTCCCGACTCGGCAGATTCTGAGGCCCATCGTTCATATGCTTCGCCCAGCTGCATCAGGTAATTCCGGTCAATTGTCTGCTCAAAATCCCGTCCCCTTTTTAAGATTCGGTCGATAAGCCGGTCCACCGGAGCATATAAATATATTATCAGGTCAGGTTTACGAAGATATTCAACCATCGTCGAAAAAAGTAACCGATAGTTTTCGTAATCCATATCACTCATAAATTTCTTTTCATGTAAGGTTCTCGCAAATATCTCAACATCTTCATAAATAGACCGGTCCTGGATACACGAGTCCGGCCATTCTGTAATTTCTTTCTGGGCCTTAAAACGATGTGAAAGAAAATATATCTGTAAATGGAAACTCCACCTGTCCATGTTATCATAAAACATCGGGAGATATGGGTTATCAATCACTTTTTCATAATATGCCCGCCACCCCAACTCCTTACTAAGCAAGCGCGTGAGCGTGGTTTTTCCAACTCCAATATTTCCTGCTATCGCGACAAATAGTTTTCGTTTTTCCAATAATCACCCCAACTTAGTGAAATTTGCTGACCTCCGGAATTAAAACCGGTGGAGCACATCCGTTATGTATTCAGGACCGGGTTATCCTTTAGCACCCCCTGGCAACTATCACCGGCCTCAACGGTCCCGTCAAAAATTGACAATTTCCTCATTACTGATTCATTTTACAGAAGGGGGTTACATGTTTCAAGATATTTTTAGTCATTTTCGAGAGCAAGCAGGTTATAGATGAAAGGTGTAATTTCGGTTAGGCTTGTAATGACCGGCATATTGGTAGTTTTCCCCCAGAAGGCAAAAAACGATTTGTTGCGTGTGTGTGATTTGGTACGCAGGTCCTCCAGGTTGCCATGGTCACTTGCCACGATCAGCATGGTGTCATCCAACCTGATCCCGGAAGCCACCTGATAGATCAACTTTTCTATTTTATGGACTTCTTTTTTTCCAAATTCCATGTCCCGGCTATGCCCTGCATTATCGGTCATGAAATACTCGTACAGCAGCAGATGATATTTTCGGCTTTCATTCAGAACGATCAGGGCGGCATCCTCGGGAGAAAATATGGGCACATTAAATCCTAATTTACGCAGGATACGGTTGGAATACTCATGGTATATCCCGGTACCCTGTCTGATATCATGGAGAGATGTAAAAGGTAATCCCGCAGCTCTGTTCATCTCAGTTGTCGCTGACATACGCATTTTGGTGAAAATTTCCGGTGTTGTAAAGAATACCGGTCGGAATCCATTTAAAAACCGGCAATGCTTACCGGCAGCTTTCAGTCTGACAAAAAGGGATTCCCGTTTCAGTAAATCGCGCAGAATCTGATTGGGAAAGCCAAACAGGTGATGACCGATTTTACCGGCAGCATTAATACCGGTGTAAATTGAAGTTTGCCCACTGGCGCTCTGCGGCAGACCGGGTACCCCGAGGATCGGGTCCAGCTCCGCTCTTAAACCGCCAAAAGGCAGTCCTGAATGGGCATTTGGACTAAAAATCCCGGTCTCACTAAAGGTCATTGGGTTGAACGCAGGCTCATTTTCACCGATGCCAACGCCATCAATGAAAATAAGGATGATGTGCCGGTCACTTGAAGCGGAAAACTTCATTTGTGCTAAAACGAACGGTCTTCCCGTTGACCGTCCCCGGTTCATATCTGTATTTCTTTACCGCTTGCAATATCGCATCATCCAGGATAGGATTGATTCCGCGCAAAATATTGGCTGATTCTACAGTTCCATCGGCAGCAACGGTCACTTTAACTCTGACCTCCCCCGGTTCAAGCACCCTGTTTAACGTTCCATTTAGTGTCAGTTTCTCTTTCCTGATCACACGCTTGCCGCGGGAGTCGAGAAACGGTTCAAGAAATACCTGGTTATAGTCTATGACGCTTTTAATCTCACTAATGGCCACCTTATTATCATTGGTTTCGGGCGCTGATCCGGAGGCCGACGCCAGCAGAGGCTGGGCAGAAGATACAAGGTCAACCGCAAGAGCCTGCTCGAGCAGTGAGTCCAGTGATGACGATTGTGAAGATGAATCCGGTGATGATGCATTACTTTCTGCGGGATCAACGGTTACCGGCGGATTTTGAGGTGCCCGATTATTGACCCGTACAGGTTGTGAAGATCCACTTGAAGTATTCTGTGCCAGGAGTAAAAGGTTACCACTGGATCGTTGATTCAATTTTGGTGTATAGGTGATACTGCCGTATTTTCTATTTTCCTCCTGACCGAAAAGTTTAGGTCTGCTGTCCGAATCCCAGGCGTTATTTTGTGCCATAACAGGTTTCGCGGAGTGATTGTAAAGATCATATTCTTCGTTATTAGCAAACTGATTACGCCCCGGATTATAACTCTCATCGTTATTCAGGGAGCCCAGATTGGGTTTGGACAGACTTAAGACAACGACACCCATGGGATTCTGACTGATCAGATTATCGGCCAAAACGGGTGTGGCACCGAGTTCGCACACTAATCATGCATAACCATTCTCTGAAATGATATTCTG
>Ga0209536_100011741_pt1 | contig 12800 bp, 11 predicted proteins | sample DeeMarSeWOR28_12_FD_187461 | JGI IMG/M metagenome (GOLD analysis project Ga0209536, IMG submission 187461) | Marine sediment microbial communities from White Oak River estuary, North Carolina - WOR-2-8_12 (SPAdes) (version 2) | ecosystem: Environmental > Aquatic > Marine > Intertidal zone >...
CCTTTTCCGCCGAAAGATGTCGGGCCGCCCTTTCCGGGATGGACGTTCTTGTTGGAAGGATCACCCACCCGAGCCCGGCCAATCCCAGGGCCAATCGAGGCTGGAGTCGTTTGGTGATGAGGGAGTTTTCCGAGCTGGGCATCCGGATCAGGTAGGCCTTTGAGTGTGTATGGCGAATAAACGGCTTACCTTTCCGGCCGGTCGACCGCAAACTTGAGCTTTTTAGATAACCATTCAACTTTCCGGATTTAAGGCTTGGCGAAGCAAATCACCATCCGGCGCCGCTCAAACCCGTCCTAAAACCCCCTTGCCGCAGCGCTGGGCGAGGAATTGCGGAAGGCTCAACGGTTCTATCGCTCATATCTTTATCAAAAAGTCGGTTTCAAGCGCTGCGGGTCATTCATTTTGTTCGCGATCCATCAGGGTGTGGATCAACCAATCGCGGATATCATTGATTTCATCGAGGCAAACCGTATGCTCAACCGGATACGTGTGCCAGCGCACCCGATATCCCAAACGGGTTAAGTTTTCGCGGGTGGTTTGGCCATTTTCGATGGGGACCAGGGGGTCTTCCGACCCGTGGGCCATCAGGATGGGAATATCCCGGTTTACCGGACTGGCTTCTGTTTCAAGGCTTTCGGCAGAGGGCAGATAGGTCGAAAGCGCCAGGATGCCGGCCAGTTTTTTTTCGAATCGCAGGCCGGTGTGGAGTGCGATGGTGCCGCCCTGGGAAAAGCCGGCCAGCACGACCCGCTCGGAGGGCATGCCGGAAAGCAGTTCATATTCCAGCAGGGTTTTTAAAAGGGCGGCAGACTCGCGAATGTGGTTTTCATTGACCTTGTGCGGCCCCTCAAGATTTAAGATATCGAACCAGGCCGGCATTACCATGCCTGCGTTGATGGTCACCGAACGCCGAGGCGCATGGGGGAAGACATACCGGAGGGGCAGTGTTTCCGGCATGCGGAGTTCCGGCACGATGGGCACGAAATCGTGTCCGTCCACGCCCAACCCGTGCAGCCAGATAATCGCCGCCGTTGGTTTGGTGTCCGGGTTGATATCGACATATTTCAAAACCTTCGAATTCATTGTCCAGCCCCCTCATATTTATGTAATCCCGTCATCGTTTTTCGACTAGCATAACAATCAAACCGGGCTTTGGCAACGGGGCGGAAAAAAAAACGGATTCGACCGGCATATTTTTTTGGACGGAGATTTTATGTTATGGTAGGATAAAATTCCGGTCACTCGACAAGTCGAGCAATTGAACATCCGGACAAGGGGCGTTCATTTTTTAAGGAGGATACCATATGACGAAAAAATCCATTTCAAGTTCGAGTGCTCTGCCGGAAAATGTGGACCGGATAGACACCGATGTGGTGGTGGTCGGCGCCGGGATCGGGGGATATATTGCCGCCGGGCAGGCCGCCGAGGCGGGTGCGGATGTGATCATGCTGGAAAAAATGAAGAACGTTATGGCGGCCCCGCCGGGCCTGACCGGCGCAAAGGGAAACGATACCGCCAAATCAGGCGGCGGCTGGGGGGCGTTGTTCCCCTATCCCTTTCCGCCCAAGACCTCGATGAACAAGGTGATTAAGGCCGGGATCGAAGATTCTAAGGGCCGGGCCTATCCTGAATTGTGTAAATATTTTTGGAGCCGGCTGAACGCCGACTTTCTGTGGCTGAAAGATACCGTGGGGATGCCGATGAAGGACCGTTCCACGGCCATTAGACCGCATACGTATGTCACCGTCGGCAAAGGGCCGAAAACGGCAAACTTCGGGATAGCGTATGCCGAAAAGCAGGGCGTTGACATCCTCTACCGCCACAAGGCCGTCCGGCTTTTATCCGACAACCACGGAAAGGTCATCGGCGTGCAGGTGATGACGCCCGAGGGATCTAAGGCGTTCATGGCCAGGAGCGTTATCCTGGCCACCGGCGGGTTTCAGGGAAATGATGAGATGAAACTCAGATACCTGGGACAGGCGCTGACCGTAGGCGCTCCGCTGACGGGCTCGCCCTGGAACACCGGGGAGGGGCACCAGATGGCCATGGCCGTGGGCGCCAAAATGGTCAACATGGATACCGTCCATACACGCTGGTGCAGCAGCAAAAGAGGCATCAACCCTCATCGAAACATCGGCGTGTACGGCATTTACATCAACCAGTCCGGCAAACGATACGTGGATGAAGCCGGTGCCAGCAACGAAACGTCTCTGCGAACCGCCTTTCAGCCGCAGTCCAGATGCGCCCTGATCTTCGATGATCACATCAGGAATATAAACATTGTCGCCGACGCCATCAAGGCCTATCGCCTTGAGGAAAGCGGGGAACTCATGCGGGCCGATACGCTCGCGGGCGTGGCCGGGAAAATAAAGGTCGATGCCGAGGTTTTGAAAGAAACGGTTCGGGGTTTCAATGCGGCCGTGAATCCCAAAAGCCGAAAGGCCCCTTCCGCCACGCCACCCAAAGGAGAAAAAAGGGCCACGGCGTACAAGATTGAAAACCCGCCTTTTTACTTTCTCTACCCGGTGTTTCCGGGCCTTAATCATACCACCGGGGGGCCCCTGATTAACGAGAAATGTGAAGTGCTGAACAATGAAGACGAGGTCATTTCAGGGCTTTACGCCGTCGGTGCCCTGGCCTTTGGCTTCATGGACGGGCTTTATCATATTACCGAGATGGTCAGCGGTTTGGAACTCTCCCTCACGCTGGGACGGGTCGCCGGGAAAAACGCCGCGGCATATGCCCGGACCCGAAAACCGTAACGCCGTTTTCAAGCCGCATGGGTTTTTAATCCTTAAGTTGATGGGTTCGTGGAAAGTTTAATTTTGTTTTCTCCTCGACCATTCTTGGGTTTTTTGGCATGGGCCGCTAAATTCTAAGAACGCGTCGCAGGCTTTTCAAACAGCCTGGAATTTCTGACGTGCCCCATGCCACGGCGCTCATTCCGAAAATGCCCGAATGTCCATCGCAAAACACTTTTTAAGAAACCGTCAAAGTTGCTATTTAACGGAAAGACCTTACCTTTAGGGACGATGACATCCTCTTTAAAGGAACGCGGCTGAAAAAAAGAACGGCGAGGTGCGTTATGAAACATGGATTCCGTGTTTGTTTGTGCATTCTGTTTATCCTTCTACACGGGCCTGCCGCCGCTCAACAGGCGCCGGAGGATTTGCTGCGGGCGGTGGTAAACGTTCGTGCGCTGGTGCCTGCATCCGCGCGGACGGCCTCTATTCTGGGAACCGAAAGGGAAGGCAACGGGGTGGTGATCGACGCGAACGGTCATGTGCTTACCATTGGATATTTGACCCTTGAGGCCGAACGCATCGAAATTACAGGACCCGATGAACGGAAAATGAATGCGAGCCTGGTCGGCTATGATCACTCTTCGGGTTTCGGCCTCTTGCGGACGGCCAGACCCTTGAATGTCACCCCCATGACCCTGGGCCGATCAGCGGAAATTGGGTCGGGTGACCCGGTCCTGGTCGCCAGTTTTGGCGGGGCCCGGGCGACTCAGGGGGCGCGGGTGGTCATTCGCCGGGAGTTCGCCGGTTCGTGGGAATATCTGCTGGAAGACGCCATATTTACGGTCCCTCCCCATGCTGAATTTGGGGGGGCCGCCTTGATCGACCGCGATGGAAGGCTGGTCGGCCTTGGCTCCCTTCTGACTCCGATCGAGGTGCCCGGACTGGGCGCGGTGCCATGCAACATGTTTGTTCCCATTGATCTTCTAAAACCGATTCTTTCCGATTTGATGGCGACCGGGCGCTCAAAAGCTCAACCCCGGCCGTGGCTGGGGTTGAGTTCCGAGGAAGCCTACGGCCGCGTTTTCGTTTTACGGACAACCGCCGGCGGTCCGTCTGATGCGGCCGGGCTTCAACCATGGGATATTATTCTCACGGTAGCTAAAAACCCCGTGACGGGCCTGGCTGATTTTTATCGCAAGGTGTGGGCTCTAGGCCGCGCAGGTACCGCGATCCCCCTGACGGTTTTGCGGGGAATTCAAATCCGCGAGATAACCGTGCAATCCTCCGACCGCGATGCGTTTTTACAGCACCGGCCGGTTCAGTAACCCGATCGGAAAATCGATGACGTTTTTAAATGGCACCCTGTACAATTTAAAGGGCCTGTGGCTGGGCCTTAAAACACCACGGCTGCTGTTTTTAGGGATGTTCCGCCTGGTAATGGTTGTGGGTCTGACCCTTCTTACCGCAGGCCTGGTGATTGTGTACCACCAGGATCTGTTAAGCCTGGCCTGGTCTGAGCCGGAAAGCATGTGGGTCCGATGGTTGTGGCATTTCGTTTCCTGGCTGCTGATCTTGTTTTTAGTGGGTTTGTCCGCTATCTTTTCGTACCTGATTGCCCAGGTGATGTTCAGCGTGGTCATCATGGACTATATGTCCCGGATTACCGAACGGATTATTTCCGGCGGGGAAGAAAAACCGCCCGAACAGTCCTTTTTAAAGCGCTTTTTTTTTCTTGTCCGGCAGGAAGTCCCCCGTGCTTTTTTGCCGCTGATGCTGATTTTTTTGATCATGATCCTTGGCTGGCTGACCCCCCTCGGCCCTGTTCTAGCGATTGTATCTTCCGGGATATCGGCTATTTTCCTTGCCTGGGATAATACCGATCTGGTTCCGGCCCGGCGCCTGGAACCTTTTGGCCGGCGCTTCAAGGCTCTGATAACGCATTTACCCTTTCATCTTGGTTTCGGCCTTTGGTTTTTGATTCCCGGCCTAAATATCCTCTTTCTCTCCTTCGCTCCGGTGGGGGCCACCCTGTACGCAGTCAACGCGCCGCTGTTTTCAAAAGATCGGGGTGACTGATTTAAAGGTCTCGAGCAAAAGGCGGGTCTTTTTAAAGGGAGGCTTTTCGGACCTTGATCCGGTTTCGGCCGGTCTTTTTGGCTTTGTATAAAAACTCGTCGGCGGCCTTCAGAACAGCTTCGGGGCTGGCCAGGCTCTTGTCCGGGGCCGCAACACCGATGCTCACGGTTACCTTAACCGATTTTTGCCCTGCGTTTTTACCCTTGCCCCTGTTTTGGTCCGAACTTTTTCGGCGCTGTTTGCTTCTGACCACAAAAGGCGTCGAAGCCACGGCCAGCCGATACTGCTCCAGATGAATCCGGGCCTCTTCAGCCGACTTGCCCGCAAAAATGGCCGCAAACTCCTCGCCGCCGTAACGGAAGGTTTTAGCGCCGCCGGTAATTTTTTCCAGCTGGGCGGCAATCATCCGCAATACCTGATCGCCGGTTTTGTGCCCGTAAGTATCATTGACCTTTTTAAAGTGATCCACATCGATCATGGCGATGGCGTATTTGCTTCCCAGGTTGATCAGGGTTTCGTTCAGGCTTCGGCGGCCGTGAAGCAGGGTCAGTTCATCAATATAAGCCATATAATAAGAGGACTCGATGGTGGACACAATCAGTATGATTCCGGCAGCTGTAAAAAAGAGCACCGTACCGGGAAAGGTCTGCTTGGATGTGATTCCCAAAAAGACGGCGCCCAACGATCCCAGAAAGCCGGCCAGGATGGTATCATTTTTGATCAAAAAGCGGTTGAGCAAAAACAAGACGGCGCCGCCGAAAGTTGCCAGGGCGGGAAGCGTCATATAGTTTAAACTCACCGGCACGCTTCCGAAAAACCACGCGCCGAGGGTAAAGGAAAAACCCGACATTTTTTCCGATAGTTGCGGGAAAACTTTGTGGATAATGGCCCAAAGCGGCGGCAGGGATGAATTCGGCCAGCGGAAAAACAGTAAAACCGCAATGATCTGTGAAGCGATAAGGCCAAAGCTTATAAGAAACGTCTTGGTAAAAATTCGCCGGTGGGTCTTCGTGCTTAAAAGGACGATGTTGAAGGGAAATAAAAACGCCGCAGCATCGAATATGGTGAAATTCGTCCGCTTGAATTGAAATTCGCCGGTATCAGGAAAGTTGAAAACATAATAGGAAAGCGCCAGGACCAAAGCGGTCAGCATCAGCCCGGAGTTGTTATATCGCCAGGCCATGATCATGATAATTGAAAGGATGAAGTAGGGCAGCCAGGGGAGGATGATCAATAAGGCTTTTATTTCGCGGACATCCCTGACTTTATCCATAAACAGCGGCCAGTTCCAGAGGAACAGGCTTGAAAAAATAAGTATAAACAGCGGCCAGATCAGGGGATATAGTGTTTGCTTGGATGAATTCAATGCCTTGTATACTCCTAAACCGATAAAAGCCGGCAAAGGGCCGCCATTTCAGACGATAACGATTTAAACCGACAAACGGGTTTGGGTTTGAAAAGATAATTATATAATATTACACCCGATTTAAGATTGTTTCAAGAAAACAAGTGCCAAAATTGGGAATATTTTGGCTAAAATCGCTAATCGGCCGACGTCATTAAATATTTTTGGTTTTATAAGAAAAAATCTTCTTGCAGCGATCGTAATTAATAACTATTCTTAAAAAAATTGACAGGCTTTTGCCTAAAATGATATTTTAATTGATATCGACACGGTGCATTGAGGAGAGCCTTTATGAAAAAAAGCGTTGCATTTATTAAGCGAATCCTGTGGGTCGTTTCAGCCGGTTTTATCGTTTCGACCGCGACCGCTGCAGATGTGGAAAAGATTACCATCGATGAGCTTAAGGGCATGCTGGACAATCCCGACATCATTGTTGTGGATGTGCGCACATCCACCGACTGGGGAGTAAGCGATTCCAAGATAAGGGGCGCGGTTCGCGAGGCCCCGGAAAATGTCGCCGACTGGTCAAGTAAGTATGACATGGACACGACCCTTGTCTTCTACTGAGCCTGACCGAGGGAATACACCAGTGCCAGGGTGGCGCGGCATTTTTTACAGCAGGGATATACCAAAGTGATGGTGCTTAAAGGCGGCTGGGAAAAGTGGTTAAAGGCCCGGTATCCCACTGAAAAGAAGTAAACAAAACGACACACGTCAAGTTTTCTCTCTAAACAGCTTTGGAGGAAAGCACCGATGAAGCAGGAAAGCAGGAAACATGCGGCCGATAAAAGCATCCTGCTCAACGACCTGATTGATCCGGGCAATTCCAAAAAAGTTATCACGGAAATCAAGCGCGTCCTTTTGCTCATTGACCAGGATATGAATCAAGCTTTTCTGGGAAATGTGTTAAAAGATACCGTGGCGCTTTTCAAGGGGCGCTACCCGGGATATCGCGCTTCAACCGCCAAATACCACGACCTGAGCCACACCCTGGCGGTTGGCCTGGCCATGGCCCGGTTGATGCACGGCAGCTTTCTGAATGGATATCGTTTTGATCCCGTAAACCTGAACTTGGGGATAGCGGCCGCTCTATTTCATGACGTCGGTTATATCCAATCACAGGAAGACATAGAAGGCTCAGGCGCCAAGTATACCGTCGGCCATGAACAGAGAAGCATCAAATTTATGCAGCGCTACCTTTCCCAAAAAGACTTCACGGCCCGGGATATAGAAAACTGCGGCCATATGATCGGGTGCACCATCATGAATTTAGCGCCCCAAAACATTTTATTCGACTCCGAAGAAATCAAAACGCTGGGCCAGAGTGTCGGATCCGCCGACCTGATGGCGCAAATGGCGGACCGGTTGTATCTCGAAAAGCTGTTGTTGCTTTTCAAGGAATTTGAAGAGGCAGCCTTGCCGGGATTTGATTCGGAAGTGGAGCTGCTGCAAAAGACCGTGTGGTTCTACGAGTCGGTAGCGCTAAAAAGATTAAAGAATGATTTGGGAAAAGTATACCTTAACATGCGCCTTCACTTTTTAGAGCGCTGGAAGATCGATCGCGATCTGTATGTGGAGGCGATAGCCAAAAATATCGATTATATTAAATATTTAAGTGGTTTGTGTAAAAACGACTTTGACTGCTATCTTAAAAACCTGAGGCGCGGCGGTATCGTGGATGAAATTTTTGGCAGCGGGCAATGAAATTTCGAGCCATTATTTCTGAGTTGCCGGATCACCGGCACCCCCATTGAGCGCGAAAGCGTGAAATAAAGGGGCAGGGTTTTGATAAGGCCGCCATATTCAAAATAACGGGCGGGTCATGCGACAAAAAGCTGAGAGAAAAATAAGGGAGGCTGCGGCCGCTTTAGGCAATCACGAATTTTACCGCATCGACCAGGTTCGAGCGCGCACCGATCTGATCCGGAAGGTTTTTGATAAAACCCTTTTGCACATGGCTTTTTTGGGGACCATAGAATTGAAAACCATCGACCAGGAAGGGAAGAGTCAGGCGGAGACCGGCGACCTCATCCAGCAGGGAGATGCCCTGTATGCGCAGTTCCGGTTTTTAGATGGGGCCCCGGAACCTGAGCCGGAATCGGCCCCGCCTCAAACCATGGATATTCTGCTGGAGGGGTTGGACCTTGAATGCTGGCGGCGGTTTGAACAAATCTGTAAAGACAAGGAGGGCAAGACCCCCCAGCAGAAAATAATTGAACTGATCAGTGAATACAATGACAGGTATTAACCGGGCAAAAGTAATTTTTGAGCTGTATCGTTCGATCCGGCGCCCTTTTCCGTTAAGGCATCGCAAGCCATCTGAATAGAGAGACATTTACCGAAATTGTGCCGAATTCATTCGCTTCAGATAACAAAACCGACCTTTTTAAAGACAATTCAGCGTTTATCGAACAGATTGCCCGCCACCTTACCGAATATGAGCGGCAAGACGACAGCCTGACCAGAGCGACCATCCGATCGCCGCGTACGTCGGCCGTCCTTTTCCTCCTCGGCCCCCGGCCTCACAGCCCGCCCGGGGATTTTCAATCCTGCCTGATTTTAAACAAGCGCTCCATGAACGTGAAGCAGGCCGGAGACCTCTGCTGTCCGGGCGGCAGCATCTCTTTTCCTCTGGACCGCTATGTCGCCAGACTGTTGTGTCTGCCGGGCTTTCCCCTTTCCCGCTGGCCGGGCTGGTCCCGATGGCGCAAACAGAACAAAACGGCGGCCGATAACCTGGCGATTCTGCTTGCTGCCGGGCTGAGGGAGAGCCTGGAGGAAATGCGCCTGAACCCTCTGGGGGTAAAGTTTTTAGGCCCTCTGCCGCCCCAGCGCCTGGTGACCTTTGACCGGGTCATATATCCCCTGGTGGGCTGGTTGTTAAGAAAACAGCGCTTTGTACCCAATTGGGAAGTAGAAAAAATTGTGTATATTCCCTTAAAAAAACTATTGGACCCCGCCAATTATGCCTGCTGCCGGATTCGAATGAAAGCCGACCTGAAAAATGAAACCCCGCGGGTGAGAGATATGCCCTGCTTTATGCATGAACAGGCCGGAGACGTCGATCAGTTATGGGGCGCCACCTATCGGATCGTGATGGTTTTTCTCGAGTTGGTGTTCGGGTTTAAAGCGCCGGCCCTTGAGAGTCTGCAGGTGGTGCACAGCGAACTGGATGAAAACTACCGCACCGGCGTCCGCTGACCCGAAATGACCTGAACCCTCGATACCGGGCTCACCGACCGCTTTGCGGCGGAAAAACTTTTTATTTCCAGACTGCCTGCGATCAATTCGGGCTGAAAGAAGAGGCATCGTCAATGAAAAAATACGATATGATCATTATCGGCACCGGCTCGGCCATGAACATCGTCCAGCCTTTTTTAGACGAAAATCCGCATGCCCGGATCGCGGTAATCGATAAAGATCCCCCCGGCGGCATTTGTCTGACCAAGGGCTGCATACCGACCAAACTCCTGGTGTATCCGGCCGATCTGGTCCGAGAGGTTGAACGGGCCGGAGAATTCGGGATCGAACTGAATATCGGCCGTATAAATTTTAAAAAAATAATGCAGCGTATGCACAGCCTGGTTCAGCCTGAAATCGACGGTATCCGCAGGGGCTTGGATGAAGACCCGAACATCGATTACTACCCGGTTGCGGCCGAATTTGTCGGACCGTATCAATTAAGGATAACAGATCAGTTAATTACAGCCGAGACCCTCTTGTTGGGTCTCGGCTCCCGTCCCCGCGTTCCTCCCATAAAAGGGCTTGATTCCGTGAAATACCATACCAGCGATACCATCCTCCAGCTTGAAGCGTTGCCGCAGAAGCTGGTCATCATCGGCGGTGGATACATTGCGGCCGAATTCGGGCATTTCTTTTCGGCGATGGGCGCCGGCGTGACCATCATCGGCCGCAATCCAAGGTTTTTGCCGGAAGAAGAACCCGAAATCTCAGCTTTGGCATACAAACGGATGGGAAAACACATGACCATTTTGACCGGGTGTGAGGTCACGGCAGCAACTGAAAATCCGGCCGGGGACATCAAGGTTGTCTGGCGGGAAACCGATTCCGGACAGGACCAAGAGACGGTGGCGGATACCATCCTGGTGGCGGCCGGCAGGGCGCCGAATAGCGATCTGCTCCAGCCGGAACGGGGGGGCGTAAAAACCGACCCAAACGGCTGGATCCGGGTGAACGAATATCTGGAAACCACCGCGGAAAATGTTTGGTCATTCGGGGATGCCATCGGCAGGCATATGTTCAAACACGCAGCCAACTATGAATCGACGGTGGTTTATTACAATGCCGTGTTGAAAAAAAGCGTCAAAGTGGATTATCGGGCGGTGCCCCACGCCGTATTTTCCCACCCGGAAATCGCCTCGGTCGGCCTGCTGGAAAAAGAGGCCGTCGAGCGTTTGGGCCGGGATCGGGTTTTAATCGGTTTTCAACGCTACCAGGATACCGCCAGGGGTGAAGCCATGGGGGTTGAGGATTATTTTGTCAAAACCATCGTTGAGAGAATAAGCGGCCGAATTCTGGGAACGCATATCATCGGCCCCCAGGCCGCGGTGCTGATCCAGGAAGTCGTCACCCTGATGTATACGGACAATCCGACCCTGCGGCCGGTGGTCAACGGCATGCACATCCACCCGGCCCTCAGCGAGGTGGTCGAAAGGGCCTTTATGTCGCTGATGCCGCCGGAGCGGTATCAGCAGATGCTGGCGCAGGACGGGCTGTAATTTTTCATTTGATTGCATTTGGCGCAAAGATTTTAGATTTTTTACCGTTTTTAAACGGCTTGCAGTAAACAGAAAATTAATTATGATTCTTAATACCCCGTGAACTGACGACGGGGGTGGATGGTCCGGTTTGATGTTGCGTTCGGCAATAAAGACCCCGGTTGCGGTTCGGTTGATTTTCGCCATGTGCTTGGCGGAAATCTTCGGTATGGTCGGTATCTTCGGCTTTCCGACCCTGCTTCCCCGGTTTCTTGAGGCCTGGCATCTGACGCACACGCAAGCGGGTTGGATCAACGGGATCTATTTTGCCGGATACACGGCAGCGGTACCGGTACTGGTCGGCTTGACCGATCGGGTGGATGCCAGGCGAATTTATCTGGCGTTTACCGTGGCGGGGGGCGTGGCCGCAATTGGATTTGCCCTGCTGGCGAGCGGCTTTTGGACGGCGCTCATCTTTCGTGCCCTGGCCGGCCTGGGGCTGGCCGGAACCTTTATTCCCGGGCTCAAGGCCTTGGTCGACCGTCTGGAAGGGAATGCCCAGGCCCGGGCGGTGTCCTTTTATACGGCGACATTCAGTCTGGGCACCAGCCTGTCGTTTTTTGCCACCGGCAGGCTGGGCGCTCTGCTCGGATGGCGCTGGGCCTTTGCCTGCGCTGCCGCGGGCTCGGTTGTTGCGCTTCTGCTGGCTTGGGCGGTGCTCCAGCCCAAGGCGCCCGCTTCCGGAGGTGCCGCCGCTGCTGGGCGGCTGTTCGATTTTCGGCCGGTTTTTCGCAACCACAGCACCGTGGCCTACATTTTAGCCTATGCCGTCCACTGCTGGGAACTTTTTTCGGTTCGTTCCTGGATGGTCGCCTTTTTGGCCTTCAGTCTGAGTCTGCAGCCTGAGGAGGCAAACTTCCTGTCGCCGTCTTCGGCGGCGGCCCTGACCGCCCTGGTGGCCATGTGGGCCAGCGTGGCCGGCGGCGAGCTGGCCTTGCGTTTTGAGCGCAGGCGAACAATTTCATTGATCATGGGGGGGTCGGCGCTGTTGGCTTGCGGTATAGGGTTTACCGCGAGCCTGCCCTATGCGGCCGTTATCTGCCTTTTCCTTTTTTACTCCCTTTTTGTCCAGGGAGACTCCGCGGCCCTGCACGCGGGGGTGGTCCTGTCGGCCGAAAAGGAACGCCAGGGGGCCGCCATGGCGGCGCAATCCGTTTTGGGCTTTGGCTGCGCTTTCGTCGGACCGATCGTAACCGGGGTGGTGCTGGATGTCACCGGCTCCGGTAAGACCGTCGGGTCCTGGGGTTTTGCCTTTATCAGCATGGGGTTGGTGATCGCCCTGGGGCCGGTTTTCCTGGCGCTGCTAATCCCCAAGAACCGCCGCAAGGATTCCTGAAACCGGAACACGGTTTAAAGGGCGGACGGCTTTTCAAGGGCCAGCAGCGCCGCCTTGCGCCGGAGCCCGCCGGCATACCCGGTCAATTTTCCGTTTGATCCGACAACCCGGTGACAGGGCACCACGATGGCCACCGGATTGCTGCCGGCCGCGCCGCCGACGGCCCTGGCGGCATTGGGGCGGCCCAGCGCCTGCGCTATTTGAAGATAAGAGCGGGTCTCTCCCCAGGGGATTTGGTTGATCTGTTCCCAGACCTGACGCTGAAAAACAGTCCCCCGCAAGTCCAGCGGCAGGTTGAAACGGCGGCGGCGGCCGGCAAAATAGTCATCGAGCTGTTCGATTACCGCCCCATGGCGGGTGTCATCCGGCCGCAATTCGATCCGCTCTTTTTCCCAGCGGCTAAAGTAGGCCCGGGCCCGCTTTTCGGTTTTGAGCAAAACCAGACCCTTTTCCGAACT